>Ga0302133_10002219_pt1 | contig 11936 bp, 10 predicted proteins | sample CB9_331_MG_FD_203121 | JGI IMG/M metagenome (GOLD analysis project Ga0302133, IMG submission 203121) | Marine microbial communities from Western Arctic Ocean, Canada - CB9_33.1 | ecosystem: Environmental > Aquatic > Marine > Oceanic | place: Canada: Western Arctic Ocean | collected 2017-09-19 | reverse complement strand
CGACCACCTGAAATTTGGAGCGGGCGACCACTGAATTGTCGTCTTCGGCCTCGATGACGACGTTGGACACCACGTGGCTCATCTGGTTCTTCGGTTTTTGCGAATGGGCATAGGGGTGTTCCAGCCGGCGGACGCGCATGTCCATCAGGTAATTGTCTTCGTAAAAAATATTGGGCAGCCCCTCGCCGGTTTCCTGGTCTTCGTTGGCCGGCATCCAGTACTTGCCGTCCTCGGTAAATAGCGCCAGCCAATCGTCCCAGCGCCGCCCGTCGAGAATTTCACATTGCTGGTAGAGGAACTGCTCCACCGCCCCTTGCGTATCCAATCCGATTCCCCCAGCCATATTCTTCAGCTCCCGCCTGACATATATTCTTTCCATGCGGCAAACATGTTGCGCATAGGCTGCTCGCTCATTCCGGTCACCGATGTGGTGACGCCGTCCTCGGTAATGTCCTGGCCGGCATTGCGGTGAAAACTGACCCAGTCGCCGCCGCCTTCCAGGCGCAAACCTTCCTGGCAGGCATAGAAGTTATTGAGATCGTCGGCGTTGACCATCGTCGACGGCGAATTGACGTGATAATAATAGGCGAGGCTGCGCTCATAGATACCCTCGGGCGCACCCTTCAGCCGGAAATGCCAAATCTCGGTCAGGGTTTTGTCCGCCGCCAGGGGTCTGACCGCGCGCAATTGCTGCAACGGCGGCTGCACCGACAGGCACGGATAAACCAGCACGTGATGGACGTTGGTAGAAAGGATTTCCTCCATACGCTCGGCGCCATAGGCTTCGGCCAGCCCCGCTTCGTGATCAAGGGTAACCGGATCGCGGGGCCGCAAGCCCATATAACCGCCGAGCACCGTGTGCCCGTATTCATAGCCATAGGTGCTGATCGAGTCCCATTTTTCGAACGGCAGGGTGAAATCGGCCAGCATTTGATAGCCCATTGGCGGGTCTTCGCCGGTGCGCTCTTTATAGACTTTTTGCATTTCCGCCGCCGCATCGCCGGTGGAATGATGGGTGATGGAGGGATGCAGCGCGTCCAACTGGTTTTCCAGGAATATCTTCCAATTGCTTTTCTGGATGATACGGAAACAGTTGGGCACCACTTCCACCTCGCCTTCCGGCGAGCGGTTGCAGATATCATCAAAGGCGGCCTTGGCGCCGTTGCCCAGCCAGGTCAGAAGATCGGGACCGTCGGCGGCGAGACTGGCGAATACGAAGCCGCGATAGGTATCGTAGCGTGCCGCCTTTTTCATGGCGAACTCGCCATCTTGAAGCACGTCGGCGGTGCCGTCATAGCCTTGTTTCATCGGTATCTGGCGGACGCTGCCATCCATGTGAAACTGCCAGGCGTGATAGGTGCAGCGGAACGCCTTGCCGGCGTTGCCATGCTGGGCACTACATAGAAGCGAGCCCCGGTGCGGGCAGCGATTATAAAGCACATGCACCTGGCCGTCGTCGCTGCGGCTCAAAATCATGCGCTGCTTGCCGATCCAGGTGGTCCAGTAATCGCCCGGATTGGGCACCTGGCTTTCGTGGCCTATATAGATCCAGGACTTGTAGAAAATATTCTCCAATTCCTGTTCGAAGATGCCGTCATCGGCATAGCACGCCTTGTGCACCCGGTCCGGCTGAACAAGCTGATCCATGCTTAAATTCTGATCGTAAGGCATGTCGGTTCTCCCTGGCCGCTGGCCGGCGCCAATGCGCCTGTATTTGCCGGTTGACGGGCGGCGCGCCAATATCTCTTATGAAAAGCAAATGTACCGGTCATTGTAAAGAGGAAGGGGTTGCTGGTGAAGAGTTCCGATCTGCCGCCCTATTGGAAGGGCGCCGACGCTGACTATCGCGGGGGCGGCCTGTGGCGGCAGGAAACCGCCATCGACTGGGTCCGCTGCGCCGCCGAGGCGGCGCCGGAGCGCATCGCCATCCAAAGCGGCAGCGCCAAAATAAGCTTCGCCGAACTTCAAATCCAAGTGGATGAGCTGGCCGGCGGGCTGGCATCATTGGGATTGGGGCATGGCGACGTGATCGCGGTGCAATTGCCGAACACAGTGGAATTCGTCCTGTCGTTCCTGGCCATTACCCGCATTGGCGGGATCATGCAGACCATTCATATGCCCTACCGGGCCGCCGAGTTGGAGGGGCTATTGGCCCATTCCGGCGCCCGCGCGGTGATCTGCCTTTCCGAATTTAAAGATTATGCGCTGGCCGCAACCCACGCCCAATTGCGCGACCAACTGCCTGACCTGGAATTCGTCTTCGCCTACGGCGCTGCCGTCGATGGGACCATGGCCTTCAACGATCTGTATGGCATCGAGGCGCCGCCCCCGGAGCCTAAGCCATCCGCCGACGATCCCAAATTGATCCTCTATACCTCGGGCACCACGTCTAGCCCCAAGGGGGTTGCCGTCAATGCCCATCCGTTCGGCTCCAACGCCCGCCAGGCGGTCCAGGAATTTGGCGTAAGCGATACGGACATCATCCTCAGCGCGGCGCCATTCAGCCATCTTTATGGTCTCTGCGCCCTGCAGATCGGCCTTTGCGCCGGGGTTACCACATCGCTACTGCCGGCTTTCTCACCAGCCGATTTCATGGCCGCCGTGGAAACCAGCGGCGCCACCATGCTGTTCACCGGCCCGGCCCACAACGCCGCCTGCCGGCAGGCCGGATTGTTCGGCGAGGCCGATTTAAGCTCGGTGCGGATCGTGGTTTGCTCGGGCGCCGCCTGCCCGCCGGAGCTGGCCGAATATGTGGACGGCAAACTGCCGAACGGGGAATTTTTACAGCTTTGGGGCATGACCGAAACCCAGGCCGGCACCTACAACCGGCCCGGCGATCCGGCGCGCCAGCGCTATGAAACGGTGGGAAGGGCGACGCCCGGAAACGAAATTCGCATAGTTGGCGGCGATGGCGGCGAAGGCGAATTGCAGATACGCGGCTCGTCCATATTTGCCGGCTATTACAACAACGACGCCGCCAACGCCGAAAGCTTCACCGATGGCTGGTTTCATACCGGCGATTTGGCGACCATTGATACGGACGGCTATTTGCGCATCACCGGGCGCACCAAGGATGTGATCAACCGGGGCGGCGTCAAATTCAATCCCGCCGACGTGGAAGCCCTGATCGGCAAAATGGACGAAGTGAACATGTGCGCCATCGTGCCCATGCAAGATGCGGTGCTCGGCGAGCGCGTCTGCGTCTTCGTGCAGCCCGCGACCGATGCCGAAATCAGCCTTGCCGCCATCACCGAATATCTGGATGCCAATCAGGTGGCCAAGAACAAATGGCCAGAGCATTTGCAGCTTGTGGACGCGTTCCCGCTAACACCGACCAACAAAGTCATGAAAGGCCGGCTCAAGCCGGTCGCGCCATGATGGACGCGGGCCAAGTCAAAACCCTGGCCAAGGAGCTGGGCGCCGATCTGGTCGGTATTGCCAGCGCCGACGTGCTCAATGCCTTTCCGCCAGACCCGAAATTCCCGCAGACGCCGGAGCGCATTTCACCGCACACCAAATCCGTGGTGGTCATTGTGAAGCACATCCCGGTGGGCGCCTTTCGCTGCAAGACCACGGTGCCGGTGCAATATTTGGACATGCTGGTGCTTAGGCGCATGGACCGCATCGCCTATCGCCTGGCGGAAGCGATGGAGCGGGAAGGCCATCCCAGCTTCGTCACCGCCGCCCAGGAAACCGATTGGAACTACAAGAAAGCCAGCTATGGAAGGCTGTCGACCCGGCATCTGGGGATCGAGGCCGGGCTCGGCGCGTTTGGTTTGGAGGTGAATATCCTGACCCCTGAGTTTGGCCCGCGCGTCTACCTTACCGGCATCCTGACCGAGGCGGAATTGGACGCCGACAGTCCCATGACCGAACAGGTCTGTATCGGCGAAAGCTGCTCCCGCTGCCTCTATTCCTGCCCGTCCGACGCGGTTCTCCATTTCGGCATCGACAAGCGCGCCTGCGCCAAGGAAGCCCAGGAATTCGGCTTCCACACCATCCTTCGCTTCTGGGAGGACTATGCGAAAAAGCCCGCCGCCGAGCAAAAGGCCTTACTCGCCGACCGGGAAATCTTCGGCTTTTGGCAAGGGCTTTTGCGCGTCGTCGGCTCGTTCGGCGATTGCCCGCGCTGCCTGGCGGTCTGTCCGGTGGGCGACGATTACCACGCCCATCTGGCCAAAATGCAAAAAGTGATACCCGAAACGACGCCGGAGAAGAAAGCCAAGGCCGCCGGTTTCAAGGAAGCACGCAAAGCCGGCAACCAGATCGCCGGGCTCAACGATTGGAATATCCGCTGGGTGGGGCCGGACGGCTATCAAGGCATCGTCGCCCGCCAGCTTCAGGAATTTAAAAAACGCCAGAAAGAGCGCGAATTGGAAAAAGACAATGGTGTCTGAATTTCAAACACCCATCAGCGCCGAGGCGGTCAAAGCCAAGGCGCGGGCGTTTGGCGCCGATCTGGTCGGCATCGCCGACGGCATGGAGTTGGAAGCCAATCCGCCGGGGGTTGGCGATCAACGCCGGCCATCGGACATCACCGACTATGACGCCGGCAAGGTAATCGTCATCGCCAAGAAGCTGACCGCCGGCACCACCCGCATCCAGCGCTGGGACGAGCGCCACAAATATTACAACGACGAGCTGACCCTGACGGCGCTGGAAGAAACCTCCCTCGACATGGTCTATTGGCTGGAAGAAAACGGCTATCCGGCGATCGTCATTCCGCCCACCCATCTGGACCCGTGGCGCTACAAGAACGATCCCGGCGAGCATCTGGATACGCTGTTGTCCCTCTCCCACGCGGCGGTGGAGGCCGGGCTCGGCACCCTCGGCCTCAATCTGCAATTGCTGACGCCGGAGTTCGGGCCAAGGGTGATGGTATCGGCGGTGCTCGCCTCCTTTGATTGCGAAACAGATGGACGGCAGACAGAGGCGCTGTGCCTGGGCCCCGAATGCGGCCGCTGCCTCCAATCCTGCCCCGGCGATGTCATCGGTCATTGGGACCGCGACTGGCCGGCATGCGATCGTTACCGCTCACCCCACGGCTTCGCCCAATTGACCGAGCATCTGGGCGATATTTTCGATGCCCCCAATCTGGATGAGCGGCTGCAAATGCTGCGCTCGGAAGAAAGTTTTAATTTATGGCAGAGCATCTTGCGCGGCGCCGGCGTGGTCACCGGCTGCCGCCGTTGCCAGGATGTGTGCCCGGTGGGCGATGATTACGCCATGCTTGCCGATGCGCTGGAAGATATCCCCGAAGCGAGCCCGGAAAAAGAAGCGCGGCTTGCCGACATGCTTAACAACGAGACGCCGGACACCTACACCGCCCAGGCCCGCTGGATCGGCAAGGCGCCGTCATGAGCGAAACGCTGCCCCTCGGCTTGCCAAAAGACCGCAAGGAAATCGACGCCTTGCAGCGCCGCCAGAAAGTGCACGCGGTGGAAAACGCCAAAAAATCCGCCTATTGGAAAGACCTCCTCAATCCTATCGACATGAACAAGCTGGATGATCCGGAGGAATGGCAGAAAATTCCGATCCTGGAAAAAGACGCCCTCCGCGACATGACGGCGGAGGAATTCTATGCCGATTTCTGTATCGCCAGCGGGGCCGAGATTTGCGAGTTCTGGCGCTCCGGCGGCTCCACCGGCAAACCGTTGTTCTATCCCAAAACCTACCAAGACATCCGCTACAACATGGTCGGCTTCACCCGCACCTTTGAATGTTCGGGCACCGAGGCGGGCCATGTGGCGCACAACTCCTTCCCCCTCGGCATCCATCCGGCGGGCCATATGTGGGCGCGGGCCGGGCGTATTCTCGATATCGGCATGGTCTGGTCCGGCGCCGGCTCCGGTCTGCCTTCCGCCGCCCAGTTGCAGCTTATTCGCGATCTGAAGCCCACCCTTTGGATGGGCATGTCGTCTTACGGGCTGCATCTGGCCAACCTGGCCCAGTCGGAAGGCTATGATTTGTCGGGCGGCACGGTTGACCGCATCCTCTGCACCGCCGAGCCGGTCTCCCGCGCCAAGCGCGCCAAGCTGGAACGGGATTGGGGCGCCGATATGTTCGATTGTTTCGGCATGACCGAGGTCTCGATGATGGGCGCCGAAAGCGACCAGCGCGACGGCTTTCATATCTGGACCGATCTCGCATTTATCGAAGTGGTGGACGAGGAAACCAAAAAGCCGGTGGCCGAGGGCGAGCCCGGATTGCTGATCGTGACGCCGATGTTTTCCAACAACGGCGCGCCATTTTTGCGCTGGAATTCCGGCGACGTGGTGACCTACAAATCCGAGGGCGCCACCGGCTCAGATTTCGCCGTCTTCCCGGTGATCGAGCATGCGCACAGAACGGCTGGGTTTTTCAAAGTACGCGGCGTCAATATCAATCATCAGGATTTCGAAGATTTCCTGTTCGAAAATGCCGGCGTCATGGATTTCAAGGCCGAAGCCCTGGAAAGCCAGGACGGCAACGATGTGTTCAAGCTGTCCATCGAGGCGCGGCGGGGCGCCGATGAAGATATGCTTAAATCCCAGGTTACCGACGGCACCAAGGCCCGCTTCGAGCTGACCCCGGATGTGGAATTTTTGCGCGTCGGCACCTTGGCGAAAGAGTTCGAGACCAGCGTCAAGGCGCCCCGATTTACAGATAAGCGTGGCTGATATGGCAAACAAGAAAATCGATATCGATCCCACCGAGGCCAAGGAAGCGATCCTCGGCTATTGTCTCAAAAAAGGTGCGCTGGCGGCCGGCGTTGCCGATCTGCAAGCGCTGGAACGGATCGCGCCCGCTGGCCACCGGCCATCGGATCTGATGCCCAGGGTGAAATCGGTGATCTCCTTGGGCGTCGGCGGCCAGACCCAGGGCGCCTGGACCCTGCCGGCCAAGGCCATGAGCTTCTTCGGCTCCACCGAGGGCCGCGCCTACACCATCGCCTATGGCTTGGCGTTCATGATCGAGCGGCAATATTTGCAACGCAGCGTTTATTGCCCGCCCGATATCGATCCCGAGCTGGGCTCCCGGGTGCCGTTGCAAAGCCTCAAGCTGCACGCCGAGCTGGCCGGCATCGGCGCCCGCTCCCTGGCCGGTGATATTCTTTTGCATCCCGACTTTGGTTATATGTATTTCGCCTCCGTGTTTACCGAATTGGAGCTGGAGCCGGACAAACCCATGGAGACAAACCCCTGCCCGGCGCCATCCTGCACCGACATGTACAAAAAAACCGGCCAGACGCCGTGTATGAAGTTTTGCCCGGTTCAGTGCTTGTCAGGTTCCATCGGCGAAGACGGCAAACAGGCGGACATGAAATACGACATGGCCGCTTGCGCCGAAATGACCCAGCAATATGAAACCCTGGCCACGGTGATGGCCAGCGCCATGAATGCCGAGACGGCCGATGAGCGCGAAGTGATGCTGCACCGGCCCGAAAATAAAACCCTGTGGTACAAGATGTCGGTGGGCAGCGGCGGATTGCTGGCGCAATGCTTCGAATGCATGCGCGTCTGCCCCATCGCCACCCGCGCACCCCTCGCCGATCCCATTTTGCGCGCAGAGGCGGCGTTGGGCGGGGGAGACGAGTAATGGCGGAAACCAGCTTTCACAGAGCCTACGGCGTCACCGAAGACATGGTGTCGGAATTGGGCGACGAGATTTTCGATCTCAGCCACAACCATCAGACCCGCATCGGCGACGCGGTGCGCGAAATGAACTGGGACGCCATCGAGGCGGGCCGGGTCGGCATGGGCCTCACGGACGGCGAGATCGCGGAACGGCTTAGCCTCGAGGTGGAGCAAGTGACCTTCATCCGCACCTTGGTCGAAGGCCAGCGCTTTCACACCGGCCATTACAAGCGGCTCTATAAATTGGGCGGCGGCAAACGCTACCGGCCGGAGCGAGACCCTGACACGTAGACTGGGAGCGTCCTATGGAAGAGATGAATTACGAACACATACTTTATGACGTGACCGATGGCGTCGCCGCTATCACCTTCAATCTGCCCCAATACGCCAACGCCATGGATTTTCAAGGCGTGCGCGAAACCTTCGATGCATTGATGCGGGCCGAGGACGATGCCGGCGTCGGCGCCGTATTGATCACCGGCGCCGGCAAGTCCTTTTGCGCCGGCTTCAATTTGAAGGAAATTCCGTCCCTGGAAGACATCGAAAAAAATGGGCTGGCTGAGGTCAAAACCCATTTCCGCCATCTGGCCCATTGGTGGCATCAGGTGTTCCACCGGGTGGTGCGCATGCCGAAACCGGTGCTGTGCGCGGTCAATGGCGCGGCAGCGGGGGCCGGGCTCGGACTGGCGCTCTGCGCCGATATGGTGGTGGCCGCCGAGAGCGCGTCATTTTTATGCGCCTGGCATTCCATCGGTCTCGCCAACGACGCCACCACGTCCTACACCCTGGTCAAAATCGTCGGCTTTCGGCGCGCCATGGAATTGTTGCTCACCAACCGGACGCTGGGCGCCGAAGAAGCCCAGGACTGGGAAATCGTCAACCGGGTCTACGCCGACGACAAGCTGGCCGAAAACGCCCGCTCCATCGCCCGCGACCTGGCCGACGGCCCAACTCATTTGCAAGCCATGGCCAAGGAAAGCTTCCATATGGGCTGGCGGCGTTCCCTGGAAGAGGCTACCGAGTTTGAAATTCAAAACGTGATGAAATCCCTGGACGATCCCTATTTCACCGAGGCTTTGAAAAATTTCCTTTCCAAGGACAGCCGCTCCAACGTGGAAAAGGTGCGGCTTCCCTGATGCAGACCTGTTACCAGCTTGTCTGGCTCGCCGCCGAACGCACACCGGACCGCATCGCCATGGTCGACGATACGTCGATGCGGCAATTCACCTACGCCCAATTGATTGCCGAGATCGAAACTGTCGCCGCCGGACTGGCCGAGCGGGGCATCACCAAGGGCACCCGCGTCGCCACCGCCCTGCCGCCCTTGTTCGATCACGGGGTACTCATATTGGCGCTGCAGCGGCTCGGTGCGGTGCCGGCGCTGTTGAATTTCCGCCTGACCGCCGATGATCTGGCCGCCCTCATGGAAGACGGCGAAATCGAAGCGGCTGTGATCCTGCCGGGAGACGAATTGCACAAGGCGGTTTCGGCAAAACTGCAAGGCATGGTCCTGGTGATGGGCGGCGGCAGCGAAGATTGCCGGGGTGATGCCGGGGCGCTCGGACCATTGCCGGAGCTAAGCCCCGATGATCCGGCGTTCATCTTCTACACCTCGGGCACCACCGGATTGCCAAAGGGTGTGGTCATGACGCAAAAGACCACCGAGCATCGCATCCTCTGGCTGTCGACCCAGGCGGGGCTGCGCCACGGCGCGCACCTTCGTACCCTCGGCTTCATGCCGCTCAGCCACGCTATCGGCTTTTATGGCGTGTTCCTGGTGACCTTGGCCATGAACGGCACCTATTTTGTACAATCGGCGTTCGACCCGGTGGCCGCCAATGACATGATCGAAACTCACGAAATCACCTATATGTTCGCCGTGCCGCAGCTCTATTTCGCGCTTACCTCGGCGCCCAATTATGGGCCGGAGAAAATGCGTTCGCTTGAATTATGCCTTTATGGCGGCGCCGCGATCGTGCCGGCGCTGTTGGATCGCATGGACGCCGAATGGGGCGGCGTGGTGTGCCATATTTACGGCACCACGGAAACCATGTGCTCGCTCTACAATCCCGATCCGGTGGGCCGCCATACCCGCCTCCGGCCCGGCTTTTATTCGCGCACCCGTATCATCCAACTTGGCGGCGGCCCCGATGAGAAGGTGGCGCCCGGCGAAGAGGGTGAATTGATCGTCGATGCCACCATCGACACCATCTTCACCGAATATCTGAACCGCCCAGACGCTACCGCCGAAAAATTACGGGACGGCTGGTATTACACGGGCGATATCTGCCTGTTGCACGAAGACGGCGATGTGGATTTGATCGGCCGCGCCGACGATATGATCCGATCGGGGGGCGAGCATATCCACCCCTCCGAGGTAGAGCCGGTGTTGGCGGCGCACGCCGGCGTAAGCGAGGCCGCCGTCATCGGCATCACCGACGCCAAATGGGGCGAGATGGTGGTAGCCTGTATCCTCACCGGCGAGGAACCGGTGGGCGCGGCGGAACTGGACGCGCATATCAGGGCAAGCGGCCTCCCCGGGTTCAAGCGGCCGAAGGCTTATGTGATGTTCGATGATCTGCCGCGCAATGCCGCCGGCAAGGTGGTGCGGCGCGCGCTGCGCAATCAGGTTGAAGCCGCCCGGGATGGAAATAATGGTTTGGACTTTACCGAGCTATAGTTCGCGCCCACTTGAATATTTTTCTATCCGCCCTAGAATGCCCCCGTTGCAATAATTCAATCAATGGAACCACAGGGAGAGAACCATGTTCAAAAAATTATTGTGGATTGCTCCGGTTATCGCGCTAGCGGCAGTTCCCGCCGCCGACGCCAAAACCATCAAAATCGGCTGGGTCAACACGCTGACCACGCCGGCATCGATTATCGGCAAGCAGATGAAGGCCGCCGCCGAACAGGCGATGGACGAAATTGGCCATAAAATGGGCGGCTTTGATGTCAAAATCATCATGGAAGATGATGGCGTCAATCCGAAGACCGGCAAGCAGAAGACCGAAAAGCTGATCAAAAAGGATAAAGTCGATATTCTGACCGGCTATATCTGGAGCCACGTGTTGGCCGCATCCGCCCCGGTTGCCTTGAAAGCCGGCAAAATCATCATCAGCGCCAATGCCGGCTATTCGGCATATGCAGGCAAGAAGTGTCACAAAAACTTCTTCAATATTTCTTGGGAAAACAGCCAGACGCCGATGGCCATGGGCGAATTACTCAACAAAAAGGGCGTCAAATCCCTTTATATCCTGTCGCCCAATTACGCCGCCGGCAAAGACATGGCGAACGGCGTTCAGCGCACCTTCAAAGGCAAGATCATCGGCAAGGATCTGACCCCGTGGCCGAGCCACTCCGACTGGTCGGCGGAATTCGCCAAGGTCAAAGCCGCCAAGCCCGATGGCGTTTTCGTCTTCTATCCGGGCGGCGCCGGACCGAAATTCTTCACCCAGTATAAGCAATCGGGCCTTGGCAAGACGACGCCGCTCTACAGCGTTTTCTCTATCGACGGCGCCAACCTGCCTCTGTTCCAGAAGGCCGGTCTCGACAACATCGTCGGCACCTTCATGACCCAGTTCTGGTCCCCCGATCTGGACAATGCCCAGAACAAAAAGTTCGTCGCCGGTTTCAGGAAACGCAACAAGGGCATCTATCCGGCGTTCTATGCGGCCCAAGCCTATGACGCGGTGTACCTGATCAAGTCCGCGGTCGAAGCCGTCAAGGGCGATATGAGCAACACCGACGGCCTCCGCGCGGCCCTCGAAAAGGCGGATTTTCCGTCGATCCGCGGCAAGTTCCGTTATGGCCGTAACCACTATCCGATCCAGAATTTCTATTCCCGGGAAGTGGTTATCGACAAGGACGGTAATTGGACCGTCAAGAATACCGGCATCGTTCTCGCCGATCACGAGACGCCGCACGCCAAGGACTGCAAACTTTAAGGGCAGCCGAGGCAATTGAATTGGTTGCGGGGGCGCCTCGGCGTCCCCGCTTCCTTGTTTGAATATTGACTTTACTGCCGAGAATGAATTTATGAATTACGTTCTGCTCGGGGAACAATTCTTTAACGGATTTCAGCTCGGCATCATTCTGTTTCTGATGGCCGCGGGCCTGACCTTGATCTTCGGGATCATGGACATGGTCAATTTGGCGCACGGCACCCTTTATATGTTCGGCGGATTTTTTGCCGCCACCCTGGCGTTTTGGACCGGCTCCTTCGTCTGGGGCATTGTTCTCACCATTCCGGTGATGATGATCGCCGGGGTATTGCTGGATCTCATTGTGCTCAGAACATTGTATGAGCGGAGCCACCTG
>Ga0302133_10002217_pt1 | contig 11941 bp, 10 predicted proteins | sample CB9_331_MG_FD_203121 | JGI IMG/M metagenome (GOLD analysis project Ga0302133, IMG submission 203121) | Marine microbial communities from Western Arctic Ocean, Canada - CB9_33.1 | ecosystem: Environmental > Aquatic > Marine > Oceanic | place: Canada: Western Arctic Ocean | collected 2017-09-19 | reverse complement strand
TAAATAAAAAAGCCCTACAAATGCAGGGCTATAATCATTAAATATTAGGGGGAATTAAAACTCCCTCATTTCTAAGGGAGTCTATCATCAAAGTTCACTCTTGCGTTTCAATGCGACAAATACTGATAGTAAAAGCAATATGGTTGCAGGCATTAGCTGATCAAATTCTCCCAAAAGAATATGAGTTCCAACTGCTCCAATCATCAATATGCTTAAACCAGCGCCAGCCAATACGATCAATTGACTTGGAATTAATTTTATCACAACAGGAAGAATTAATAACATTCCACACAAGATTTCAGCAATTCCAATTGACCTAATCATCCACGGTTGAAAATAATTCATCCAATTCATTTGTACTGCCAATACATCAATTGGTTGAGAAATCTTCATTGCTCCTGCACCACAGAAAACAAAAACAAGCAATCCTTGAATTATCCATAGTAATTTCTTCATTTTATCTCCTTGATTAGATATGTAAACTTAATATGGTTTGCCGATATTTCGGCGAGTCCTCTAAGTAATAATATAATTAGCCTGCGAATCATAGGGGGTTAGTTAGATATGGATACTGTTACTTTTCTTTGTAATAGGATATTAATTCTGTTAATCCACCGAAATACTTATCATCAACAAATATTTGGGGAACAGATGTTTTACCACCCGTCCTTTTCACCATTTCCTCAGCTTTAGTTCTTGAAAATGTAATCATTTTAGTATCGAAATCAATCCCACGGGATTGTAGAAGCAATTTTGCTTCTTTACAAGGGGCTCAGAATAATGCAGAATAAACTTCTACTTTACTATCTTTTGTTATATTTATTGATTCAGTCGTTTGTGCAGACATCAAACCAAACACCAATATAAATAATACTTTCTTCATAATTACTCCTTATTATTAAATATTTTTTTTACCACTAGGTATAAAATATAATATTATATTGTTATATAACAACTAGGTAATATAAATTAACCTAGTTAACTAAATAGGACTATTGAAGTTAAAATATGGAAAATACATCGAAAATAGATAAACCAAAAGAAAAATGTAAATGTTCAATTACCTATGCAATGAAGGTTATTGGTGGTAAATGGAAACCAATTATACTTTATAGATTATATAATGGAATTAATCGTTTTGGTATTTTAAATAGAAGTATTGAAGGTATAAGCAAAAATATGCTTACTCAACAACTTCGAGAAATGGAATCAAATAAAATTATAAACAGGAAGATTTATGCCGAAATCCCACCGAGAGTAGAATACTCATTAACTAAAAAGGGAGAAAGTCTTTTACCTATATTTAAAAGTTTAGCTGATTGGGGTAGTATTCACCAAGATATTTAAAATTATTAACTAATCTATCCTGCTCTACATGGTCAGTTTGAAGAGTATTAATATCAGCAACAATATCATCTGTGTAAGAATAGTATAATAGTGGAAGTATAAATAACAGTTTCTTCATTTTACTCCTTGATTAAATATGTAAACTTAATATGGTTTGCCGATAAATAAAAAAGCCCTACAAATGCAGGGCTTTGAAAGAAGAATTGGAGAGGTGGGTTTAGTCTTTGAGGCAGCGAATACTAAAGCCGAGTTGCTTACTGTCGGTGTACCGGAACACATTTGAATAATTGTAATACAGTAACCGGCGCCAGGCAGTGTTACTATTGGCCTCAGAAGACGACCAAAAGTAACCGAGGCTACCCATACTGTAATAGGTACCACTATTGCTGCTGCGGTAACCAGCGGGAAACGCTGAAAAACCACTCATCCCAAATTCGCTGTCATTCTCTAAGTCGCCACTATTCCATAGGTCGCTATTTCCTGCTAATTTACTGCCCTCATTGGTGCCTCTCCAGCCCATGCTGTTGGCTTCTGATTCGCTCATGCCTAAGTACATCTCTAATTCCATAAACTCCTCATCAGAAGGAACATGCCACCCATCCATACATAAACCTCTATCATCATCTACAGCAAACCAATTATATAAATTACCATAAACATCAGCATTGGAAGGGTCATCATCATACACGGCATAAGCACCCATGTCAAGCCAACCCCACTCAGAATTACTATATCCTGTTGGTATTTCACTACCATCGTTATAGTGGTTAACCTTTAGATTTTCAGCCATCCATAATTGGTCACCTATTTGGATGGTTTCATATACATTTCCATCAATATCCATACAAGTATTATCATCCCCAGAAAGTACCAAATTAACTATAGTCACCACATCCAATATATTTACAACACCATCTTCATTTAAATCGGCTATAGAGTTATATTCATCCTCCAAAATCATATTAACCATTAATACAACATCAAGGACATTGAGGTCACCATCACAGTTAATATCACCTAAATCATATTCAGATTCACAGTTTGAGGTGTCTTGGTATTCTACATCTTCCTCAGTTAGACATTCGGGGTAAGGTGGACAGAGTTGGTTGTTTCCTACAAATACATAATTAACATTACATATCTCTGGTGGTATCTCTCCTGTAAGTTGATTATAAGATAAATCCAAAACATATAAATTCGTTAGATTTCCTATATCAAAGGGTATCTCTCCAGTGAGTTGATTAGAAGATAAATTCAATTCAATTAAATTCGTAAGGTTTCCAATCTCAACAGGTATCTCTCCTGTCAAACTACTATTGTATAAATATAGGGAAGTGGTAGTCTCAATATTATAACACTCACCCCATAACTCAACTTCTATCTCTTCGTTACAGAGGGATGGTTCTTCACATTCTGAGGTGTCTTGGTATCCTAACAACCATCCATTTCCACTTAAACATTCTGGATATGGAGGACAAAGTTGGTTATTATCAAAATAAATATAACTATTTTCTGGAAGATTACAGATAGTTTCTGGTAAAATAGTAAGTTGATTAGAATGTAAATATAATGATTCCAAACTACTCAACTCTCCAATAGTATTGGGTAAGACAGTAAACTGATTATAAGATAAAAAAAGAAATTTCAAACTACTCAAATTTCCAATACTCTCTGGTAAAATAGAAAATTGATTTGAAGATAAGAATAAATATTCTATATGATTCAAATTTCCAATATTATTTGGAATGGTTGTAAGTGACCTGTTACCTAAACCTAAATAAGTTAATCTTTTATTGTACCATTCTTGATCACCAATTTCAAGTGGTTCTTCTCCATTCAAACTTTGATTCAAATCAATAAAATCTTGAAGAACATCCAAATCAGATTGATAATAACACTCTCCATCTATCTCTGTATATCCTTCATCACAAGTAGATTCACCAATAATAGTCAAAGATACAGGAACAACTATTTCTCCATTAAATGGATCGTTACTTGAAATAGTAATAGTTGAATTATATTCACCTACATTTAATTCAAATGAATCGAAAGTAACGTCTATTTCTTCTAGACTACCTGGTTCTAAAAACCCTCCATAGATAGTAAATGATAACCAATTTGGTATTTCATTTTGATTAAGAATCACCCATTCGAGATTTTCATCACCATTATTTACAACAGTAAATATTATAGTTGATGAATTGTTTTGTTCCAATTGTTCAGATAATTCATTAGGATGATAATATAATTGGGGGAAATGTCCACAATCTGACAATTCTCCTTCGTAACAAATAAGATCACACCCCCAAGATTGATTTTCATCATCACACCAACCGTCACCAATCCATTTTTTTGAACAACAATCACCATCACCAGAACAATCTGGAACATATCCTTCATCACAATCCTGTCCCCACCCAACACTCATAAATAAGGAGAATATCAACAAAAGAATGGTTTTTCTATAGAATTCCATACGTTTAATATAAACTATGAAGAGAGGAAAGTCAAATCGGGTTGGTCACATTGGTTTGGAAAGAAAAAAGGAGACTTTTTAGTCTCCCTTTTTGAATATTGTTGTTAAATCTTTCTACTCTACGGTAACCGATTGGGGAATTTGGAATAATTTTGTTACACCCATTAATTCTCCAAGATATAATTAACCATTTGAACTAAATCTAAAATATCAATTATCTCATCACCATTCATATCTGAACATTCATCACAATTATCTGATAGGATACAGTTTACAGTTGATACGATGTCGAGGATGTCAAGGATGTTGTCGTTGTTGATATCACCATTGGTTTCTGAACATTCAACACATTCTGAGGTATCTTGGTATCCTATATCTTCTTCAGGTAGACATTCTGGGTAGGGTGGACAAAGTTGATTATTATTTATATAAAAGTGTTCAAGATTTTGATATATATTACAAATAGATATGGGGACATTCTCATTTAGTTGATTGTTAAATAACCATAAATGATTCAAGTTTATTAAACCACCTAAACTTTGAGGAATTTTACCACTAAATTGATTAAAACCTAAATCTAAGGAAGTTAGATTTATTAAATTTCCAATACTTTCAGGGATTTCTCCAGTAAGTTGATTATTATACAAATTTAACCAGGTTAAATCTATTAGATTTCCAATACTTTCAGGGATTTCTCCAGTAAGTTGATTATTGTAGAGTACCAAACTATTTAAATTTATTAAATTCCCAATACTTTCAGGGATTTCTCCAGTAAGTTCACTACTTGGTAAGAGTATTTCCGTTGTCTCATAAATATTATAACACTCACCCCATAACTCAACTTCTGTTTCTTCATTACAGAGGGATGGTTCTTCACATTCTGATGTGTCTTGGTATCCTACATCATATTCTGATAGACATTCAGGGTAAGGAGGACAGAGTTGGTTGTTTGATAATAAAGGTGAAGTGTATCCTATATTACAAATTTCTGAAGGGATTTCTCCAGTGAGTTGATTATAAGATAAATCAACAGACATACTAAATAAATTTGTAAGGTTTCCTATCTCGGGTGGTATCTCACCACTAAGTTGATTATAAGATAACTGTAAAATAGTTAAATTCGTCAGGTTTCCAATCTCAGGTGGTATCTCTCCGGTGAGTTGATTCCCTCCTAATTCTAGACCATAAAGATTTTCTAGATTACCTATTTCCGATGGGAACTCACCACTCAAATCATTCCAATTCATAGTCCACATAATTAAGTTTGATAGATTATATATACTTTCGGGGATTATCCCAGATAGATTATTAAACCTCAATAGTAGATTTCTGAGTGAAGTCAAATTACCAATATTATCAGGGATATTACCACTCAACTCATAATCAGTAGGACAATAATCATTTTCGTCATTATTACTACACAACGTCCACAACCTCCCACTTACCCATTCTTGATATCCCAACTCAATCGGTGATAAATCAGATGGTGGAGGATTGTCTCCTTCTTGTGAATTATCAATAAACTGTTGAAGAACATTTAAATCTACTTGAGAATAACATTCACCCTCTATCTCTGTATATCCTTCATCACAGAGGGATGGTCCTTCACATCCTGAGGTGTCTTGTTCTCCAATATTCCATTCTGATAGACATTCTGGGTAGGGTGGACAGAGTTGATTATTACCTAAATGTGGGGTATTATCCCCTTGATTACATATCTCAAGAGGTATCTCTCCCATGAGTTGATTATTATTTAACATCAAAACATTTAAATTCGTCAGGTTTCCTATCTCTGGTGGAATCTCCCCAGTTAGTTGATTAGTAGATAAATACAATAAAGTCAGATTGGTCATATTTCCAATTTCTAATGGTATCTCTTCAGTAAATTCATTATTAAATAAACCTAAATAATTTAAAAACGTCAAACTCCCAATCTCAGGTGGTATTCCTCCAGTGAGTTGATTAAAAGATAAATTCAAATACCATAAATTTGTCAGGTTTCCGATTGATGAGGGTATCTCTCCAGTTAGTTGATTATCATTAAGATATAACCATTCTAAATTTGTCAGGTTTCCGATTGATAGAGGAATTTCTCCATTGAGTTCATTATAAGATAAACTCAAAGAAGTTAAATTTGTAAGATTCCCAATCTCAACTGGAATATCGGTGAGTTCATTTCCATGTAAACTCAAATCAGTTAAATTTGTAAGATTTCCGATTGATGAAGGAATTTCTCCAGAACAGTTATTAAAACCTAAAGTTAACCTTTCTAAATTTATCAGATTTCCAATCTCAGATGGTATCTCTCCATCTAGATGATTAAGTTCTAATTCTAGGTTGGTTAAATTTGTCAGGTTTCCAATTGATGGAGGTATTTCTCCACTACATTCATTTGTATCATTACAATATGTTAAACAAATATTCTCATCAAAATCATAGTCGTAACAACCAATCTGATTATAATCTAATTTTAAACTGGTCAAATTTTCCAAATTACCTATCTCAAATGGAATTCCTCCTGTAAGACGATTTCCTAAATGTAATTGTTGTAAATTAATCAAATTCCCAATTTCATTAGGTATTTCACCAATTATATCATGACCATATAGTACTAAAGAAGTCGTTTCCTCAATATTATAACACTCACCCCATAACTCAACTTCAATACCATCAATACATCCCCACCCAACACTCATAAATAAGGAGAATATCAACAAAAGAATGGTTTTTCTATAGAATTCCATACGTTTAATATAAACTATGAAGAGAGGAAAGTCAAATCGGGTTGGTCACATCTTGATGCAAACTGAGTTAGGAAAGAAGAATTGGAGAGGTGGGTTTAGATTGCAAGTATTATATTTATAAGTAGTACCACATCAAGGACATTTAACGTCCCATCCCCGTTCACATCTGCCTGAGGATAATCATCAGCAGAGCCTCCATTTAATACCGAGTTTACAAGTAAAACGACATCAAGTACATTCACAACCTCATCATTATTCAAATCGCCAATCATTGGTTCATTGGGCTCGGGGAGTGCCCCTTCATTAATCCACTGGGCAATGATATCCACCTGTTCACTTGTTAAATCATTATTGCCAGGAGGCATAAAACCAGAATTTATATATTGCCATAACAAGCTGTTTGCGTGGTCATATGGTATAATTACATCTCCGCTATCACCACCATTCATAACATTATTATATGAAGTTAAACTAAGGTCTTCTTCAGCATCTGAACCACTATGACAATTTGTGCATCTTGAATTAAAAATAGGCTGAATTTCAGAGTTGTAGTCTACCCCAGCATATAAAGGAAGCATCAACACAATAAAAATAATATTTACACATATCTTCACATTATAAATTAATGCCTAATAGCATGAATATATAGTTAATATTTGTAAAATTATGTAATTGGGTTTAGTAAGGAAGAATTGGAGAGGTGGGTTTAGTCTTTGAGACAGCGGACAGAAGCAGATAGATTATTGGGGGGTAACATTGTTTGCAACAGGCCCTCTATTAGTTCCTCCAATCTCATATTCAACTTCTTGTTTTTCAGATACGGATTTGACTCCTATATTAATACCGCTCTTATAAAAATATATGTCTTTCTGTCCATCAGATTGTTCTATAAAACCATAACTTCCATTGAAAAATTTAACTCTTCCTTTTTTTACTTCACTCATTTATTCTCCTTTTATATTTAAACTGATGAGAATAACAAATAATAATCCAGTCATTGAATATATCTAGGCATATAGAAATTTACAACCATCCATCGAAATCAGCGTTGGTTTATTTACTACTATAACTGGGTTCGTAAGGAAGAATTGGAGAGGTGGGTTTAGGGATTGTAAATATCAGTTTTCGACCACTGATGCTCACAATCTTTACAATGACGGTCTGGTGTATCAATTTCCATACAACATCCACCAAGTTCTACTTTACCTAAATCAGACTCTTCAAATAACTCTAGACTAGTAGGCGGTTATAAATTTAAATTTAGGGAAAGCAGATGCTATCAAGAATTCAGAGCATCAGCTATCTTTCCTTATATTTCATGGATCCCATTCATGGTATCGGACCAACTGGAATTAAGTTTTCGATATAGCTACTCTGGAGGTCGGCCCTATACACCTAAAGTATATGACTTCCACCACCGGGTTTGGAATATTGATTCTGATGCTGATTATAATACGGAGAGGTTTGACTATTATAGCCGTCTGGATATCATGTTGCTTAGACGTTTTAATTTTAAACATATCAACTTAACTACATTTTTAGACTTCAGAATGTTTTTAATAGAGATAATGAGTGGGAAAGAGTATACTTGGATGATGGAACGTATGAAATGTCATATCAGTATAAACAAATACCAGTGATGGGTATAATGATTGAATTGTAGAAGTTAATTATCTAATAAGCAGGGCAGCAGGTTCGAATCCTGCCACCTTGACAGAAAATAAGAAAGCATCTTTTATAGAGACTTTTTTGTTTTTAAATTGTGAGTTTAATTAAGGTATAAGAGAAATCTAAAAATTGAATATTATAAGAAATATTATTCTAGATAAAATCAATAAAAGAGCAAAAAAACTGGGTGTTATTTCAGCCCCAAAGCCATTAAATGAAAAAAAGAGAATTTCTGAAGTAAAAAGGCTTAATCTAATTAAGAAAAGACTTGATAATGACTATCGATTCTCTTCATTGCCTAAATTGGCATCATATTTAACTGAATGCCCTCAAGCTGCAATCAATATTATTGATGATAATTCCCAACATTGTAAGGTTTCTCATGGGAGGATATCTGCACTCAGTTATTTAGCTAAAGAAATACCGAGAGGATTGACAACTTGTCAACATGTCTTAAATAATAACCTAGAGCCATTAGTTATAGAAGACTGCTCTATTGATATAAGAATGAAAGATATTTATAAGGCATATGGTGGTGCAATGCCAAAATTTTATGCAGGGAGTCCTATCGTAACTAAAGGAGGTTTTATTTTAGGATCATTCTGTGTTTTTGATGAAAATCCTAAATCAATTAGTAACAATCAACTGGATGGATTAAGATTATTAGCAGATCAATTTATTCAACTCTTAGAACTTGTAAATGATCAAAAACATGGAGTATTTGATGATATTCATTCACCAGAAGAAATTAAGGGTGAATATTATTCTTCATCTACAATACTTTTTGCAGATTTTGTTGGTTTTACAAAACACACTGAGTTATTGCAACCTGGTGAATTGATTGAATTATTAAGTGCTTATTTTAATGGATTTGATAAAATAATGAATACATTTGGTTTACGAAAAGTTAAGACAATTGGTGATTCATATATGGCAGTAGGTGGCATCCCTGAGAAAAATACTAATCATGCATATTCAGCCTGCCAGGCTGGGTTATCAATAATAAAGTTTGTAAAAGGAATGGCAATGCAATTAGAAGCAATTGGTAAGCAACCATGGGAGATTAGGGTAGGTATAAACACTGGTGCTGTTATAGCTGGTTATAATGGAACTGATTTTGATATTTGGGGAGATTCTGTAAATGTAGCATCTAGAATGGAAAGTTCAGGAATTAGTGGAAAGGTACATATTTCTGAAAATACTAAAAAAATTATTCCAACTAACATAAAGTTAGTTAAAAGGGAAGAGGTTAATCTAAAAAATAAAGGTAAGTTTGATACCTATATAATTGAGCATTAAATAATTGTAGGAAAATGAAAAAATAAGGATAGACCTTTTCCACATCAATTTAATATTGCGGTATCATCTAATACAGATTGTGGGAAAATCTTTGATAAATTAGAAAGCCTCTTTTATAGAGGCTTTCTAATTTTGGATATTTAATCAAATCTAGGAGCAAAAATGAAACACTTAATTATAGTTATAGGATTAGTGACGTATGTGTGACGCCGATAATTAGAGCCGTAGAAATGCGGCTCTTTTTACCACTGAGATATATGCGAACTGGGTTAGGAAGCAAGAATTGGAGAGGTGGGTTTAGGGATTGAGGATGATATTAGCGATGGCAATAATGTCCAATATATTGATGGACCCATCTAAATTCACATCTGCAAGCCATAGTTCCAATTCATTTGCTTCATAATAACCCAGAATGATATTCACCATCAGTATAATATCTAGGATATTTACCAATCCATCCAAATTGATATCCCCTTCTAAATAAACATCTTCATTGGCATCGCCGCCTGAAAAACAATACAGCATTCCGTTTCTCAGTCCAATCAATAATTCCGGGGAACCATTATTATCCAGATCATTAACTGAGGATGTTTGTTCAACTGGATGATACATATTTCGGCTGAATATCTCCTCACCATCAATTCCGGAATAAACATGTATTCGTTCACCCAGGGTACCTATAATAACATCAAAAAAGTTGTCCCCATTTATATCCGGAATTGGAGAAGCCTCCAGAACAATGCCGTTGGTATTGACCGCCCAGTTCACAAGTCCATCCGTTGCATTAATCAGGGGAAAGTAACTGCTTAGTGTACCCGCAAGGATATAGGTTTTCTGGTTATTTCCAATTATGGACTCCATATGTGTGATTAGACCATTTTGGGTTGAGAATGAAGCTATTACATCTGCCGGGCTGGTAACAATTTTAATGGTGCCATTAAAATCACCATAGGCATAATCCATGAGTCCATCATTATTAATATCGTTTATGGGACATAGACCAAATACAGCCATGGAATTGCTATTAATCTGATTGATTATATTTCCTGTGCTGCCATCTAAAACATAAACAATCGCATCGGAATTGTCCGGAGATGAACCACAGACTACATCGGGAATAGCATCTCCATTAATATCATCCATAGATATAACGGCTGTCATGGCATTATAAAAGGGATGTTCCCAGATTTTATTGCCATTAAGCCCATTGAACAATTGTACCCTCCTGGGGCCAAAATCTGAGCCATCATCTCCCGAAACTGCCAATATATCTCTGATGCCATCATTATTAAAATCATGCTCCGCATCCACTTCATAGACCCATCCCCCATCACCATATTCATCTGTATCATAATGCCAGATAATACTCCCATCCATACCACTTACTGCAAAAACTGAGCGGCTGCCCCAGACAGTACCCAAGGCTATGTCTTGAACTCCATCAGAATTAATATCATCCATTATCACCAGCCCCTTTTCATCATAGACTGATCCAGCCCCGATGGAGGGAATATACAGATTCAAATGCCAGATAATATCTGCTGTCCCAGAGCTGTTTCCATTTATGCAGGATAGGCTATAGTTGTCATCAGCAACTAGAATTTCTTCAACATTATCACCATTCAGATCAACAAATGGCAGAACTGCAGAAATCTTATCCTGATCACTATTAGACTGGAAACTCCAGAATTCACTGCCAATTTCTGAATCAAATTCCACAACCACAGCCTCCAGGCTCACGGAAACTTGAGCCTCATCAGCATCATTGGAGACAATCTGCATTTCTGTGCTGTGGGTACCGTAAGAATCCGCACTGAACCAGTAGCGGATATCTACATTATCCAGAGATAAAACTGTAAGGGGCAGGATAATGGTATTATCCAAGTAGAAATTATCAAGGGTAAAATCGATACTCTCAATGGTGAGTGCTGAAGAACCTGCATTGTATATATTCAGCGACCTGGAAGTAAGAGCATTTAATCGTACCTCGCCAAGATCAAGTTCCAAGTATTCTGGCTGGATTTCCTGTTCGTTTTCCATACCGTAGCCTGAAAGACTCACCGATGCAACAGGGACTATGGGGTCATTGGATATCAGGGTTAGGGCACCTGAATAGGAACCAATGACATCCGGAGTAAAACTGATTGTGATATCTATGTCTTCACCTGTTAACAATGTAATGGGAAAACTTGAATTCAGGCTGAAACTGCTGTTAAAAATATTGCCAGAATCCAGTATGAGGTCACCTTCCCCTAGATTGCTTACATTCAAAATATATTCAGATGTTGAATTGATGCCAACATCTCCAAAATTAACACTGGAAGTACTGAGATTTATTTCAGGCGTTCCTGAACCGAATATATCAATCTGGTAAAGCAGATCAATATCATAATTGGGGCCGTTATCG
>Ga0302133_10002198_pt1 | contig 12005 bp, 12 predicted proteins | sample CB9_331_MG_FD_203121 | JGI IMG/M metagenome (GOLD analysis project Ga0302133, IMG submission 203121) | Marine microbial communities from Western Arctic Ocean, Canada - CB9_33.1 | ecosystem: Environmental > Aquatic > Marine > Oceanic | place: Canada: Western Arctic Ocean | collected 2017-09-19 | reverse complement strand
TTGGCCCTCTTCCAATGTTTCGAGTTCTATTTTACCCATAGTAGAAGGTATCATTGCCGATAGGTCGCTAATTCGCGGTGCTGCTGTTTCCTCTTCTAGTATTATAGATCTTTTGTAGGCATTACTCAGAACACTTTCATAATTCGCAATAGATACACGGGCACTAACTCCAGACCGTTGATTTATATCTCCACTAAGTCTTGCGAGTATAGTTATTTCTGCGATTATGTCTTTCATGAATTGTGGAACTATAAGTTTATCTTGTAGATCAGGGAAAATATGCATTTCTTGCTCCATTATCCCAATTTCTTGACTGGCATACTTAGGATAATGTGTGCGGATCTGTGCACCGTACCTATCTTTGAGTGGAGTTATGATCCTACCTCTATTTGTGTAGTCTTCTGGGTTTGCGCTAGCTACAAGATATACATCAAGAGGCAATCTCACTCTATACCCCTTTATTTGCACATCTCTCTCTTCCATCAAGTTAAAAAGGCTGACTTGTATTCTTTCTGCTAGATCAGGCAGCTCGTTTATCGCAAATATCCCTCTATTTGTGCGCGGTATAAGCCCATAATGTATAGTTAATTCGTCTGAAAGGTATCTACCTTCAGCCACTTTGATAGGGTCTATTTCACCTATTAAATCTGCAACAGATATATCAGGGGTTGCTAATTTTTCAGAATAACGATCATCTCTACTAAGCCAGGATATAGGTAAAGAATCTCCTGAGTCTGCTATTTTTTCTTTGCAAGAAGAGCATATTGGTTTAAAGGGATCATCATTGATTTCACAGCCTTCTATATACGGTACTTGCTCATCTAACAAGTTAACCATACATCGGATTAGTCGTGACTTACCTTGACCACGTTCACCCAAGAATATTATGTCTTGTCCAGAGAGTATGGCATTCTCTATTTGCGGGGTTACTGTATTTTCATATCCAATAATACCTGGGAACAGTTCCTCTTGATTTTTCATTTTTCTAATAAGATTGTTGCGCATTTCGTCTCTGATAGAAACTGTTACGTATCCACTCTTTTTTAGATCTTTAAGTGTCTTTGGCTGTTTTCTAGATTTCATAATATACCTTCTCTAAGAAGTGGCATTAATATTAGGTGCCATCGAACATAGTACTAGATTAGGAATCAACATGGAAGTTAAAAGTTGTCGTCGGAAGAGGTTAATTCACATTACATACGTTGTTAGTTTAAGTAGATGTTCTGGATTTAGTGCACCGCGTATGTAGTTATCCTAATTGGATAGGCGGTCGTAAGGATTTATGGATATATCCACTAGATCTTCACCAGCATCTAGTTTTGCCAATGCCGTTTGAGCTGCTTCAGCCAATGTAGGATCCGAAACATTTAACGTATTTAATAATGCTCTACGTGCCATGTTACCACCAATATTACCTACTGCTCCTACAGCAGAAGATTGGATCTCTATATCATCATCATCAAATAGTTCTAACAAATCTGGTATAAGATCTTCTTCAGCCATTTCTCCGCAGGCATTTGCAGCTTCATATCGCGTTTCCGGGTCTGCGCTTTTTAATTCCCTTACTATCGTAGGTATCCAGTGTGGGTTGTTGCTCTTGCCCATTGCATATATAGCACTGTATTTCATTCTTTGATCTTCATTCAAGTATGCTTTTTGTATAATTGATTGTACTTCATTAGTGTCAAATGGAGCGATTGACTCTATAGCTCGTCTTTTTACTTCATTGTCTTCGGATTCTGAATTTATGATATACGTAAGGGTGGCTATTATATTGTCTGAGTCTTTGTTTAGCATTTTACCTAAATGCGAGAGTAAGGCGAATTTGCTCAGAGCCATTGCTGCTTTTGCTCTTACGATTACAGATTCATCATTTACCAAAATAGAAGAAAGTATAGAGATCAATATTCTATTGTCACATTCCCATAAACCTTCTATTGCACTTGATTTGACCTGTACATCTTTGTCTTTGAGGCATAGCATGAATATGCCTTCGAAATCCACGTCCAGATTATCCTCTGCCAAATCTACTAGCCTATTAACTATTTCTCTGCGTTTGGAATCATTTACTTTTAACCAAGTCTTATGGAAGGCAGTCAATTCTTCAGGAGCTAACGCTGATAGAGCTACCAGGTCTTTGTAACTTAGCTGCTTGGATTTATCGGATAATGTAGTAATGCAATCTGCTAAGCTCAATGTTCTTAATCCTTTTTGGTTAGTCAGTAAGTCGAAGTATAGGCGATTTTAGTAATTTAATATATGCTTAAATCTGCGTGCATAAAGTAGGCGTGTATTTAATTACTAAATATATTTATGTGACATAAGAATTGGTATGGTGTAGAATAGCGATCGTTGGTTAATTAATAATATAAATAGCGACATGTAAGTAAAATAGTACTAACATTTAGGAGGGGAATCCTTGAATGCTTGGCTCCCGGTCATATTGCCGTTAGCATCGGTTGGTGCTGTTGTTGGCACCTTTGTATCACTAGGGCTATTCTTTACCAAAGTAGCAGAGATAGGTGGTAAAGATCTTGGTGTATGGTATGTTGTAGCGTCTGGTTTAGTAATAATCATCTTAGTACCAGCTATTGGTTTTATATTAAGTCGTCGTAACCCAGATTAAATTATCGTTGAATAATTTAACTTGCGTAGGGGCAGATAGAAATAGTTTGAGTATGGCTTGTACATTACAGCCGATTCGTTGGCTTATGGCGGTTCTGTATGCAACAGTTTATTAATCAATATTCATTTGTGTTCCTAGCACTCTCCTTGATTTTCATGGTTGCGTTTCTTGGTGGACGTTTTGTCGGCACAAAATATGCCCTCTCATTGGCTGTAGTATGTCTTTTCGTATTGGTAGGCTTACAGATGTATTTAAGTACAAACACTGATGGGCATTCTAGTATGAAAGATTTTGAAGAAGCCACTTTGTCTCAAAAACCTGTGCTCCTGTTCTTGTACTCAGATTTCTGAGTTGGGTGTCTTAAAGCTAAGCCTGCCGTAGACAGGCTAGAGATTAAGTTAGAAGATGATTTTGCTGTTATAAGGGCTAACATAGCATCGGAATTAGGTGCGCATGTCAGATCTGTTTTTGATATAGGTGTTGTGCCTACATTTATAGTTATTGATCAACAGCAGCAAGAAATTTGGAGACAGATTGGAACTGTTCCTGCCTTAGACGTTATACGGGCCCTAGATTTTTGATTATCGGCCTTTGGAACCTGAATGTTTATTGATGGTGCTAATGGTTCCAGTTGCCAAGGCGATAGCTAATATCTATCTCTTTTCTTTAGGTATTTCGTTATAGCCTTCCTTTTGTATCCGATGCATGGTTGGATTTCTGGGAGGTTGATAGAAAAATTCGTAAGAAATCAGAAGAGACATTTAATTACAGTCCTGTATGAAATGCAGGAAGAGAAAGATAGGGAAACGCTGGAATATATAAAAGCTGTTGAGGCTAAGAAAGCAGAGAGACTGAGAAATAGGATATATATATGCAGCAGCTAAAGGGAGATCCACGAACTAATGTGAGTACATGACTTGCTATGCAGGGATACAATCGCCATGAATTACCACGGACGGGCATTCCGTAAAATAGAATCATCACAACCTGTACAGACGTGGTAGTAGTGCAAAGCAGCCAATAGCCAACACAGCCAAACCCACCCCGTTAGTACTAAGAGCAAAACCCACGCCCAAAGTTGATGCCAACCAGCCGATTTGCAGTTGGCCAAGCGGTGCAGTACCAACCGCAAAAACCCAAGCTCCCATCGCTCGGCCTCGGAGTGCATTCGGCACAGCAGTTTGCATTATGCTTTGAGAAAATACGTCAGAAAGGGTCGCTGTACCACTGATAATCATCACTGCTATTAAGGCTAGCAAGAAGGTCGAGGCATTCCCCAGGAGCACTAAAGCTCCTCCGAATAATAGGAGGACAATCATAAAGCTCAATCCCTTACGGAATCTATCCCCGAAGGAAGACAGAAGCAGAACCGCTATAATACCGCCCAGAGCTCGGGCTGCGTGTATGAGTCCAAATCCATCGGAACCAACCTGTAGAACGTCCCTTGCTAGGCTCGGTAAGAGCACCTGATGAGAGAACCCTAGAATCTCCACTGCTGCAGTTAGCACTACTAGGGCACGAAGGTTGGAATTACGACGAATTTCTCGCGTGAACTCTGCCATATTCTGCCACACCGATATTCCCTCACTCAATGCAATTTCCTTTTGAGTATGAGCAAACATTAGGATGAGATTTGAAAAAATGTAGCTTACAGTGATCACTACATAGCATATAGCCGTCCCATTTTGATCCAGGAAAAACCCAAAAGCCAGCGAGGCCACAATAGCGCCCACACGCATCCCAAGACTTATAAATGCAAATGCACTCACTACGTGGCTTGGACCTACTATGTCATAGGCAAAACTCTGGCGACAGGTTTGATAAAATGTCCATAAAGTTCCTATTATGAAGCTACTGATGAACAGGTGCCAGACAGCTAGCATGTCATTCATGATAATGAGGGACAATATACTAGTAACTACTGCAAGACCCAAACCCAGCCCCAACATCAGTTTGCGCCGATCCACCCGGTCAGCAATAGCTCCGGCCGGAATGCCGAAAAGGAGAAAGGGTACCATCCTCACTGCCATGCCTACACTTACCATAAACGACGAATTTGTGAGTTCTAGCAGCACCCATCCGAGAACAATCATCTCACCCATAAACCCAACGGAGTTGAATACACCAGAGAGCCCCAGAATTCTAAAATCCCTGTACCCCAGTGCAGGTGGGAAACTGAGCTTCTTGATAAAACTGCGATCGCCTAACATATCTGTATCGTTGTTTCAGGTTCCCCAACAGAAGTCGCTAAGGTTCTTGTAGATACGATGACACCCCCCCCCCCCATCATATTTATCGTACTTAGATGATGCTTAGGTTAAGTATTTATGACTATATTGTCCTGAGTCCAACTACATCTCAGGCAATCATGGTAATGATCGATACGAGGAAATGCTAGCCCAGTCGGGACAGCTGTTCCGCTGGATATCATTGTGCTATCAAGTCGGTACATTCCTACTCTTCGGCCGCAGTTAGGGCATAGTTGGTTGCCATTCTTGTCTACTTCCAAATCACAGCATGTCATGTTACGTTTCCCTGAGTAGAACTTCTTCTACTGTCAATTATCCAATGAAACGCGGTTGAAATCTTTCATCAATTGATTCACACTGTAATACAGAAGCTCCGAGGCGGCCGATTTCATCGGAAGATTTTGCGCCATAACCATTCCCCCCTACACACACATTGATTCGATTGCTGATTTTACCTATGTACGGATATCCGCTTATTGTATGTGTGGTAGCACAAGTTTCGAAATGCATCGGCTGATTTTTGAGTAGGGGTATAAGGTTTGTTATAGATTCCTGAGCAGTTTTTTCTTCACTAGGGTCAGATCCAGACCTAAACCATTCACGAATTTCTTCATCTTCATGAAGTGTTCTAGTGCTGTTACTTACTCCTATTTTTATGTAAGTAGCACCGTTAGGATAGGTTACGGGTGGTAACAAATAAGTGTTGATTCCACTGGCTGGCCTGTGACTAATACTAGGCATATCTGAAAGTGATTCAATTAATGAATCAGACAGTTTAGCAAAAACAATCAAAGAGCCATTTATTGCAAGGTCTAAAGGCGAATCTAATAGGTTGTTTGTGTGAATACTAGTTGCTAGTAATACATTGTTTGCAAAGTAGTTTTCGCCAGTACTTGTAATAATCCTTACACCTTCAGGCACCTCTTCAACTTTACTTACCATTTGATTTATTACATGTCCACCTTTGGATGTAGCACATTTAATTTGTGCACGCACAAGAGCGCGTGGATTAACATAGCCGGCCGGAGGTGGTTCAAGTAAGGCTCTCTCGTCGGATTTTATAGCCAAGAAAGGCATTCTTTCAGTCAAAGCAACGCTATCGAGTAGTTCAAAAGGTACATTATGAGCCTCGGCGACCCGGGCATTAGCATTGATTGAATCTATTTCCTCATGGCATAAGAAAAGATACCTTGCCGGATAATGGAAATTAATGCCTGAATCATTTTCAATCTGTTTATACCTGGAGATAGATGATCGTGCCAAATCACTCCACAATTCATCAACATCTAATATGCGAGTAATACGGGCTTCGTCATAATGGCTGGCGAAAACTCCATCATGTGAAGTAACGTCCGCGGGCTCTTCAGGTGCGAATAAAACGACATTCTTGCCCTGAGTTGCCAAATGTCTTGCGGCAGCTGATCCAAATAGACCACCACCAACAACTGCAAAATCAAAAGTATTGTTAGAGTTATTTGCCATCATCTTCCCAACCTCCTCAATTATCGGTGACAATTATGAATGGTGATGACCCATTCTCCTCCTTAATCCGTTACGCTTATCTCCTTGTTTATTCAATCGCTTCACGAATGCCTCTGTTGTTACTTCTGGTTTTTCGTGCTTAGGCGTAGGTTTAGCCATAATCGCTTTCCTCTATTTTGTGTGCAAGACTGATCACACATTATAACCCATGTAAGACCATATAAAAAAGAGTGTTATCAACAATTGGCAAATGTTTACAACATAGCCACTACTTACTAATATGTACTGCGAGTGGCTACCGAACCCAAGGTAGCCACTTGCAGACCTAACAAACCATTGGAAGGAGAAGCACGACACATGGCAGATGAACCAACTCATATGAAAACATACGATTCATTAAACAGAAGCAGGGTGGCACACCTTGTAGGCGAAGGGATGCCAGATAAAGATATCGCTGCGATGCTTGGCATAAGCATACAGCGCGTGGAGCAGTTACGCAGACAGTACTTAGGTTTTGAGATTAACTTTCCCTAGCATTAGCAAGTTTTGGCAAAGGTTTTAGGAAAGATATGGTCAGGAAAACAAGATGATCTGCGACTTATGCTGGTCTATATGAGAGAAAATCGAAATACTTAGCCTTAATTTATCTGGTGATCTCTAATCGGTAAATATTCTTATCAAACGACAGTACGTATATTTCGCCGTCTTGATCTTCACCAAAAGAGGATATCCTGCCTGGAGCCTGGGTGAGTTCTAAGTTCTTTGTAACACGAGTGCCGTCATACCACAACGCCCAAACCCTACCACTACAGAAATCACCGTATATATAGGAACCATACAGAGAAGGCAGGTGTGACCCGCGATAAACATAGCCGCCTGTGACAGAGCAGTTACCTCCACTCCTAGGGTATTCAAAAATGGGTGGTTCAAAACTTCCCTGGTTACAGGTCTCAATATATTCTGGATAGCAATGAGTACCTTCCGCCACATTCCATCCATAATTAAGGCCCCGTTGAATAATATCGATTTCTTCGTAATCATTTTGACCTACATCACCAGCCCACATTTGACCAGTAACTTTATCAAACGTGAACCTCCATGGATTACGCAAACCATAAGCCCAAATCTCTTGCCGTGCCTTACTATCACTGTAGCCTATAAATGGATTATCTTCAGGAATAACATAGGCACTCCCGGACTCATAAGTTCGAACATCTATTCGTAAGATAGAGCCAAGCAATGTCTCAAGATCTTGGCCATTCCGATTTGGATCCCCACTGGAACCTCCGTCTCCCAGGCCGACATACAGATAATCATCCGGACCAAATACTATTTGACCACCGTTATGATTTTTGAAAGGCTGGGGTATCTCCAGAACAATTACTTCGCTGTGAGGATTTGCCTGATTCGGATCGTCTTCCTTAACCGAAAAACGCGAAAGGACTGAGCGCCTAGGTGAATCAGTTGAATAATAAGTATAGAAGTGCCCGTTTTCAGAGTAATCCGGATGAAATGCGAGCCCCAAAAGACCTTCTTCATTACCCTCATTGCTGACTCGGTTCGATATGTCCAGAAATATGCTTGGTGACGCTGTTTCTCTAGAGAAAACTTTAATCTGACCAGACTGTAAAACTAAGAAGAGTCTGTTTGTACCATCGTCAGGATAAGTAATATGCACCATACGAGAGTAAGATACATCAGGAAAAACCTTATTCATTCCTATGGATTCTAAATGGACAGGAAATTGAGTATTATCTTCATCACTGACAGAACATGACATAGATGCCAACACAATAAATGCGCCGAGAACAAGAAAGGTTTTACTATTCATTAGCACCCATACCCGCATTTGGTTGGTTAATTATAGCATTTGGCTTTATGACACTAATATCTACTGTTGTATCTGCGAAAAGATATATCTATGAATGGAGTGTAATAATTCATTATGGTGTTCAAATCTTGGTCATTGTCGGTATCAATTATCGCATGATTGTTTCTGTTCCGTTAGACAAATGGTATATGCAGCCTTGATCTGTGGACAATTCAAGCATCTTTACTTGGTCTAAGCCTAACCATAAACCCCGTAAAACAATAGAAGTTATACCATGAGTCACGATGATCGCTGGCTGATCAAGATCGTCCAAAAATTCCTGAACACGAGCTGAAATCATTCCAAATGTTTCACCCTCAGGATTATTGAACATATGAATATTTTTTGCTATATCCTCTTTTAAAAGGCCTTCCCAGTTTCCAAAAGAAATTTCTTGTAATCGCTCATCAATTACTGGGCGATCACCTAATGTAACTGCCAGCCTTGCAGTCTCAATTGCTCGACCAAGTGGGCTAATAAATACTTTGGATGGCAAGTCATACAACCCGTTCAGTAATTCCCTTTGAACAAGAGCTTGGTTGCGCCCTTTTTCTGTAAGCGGCGAGTCTTGTCGACCTTGGTATCGCCCCTGTAGGTTCCAAGTCGTTTCACCATGACGCAAGATATATAAGTCTGGATACATACTCAATATATTACCACGCTACCATTTTCGTATGGTTTTAGGGCTGCGTATATGGAAAAATTAACAGGGGTTGCGATGCCCAACTCTTGCCCTATATTTACTGCACCACCACTCCAGGCATCGAGTTCGAGCGGCCTACCAGCCTCGAGGTCTTGCAGGAGTGAAGGGCGCCAAGCGGGATTGCTCGTTGCCATTTCGTCGAGAATACTCTCAAACTGATTGATAATCTCTTGCCCAAATGGGAATCCCTTAACATTTGCCAATTCGACGGTTTCTTTCACAGCCATTGTCCCTAACTGCCGTAGCTCTGGAACCTTTGCCATCTCGCCTATCGGGACTCTGGATAAAGCAGTTATCGCTGCACCAGATACCATAATGAACTTACGCCAGATTGCCTCCATGACGTTGTCATGTTCAATAACATTCACACCAGCTTTTCTAAATATCTTGACAATTGCACTTGTCCGGTCACTTCGACCTCGTGGCAATTCGCCTATTGAAAGCGGGACTGAGGCAACTGAGGTTGCAACTCCAACAACACGGTTCGAACTAAATCGTTCGATAAGTCGATCTTCTCCAAAGACGCCATTTTGAAATCCAAGTACAGTTGTATCTGACCCTACGAGATGACTGGCAGTTTCCATTGCGTCGGCAAGTTGATACAACTTTACACACATTAGGATTACATCAACAGGTCCGATGCTCGAACAGTCGTCTGTTGCGTTGATATCATCAACATGCATGCCAGAAACGGTTGAGCCCTGTGTGGCATTGAGCCCTTCTGTTTTAAGCCTCTGCAGAGTCTTCCCTCTTGCTATTAGAATCACGTCTTCCCCGGAGGTGATTAGCCGTGCAGCAAGCCTCGCCCCTTGATCACCAACTCCTACAACCGCTATTCGCATAATGAACTCCTTTTGGGAAGTTTAGCATTAGCACGAATACAACGTGTCAATAGTTCTTATCCGGTCATAATTTGGTACCATATCCACGATTACTTACCTGATATGGGTTAGACTTTCCCCAAGTGATTGCCAGAATCCACTCTTATAGTTTCTCCAGTAATCGTCTCGCTTCTCAGTAGGGTCAGAATTAAATCTGCTATTTCTTCTGGAGATGACTCTCGTTTAAGAGGTGTTTTGCCAACAAGATTTCTCTCCCATGTCTCTTGATCCATTCGAGGAGGTTTAATCGTTGGTCCAGGTGCAATTGTATTGACTAATATTCCACTGCTGGCAAGTTCAAATGCGAATGCTCGACCCATAAAATTTACCGCTGCTTTTGCCGTCAAATGAGGAAGGTAGTTCAAATGTGGTGTTTCCCCAGCCGAGGTATCACTACACATTATTATATGTCCTTTTGTATCTCCCGGATTGTTCATCATATGTCTTGCAGCATATACGGCAAGGAGATAATTGCCCTTAGCGTCGGCCATAGCCCTATCCCACTCATATCCGTTTAAATCCGAAAACGTTGCACGAGGAAAACCTGAGGCTAGGTTTACTAAGAAACAGATTCGCCCTAATTCTTTTTTCGATTCATTCAAAAGGCGCTGAACATCTTCTTCAACATTTACATCTGCTTGAATTAAATGGACTTTTTCCACATAAGGCAAAACCTCTTCCTTGAGTTGTAAAACCTCCTCAAGAGATTCTTTATAGACTATGGCTAAATTAATTCCTTCCTGGGCAAGTCGTTTTACAACCACGGAGCCAAGTCTTTTGGATCCAGTTACTACAGCGGTTTTCCCTTTCAAAGAAAGCAAACGCTACCTCCATAAAGATGATGTTGATTATTGTGAGTAGGTATTCTATCAATAGTCATGAAAATTCTCTACCTAGCCGAACACTAACACCAATACAACGTGTCAAGGATTCTTATTAGGTCAGGATTTAGTTCCCAAATTTGTTCATAGTCTGTATCTGAGAATGCAACGTAGGCGGGGTGAGGGATGAAATGTAAGAATTGTGACAAGGAAAATCCTGTTGACCTGTCAGCATGTGAACAGTGTGGTATATCGCTTTTATCTTCTAGTTTATGACTTTAATCTAGCACAGTATTTAAGATGCGAACCATCCTTTTATTTGTTTCACTATCTTTAACTGCAATACGAAATGATTTAGGGCCCAGTATTGGAGCGGTGAGAGACATATCCCTTAAGAAAAGGCCATGTGCTCTACATTCTCTTACCAATGTTGATGCATCTATGTCATCTGCAGCCAATTGACAAAGTAGGTAATTGGCCACACCTTCATGAACATATACATTAGTTGTATTCTTTATAGCATTTGCCAGATTATGTCTCAATTCATGTGTCTCCGAATATCTCATCTGATAGTATTCGGGGTCTTGCAAAGCCATAACTGCAGCAACCTGGCCAGGCAGACTGACTATCCATGGTGGTGTGAGTGATCGAAGGTGGTCTAATTGCATAGGTGAAGCACAGAGATAACCAACTCTAATACCACTAAGAGCATAGACTTTAGACATTGATTTGCAAACTACAATGTTCTCAGATTGAGTTGCAAATTGTTCTAAAGATTGATCTTCCCCGGCATATTCAACATAAGCCTCGTCAATCCATACCCGGGTTTGATTTGGCACTTGTTTCAAAATTTCTTGCAGATCTGCTCGTTGAGTATGCATGCCAGTGGGATTATTTGGATTAACTATCACTATTAAGTCATACATATTATCCAAGTATTCCTTCAATCTGCCAGGAACAAATGAGAAGGAATTATCTGCGCTCAAGACTATTCTGTCGACAGTACAACCTATTACTTTTTCCAATACATGTGTGTACTCACCATACGTCGGATCTATAACCAAGACCCTAGAATGGGCATCAAGCCAAAGCGTGAAAGATCTATATATCAAATCTGATGACCCTGCACCAGGTAATATATTAGATTCATGAACATTACGAACCTTTGCTATGGTCCTAACCATGCCTTCACATTGTGTAGGCGGCGAAGTACGTATCAGCCAAGGCAAGTAATCTCTAATAGATGCCAAAACCTTGGGAGATGGGGGATACCAAGCATCTAAAACATCAGCATTTATGATATCGCGACTTTTATATAGGGATTGAAAATCATCACCTATTGCATTAAAAAAAGCACCCCCATGATAAGCAAC
>Ga0302133_10002176_pt1 | contig 12087 bp, 11 predicted proteins | sample CB9_331_MG_FD_203121 | JGI IMG/M metagenome (GOLD analysis project Ga0302133, IMG submission 203121) | Marine microbial communities from Western Arctic Ocean, Canada - CB9_33.1 | ecosystem: Environmental > Aquatic > Marine > Oceanic | place: Canada: Western Arctic Ocean | collected 2017-09-19 | reverse complement strand
ACGACAAACAGGAATTGCACCAAATTCTTCATAAAAAGCCTTCCTTCTATAGAACGGATTTCGTCGATGGGTCGTGACGGTTCATGTGACACGTCTGCAATTCCCGGCGTTCAGAACAGGCACAGACCCTACCTCCAACAACCGGGAAAACGCAAGAACGGAGTCAGGGCGGAAGTGTCTTCCAATCAGAGAAAAAACACTGGTAGAGTCGTCAGCCATGAAAATCAACCGGAGATTGCAGGAGGCGGTTCCCTCTCATCACGTCAACGAAATCATGATCGACGAAAGCCGCATCCGGGCACGCGTCGACGAATTGGTCACGGAGATGGTTGACGATTGCCGCGCGGACGATCTGGTGCTGGTCGGGATCCTGCGCGGCAGTTTCATGTTTCTCGCGGACCTTGTGCGGGCACTCTATCTTCACGGAATTCATCCGCGGATCGATTTCATGACCTTGTCCAGCTACGGGAGCGGCACGGAATCGTCCGGGCAGGTGGAAGTTCAAAAGGACCTGTCCGTTGACGTCGAAGGGGCCGATGTCCTTGTGATCGACGACATCCTCGACACCGGCCGAACTTTGAAATTCGCGTGTGACCGGCTTGTCGCGAAAGGTACCGCAAACATTCGCACCTGCGTTCTGCTGGATAAACCGAGCCGCAGGGTGGTTCCGTTTGCGGCGAACTACACCGGATTTGCCATCGAGGATTGCTTCGTGGTTGGGTACGGACTCGACTTCGACAGTTGCTACCGCGAACTGCCCTACATCGCACGGGTCACTTTCGACGAGTCGGCGTCAGGCTGACGCCAACCCCGTTATTCCACGAGGTCGATCATATCCCGCACGGTGTCACCGCCGCCCTGGACGGATGCGCGCTCCTGCTGCGGCTGTTGGCGCCGCCTGGAGGATCGCTGGCGTCGTCCGTCTCGATTCGGTTTGGAAGAAGATCCGCCGCCGCCGCCGGTTACTGCGTCCCACGCCTTTACGAACGTAGACAACCTCATGGCCTCTGCGCCCGCGCTGCCAGCCGATTTTTCCAGACTGGCATCGTCCGTGATCACCGTCACATCACCGTCTCGCCGGTACTCCCTCACCAGATCGACCACCTTGGTCTCGACCTCACCGGAACTCGCCTCGAAAAATACGCGCAGTCCCTGGAAGTCCCCGCCCTGCTGAACGGCACGTAGTTCCTTTCCTTCCAGGAGAACAGAGACCGTCAACGCCTCGCGTTTGGTAAAGCGTGCGAGCCGCTGCAGAAATTTCACCTGTTCGCCGGGCGCCATTCGCTCACGACGTTGCTTGCCCCTGTCCGACCCCATGGCGTCGACAACATATGATCGGGGGCCCCCAGATTTGGCTGCCGGCACGGTGGATCGAAAACTAAATAATTTGTCGAGTATTCCCATTTTCTTGAATATTTCCTGTACGTATGGATTCGGGAGCGTCCCGAAAGGCTGACCAATATAGGGCACTCCCCAAGGAATGGCAAGTCCCAGATTTGGCATGAAACCAGCGTGCCATAAGGAGCCGTTGACCCACCCCTGCAGGTAGGTTACCGTTTTGGAGATCAGAGAGATTAGAAAATGTCACAGGAGCTTAGATACCAGATTTCTTGCCCGAAATGCAGTAACGAACTGGACGTTACGCTATTCGATTCCATCAATGTCGTGAGCGATCCGCCCCTGCGCGAGGCGTTGATGGAGAACAAGCTGAACGGGGTGACCTGCCCCGGTTGCGATTTTTCGTTCCGCGTGGACAAGCCCCTGCTTTACTGCGATCCATCGCGCAAACTGTTCATTTATTGGCTTCCCACCGAGGAGGATCTGTACGACTCCGGCGCGGAATCGTTCCGGGAAACGGTGTCAAAAATGTCCGGCCTGGTTCCCGACGACGTCACCATGCCGGAAATTCACCTGGTGTTCGCCCGAACTGAGATGGTGGAGAGAATTTTTCTGCGCGAGACAGGCTTGGACGAGCGCGTGATTGAATACATTAAATACCTTATATACACCAAAAATATCGATGAGGTGGATCCGACACACAAGGCGCTTTTGTTCAACGCCGAAGATTCCACCGATGAATCCCTTGTCTTCGTCGTACAGGATGCAGAGTCATGTAAACTTGAGTCGGTTATTACGTACAGCCGCTCGGCGTACCAGGCATTCTGCGAAATGTTTGATCAGGACGACCAGACCGCAATCCTCCTGGAGATGTTTCCCGGCCCTCATATCAGCGCACGCGCTCTCCTGGTTCAGGAGTCGGAAGTGCCGGATCACGAGGGATTGCTCCCCTAGCCTCGAGTTCAGGGGATTTGGGCGGCCCGCTCTTTTCGCTTCATGAGCTTGAGGTGCCCTTCGCCTTGGGCAGCCCACGAAGTTTCCGCGTAGCCGACGATAATATCTTCGTAGGTAGTGCGAGCGCCCGTCCAGTCTTTCAATTGTTCCTGGCAGCGGGCTTTGGACATCAGAGCAAACGGCATCAGGTAGCTTCCTTCGGATTCAGCAATGAATGAGTCGATTAATTCAATGGCTTCGTCCAGGCGGCCGCTCGACTCCCGGCATTGTGCCTTGCAGATCTGCGCCGCGGAGGCCATCGGGTGGTCCGGAAATTTCAATTCGAACGCGGCGTAGGTTTCGAAAGCAGAATCGTAATTTCCCTCGGCGAAATTCTCCGCGCCTACTCCCAGCATCGCAGCCGGGGCAGCGGAAGTATTCTCATACTGGTCCACGATGGACTGGAAGTCACTTGCGTCATCGGCAACCACCAGCGCCATGGACGCTCGTTCACCGACATCCGCTCGATACCCGCGATAAATATGGATCGCGATGTAAACAACCAGCGCCACCGATGCTCCCACGACGACCGGCGGCCCGTATTTCTTGAGAAAGTCCGCCACCTCCTCCACGTGGCCCACGTGGACAGTGGTTGGCTCCGCTCGCACCGTATTTTTTGAATCTTCCGCCATACCCGTAGCTCCGGTTCCAAAAGGAAAGCCCATATTTATGCCTACCCGCGCGAGAAACGCAAGGAAGGAGTGGCCCCAACAGCGCGCCTGGACAGTCCTGAGCCCTCCGGAACTTCCGGGTCCGGCAACGTCTGAGCCTTTTGGGACCCCTCAATGGGATCCATAAAATGTCAGGATATCTCGACTCTTTCGACGTGGCGGGCGCGAGGACCATTCCCGTCGTCCCCGATATCAACCTCGACTGCATCCCCTTCCGCCAACGTGCGGAATCCTCCGCCATCGATCACGGAATAGTGTACGAAGATGTCCTGTTCGAACTCGTCAACGACAAGAAAACCGAAACCCTTCTTGGCGTTGAACCATTTGACTTTCCCCTTCATGATGCCCCCTCCTCAACAATCTGTGCTTTTAGTACAGTTAGCACATTTAAAAGAGGAATATATTTGGAATACGAACGCAAGCCTACGACCCTCCATTACCCTACAATAATTCCCTCTGATCTTGTAGTACACCTCCGCCGAGAAAGCCGATATACCAGTCCCACAACAGATCGCCGCACAGCATCCAAAGAACTGCACCCAGCGCAAGATAAGGTCCGTATGGGATGCGACTTTGCCATCCTTTACTCCTCACCAGAACTAACGTCAAGCCTACTGCTGCGCCCGTGAAAGACGAAATCAGGATCACGAAGAAAACTGCCTTATATCCCATGTATGCCCCAACCGCCCCCAGAAGTTTAACATCACCGAAACCCATGGCATCCTGCTTGAAGATCCTGCGCCCAAGCTTCGCTACAAGTAGTAATATGCCAAATCCTGCCGCCATACCCACCAACGAATAAATAGCGGAGGTCAAAAGCCGATCAACGCCGTGCAATGACGGCACTAAAAGGCTGAAAAAAACGCCCGTAATCATTCCGCCGATGGTCACCCGGTCTGGAATGATCAAATGATCGAAGTCCACGAAGGTTCCAAGTATCAGTCCGGACATAACCACCCAATAAACGGGAATCCTGGGATCGAGCAGGATCCCCTCCGAATTGCCTCCATACCGGAGCCAGACCAGGAGGAACAGGCACCCGGTGAGAAGTTCGACTAGAAAGTATCGTGCAGAATAGGAAGCGTTGCAGCGGCGACAAGCGCCCCGGAGAATCAGGTAGCTGAAAAGGGGGATGTTGTCGTACCAGGCAATGCGCGCATCGCAGGCAAAACAGTGGGACGGAGGGCTGACGACCGATTGCTCCAGCGGGATCCGGTAAATGCACACATTGAGGAAGCTGCCGATGCATGCTCCGAACACGAAGATCATGACGGTCACGTACGTATAGAGGTAGAGATCCGAAATCATGTGTATGCGGCTTTTTGCAATGCGTGTCGCATGATGTCAATGGGTGGTTTTGTCCCGGTCCAGATTTCGAACGCTCGAACTCCCTGGTGGAGCAGCATTCCGAGACCGTTTGCCGTGAGCGCACCGGCTTCCTGCGCGGCGGCAATGGTCGATGTCACGGGATTGGTGTAGATCAGATCGTAAACTTTTTGCCCTTTTCGAAATGCGGATGCCGGCGCAAACGGCGGATCCCCCGCATTCATGCCCAACGTCGTTGCCTGGACGACCAGGGTTGCATCACGAATTGCACTCTCTTTTTCATTTTCGTCGACAACGCATCGCAGGGAAATCGAAGGGAGCGCGGCGCTGATGTCTCGCGCGAGTTCTTCGGTTCGTTCCCGGTTGCGGGCGACCAGGGTCAAGGATCGCGCTCCGGCAGCCGCGCAGACCAGCGCGGTCCCCCGCGCCGCCCCGCCACTGCCCAGCATAGCAATATCTTCGCCTTCCGCCGCGGTGCCGAACGCCTCGCGCAGCGCGGCCAGCAATCCGTACCCATCCGTGTTATAGCCCCGTGCGCGGTCCTCCCCGAAGCGCACCGTGTTGACCGCCCCGGCAGACTGCGCAGATTCGTCCAGATCGGTAAGCCCTCCATACGCAACTTCTTTTAACGGCAAGGTAAGATTGGCGCCGGCGAAACCCATGAAGCGCATCGCGTTCAGCACGTCCATCAAGCCGCCCGGCTCAACGTCGAACGGCAAATATACCGCATCCATGCCGAGCGCGTCGAAGGCGGCATTGTGCATGACCGGCGACAGGCTGTGACCGATCGGGTGACCCAATACGGCAAAGGCCCTGGTAGTACCACCGACCCGCATATTCTTATCCCGCCGCCGTACGCATTTTCTTTGCCTTGGCGCGTGGCTGCGCGCGCTTGGGCTTCCTCTCCTGGCGACGGCTGAACAAGTAGCGATTCAGACAATTCAGGTAGGCCTTGGCGCTCGCTTCGATGATGTCGGTGCTGGATCCTTTTCCGGCTACGATTTCTTTTCCGAACCGGACCTGAATGCTGACTTCCCCGACGGCATCCTTCCCCTTGGTAACGGCCTGGATGGAGAAATCCAGAACCCGGCCGGGCTCTCCACTGATTCGTTCTATGGTCTTGAGAACGGCATCCACCGGACCATCCCCGCAGGCCGCGTCCTGGAACGACTCTCCGTCACGAACCAACCGCACCGTAGCGGTCGGCACCGTCTGGCTGCCGGTTGAAACGTGCAGGTAGGCGACGGTATAATACTCGGGAATTCCACTCATCTGCTCCTGGACGATCGCCAGCAGGTCATCGTCGTAGATCGACTTCTTCTTGTCGGCCAAGGCGATGAAGGAATTGTAACAACGCTCCAGGTCGGTCTTCTTCAGACGGATACCCATGCGGATCAGATGCTCATTGAGCGCGTGCCGCCCGGAGTGCTTGCCCAGGACCAACTCGGTGCCCTGGATGCCGACGTCCTCCGGCCGCATGATTTCGTACGTGTTTGCCTTCTTCAGCATCCCGTCCTGGTGTATGCCCGCTTCGTGCGCGAACGCGTTGGCGCCGACGATGGCCTTGTTGCGCTGCACGACCATCCCGGTCAACTGGCTCACCATGCGGCTGGCCCGGTAGAGTTCGCGCGTATTGATCCCCGTCCATACCCCTCCCAGGGCATCGGAACGGGTTCGGATCGCCATGACTACTTCTTCGAGCGAGCAATTCCCCGCCCGCTCTCCCAGGCCGTTGATGGTGCACTCGATCCCTCGCGCGCCGTTCTCCACCGCGGCCAGAGAATTGGCGACCGCCAGCCCCAGGTCGTTGTGGCAGTGCACATGCACGACGCACTTGTCCAGGCCCGGCACGCGGTCGAAGAGATAGCGAATAGTAGCGCCGAACTCCTCCGGCACCGCATACCCGACAGTGTCCGGGATGTTGATCGTGGTTGCCCCGGCCTCGACGGCCGCGGTGCAGACATCCGCCAAAAACTCCGGCTCGGTTCGCGCGGCGTCTTCCGGGCTGAATTGAATGTCTTCTACCAGGGATCGCGCCAGGGTTACGCCTTTTACGGCATGTTGGATGATTTCCTTCTTGTCCATCCGCAGCTTGTGCTCGCGGTGAATCGCCGAGGTGGCCAGGAAAACATGGATCCTCGCGCGATCTCCCGCCGGTTCGACGGCCTCGGCAGCTCGATGGATATCTTTTTCCCGGCACCGGGCCAGCCCGGCAATCCGCGGACCCTTGATCTGCGATGCCACTGCGTGAACGGCCTCGAAATCGCCGGGAGAGGCAATGGGGAAACCCGCCTCAATGATGTCGACCTTGAGGCGGGCAAGCTGGTTGGCAACCTGCAACTTTTCACTCTGTCCCATACTGGCGCCGGGACTCTGCTCTCCGTCTCGCAGCGTCGTGTCAAAGATCACGACCCTGTCTTTTTTTCGGCCTTTCATGATGCCCTCTGTTCTTACATTTTAACAAAAAAACCCATCTTGCTTCCGCAGGATGGGTCACTCATAACTTGCTGGCTGTACGCGTTCGTCAGCCGATACACACGAGACCCATTGCGGCGGCTGAACCGCCGCGCGTAAGAGAGAGGAGAAGCGCCCCTCGCAACAGGTCTGGTTTCCGGCTGGAATTCATCATGGAGCCAAGATTACGCGTCCGGACAGGGATAGTCAACTGTCGATGTCGAATTCAGTGAGTCGCGGACACGGCCCGCCAGATCACCCACCGTGAAAGGTTTCTGAAGGAACGATTTCGCCAGATCGAGACCACCGACCTCGAAGAGAGCGTGCTCGGTGTATCCGGACATAAAGAGAATCCGGGTTGCCGGCCGCTCCTCCTCCAGGTGGGCTGCCAGCTCAATTCCATTCATTTTAGGCATCACCACGTCGGTGATCATCAGGTCGATCGGGCCCTGGTACCGGTCAAGAATGTGTAGCGCATCCGCTCCGTGTTCAGCCTCCAGCACGGTATATCCGTGCCGCTCGAGGCACTGCCGAACGAGAGAGCGAACCCACGACTCGTCCTCAACCACCAGGACGGTCTCCGCCCCGTAAAGTTCTCGCCGCAGGGCAGCGCCGCCCTTATCGGCGATGGTGCCCGTTCGCTCGGTCCGGGAAAAGAAGAGACTGAACGTGGTGCCTTCGCCTTCGACGGAGTCCACGAACACCCAACCATCGTTCTGCTGGGCGATGCCGTAGACTGTCGACAACCCCAAGCCGGTTCCCTGACCCTCTTCCTTGGTCGTGAAGAACGGTTCGAAAATGCGCTGCCGTGTTTCGTGGTCCATGCCGACGCCGGTGTCGGAGACCGTGAGCCTGACATACTCCCCGGGTTCGAACGGGGTGTTCGCGTCGGCATCAGCGGACTCGATTACGACATTTGCGGTCTTTACCGTGAGGACGCCGCCCTTGGGCGTTGCGTCACGCGCGTTGACCGCCAGGTTCATGATCACCTGCTCCATTTGTCCCGGATCGACCAGGATTGGATGTACCAATTCGTCCAACTCCGTCACCAGTTGAATGTCTTCGCTAAGCAGGCGCCGAAGCATGTTCTCCATGTCCACGGCCACCACATTCAGGTCGATGACTTTCTGCTGAATGACTTGTTTTCGGCTGAAAGTGAGAAGCTGCCGCGTCAGCGAGCAAGCACGGGTCGCCGCCTTCTGAATTTCCACGATCTCCTCGATCGGCTTGTTTTCTTCCTGGAGTGTCTCCTGCAGGATCTGACTATATCCGAGAATCGCGGTCAGGAGATTGTTGAAGTTGTGGGCGACGCCGCCGGCCAACCTGCCGATCGCGTCCATCTTCTCGGACTGGCGCAGCTGTTCCTCGCTCTCATGCAGGGCCTCTTCCGCTTCCAGCCGCTGCGTGACATCCCGGGCGTTCAGAACAATGCGCACCTGGTCCGATGCGTCGCGAACCGCCATCAAAATCGTTTCTATCGTCAGTATGCTGCCCTCCCCGACCACGAACCGAATCTGGCTGCGGTGGGGAACGCTGTGCTCAGACAGGGCCAGCGCGGCGGCGTTGCGGAACGCAGGCGCGTCATCTGCATGCACAAACTCAAACAGGTCCTCGCCCGGCGGCCCCTCTATGCCCCCGCGCAGGGTCCGGATGACGGAGGGGCTCGCGTATTCGATTCCGCAATCTTCTGAAAGAATCATGATGAGGTCGGAGTTGTTTTCGATCAGGGACCGGAAATGTTCCTCGCTCCTGCGCAACGCATCTTCCATCAGCTTTCGCTCGGTGATGTCCCGAATGATGATCAGCGTCTCATCATCACCGCTCTTGACCAGCCGCGCTTCGAAATAGTGATCCGACGCGTCCTTCCGGATGATAAACTCAAGCTCCTGGGTAGCACCGGATCGGCCCGAGAGGGAGGCAGCGGCAAGAATCCGATCCACCAGCGCGACATCGAGAACTTCATTCAGATGGCTGAACGGGCGCGCATTCTCCTGAACCAGCAGACTCGACTCGCTCGATGATTTCCACTCCAGCAGCGACCCGTCCGGCCGGATCCGGCACATCAGATCCGGAATCGCGTCGAGCAGCGCTTCGTTCTTCGCCTGGCTTTCGTTCAACTGCACGAACATTCGCCCGCCACGCAAAAAGTAGCGGGCTCGGTGGGGAAGCAGCGCCCAGTGAATCGGCTTGGTTATAAAATCGGTGGCGCCTACATCGTAGGCGCGATGTACGGAGTCCACATCCCCCATGCTTGTGATCATCACGATGGGGACCTGCCCGCCATCGGGCAGATTGCGGATGGCGTCACAGGTTTCGAAACCGTCCATATTGGGCATCACCACGTCGAGCAGCACCAGGTCCGGGGTCTCGTGGTGGAAGGCATGGAGGGCCTCGATACCGTCCTTGGCGGAGGTTACCGCAAAGCCCTCTGCCTGGAGAGATTCCAATACCAGCATCCGGGTGGTGGGATCGTCGTCCACGACCAGAACCCGTGGCGGCGGATCCCAATGCAAGTCGAAATCGGTCATAAGATCTGCCCTTCCAGCTCCGCGGTGAGGGCCTCTTTCACGACGAGATACTCTTCTTCCAGTCTGTGGATCCACGTCTGCTGCCCGGCCAATAGTGCTTCATCCGAAGTTTGTTCGATTTCCTTGCAGTACACTGCAAGCGCCTTTGCGCCGACGTTTGCACTGCTTGACTTCAGTGAATGGACGGCGGATCGGATGGACAACGCTTCGTTGGATGCGACCGCTTCTTTCACTGCGTTAAGCAAACGGGGGGTTTCGTCAAAGTAGGATTTCACAACGCGCTCGAACAGCCGGTCGACGCCTGAACGCTCCACGTCCCGAATACTGGCAATGATATGATCGTCCAGCGGCCCTATTTTGTCGACGACCTCGGTTGCCGGGGGGACCGGGGTGTCCTCCGATTCGAAGAATGGGGTTATCGGCTCGGCCTCGACCGGAGCGGCCTCGCGGCCCGGCCGCGCTTTACGATCGACAAGCCATTTGGCGAGAATTTCTTTCAGATCGCTTTGGGTAAATGGTTTGCTCAAGTAGTCATCCATGCCGCGCGCGAGGCACTGCTCGCGGTCTCCCTCCATTGCATTGGCGGTAAGCGCGATAATTGGCAGCTCGCAACCATGATCAGCGTGTTGTGCTTCGAAATAAGTTGCGCCGCCGTGGAGCAGCTTCTTAATCGCCCTCGCGGCTTCAAAGCCGTCCAATACCGGCATCTGGCAATCCATAAGTACCAAATCGAATTTCCCATCCTTTACGAGCTCGACGGCCTCCGCGCCGGTGACTGCGATAGTAACCGTGCATCCGAGTCCTTCTAGCATACCTCGGGCCACTTCTTGATTTACGGGATTGTCTTCCGCCACCAGGATATGGGCATCGAATCGTACGACTTCCGTGTCCCGGGACAGTGTGGCCCGCGGCTTCGGCGCCGTTGTCCCGGTCTCGGGATGGTTCAGTACGGCGCAGAGGGTGTCATAGAGATCCGTGTCACGGATCGGTTTCCGTACCGATGCGACAAAGCAACCCGTCTCCAGGGCCTCCTCGGTCTGAGCCAGAAGCGGCGAAATGAATACGACACGGCAGTCCCCGGGAATGTCTTCTCCGGTGAGCCGTGCCGCAACGGCCTCCGGCTGCTCCACCGAACCGTCAAGCAGGGCAATATCATAGGGAAATCCCAGGTGCGAATCGCTGGCGGCCCGCATCACGGCATCTTCGGACCCGGCGAAAGCCTCGGCATGTGCGCCCCAGGAGACCAGCCTGCGGACCAACCGCTCTCGTACCGCGTCATGTGGCGCGATGATCAGGACGCGGGACCCTTTCAGGGCATGGCGCGACGCGATGTGGTCGCCGGCTTCATGAGACGGTTCCCGGAAGCAGGCCGTAAACCAGAACGTGGAACCTTCGTCGACATTGCTCTCCGCCCCGATGTCGCCACCCATCATACGGGAAAGCTGCCTGCAGATCGCAAGTCCGAGCCCGGTACCGCCATACTTTCGGGTGGTGGATGCGTCGGCCTGGCTGAACGGATCAAAAATTTTCTGTATCGCCCCGGCGCCAATCCCGACCCCGGAATCCTTGACTTCAAATCGAAGCAGGACGGTTGCGCTCGTCTCATGAAGCGTCGAGACGACAATGAGAACTTCGCCGTGTTCGGTAAACTTGATCGCGTTCCCCGCGAGATTGAAGAGAATCTGGCGTAGCCGGTTCGGGTCTCCGACGATCTTGGTAGGGACGGCATCGTCGATAAGGCCGACCAGTTCCAACCCTTTCTTGAACGCGTTTTCGCTGAGTAACTCGAGCACTTCGTCAATGGTCTCCCAGAGATCGAAAGAACGTTCCTCCAGATCGAGTTTCCCTGACTCGATCTTGGAGAAATCGAGAATGTCATTGATGATGTGAAGGAGACCTTCGCCCGATCGGTAGACGGTTTCGGCAAGGCTGCGCTGGCGCGACGCCAGCTCCGTATGGAGCAGCAGGTCCGTCATTCCGAGCACGCCGTTCATTGGCGTTCGTATCTCGTGGCTCATCCGGGCGAGAAACTGCGATTTGGTGTGGTTGGCGGGTTCCGTCCGAGGATGGTTATACCGCGGGTCGCGGCAACCTCGTCTCCGAAAATCAAGGCAAGCTCAAGGCCCGACCGGGCGAGATCAACCTGGGAGTGCACGTCGGCTTTGACACGGTTCGGCATCTGCATTCCGTGATGCAGGCCCACCACCACGGCAATTGCAGTTGTCACAAGAAGCGACGAGCCGATGGAACCAACGACCAGCGTGTTCTTTAATGAATCTTTTCCGAAACGTTGCACCAGAGCTCCGATCATCAACGGCGGCTTCGGGACCTGCACGCAACCGGTCGGATCGGCGTACTACAGCGAATGCCACAATGGCCCATGCCTGACACCTTCTATAAAAAAGCAAAATGCATGCCATCATCCGGATACCGGCAGACAGGCGAAGGGCTATAATTTATTTAGGTGCAACGAGTTACGATGTATCAAATCGCTGAAATATTTTCCGGAGGGCCGGAATATCGTCCAGAACAGCGGTCGTTCTCCGCTCTGGACACAAACCGGTGACAGTGCCGAATTGGGATTCTAACTCCGTCATCACTTCGCGAATCGTGGGGCACCGATCCTCCAGAATTGTGCGAAAAGAAGAAACCGGCTCGTCCTCTATTCCGCAAGGCGCCATAAACGTAAATCCCGTCAAATCAGGATCAACGTTCAAGCTGAGGCCGTGGTACGCAACCCATCGGCGGATTCGGAAACCGATCGCCGCAATTTTTCC
>Ga0302133_10002169_pt1 | contig 12114 bp, 10 predicted proteins | sample CB9_331_MG_FD_203121 | JGI IMG/M metagenome (GOLD analysis project Ga0302133, IMG submission 203121) | Marine microbial communities from Western Arctic Ocean, Canada - CB9_33.1 | ecosystem: Environmental > Aquatic > Marine > Oceanic | place: Canada: Western Arctic Ocean | collected 2017-09-19 | reverse complement strand
TCCCAGAGGACAGCGGCGCGCCCCTTCAGCTCCTCGACAATCTTCTCCGCCGCGGCAACCACCGCCATGCCGGTGGACATGGTCGTCCGACTGCCGCCCGTGGTCCCCGTCCACCCCACGGACTCGGTGTCGCCGATGCTGGGGATCATGTCTTCGGCTTCCACGCCGAGGACTTCCGCCGCTTGCATGGCGAGGGCTGGCCGGCTGCCGCCGATGTCCACCGACCCGGTGACGAGACTGACCCGTCCGTCGCTGTTGACGCTGAGCGTGGCCGACGAAAAACCGCCGCCGTTTTGCCAGGAGCCGACGGCGATGCCGCGCCCGTGGTAAGGGCCCTCCAGGGGGGCCGAGTAATGCGGGTGGGCCTTCATCGCCTCCTCCACCTCGGCGCAGCCGATGACCGGGAAGGGTACGCCGTTCGGCGCTCGAGTACCCTCCCGGGCGACGTTGCGGAGCCGGAGGTCGACGGGGTCGATCCCCAGCTTCTCGGCGAGCTCGTCGACGATGGCCTCGATGATCAGTGCCGCCTGGGGCGCCCCGGGGGCGCGGTAGGCGCCCGTCTTGGGCTTGTTCACCACCACGTCGTAGCCGTCGACGAGGAGGTTGTCGAGGTCGTAGGGAGAGAGCCCCGTCATCGCACCTGAGCCCATGGGCGAGCCCGAGAAGCCGCCGGCCTCGTAGGCCATCCAGATGTGCGCCGCGGTAATCTTTCCGTTCTTGTCGGCGCCGATCCTGCCCCAGAGGTAGGATCCCGAGGTGGGGCCTCCGCCTTCAAACTCCTCTTGCCGGCTCATGGCGATCTTCACCGGGTGCCCTGTCTTCTGCGAGAGAACGGCGGCGACAGCGTCCAGGTTGATGTAGACCTTGCCGCCGAAGCCGCCGCCGATCTCCATGGGAACGACCTTGACGGTGGACTCCGGAACGGCCAGGAGCTCGGCGATAGATTTGCGGATGCCGAAGTGGCCCTGGGTCGAGGTCCATATGGTCACGTGGCCGTCGGTCGCCCAGTGGGCGGTGGTGGTCCGAGGCTCGATATAGCCCTGGTGCACCATCTTGGTGGTGAACTCGCGCTCGACGATGGCGTCGGCGTCCTTGAACCCCTGCTCGATGTCGCCCCGCTTGAACTGCAGGTGACTCGCGATGTTGCCGTGGGCGCCGGTGTCCTGGCCCCGGTCGATCCGCGACTGAATCTCCCGCGCCGTGAGCGTGTCATGAATCAGCGGCGCGTCGGGCTTCATCGCCTCGAGCACGTCGAGCATGGGCGGGAGTGCTTCGTAGTCGACCTCGATCGCGTCGGCGGCCTCTCGGGCCAGGTGCGGGTCTGTCGCGGCGACGGCGGCGACGGGCTGCCCTTGAAAGACAACCTTGCGGCTGGCCATGCTGAGCTCGGCGAAGACGCGGGGGTTGGCCATCACCTGGCCCCAATCGATCTCGGAGCCGTCGTTGATCGGGAGGTCCTTGGCGATGATGACGGCGTGGACGCCCGGCATCGCCTCCGCCTTGCTGGTGTCGATGGAGCGGATGTTGGCGTGAGCATGAGGGCTCCGCAGCATCGCCCCGTGGAGCAGCCCGACGATGGGCACGTCGGCGGCGTAGCGGGCCCTACCGGTGACCTTGTCGTAGCCGTCGTGGCGGATCGGCCTGGTGCCGATAACCCTGTAAGCTTGCTTCCCGGAAGCCTTGCGGTCGGCCGTCGTGGTCATGCTACTTCCTCCCCTAGCCATGAGGTCGCCCAAAGGATACGGGGTCGGGTTCAGCCCGTCAAACCCGTTTGCCTTTTACGAACCCTTTGCTTACCCTAGCCCCATCCTGAGACGGGACGCAACGGAGGAAGCCCATGGCGCGAGTGGAGCTGATCGATACGAAGGAAGGCCTGACTCCCGACCAAGAGGACGCTTTCGAGGAAATCGCCGCGAGCCGCGGCCATGTGGTCGGCCCCTTCCGTGCCCTGTTGCACCGACCGGAACTGGCGCGTCGGGTCAGCCGTCTCGGCGCCCTCGTCCGTTTCGAGAGCGGTCTCGACGGGGCGCTATTGGAGCTCGCCATACTCACCATCGCCCGCAACGACGACGCCCAGTTCGAGTGGACGGCCCACCTCCCGCTGGCCCTGAAGGCCGGCGTTCGTGAGGAGGCGGTGGCCGCGGTCCGGGACCGGACTGCGCCGGCGGGCCTTGTGGGCGACGAGGTCGCCGTCTGGCGCTTCGTTCACGAGGTCCTCGCCGACAAGCGAATCGCCGAGGATACCTATCGCGCGGCCCTGGACCTGTTCGGACTCGACGGTGTCTTCGCGCTCACCGCTGTGGCGGGCTACTACGGTCTGCTGTCGGCGTTCATGAACGCCTTCGAGATCGAGCCTGCGCCGGGCGTCGATCCGCTTGTGGTGTAGCCGGGACAGGAGATGCCGTGATACTCGTCACTTTCGGTACCGTACCCAGTGGGGAACGCATAACCCGGGTCCGGCACCATAGGAGGCCAACGTGAAGTTCATCATCACCGTGCCCGGCCTGTTCCTCTCGCCGAAGGTCATCGACCCCTGGCATGTGGAGATGACGCCGGCCGATATCACCCATTACTCGCGGAGGGTCGACGAGCTCGGATACGACTACATCCGCGTCCCGGAGCACCTCCTGATACCGCGCGAGCTGAGCGAGTCCATGGGGACGAAATGGACGGAGCCGGTGACGACCATGGCCTTTCTTGCGGGGGCAACCAACCAGATCAGCTTCGTTACCGGGATCCTGGTGTTGCCCTATCACGATCCGGTGATCCTGGCCAAGGGAATAGCCACCCTGGACTACCTCTCCGGTGGCAGGGTCACACTTGGGGTTGGCGTGGGGCATGTGGAAAAGGAGTTCGAGGCGCTCAATATCCCTTTCGAGGACCGTGGGGTGATCGGTAGTGAGTATATCCAGGCCATAAAGGAGCTCTGGACCTCGGACGACCCCACGTTCGACGGACGATTCGTGCAGTTCAAGGATGTCGTCTTCGACCCCAAGCCGGTGCAGAAGCCCCACCCGCCGATATGGGTCGGCGGCCTCTCCAAGGCTGCCCTGCGCCGGGCGGCGACCCTGGGCGACGGCTGGCAACCCCTGGCGAGCAGACCGCTCTCGGAGCTGACCTCGATGCTGGACTACCTCCGTGAGCAGCCCGCCTACCAGCAGCGCACGCGCCCCTTTGACATCGTGATGCAGAGAGCGATAGCCGGGGAGACGCCTTCCGGGGCGGCGGTCGGCAGCGACGAGCTCGTGCAACGTTTCGGCGAGCTCAAGGAGCTGGGGCTGACACATACCAGCCCTGCTATCGGTAAGGCGAGGAGCATGGAAGAGTCTCTGGACGAGCTACAGCGGTTCGCTGAGGATGTCATGCCCCTCTGCCGGGACTAGGCAGGCGCCGTCAGTCCAGAAACACTGGGGTGTCCTCGGTGATGACGCGGTCCTCGCTCTCGAGATCGCGCCGCAGCCACCTCGGGAGCGAGAACAGCCCGGCGTGGGCCGCGCCGTCGTAGAGACGGAGTTCCCCGGTGACGCGCTCCTTGATACGGTCGTCGATCTCCTGCGCCGTCAGGGCGTTAGGGGCCGGCGCGCCGGTCATGGCGAGACCCCAGCTGCTACCGAAGGAGAGCATGTCGATTCGATAGGGCGACACGTTGCCCGTCGCCCGCCCTATTGTGTTGCAGATGGCGGTGAAGACCCGGCTCATTCCCAGCGCGGCCGGACCGGCCTGGGAGACGAGCACGCCCCCCGGTCGTAGCCGCGACAGGGCCAGTCGGTAGAACGACTCGGTGAACAGCGGCAGGGACGGGCCTGTCTCGGTCGGGTCGGTGACGTCGATTATGATGGCGTCGAACAGCTCTGACCGCTCCTCGAGGCGTTGGCGGGCGTCGCCGAAGAATAGCTCGGTGCGAGGATCGTCGAAGGCCCCCCGGTGCCATGAGGGCAAGTGCTCCTTGCAGAGCTCGACGAGCTCGCCGTCGAGATCGGCCATCACGGCCCGCTCGACGGTGCGGTGCGCCAGCACCTCGCGCAGCGTCGCTCCCTCTCCACCCCCGGCTATAAAGACGTCTCGGGGGCCAGGATGAGCGATGAGACCCGGGTGCACGAGCGCCTCGTGGTAGATGAACTCGTCAGCCTCGGCGGACTGCGTCTTGCCGTCAAGGACCAGGGTGCGTCCCAGGGGATCGGTCTCGATGATCTCGACCTGTTGGTAGGCGGTGCGGCCGGAGTAGATGCGCGCCGTGAGCTTCAGCTCCTGGAAAAGTGTCGGCTGAACCGACTCAACGTACCACTCATCCCCGGTCTGGGGGTCCATGTCCCTGGGGGCTACTCGGCGTAGACCGGAAGCAGGCCGCGCTGGATCGTGATGATCTCGGGGTCTTCGGCCTGGAGCCGCTGTACGATGAATTCGGCGGCGCGGCTGGGCTCGAATTCGGCGCCGCAGGTGAAGATGTCGACTGCGGCATAGCCGAACTCCGGCCAGGTGTGCACGGAGAAGTGGGACTCGGCTATGGAGATGATGCCGGTAACGCCCTGGGGAGAAAACTGGTGAAACGACTCGCTGAGGATAGTCACGCCCAACTCCTCGGCGGCTGCGAGGAACGTGCCTCGAATGAACTCGATATCGTCGAGCTGCGTGGGCTCGCATTTTCTGAGCTCAAGCAAGAGGTGCGTACCTAGTGCATTCAATCACCCGCCCCCCGTCGTAGCGTTTCTCACACAAGGCGTAATTATAGCGCTACTTCTTCCGTACGCAAGGGGTGGGATCCTAACTGGGCAACGCGGGCTAGAGGCCGAAGCCTGAAAAATCGGCGTGCTGACGCAGGAGCTGGCCGTAACGGCGCAGCTTCTCCGGATGGTGGAAGGTCGGCGCCGTCACGAAGCCTTCGATGGCGTTGATGATGTCGAGGGTCCCCTGGGGCACCACCACCAGCGGCACCTCGCGCTCCTTTGCCTTCTCGATCACATAGGGGATGGGGTCGGTGCCCCCGGTTAGGATGAGGCAGCGGGTCGAGGCGTCGAGAGCGTTCCATTGCAGGTCTGGCCGGTCGGCCCGGGTGACCAGGGCCATGCGCTCCTTGCGCTCGTAGTAGTACGTGCTGGAGTCGACGACCATAGCGCCGACCAGCAGACTCTCTACGATCTCGCCGGCGTGTTCGCCGTTGTTCATGACGACGCCGTCCAGCCGCTCGCTGTACTCCGAGACGGTGAAGCCGAGCAGCATCCGGTCCTCGGGCACAATCCCCAACACCGGGACGCCGCTGCCCGCCAGCGCGGGAGCCGCTTCCTCCCGGGCCTCACGGAGGCTTTGTTCCGGCACCGCGTTGAGCAGGACGCCAGCGAGACGGTCGCCGTAGAGCTTCGCAGCTTCAGTCACGGGTGCCAGTTCAATGGCCCGGCGATAGCGGACCACCAGGACGACTCTTGTATCAAGGGCGTCGGCCAGCTCAACCGAGGTCGCCCGTGCATCGCCGCTGGCGCCGAGTCCCTCGGCGACGACGACGTCCTTGCCCCGGGAGACGGTGTCCCATTGCTTGACGATCGCCGCCTTCGCCTCGCCGAGTCCCCCCGCCTTGAGCTGCCGGGGCGACAGGGCCTCCACGCTTTCGGTGAGCCCGAGTGCTTCCCTGGCGAAAGTAACGTCGGTATCGGCATCGCTCGCGTCGTCCCCGAGGACCCCCGGCTTGACGTACCCCGTCTTCTTTCCGGCGGACGCGAGTAGCGACGCCAACGACAGCGCAACGGCCGTCTTTCCGGCGCCCGATTCGAGAGAGGTGACGTAGATTCCTGCCATAGCCGAAGGTCTCCGTCCAGAGGGAAATGAAGTGTAGCACAGGCGATGACGGGGGCGCGAGGGCGCTTGACCGCCCCAGAGGCGCACCCTATCATCCGCCTAGTTCACGCTGTAAGTCCGTCCGGCCGAAGGGAATCGTCCGTACGGAGGAAGCAATGTCGAAGGAGGAGCGCGATGGCCGCTGAAGGCAAGGTCGCAATCGTAACCGGGGCCGGCAGGCCCTGGGGCCTGGGCAGGGCCACGGCGCTGGGGTTGGCCCGAAAGGGCATGGACATCGTCGTCGCCGAGACCCGTGACGACTGGGGTGAGGAGGCCGCCGAGGCGGTGCAGCGGGAGACCGGCCGGAGCGCCATCTACGTCCGCACCGACATCTCCAACCGTGACAGCGTCGAGGCCATGGTGGGCCAGACCGTCCAGCGGTTCGGCCGCATCGATGCCCTGTGCAACGTCGCGGGAATCACGGCCCGGGTGCGGCTCGAGGAGCTCGACGACGAGACCTACGACCGGGTCATGAACGTGAACCTGAAAGGGATCTTTGTAACGGCCCGGGCCGTCTTGCCGACGATGAAGGACCAGGGCTCCGGCCACATCATCAACGTCTCTTCCGGCGGCGCTCTGCAACCCTTAAAGGGACTCGGCGTCTACTCCGCGGCGAAGGCTGGAGTGATTGCCTTGAGCAAGATCATGGCGTGGGAGTGGGCCCCCTACGGAGTGGTGGTGATCGTGGTCGCGCCGGGCAGAATGGGCAACGCCATGGGCAGCGACGAGGGACCGGGAGCCCACGAGCTGGAGCTGGGAGCCCGGTCCCAGCCCTTCAAGGTGATAATGACGCCCGACGACGTGGCCGAGGTGATGGTCTACGCGGCCACCAGCGAGGGTCACGCCCTCACTGGCCAGACGCTGCACGCCAACGGTGGCGGGTACATGGTATAGGGCTGGCCGTAGCGCCGACGGAGACCCCCAAACCCCCTCCAGGGGGTTCAAGGCAGCCCTTCGGGCTTTTGTTACGGGAAGGGGCGCATCCCCTTCAACCCTTGCCAACGGGGCTTCGCCCCTCTGGACTCCCCGTACTTGGGAGACCCACTACAGCGATAGAGCCGGCGAGACATCGAGGTCGAAGTCGCTGACGACGCCGCGCTCGAGCTGGTAGTAGCCGCAGGCGGCGATCATCGCCGCGTTGTCGGTGCACAACACGGGTGGCGGAATACGGACGGGAACCGGCGACCGCTGGGCCAGCCGCTCCCGTAGCGGCCCGTTGGCCGCCACGCCGCCGGCCAGCAGCACCACCCGGGCGCCTGTCGCCACAGCAGCGGCAACGGTCTTTGTCACGAGCACGTCGACCACCGCCTCCTGGAAGCCCGCCGCGATGTTACGCACCGTCGCAAGATTGGCGCTGCGCTGCAAGTCGTCCTCCGGGGCTGGATACACGCCTTGCTCCTGGGCGAGGTGGAGCGTCGCCGTCTTGAGCCCGCTGAAGCTGAAGTCGTGGCTGCCTTTCATCCAGGCCCGGGGCAGGGTAAAGGGCTCGGTCGCGTCCTCGGCCTCCCGTTGAATCGGGGGACCGCCGGGGTAGCCGAGCCCCAGGATGCGGGCCGCCTTGTCGAAGGCCTCGCCAGCGGCATCGTCCCGAGTCCGCCCCAGCATCTTGTAGTCGCCGTGGCCTCGCACCTGCACCAGGTCGGTATGTCCGCCCGAGGCGATGAGGCAGACGAGGGGCAGCTCCGGGGGCTCCTGCTCCACGCCGTTGACCTCGAGCCAGTTAGCATAGACGTGGGCCTCGAGATGGTTGACGCCGGCCAGCGGCAGTCCCCGGGCCAGCGCGATGGACTTGGCTGCGTTAACGCCGACCAGCAAGGCCCCGGCGAGGCCGGGGCCCGAGGTCACCGCCACCGCGTCGATCTTCTCCCAGCCGAGCCCGGCCTCTTCCAGCGCCCGCCGCACGATGGGGACTATCTCGAGCACATGCTGGCGCGATGCAACCTCAGGGACGATACCGCCGTAGCGGGCATGGAGCTCGACCTGGGAGGCGATGACGTTAGAGAGGGTGCGCCTTCCGTCCTCTACGACGGCGGCCGAGGTCTCGTCGCAGGAGGTCTCAATACCAAGGACGTTCACAGCTTCTCCAGGTTGGCGACGCTCTGGAGCAGGCGCTTCACCCCGGCATCGCCCCGGAACGCTACCGTCACCTGGCTGTCCCCGCCGTCCGGGATGCAGTTTACGACGATCCCCTCGCCGAACGTGGCGTGAGTCACCTTGTCGCCCTGATTGAAGGGTGCGGGGGCCGCCGGGACTGGGACCGGCTTGTCGGGGGAACGAGGCTGTGGCCGCGTGGTCGGCGAACCGATGACAACCCGGGTTCCGGCTCCCGTCGGACGCGGGCGATACGGTGACGAGAGCAGCTCGCTCGGGATATCACGGAGGAAGCGGGAGGGCGGGTTGGCGTTGCGCATGCCCATCGCCGTGCGGCGGAAGGCGCGCAGAAGGTACAGGCGCTCCTCGGCCCGGGTCATCCCGACGTAGCAGAGGCGGCGCTCCTCCTCCATCTGGGCCGGATCCTCGAAGGAGCGCATGTGGGGCAGCACACCCTCCTCCATCCCCACAATGAAGACTATGGGGAACTCCAGCCCCTTGGCCTGGTGCAGGGTGATGAGGGTCGTTGAGTCGGCCCGGCCGTCGGCGTTGTCGGTGTCGGACACGAGGGCGATTGATTCCAGGAAAGCGGCGAGGGCCTCCTGCGGCTCCAGGTGGGCAAAATCCTCGGCCACGGTCCTCAGCTCGAGGACGTTGTCCATCCTTTCCTCGGGGCGGTCGTCGCCGGCCATGATGAAGTCTCGATAGCCGGTGCGCTCGAGGGTCAGATCGATGAGGGTCGCCGTTGGGACCTGGCGGCTCTCGTCGGTGAGGCCGTCGATGAGCTGGAGGAAGGCGGTCAGGGAGCGGACCGGGCGAGGTCCCAGGTCCGGGGGCTCCACGTCCGTGCTCTCGTCAGAAGCCAGGAGCTGAATTGCGGTGTAAAGGGGAAGCTGCTGGCTCCCCGCCCAGCGGCTCAGCTCGTCGAGGCTCCGCTGCCCAATCCCTCGCGACGGGACGTTCACGATGCGGAGTAGGTTGACGTCGTCGTAGGGGTTATACAGCAGGCGGAGGTAGGCGAGCGTATCTTTGACCTCGCGCCGCTCGTAGAACCTGGTCGCGCCGACCAGGCGGTAGGGGAGCCCGTAGCGGACGAAGGCCTCCTCTATCGGCCGTGACTGGGCGTTCGTCCGGTACAGCACGGCGCAGTCGCCGTAACGACGGCCCGCCTCTTTGGTGAGGCGGTCGACCTCGTTGACCACGTAAAGGGCCTCGTCTTGCTCATTCAGAGTGTCGGCCAGGGTGATGGGAACGCCATCGCTGTTATCGGTCCACAGCTCCTTCGCCTGGCGCTCGTTATTCTGTGCGATGACCTTGCCCGAGGCTTTGAGAATCGTTTTGGTGGAGCGGTAGTTCTGCTCCAGCATGACGACCCTGGCTTTGGGAAAGTCGGTCTCGAAATTGAGGATGTTGCCGACCTCCGCGCTGCGCCACCCGTAGATCGACTGATCGGGGTCGCCGACGACGCACAGGTTCCGGTGCTTGGCGGAGATGAGGCGGGCCATGCGGTACTGGGCGAGGTTGGTGTCCTGGAACTCGTCGACCAGGGTGTGAACGTAGCGGTCCTGGTACTTGTCGCGTACCTCCTCGTTGGACTCGAGAAGGCGGACCACCTTCATGATCAGGTCGTCGAAATCCAGCGCGTTACCCATGCGGAGCAGCTCTTCGTAGCGCTCGTAGACCCGGAGCACGACCTCGTCGAAGTAGTTGGCCTTGGCCAGGGCGAACTCCGGTGGGGTGAGGAGCTTGGCCTTCGCGCCCGAGATGGCGTTCTTGACCGCCCCGGGGCTGAACTTCTTGGGGTCGATGCCCACTTGTTCCATAGACCGCTTTAGCACTGAGGTCTGGTCCGCCGCGTCGTAGATCGAGAACGATTGGTCGATGCCTGCGTGCATCGCCTCGATCCGCAGGATGCGTGCCCCGGTGGCATGGAAGGTTCCGAGGGAGACATCCCCGGTCGCGCCGCCCATCAGCTGGTGGACCCGCTCCCGCATCTCGCGAGCGGCCTTGTTGGTGAACGTGACGGCCAGGATGCGGAACGGGCTCACCCCGCAGGTGTTCACCAGGTAGGCGATGCGGTGCACGATGACCCGGGTCTTGCCGCTGCCTGGGCCGGCGATCACGAGCACCGGCCCCTCGACGGCCTCGACGGCCTGGATTTGGGCGGGGTTGAGCTCGTTTATCAGGTTCATGGGCTACGCAGGGATTATAGCAGCCCGCTCGGACGGGTTAGCCCGCGTCGAATTCGCGAAATCATCATCGGTCTCACTCAATCGGGCGATGTACGAAGATGGTGCAGGACAGAAAGTAAGTAAGTAAGCGGCATATTTCACGTATCCATTGGAGAGTCAGGGAGGCTCAGCAATGAGGACGTTTCGATGGGGATCTGGCGCCCGTTGGCGGGCAATCCTTCTCGCGCTTATGGTCCCTCTGGTGGCGACCGGCGCGATATTCATTTCGCAGGACCCTCGTCCCCTGCTCGTCACCATCGCCGCGACCCTCCTGGTCGGGCAGGTCTTCATCCGGCGTGAGCGCCGCGGGACTGCGGCCCGGGAGAAGGAGCGCAGCACTCTGGACGCCGTGATGCACGGCGCCACCGAGGGTATCCTAGTCGTCGATTGCGACGGTCGCGTCGGCTTCGTTGATCCAATGGTTCCGCCGGCTGTTCGACCTTCCCTCCGCGTCCGTTGTCGGGCGTCCCTTCGCCGAGGTTCTGGACTGCACCGCCAACCGGGGCCTGATCGGGCCGGATGCCCGTGCGCTCCTTGAAAACGCCATGTCCGCTTCGGACATGATTGTGTTCGAGCCACTGCCGCTCGAGTGCACGCCTCAGGTGGAGCTGGAGGTTACCTCGTATCCGCTTCACAACGGACAGGGGGAGAGTCTGGGCCGGACCGTTATCCTCCGTGACGTTACCAAAGCCAATGACGTCCAGCGCATGAAGTCCCAGTTCCTCGCCACCGCGTCGCACCAGCTGCGGACTCCCATGACCTCTATCCTCGCCTTCTCCGAGCTGTTGACCTCGCGGGGGGTCTCCCTCGACGTCCAGAGCGGCGCCGATACCGGTCTCGGTGAGCTGCCCGCGGTGGCGGACGCAGGGGCGAGGCTCTCCGTTCTCGGCCGGCGTAGGCGATGGCCCTACCGAGAACGCCTCGATGACCGCCACCGGGATCCGGCCTCCGTACTGGCTACGCGTCTCTAGCTTCGGGTCGCCCGACCAGACGACGTGCAGGATCACGCCCGCGCACTCGGGATCGGCGTCGTGGCCGTGTTGGCGCCAGTCCCCCTGGCGTCGGTGGAGCTCCACGTCTCCCCTTAGCAGAACGCCGGCATCGTCCTGGAGCCCCGCCGATTTGAAATCGGGCCCGCGGTCGAGGTTCAGCCAGCCGGGGAAGACCACCCGCAGAACGCTACCAACCAGGGTGCGTACGATGTTGCCGTAGAGGCGCCGTTCGCCCCAGAGTCGATGAAGAGCCGACTCCGCGGGGAGCCGGCGCGCACCGGAACGTCCCGGAGCCATGCTCACGCTGTCGGCCGCTGCCGCGGTTTCGGAGAGCCGTATTCGAAGTCGGAGCGTTCCGCCAGCACGCTGAGGATGGCGGAGGAGATTCCGCGGGGCGAGTAGACGCCGCGCTCCCACTCGCTGATGGTCTGCTGGCGGGTGCCCAGACGCCGGGCCATCTCCTGCTGGCTCGCATTCATATGCCGCCGGAGGTCCCTCACCCCGACCGAGTCCCAGTGTTCCGGCTCCGGCCCTGTCTCTTTCTCCATCGCCGCGTCCTACATGGTTCCGTGTACCACGACAACCGTATCCCAAGCCCCCGTCCCCACTGCGAGAGGCTCTTGGGCCGCAACCAGGGTGGGAGCGCCGCCGTCAACCCTTGCGTGAGCTCTGTGCCCTCGGCCCTTGCGTGAGCTCTGTGCCCTCGGTAAGATAGTCGGCGGCTTAGCACTCACGGCTAGGGAGTGCTAACGACCGCATTCGCTCGAATATTAGTCAAGGAGGCATGCCAGTGGCGCGAAAACTAGAACCCCTGGGAGACCGGGTGGTAATCAGACCCATAGAGGCCGACGAGGTCCTGAAGAGCGGGATCATCCTGCCCGATACGGCCAAAGAGAAGCCCCAGGAAGGCGAGATTGTCGCCGTCGGAGCCGGTCGCCTGACCGACGACGGGAAGCACATCCCCATCGACCTGA
>Ga0302133_10002164_pt1 | contig 12136 bp, 12 predicted proteins | sample CB9_331_MG_FD_203121 | JGI IMG/M metagenome (GOLD analysis project Ga0302133, IMG submission 203121) | Marine microbial communities from Western Arctic Ocean, Canada - CB9_33.1 | ecosystem: Environmental > Aquatic > Marine > Oceanic | place: Canada: Western Arctic Ocean | collected 2017-09-19 | reverse complement strand
TGCCCCGGCATCGCCCGCCCCAAAGATCCGGGTCGAACATCGTGGACTACACCGGAGTTGCCACAAAGGAGGTTGGTTTCCGTCTGTCCCCAGAACTCGTTCATCGTTACACCGAACGCCGCACGGCCCCACTCTATCAGTTCGGCGCCGAGTGTCTCGCCTCCGGTCGCGATGGAGCGGATCGGTATGTCGATGCTGGCTGGGTCGGCCGCTTCCCGCATCAGCTTGATGGCGGTTGGCGGCAAGAACGTGTTTCGGACCTGGTGCTTGCTCATCAAATGTAAAGCGTACTCCGGATCAAATCGAGCCGGGCGGTGCGCCAGGACAGGCACGCCATAATGCCAGGCAGGCATCAGACAATCGAGCAGTCCGCCGCCCCAGGCCCAGTCGGCAGGTGTCCAGAACAGATCGCTACCCTGGGGAAAGAAGTCGTGCGTGTATTCGATGCCGGGATAATGGCCCCACATCACGCGATGGGCGTGCAGAGTGCCTTTGGGCGCACCGGTTGTCCCGGAGGTATATATTATTAGAGCCGGATCATCTCCCATGGTATCAATCGGCGTGAATGTGTCCCGGCCACATTCCAGTAGTTTCCAGAACTCATAGTCTCCGGCGTCACCTTTTGGATCCGTAACAATTATCGTTTCTAGTGACGGTAGCTGATCAGCTATATTGCGGATCTTCGCGACATTGTCGCCATCGGTCACGATCGCCTTCGCTTCGGAGTTGGAGAGGCGCCATGTCAAAGCATCGGTACCAAACTGGGTAAAAAGCGGCAACGCAATCGCGCCCATGCGGTAGAGCGTGACATGTGCAAGCGCGGTTTCCGGACGCTGCCCCAAAAGTATGCCGACGCGGTCTCCGCGTTCGACGCCCATGGCCCCAAATGCATTCGCCAGTTGGTTGGAGAGCCGTACAAGTTCTCCGAAAGTGTATCGCCTGACGCCGCCGCCGGGCTCTTCGTATATCAGAGCAAACGCATCGGATTTCTGGTGATCCAGCGCATCTGTGCCCATGTTGAAATGTTCTGGCACACGATGGCGAAACTCCGATCGTAGCTCTTCATAGCTAGCACCAGGCCGCAATAACCGCATGAGGTTTTCTTCCAATTTTCTTTCACTGCCCGACGGCGAATTTTTAGCACAACACCTGCCAACCTGCACGCCGGTCATATTATTCGAGCAAGGGAAGTGGGTTGGCGGAATTTTCAGTTGGACTTGAGCGCAACTCGCAACGCTGCCGGAAACGTATCTGGAGTCCATCGAGCCTAGCTCTCTCTTAACTTTGTGTAGATCTCATTCGGTTCCTCCCGACAATAGACAACTAAAAACGGGGAAATTAAGCCCTGTTACACCCCTCAGATGATCCGCGGTCATGTGAGCTGCCCCCTCAGCTTTAATAACCCCTCTAGTTCTCTAAGTTCCCGCAGTTTCTGAGCTCGCAAGTCCCTTTTGCTCGCGTTTGCCACCCGTGGGTTGTTTTCGTGATGCTGCCGAGATTGGGCCTAGGACAGGGTTTCAATTCAATAGTGAGGGACTAAATTCATAACCAGAATGTTGGACTATCTCCTAGATTTATGACATAATAACAACAAGTTACATGGTCCATGAACCCACATCCACCGTCCGTGCAAGACGCCTCCGCGAGCGCCGCTCCAGGGGCATCGCCATGGTTGCGCCCGTCGAAGTGGGCGAAGGCGGTATTGAGTTGCTGGTTGGCAACGGATTACTGAAACAGCACCAAATAGCTGACCGAAAAGCGGTTGGTGAAGCGTGTCTCGCGGCCCTTGAGCAGTGGGCCGAGAGCCAGGGCGCACTGACCACGGAACAGGGCCCTAGCCCTAACCGATGTACCTTGCCGTATCGCCGGGTGTAAGATCACCAAGCTCGGCGAACTCATGCCATGATCGCGTCACGCTGAAATTCAGTATAACAGGGCCGCAGGCCCCGGGATAGGGAGGCGGCAACGGACGGTTACGCCTATGCGAACATCCTATCAGAGATAAATGGTACGGACAATTTCTTCGTGATTGCCTTCCAAGGCCTTCACAAACCCGCCGTCGCTGACGACACCGTCCCGCAAAATTATGAAACGGTCGGCCACCTTGAAAGCAAGAGCAAGGTTCTGTTCGACCATCAGCATTGTCGCTCCGTCATCCTTCAGCGCCTGGATGATGGTTCCGATCTCATTGATGAACTGCGGCGCCAACCCTCCGGACGGTTCGTCCAGCAAAAGCAACCGGGGTTTGGCCATCATGGCACGGCCTATGGCCACCATCTGTTGCTCGCCGCCCGATAGCGTTCGGGCCAATTGGCGGCGCCGTTGACTTAGGCGGGGGAAATATCCGAAGACGCGTTCCAGATGTTCCTCGGCCTCACCGCGGTTACGGATCGTGGCGCCGAGCCGCAGATTGTGCTCGACGGTGAGTTCAGGGAACAGGTCGCGTGATTGAGAGACCTGTATGACGCCGTGACGGAATATCTTGTGGGGGGGAAGATTTGTAATATCCGCGCCATCGAAAACGATACTTCCCGAACTCGGGGCAACGAAGCCGCTGATGGTGTTCAGCGAAGTCGATTTGCCGCTTCCGTTGGCGCCGAGGACAGCCACCACTTCACGCTCGGAAATACTGTAGTCGATGCCGTGAAGCACTTCCTTGGTCCCGTATGAGACATGCAGGCCTTCGACGATCAGCAGCGGGTCATGCGTGGCCAAGGTAGGCCTCTAATACTTCGCGGTTCTGTCTGATTTCATCGGGTGTACCCTCGGCGATAACCTCGCCGGAGCTGAGGACGACGATGACGTCGGAACCGGACATGACGAGGTCGATAACATGCTCAATCAGCATAATCCCGATGCCTTCTTCGCCGGCCAGGCGGCGGATGATCTCCATCATGCGGTCGCGCATCGGCGGCGATAGGCCTACGACCGGCTCATCGAGAAGCAACAGCGGTGGATCGGTGGCCAACGTGCGGACGATCTCGACCATGCGTTGCTGTCCACCAGAAAGATCCTTGACCGGCTGATCGGCGATGGCGCCCATGTCCATGAGATCCAAAAGCTGGTGCGCCCTCGCGATGGCCTCTCGTTCCGCCTCCCGGGCCTCGCCCAACCCCAGGACGATTCCTAGGAAACTGCTATCAATATTCACGTGGAGGCCAGTCAGGATATTTTCGAGCGCGGTCAGTTCCGTAAACAATCCGCCGTTCTGGAAGGTGCGGCGAACACCCTTCACAGAGATATCGTGTGGCGCCAGGCCGTGGATAGGCGTACCCTTGAAATGGATAGTGCCATCGGCCGTAGGGACGTAACCGGATACGGCATTAAATAGCGTCGTTTTGCCGGCCCCATTGGGCCCGATGACGGCGCGCACTTCGCCGGCATGGGCGTTGAACGTCACGCCGGCGAGCGCCTGGAGGCCGGAAAAGTTGACTGAGACACCCTGTAATTTGAGCAGTGGTTCCATGGCTAATCCCGATAATACCGCTCTTGGAACACAGGCGAGATACGGTGTAGTAGGCTAACCAAGCCCTTCGGCAAGAACAACAGGACCAGCACGATGACGACTCCGAAGAACAGCTCATCCATGCCCGGGAACTGGCGGAAGTACTCCGGCAACGCGGTCAGGGCGATGGCGCCCAGCACACTCCCAACGATGCTGCCCGTGCCGCCGACCAAGACCATTCCAAAATGGATGATGACCTCCGTCAGACCGAAAGCTTCCGGTAGTACACGTTCCGTCAACACCGCGAACATGGCGCCGGCAATGCCGACGACGGAGCCGCTCCAAACAAAAGCCAGCACGATATAACGCGCTGTATGAATTCCGAGCGAGGCGGTCGAGGATTCGTTGTCCCGTATGGCGACGATGGCGCGCCCGATCTTCGAGCGCATGAGATTGGATGTCGCCTTAACCACTAGAACCGTCAGCAGCAGAAACACGTAAAATTTAGGTGCTTCCGAATCGAGCGGGAGCCAAAAAAAACTGGCCTTTGGCAGGAGGAGGCCATCGGACCCATCGGTGACCTTATCGCCGTGAAGATACACCCACCGCATGAGTTCGCCGAATGCGAGGGTGATGATGGCCAGGTAGTAGAGGCGGATCCCCCTGAGCGCCGCCACGCTGGCCAAAAACCCGGCGATCCCGCCGACAACGGCCGACGCGACTATGGCCAGCACATAAGGCACCCCGACGTAGACCATCACGATGGCCGTCGTATAAGCGCCGATTCCGAAAAATGCGGTGTTGGCGAAGGCGAGCTGACCCAGGTTGCCGATGATGAGGTTGAACCCGACCGTGACAAGTGTGTAAACGAGAATGGCGTTTACTACCCATAGCAGGTACTCGTTGGCGAAATACGGTATAATCAACGCGACGACGGGGATGAGATAGTAGAATCGCCGTAATCGGGTCATGGAAGGTATTGATGGGGCCCTGGTTTTGCTCATACCGCGCCTCTCACATGCGGACCGTTATGGACTTGCCGAACAGACCGGCCGGGCGAATGACCAGCACCGCGACAATGACCAGGTAGGCGGTAATATCGATTAAGGCCGTATTTACAAAAAAGCCGAGGTTTTGCTCGGCGACGCCCAATAGGAGACCGCCGACGACGGCGCCGCCGAGCGACCCGAACCCGCCGAGCGTCATTGCCGCAAACCCGCGAATTAGGAACGTGGCGCCGAGATCGGGATGGAGCAGCGAAATAGGTGCGATCAGGATTCCTCCCATCGCCCCCATGGCGAGGCCCACGCCCCACATGGTTTGATGGAAAGCCTGGACGTTGACACCAATTAACGTGGCACCGCGCTCGGACTGATAGACCGCCTGGATCAGGGTACCAATCGTTGTCCGATAGAAGATCAGGAAGAAAATTGTCAGCAATACCGCCACAATGGCACATATGAACAGAACGTCACCTGTCACTACTAATTCACCGAAGAATATGGGGTCCGTATCGAAGACCCGAGGCATGGGAAAGACCTCGCGCCCCCAAAGGGTACGTGCCCCGCCCCTGAGAACATAGCCCAAGGATATGCTCATCATGGCGAAGCCGATGTGGGGGCCGGCCTTGATGGGATCGATGAAGCCGCGGCTGATTGCTACACCCAGAGCGAACAAGATCACGACCGCCAGAACGGCGGCCGGAACGTAGGGCAGGCCGAGATAAACTACCAACACGTAGACCACGAAGGCGCCGGCCATGACAAAGTCACCGTGCCCAAAATTGACGATGGTCGTCGCCCGATAGACGACGGTCATGGAAAGCGCGATCAAACCATAGATAGCGCCCTGCGACAGTCCACTGAGGGTAAGTTGAAGGAAGTAGTACATCCGCTAGAAATGACTTTCAAAACCCAAAATTGCAGGGCCGCTCCATACCCCGGGCGACACTGCCAAGGGGCGGAACGGCCCATCCTATTTCAAAAGCCCGTCAGATTACCAGGACTTGCCCCAGGCCGACAGGATCGTCGGTTTGCCATCGACAAACCCGGCCACCGCTGATTTCTTGCAACCGTGGCGGTCGGTCGACGACCAAGTAATGTCACACGCCAGGATCCCCGTCTTCAGTCCCTTAACATTATCGAGGGCGGTGATGAACTTCGAACGCGTCAAATCGCGGCCCACGGCTTTAAGAGCACTCACGGCGGCGACGCCGCTGGCCATGGAGACGGCACTGAACCCTGTAATCGTTTCATTCGGATAATATTTCAGGATAATATCGTTCCACTTTTTCATCTTCGGGCCGTCCACCTTGTCGACGAAAGCGTGCAGCACGTAGTAGTCCTTCACCGCATCGGGATCACCCAGTCGCTCCAAGGTGTTCTCCAAATCCGTCCCCGCGGTTCCCATGACCGGAATTCTGACGCCGTATTTTTTGGCGTCGCGCAGGAAGATCACGGTTTCCGCTTCGTATAGGCAACCAAGAATGAAGTCCGGCTTGGCCTGCTTCAGCTTCAGCACTTGGGCCGTGGCATCGGTCTGGCCACGCTCTAGGGCGAGTTCCTCGATTATTTCGCCGCCAGCTGCCTTGATAACTGCAATTGCCGGATCGCAGTACGCCTTGGCCCAATCGTTGGTATGCGTGACCATCGCGATCCGCTTGGTATTGGGTCTGCTCATGACAAAACTGCCCATGGTCGATCCGTAGGCCGGGCCGGCGGGAACGCCGTGGAATATGCTCTTTTTCTCGTTCACCGGCATGGTGATTTTAGGATTGACGGCATGGGCAATGATCCAGGGTATGCCAGTCGGTGACACGGTTGGCTTGACCGCCATTGCAACGCCACTGCACGAGTTGCCGTGCAAATAAAATACCTTGTCCTGGTGGACGAGCTTCTTGGCGGCGGCAATTCCCTTGGCCGGCGCGCAGGCGGTGTCCTCTTGAACGATGTCGAACTTGCGTCCGTTGATGCCGCCCTGATCGTTTATGTGCTTGAAGTAGGCTATGAGCCCGATTTGTGCCTTGCTGTAGCTCGACGCATTGCCGGTGAACGGTCCCATGACACCGACCTTTATGGCAGTATCCGTCAAGCCAGTGGTTTCATCGGCGCTGGCCGCGCCGGACATCGACAAGACGCCCATGGCCGCGAACGCTATTGTCCAATACTTAATACCGCTGTTCATGTTTTCTCTCCTGTGTGTAATTTATCTGTCCGCTACTTCTCAAAGGACAGGTTTACGCTGGTAGTTGCATGGTCATGCATCTCCAGGCGACCCCGTGTCAGCCCAAAAACAAGAGGCCGCAACCAAATGTAAGCACCGCTGCGGCTTGACGTTCTTAAGATGGAGTGGCAACCGCTGCTCCCCCTAAACAGCGGGCCGATGTCTTTTTCTAACCGGTACGATTATTGTAACCCGGTCGGCTATTATATAACAACCCACGGACAATAAAAGTCCATCAACTTGTACTAAAATTAGATATTGAAAGGCGCCAAGTCATCGAAAAACGGCCGACGCCAACGCAGGAGAAGCTACAACAGCAGCAGAAATTTCTAGAGTACAGCCTCTTGCATTCCGCGCTGGTGAAGTTGGGGCATCAGCAACCGCTGATCTAAACCTCCGGGGCGGTGCGGGTGATGACACCCTGAAAGGCGGTGTCGGGGGTGATATTCTAAAAGGTGGCAAGGGTGATGACATCCTCAAAGGTGGCAAGGGTGATGACATCCTGGACGGTGGTGCAGGTGATGACACCCTGGAAGGTGGTGCCGGGGATGACATTCTTAAAGGTGGCAAGGGTGATGACATCCTGGATGGTGGTGCGGGTAATGATACCCTCAGTAGCGGCAGGGGTGATGGCACCTTTATCCAAGACCTCAGCGAAGCAGGTTTTAATACGATCAACGACTTTAATTCCGCCTTTGATACAATAGACTTCCGCGGCCTGGATGATGTGGACAGTATTTCTGTCAGTGAGGTTGATGGCGGCACCTTGATTAGCGCCGGAGAGGATAACTCGCTGTTTGTCCGCAACGCCTCACCGAAAGAAATTTTAGGCAGCATTAAAATTAATGGGGAGCCAGTTGGGGGGAACGGCGAATTGAATCTCCAGAGCGTCCTCACGAATGCGGCTTCGGGGAATTCCTTCGCTGCCATCACTGCTGCCCTTGATGCAGCCGCGGAACAGGGTGGTGCGGGAACAGAAACCTTAGATGTCGTTAGCGATGGTTTTCAAGAAGCCGATGAGGACGAAGCACAGGTTGATGAAATCGCAGTAGCGCAACCACCGTTTTAGGTTTTCTTTCTTCGTTTAGGGTGTGTGGAGTTAGAGGTTCCCACAGTAAATCGTTTTTGTTGCCTGGCGCAGACCGGTAACCTTAAAGAGTGGCTCGGCATCGGTGTAACGGCCCTGGAGTTGGTAAAGCCCGGCTATAAAGTTTAGGCCAGTTCCGTGAATAGGGTGAGATTCTCCGAATTCCTTTATAGCTAACTCGGTAAATTTTTTGGCTAATGGAATTTCCTCGGCGCATTTCCCCTGCTTTTGCACCGCCTGATATTATTTGAACGCAGCATCGAGCTTATCCGATCGTGCCATCGTGTCCGCAGACCACTGTCCTGGGCCCAGGTCTTCCGTGAGCTGGGTGGCTGATGCAGGAACGAGCGCCTTAGACGTTCGAGGATCATCGCGGCTTATCCAAAAGGGACCCAATTTATCAGCCTAGAAATGAAAAAAGCGGCAATGAATACGACAATTATTCTGCATAAAGAAAAAGGGTTAGAGGTTGGTTGGCCCCTAACTATTTTATTTTGTTTGGTTACGGGGGCGCGCAGCCGACGTTACTTGCGCTTGGATTATGCAGCCCTTTTCTTAGGTAGTGTTTCACGCATCCAATACCAGAGGATAGTACAATACGGTCCTTAAACCACGGTCCAGGGACCCTGCCGCCTGTTATGACGACTGAAGAGGGTGGACGGCGGGTCTGGGTAGCAGGGTTTTGTGGGGGTGGTTGCTCGGCTCAGGGCTTGGACTGGGTTTGTCTCAAAGATTTCCCCTAGCAAATAATTTGACCTCGATTTGGTTTTTGCCCGTTAATCTATTTGCCTGTATTTACTGTTTCCTTACCGGCATATATCTCGCTATCGGATGGCAGAACCCTTTTCCGGAGGCTGATCCGAAGAGACTAGCCCGAGCGGTTACGGCAGGAGGTGGGCTTAGCGGCCTTATCCTCCGTGTCGTTGAACGATGAATCGCTACGGCCAGCCATGGTCGATCGTGACGGACCGTCTTCGCTCATACGGTGCGGCGATGAAAGTGATCGAAAATCTGGAGCGTCAGGAATGTGGACAATGGCTCAATAACCGGGCCCAAAACTCACACCAGCCGTTCCGGCGACGAGAGGGCGCGATGGCCAGGTTCGGGGATATCAAGGCCCTGCAGAAATTCGCTTCCGCTCACGCCTCCATTCACAACCATTTTAATAAAGACCGCCATCTAAACCGCCGCGACGTATTCAAGAAGAACCGTGCGGCGCTCTGGCCGAGCGGCGTCAATTTGCGGCCTAAGGTCCCCAGCTTCCCATACTACTGGCGGTCCATTTTGACTTGAATTATGGAAGCATTCCGGATACAGATTTCCTACATCAAGAGTAGGGCTGACGCCCTCGCCAACCTGCCGACCCGGCAAGGTGGTGCCCGAAAGGGGATGTGGCCGAGGACGGCAAACAAGTGCCACACTGACACCATGCTTGCAGACCGCTGCCTTGGCCACCTCTCGACGTTGAGATGGCCTCAATGCTTTTTTCCAAGGGCTTCCTTCAGCAAATAATTTTGCATGCTCAATTCAGCATACATCTTCTTAAGTCGCTTGTTCTGATCAGCCATATCTTTCAGATCGAAAATCATAGACGCGTCCATCCCGCCAAACTTGGCACGCCATTTGTAAAAACTGGCCCTGCTCATACCGTGCTCCCGGCACAGCTCGGAAACCGCAACACCGCCGTCCGCCTGTTTGAGAATCCCCATAGTTTGTGCGTCGCTAAATCGTCCATTCTTCATTGCAAAATCTCCTCAGATACCTGCCAAGAAAATTCTACTCTTAAACACCTCTATTTATTGGGGGTGTTACCGCGCCAGCGCCAGAGAAGCCATCGAGGCCTTCGCGTAGGATTGTGTTGAATGTATCAGGGACTTCGACGTTGGAAAAATGGCGCTGCCCCGCAATGACCATAAGCTGCGAGCCTTCAATCCGCTCGTGGATCTCTTCGGAGTGTTCGATCGGCGTCACCGGGTCGGCGCCGGCAGCGATAATCCGCGTCGGCGTCTTGATCCGGTGCAATAAATCGCGATAGGCAAGATCCGCCACCGCCGATGTGCCGCCGAGATATCCCGCCAACGGTGTGCGCACGAAAACGTCGCGGGTAGCGTGGTAATCAGGGCCCGCCGCATCGACATAAGCATCGGTGAACCACAACTTTTTCGTCATTTCCCAGGCCGGATCCATACCGCCTTGCCGCGCCACTGCCTGCCGCTTGGCGACCCAGTCGCGGTACCAGGGCGTGGCTTGCGAAGTGGTATTGCACAATGTCAGGGACGCCAACCTGTCGCCATGATGAATGCCCAGGCCTTGGCCAATCATCCCGCCGGTGGAGATGCCGACCCAATGGACTTTTGCCAAACCCAGGGCATCCATGGTGCCGACCGCATCCGCGACAAATTGTTCAAGAGTGTAGGGTCCCGGCGGCGCATCGGTATCGCCGTGCCCGCGCCAGTCATACCTAAGCAGGCGGTAGCGGTCCACGAGCGCCGGGACCTGACGGTCCCAGATTTTGTGGCTGGTCCCCATGGCATGCGCCATCATAACCACGGGCGCGCCCGCTGGACCATCCCAACGATGGGCGATTTCGATGTCGCCGACGCGACGCTTTTTGATACTCATGGCGTGGTCCCCGAAATAGATGGCGCGGCATTTGCGTACCGCACTAGTACCTTGCCGGTATAATTGCCCAACAGCATATCGCGAAGCGCCGTCGGTGTTTGCTCAAATCCTTCGACCATCTGAACCATTGTGCGGATTTCATTAGCGCGGCAAAGTTCCATCATCCGCTCGCGCGCGGACGACCAACGCTCAGGGTATGAATAGCGCGAGAAACACTGGATGGTCGCCTCCCGTGCCCAGAGCTGCCGCATGTTGACCGGATCCTGATCCGGGCGCTCGCTATTGTTCGAGACCGTGCGGCCGACAATCAAAACTGTCGCATACTTGGCTAAATGATCGAAAACTGTATCGGCCACCGGTCCGCCCAATGTATCGAAGACCAAATCGACGCCGTCGGGACACGCATCGCCAAGGCGCGCGCCAAGGCCGGGCTTGGTATGATTGAGGCATGCCTCGGCGCCAAGTTCCCCCACAACCAATTCACATTTCCGCTCGCTCCCGGCTATGCCTACGACGCGCATGCCGGCCCGTTTGCCAAGTTGAACCGCATAACCGCCGACCGCGCCAGCGGCGGAGGTGACCACCAGAGTCCGACCGGGCATGGGACGGCCAAACAAATCCATGGCGCAATATGCGGTTAGGCCTGGGGAACTCAATGCGGTCAGCCACGTGATTTCGTCAAACTCATCCGTCACTGGCGACAATAGCCCGGGCTTTGCGATGGCAAACTCCTGCCAGCCCAGCCGGCCGGTCACCAGAGCGCCTGGAGCGAAACCACCCGCCCGGCCCGCGATAACCTGACCCAGAACGTCGCAATCAATCAGCTCGCCAATGCGGAAGGGGTTGGTATAGTTCTTAAAATCTTTAAGCCTCTGGTTCTGCCAAGGCGACAGTGCAGCGACGAGGATGCGGACAACGAGTTCTTCCTCGGATGGCGCTGGCAATGGTACCGTCACGATTTCGAAGTTGCTAGCATCCGGCAGACCGGTGGGACGGGAACGCAAAACGAAACGGCGGCTAAACTTTGACAATTCAGGCATAAACAGCGGCAACCTCGGTGAGAGACTTGGTCCATCGCCGCGATGTTAGGGGAAAGGTTGTGGGATGACAATTGAGCGCATCAATATTGGCAACATCACGTTGCGCTATGAATTTTTTGGTCCCAGGGATGCGCCGGTGGTCTGTCTGAATCATTGTTTTGCCTCTGGACTTGGCTATTGGGACCTACATCTTCCAGCCTTCCAAGGCCTGCGCGTGCTGCGCTACGACACCCGTGGACACGGCGGTAGCGATGCCCCACCCGGTCCCTATACACTGGAGATGCTGGCCGATGATGCGGCCGGTTTGCAGAATGCGCTGGGTATCAAACGGGTGCATTTTTGCGGCGTTTCGCTGGGCGGACAGATCGCTCAGACCTTTGCGTTAAATTATCCGGAACGTCTGGCCTCGTTGATCCTGGTGAACACCACCTGCCAATACGACGATGATCAAGTCGTTATGTGGCAGGAACGGGCCCAGCAGGCCCTGGATGATGGGATTGAGTCAATCCACGCGCCACTGATGGCGCGTTGGTTTACGCAGGAAGCCGCTGATCGCAACCTTCCAGGTTACCTTTATATGGACGAAGCGATCCGCAATTTTGCGCCCCGGAGTTTCGCCGCCGCGGCCGCCGCCATGTGCGCCCTGAATACCACCCAACGCCTGCCGCAGATCAAGGCGCCGACCCTCATCATCGGTACGCCGGATGATCCCGGCGCGCC
>Ga0302133_10002147_pt1 | contig 12204 bp, 11 predicted proteins | sample CB9_331_MG_FD_203121 | JGI IMG/M metagenome (GOLD analysis project Ga0302133, IMG submission 203121) | Marine microbial communities from Western Arctic Ocean, Canada - CB9_33.1 | ecosystem: Environmental > Aquatic > Marine > Oceanic | place: Canada: Western Arctic Ocean | collected 2017-09-19 | reverse complement strand
CGGCGCCATGAACTCGTTCAGCTGGAGCAGCGCGAACTTGATGCCGCTGTATTCGGTGTTGTATCCGGCCCCAAGCTCGGAGTCGGCCTCGATTATGTCGAAAGGCGTGCGGCTCATTTCGGCAGACGCGGCGGTGATGAAGACGATGAAGCCCAGCGGCATTACGAGTATGAAGGGGATGTTCTGTGCGAGCACGACTCCCGACAGGGAAAGAGTTCCCGCGCCTAGGGCGATGCCGACAACCGCCAGGCCCATGGGAACCTCGTAGCTGATGAGCATGGCCACTCCCCTCATCGCCCCGAGCATCGCGTACTTGTTTCGCGACGCCCAACCGGCCATGAATACGCCCAGGGTGTTAACCGAGGTGATGGCGATGATGAAGATCAGTCCGACGTTCAGTTTGCCGATGAAGCTGCTGCTGTGAAACGGCAGGACCGAGAACACCAAAAGCGCCGGGACGAGAAAGACTATGGGTGCAAGCGTGAAGACCGGTCGGTCCGCCCCCTCGGGAATGGTGTCTTCCTTGGTCATCAGCTTTATGAGGTCGGCCAGCGGCTGGAACAGCCCGAACGGTCCCCACCGGTTGGGGCCCATGCGGGACTGGAACCGGCCGAGAACCCGGCGCTCGAACCAGGTGTACAGCGCCGTCGATATGATGATGGCGTTCAGCAGGACCGCGCCCAGGATAACTGCGGCGATTACGTATGCGAGCCAATCGAGGCTCTCGGGCAACAGGTCGTCGAAGAAACCGTAGATGCCGGTGAAGTCGAACCCGGCTTTCAGGACGGTGGCCTCCATTAGCGGTCCACCTCACCGAGCACGATGTCAATGCTGCCGAAGATGACGACGAGGTCGGCTATCTTCCAGCCCACCAGCATCTCCCGCAGCAGCGTCAGGTTGATGAAAGATGGTGCGCGAATGTGCATTCGGTAAGGGGATATGCCCCCGTCGCTAACGATGTAAAAGCCCAGTTCGCCCTTGGGTGACTCGGTGCAGTCGTAGGCGTCACCAACGGGTGGTCGGATAACGAACGGACCCGCCGTCCTGACGGGGCCTGGGGCGATCTGCTCGACGCACTGCTTGATTATGCGCACGCTCTGGCGCATCTCCAGCACCCGAACCAGGTAGCGATCGTAGGTGTCCCCGACCGAGCCAATGGGGATGTCGAAGTCCACCCGGTCGTACACCTCGTGCGGCTCCGCCTTGCGCAGGTCCCACTGCACGCCGGTGGACCGAAGCACGGGCCCCGTTATCGACCCGGCGATGGCCTGCTCTGCCGTGATGATGCCGACGTCTCTGGTACGGGCCAGGACGATCTCGTTTTCGGTTATCAGGCCTTCCAGCTCGTCTATGTAGCTGGGCATGGTCTTAACGAAATCATCCAGCCTGGGCCAGAAGTCTTCGGGGGCGTCTTGCAGCACGCCGCCAGGCCTCATGTAGCTGACGGTAATTCGCGCGCCGCACAGCATCTCGAACATCTCCAGAATGTGCTCACGCTCTCTGAAGCAGTAAACCAGCGGGGTATGAAAGGCGCCCAACTCGTCGAGCAGGAACCCCGTGGCAATGAGGTGGCTGGCGATACGGTTCAGCTCGGCGGAGATGACCCGCAGGTACTTGGCCCGCTCGGGCACGTCGATGTTCCCGAGCCGCTCTACGGTGCGCACATAAGCGAGGTTGTTGGTCATGGCCGAGACGTAGTCCAGCCGGTCCGTCAGGGTGACGATCTGGACATAGTTGCGCTCCTCGGCCAGCTTTTCGGTGCCTCGATGCAGGTAGCCGACTATAGGCTCTGCGTCGAGGACCATCTCGCCGTCGAAGGTGACTCGGAGTCTGAACACCCCGTGCGTGGAGGGGTGCTGAGGCCCCAGGTTAATTGTTACTGGCTCGGTCTTTATCGGCATTGTTAGCGGATAAAGTCTTTCCTGAGGGGGTGTCCGGGGAAGCCTTCCCACAGCAAAATCCTCTTCAGGTTGGGATGGTCGGTGAACTTGATGCCCATCAGGTCCCAGATCTCCCGTTCCTGCAGGTCCGCACCGAGCCAAACGCCGACCAGCGACGGCACTTTGAGGTCTTCGCGCCCGTAGCAGCGGGCCTTGAGCACGAAGGTCGAGTTACGCCGCAGGGACCGGAAGTGGTAGACGAGTTCGAAGTACTCGACATAGTCCACCGCCGAGATGGAGTTGAGCATTTGAAGGTCGATCTCTTCATCGTCCCGGAGAAACTTACCCACCCGAACAAGGTTCTGGGGCTCGACCCACACTTCGGTCTCGTTAAAGTCGATAGCGACGCCGGCCATCTTGGAGTTGATCTTCTCGGCGACCTGAGCGCCGACCAGGGAAACGGACATTAACGACCGGCGGCCTGACCCGCAATTGAGTAGCGCTTGATTTTTTCGTGCAATTGCATGATGCCGTACAAAAGGGCGTCGGGCCTGGGCGGGCAGCCGGGCACGTACACGTCTACGGGAATTATGTGGTTCACGCCCGGTACCACCGCGTAGGACTCGTAGTACGGCCCTCCACTCGTGGCACAGACGCCCATGGATATGACCCACTTGGGCTCGGCCATCTGCTCGTAGACCCGTTCAATTGCCGGGGCCATTTTCCACGTCACGGTACCGGCGACGATCATCAGATCGGCCTGCCGGGGGGACGCGCGAAACGCCTCCATGCCGAAGCGGGCAATATCGAAGCGGGACATGGCGCTGGCCATCATCTCGAACGCGCAGCAGGCCAGGCCGAACGAAAGCGGCCACACCGCGGACTTGCGGCCCCAGTTGACCAGCGCGTCCACAGAGGTGACCGCGAGGTTGCGCTTGAGGTCGTCGGGCACCTCGATGACCGGCTCCGAGAGCGGGGTCGTATTGGTGGCCTTGAGCTTATTAATATAGGCGCCCTCTTCGGCGTCCAGGGCGTGCGTGGCGGCGTACAGCGGGATTCGGCCACCGTCGAGGTCGATGCGGTCCTTTTGTTGACCTAAGTCCATTCCAAATCACCCTTGCGGAACGCGTAGAGCCAACCTGCGATCAGGATGGCGACGAACACGGCCATTTCCACCAACACGAACGACCCGAACTGGGTCGATAGTACGCCGAAGTTGGCCGCCCACGGGAACAGGAACACAACCTCGACGTCAAACACAACGAAGATGAGAGCGAAGGTGTAGAAACGAATGTTGAACCCGCTCCACCGTCCGCCCAGCGTCTCAAAGCCGCACTCGTAGATCGCCTTTTTGATGGCGCTCGGTTTGTAGGGCCGAATCTTCAGGACCGCCATCGTCCAAGACATCAGCAGCATGCCGGTCGGAATGGCGACCGCCATTGCGGCGAAAATCGATATGAGTCCGTACTGGCGGAAGTAGTCGTCGAGCATCGGCGTTTATGCCGCAGGCATGCGGCGGAGACGTGCGCTGGAACTATAGCATAGGAGCAAAAATCCTTTCAAGTGAAAAAAAGCACAATTACAACAATCTCGAACACCTGTGTTGACACCGTTTCGAGCCCGATGCTACGATTCGCCCTCGTAATACTATGTAGTGCAACTGGTGCCTTTCCGTGCCTGTACGGCCGCCTATACGGCCCCCGAAAGTGTTGGATAGCAAACAGCGTTCAGCACGCCCACTGGCAGCGATCAGGGCACCACTCAACTGGGCACTGAACCCTGGCCTCGCCGCAAGACTTTTTTCGAACGGTGACATCTCATTCGGCCAACACCACATTGACTGCCACACACACCGGCCTAACTAACGGACTCTCCGATCACGAAGTCGGCGGGCTTCCCCCTATGTTCCAGCGCTACCGTAGTGACCTCGCAGAGGCGCTCCGTGCGGGACTGGCAGTTGAGCCTCCTACTATGTCGCAGACCGAGTCCGCGGGACCCGTAGACGTCTACTCCATGCTGCGTTACGGCATGGGATGGGCCGACGTTCAAGGCCGCCTTGTAGAAGCCACGACCGGCAAGGCACTGCGTCCAACGCTGTGCCTGTTCGCATGCGAGGCAACCGGTGGCGACCCAGGCCAGGCCATGCCCGCGGCCGTGGCACTGGAGTACATCCACAACTTCTCCTTAATACACGACGACATACAGGACCGCGATGAGACCCGGCACCACCGCCCGACCATCTGGGCCGTATGGGGCGTGCCCAGGGCCATTGTCGTGGGCAATGTCCTGCGAACCGTGGCCGACGTCTCCCTATCGGAGCTGACGCGCCTCGGCATGTCTCCCGGCGACATCGTCGAGCTGACCGGGACTCTGACAGGCGCCTACCTGGAAATGATTGAGGGCCAATTCCTTGACCTGTCCTACGAGAGCCGGGGAGACATTTCCCTGGACGAGTACCTGGACATGATCGCCCGCAAGACGGGGGCGCTCATACGCTGCTCGCTCGAACTCGGTGCCTACGTCGGCTCCCGGGACAGGGCAACCGTCGAGGCGTTCCGAGAGTGCGGCAGAGCCCTCGGGTTGGTGTTCCAGGTCAAAGACGACGTTCTCGGTATGTGGGGCGACCCCGGCAGTACCGGCAAACCGGTCGGTGCCGACGTGCGCAGGAAAAAGAACTCGTTTCCGGTGGTGCACGCCATGGCCAACGCGACCGGTCCGGAAGCCACCAGGCTACTGGAGGTCTACGCGAAGCCAGAACCGGACGACGACGACGTGGACGCAGTGCTCGACGTAATGGAACGAGTAGGCACCCGGCGGTTCGCCGAAGAGTTGGCGGAACGCCACTCCAAAGTGGCGCTGGACGCCCTGGCACCCGTCGAACTGGAGTCGGGCGCGAGGCTCCAAATTGAGGGGTTGGCCCACTTTTTACTGGTACGCGATCACTGAGCCACAAGCCCCGCAGGGGCTCTACGCATTAGAATGCCCTGAGTCGTCTCTCAGCATCCGGTGCTTAGGGGCGCGAAACCAAGGCAACAACTAGGGCTAGCAAGAGCTAGCGAGAATGGCCAGGCGGCAATTAAGGCCTGGTGAGAGGGGTTTAAGACTGATGGGAAGACCGATGGAACTGGCAGTTCGCCTGAGCTGGTACGTCATGAAGAACAAGGCTGCACGTCGCAGCAAGTTCCCCCTGGTCACCATGCTGGAGCCGCTCGAGGCCTGCAACCTGGCCTGTGAGGGGTGCGGTCGCATCCGTGAATACGAATCCGTTATCGACCGTATGCTCACGGTTGACCAGTGCATGCAAGCCGTCGAGGACTCGGGCGCTCCGATTGTCTCTATCGCCGGTGGCGAGCCCACCATGCACCCGAAGATCGCTGAGATAGTCGAGCGCATCATCGCCTCCAAGCGCTTCGTGTACATGTGCACGAACGCCCTGCTAATGGAAAGGGTGATGAAGACCATTCCTCCCTCCAAGTACTTCTGCTTCGTCGTCCACATGGACGGCATGGAAGAGGCGCACGACAAGTCGGTCTACCGCAAGGGCGTTTTCCAAATAGCGACTCGTGCCATGAAAGTGGCGCTTGAAAAGGGCTACCGGGTAACGACCAACACGACCATCTTCAACGGCGTCGACGAAAACGACATGATCAAGATGTTCAAAATGCTCACCGACATGGGCATTGAGGGCTGCATGGTTTCGCCCGGTTATCAGTTTGACTCGGTGCCGAACCAGGAACTGTTCATCTCCCGGCGCAAGGCCCGGGAGATTTTCGCGCGCGTCCTCGACCCCAAGCACGGAATCAATTTCGGAAACAACCCTCTCTACCTCGACTTTTTACGGGGCGACAGAGAATACCAGTGCACCGCGTGGTCGAACCCCACCTACACCGTCTCCGGCTGGCGCGAACCCTGCTACCTGCTGGGCGACCGGCATACGCAGAAATTCGACGACCTTATGTCGGACGAAATGTGGGAGCGCTACGGCGTGGGCAAAGACCCTCGCTGTGCGAACTGCCTGATGCACTGCGGCTTCGAGTCGGCGTCCATCTACGAGGCGTTCGCCAGCCCCGCGGGAGCCGTACGGATGGTCACGAGCGGTTCTGCCAACAAAAGCGGAGTGGCCGCCGGATAGTGATAGGATCCGGAAAGTGATAGGCGTAGTATCGGCGATAGGCCGAGAGGTTTCGGACTTCCTCGACCAGGGAGGCTTCGAGGTCACAGATTTAAAGGACGGCGTCCGATTCTTCGAGTCGTCCAAAATGTCCGACGTGGTGCTCGTAGAGGGCGGCATGGGCCGAGAGAAGGCCGAACTGGCCACCCGGATGCTCATCGACGAACGCTCACCCGACCTGATAGTGTCCGCCGGGTTCGCCGGAGGGGTCCGACCTGGCGCACGGCCAGGCGACCTGTTCATTTGCAACGAGTTATGGGCGCTCCCTGGTCCAGCGACTTTCTGGACCGAGGACGGTGCGAAAAACCGCACCCTCATCGACGACAAGCTAATGAAACGCCTGACAAAGAACATCGAAGCCGTGGCCGGTAAGTGCACCTGGGGAAGCTGCCTGACCGTGGACCAGTTCGTATACAACCACGACCTTAAGGGATGGATAGGCGAAACGTTTTCGGTGGACGTCATCGACATGGAGAGCTTCTGGGTTAGCGACGTGGCGTTCGAAAAAGGCCTGCCCCATCTTGTGGTTCGCACAGTGTTGGACCCGATGGAACAGCGCCTTCCCCCGTTCGTGAGCGAGGCTGCGTCCGACGAGAAGGCCCGTACGTTGCTTAAGGGCGCAGCGCACATCGCCAGGCACCCCGGGGACCTGCGTAAGCTCGTCGCGCTCTCCGGCCAGGTACGTCGGGCCAGCGCCCAGTTGGCCAGCGCGCTGTCAGCGGTCGTGACGACCGACGCGTGGACCCCCGCCTACCAGTTGGGAACGGCCTGAGAACGAGATGGTAGACACACATCAGCGCCTCGCCACCGAAACTGAGGTCAATGCCAATGGCATTGACCAGGCCATCGAGCGCACGCAGGGATACCTGCTGGACGAGCAGTACGAAGAGGGCTACTGGTGGGGCGAACTGGAGTCCAACCCCACAATGGAAGCCGAGTTCCTCCTGCTCAATTACTTCCTCGGCCTGAAAGACCCGGTCCGGTGGCACAAGCTGGCCAACCACATCCTGGGTCAACAAAGATCTGACGGCACTTGGGGACAGTACTACGGGGCACCCGGCGACCTGTCCACCACCGTCGAGTGCTACTTCGCCCTCAAGCTTGCCGGGATATCCCCCGACCTGCCTCTCATGGCGAAGGCGCGGGTCTTCATACTCGAAAAGGGCGGAGTGCCAGGCACAAGGGTATTCACCAAAATATGGCTCGCGCTCTTCGGCCAGTGGAAGTGGTCGGGCGTGCCGGTAATGCCCGCCGAACTGATGCTGCTGCCAAACTGGCTGCCGGTGAACATATACGAGTTCTCCAGCTGGGCCCGGTCGACCATCGTGCCCCTGCTAATCCTCATGGACCGCAAGCCGGTGCACGAGCCCCCGCCCTGGGCGGCCATACCGGAGCTATTCCCTGACGGCCCGGACAACACCGACTACTCCATAAAGAGGCCCAACAAACCCATAGGCTGGGAGGCGTTCTTCTACGCCGCCGACCTGGTAATAAGAATGGTGGAGCGCTTGCCGGTAAACCCGGCCAGGGGCTTCGCCATTCGCAAGGCCGAGCGATGGGTGCTGGACCACCAGGAGGCCGACGGCAGTTGGGGAGGTATCCAGCCGCCCTGGGTCTACTCCATCATGGCCATTGAGGGCTTCGAAGGGTTCATGATCGAAGAGGGTGACTCCCTCCGGGTACAGGCCTGCGTTTCGCCGGTGTGGGACACGGGCCTGGCCATGATGGCAATGCTCGACTCCGACGTGCCGGGGGACGACCCCGACGTAGTCCGAGCGGGCGAGTGGCTGATGAAACAACAGGTTGTCAGAGGCGGTGACTGGCAGGTCAAGGCCGGTAACGTGCCCCCTGGCGGCTGGGCGTTCGAGTTCGAAAACGACTCGTACCCCGACGTCGACGACGCGGCCGTCATCGCCACCGTGCTGCACCGCACCAAACTGCCCGATGAGGCGAAGAAACAAGGGGCCCTCGATCGCTGCGTACGCTGGATAGAGGGCATGCAGAGTTCCAACGGAGGGTGGGGGTCGTTCGACAAGGACAACACCCGCACCTTCATTGCCCGCATTCCCTTCTCCGACTTCGGAGAGACCATCGACCCGCCCAGCGTGGACGTCACCGCCCACGTTCTCGAACTGCTCGGCTCCCTGGGTAAGGGGATAGAAGACGAGCACGTTAAGAGCGGGCTGAAGTACGTGCTCAGAGACCAGGAGTCCGACGGCTCGTGGTTCGGCCGCTGGGGCGTGAACTACGTCTACGGCACAGGGTCCGTGTTGCCCGCCTTGCGGGCCATAGGTATCGGCCCCGATGACGCGCGTGTGAAATTGGCCGCAAAGTGGATGGTGGATCACCAGAACCCAGACGGGGGTTGGGGCGAGAGCCCCGCGTCCTACGTGGACCCGGCACAGCGCGGCAACGGCCCCAGTACAGCGTCGCAAACGGCGTGGGCTCTGGTGACACTGCTGGCGGCCGACGAGGGAGACAACCCGGCGACCCTACGAGGGGTAAACTACCTGCTATCGACCCAACGCCCCGACGGTGCCTGGGACGAGCCTCACTTCACCGGTACCGGCTTCCCCGGGTACGGCGTGGGCCAGCGTATGGAGAGACTTCCGCTCGAAGGCGAACCGGGCTTCCAGGGCCAGGAACTTCCCGCGGGCTTTATGATCAATTACCACATGTACCGAATCTACTGGCCGTTGGCGGCCCTGGGTCGGTACAGAAGGTGGCGTAGAGAGAAATCTGCGTAACTGTAAATTAGTCTATGGCCGGACGCAGAGGCTACTCCTGATACATCGTAATGCTAAGTAAAAATCATTGAACAGAAACCAGACATTATGGTAGGGTTCTACCTGACAAAATTGGGGGTAGGCCCCATTGCAAACATGAAAGAGGTTGGTAAATGAGAGTGATTGAGGCGTCGTTTAAGACGTGTCTCCAGACTCTGGAAGTTAAGACCTCCCAAGCTCCTCAGTTCATCGACATCACCGACCGTGTGTCGGAGTTGGTCACAAGCTCGGAGGTACGCAACGGCATGGTGTGCGTGTTCTCCAAGCACACCACAACGGCCATTGTGATTCAGGAAAACGAGCCCTTGCTCATGACCGACTTAGAGTCGTTCGTAGAGCGGCTCGCTCCTCGAGGGGCTCACTACAGGCACAACGACTTCAGCGTGCGCACAGTGCACATGCACGAGGATGAGTGCCCCAATGGGCACTCCCATTGCCAGCACCTGATCCTCGGTGGATCGGAGACTATTCCGATCCTCGACGGTGCCATGACCATGGGGCAGTGGCAGCGCATCTTCGCCGTCGAACTGGACTCCGATAAGGCACTCCAGATCGACAGCCGGCAGGTGGTTGTGCAGGTAATGGGTGTGTAGCGGGTCTGCACTTCAATAATTAGAGCGCGTCGGGCGGCGGTCACTTTAAGGCCGCCGCCCTTCTTTTTTTTAACACTCCTCACTCCCTGTCCTGGGTGTTCGGGGCGCTCTGGGTGTTCTGGGCGTACTGGGCCTGCTATGGTGAAATCGAGTATGGTGGCCGATCTAAAACAGGCGTACGACGCCTGCCAGCGGATAACGAAGGCCGAAGCCAAGAACTTCTACTACGCCTTCCGTACCCTGCCGTCCGCAAAGCGCCGGGCAATCTACGCCGCATACGCCTACTGCCGTGTCTGCGACGACATTGCGGATGAAGAGATGCCCTCCGCCGAAAAAGAGACTCGCTTCGCCGCGCTCCGGGCAGACCTCGACTCAGCCCTTGATGGCGACTCTACCGACCCTGTCCTAACGGCGCTGGCCGACGCTTCGACCCGCTTCGGCTTCACCCGCGAGCTTTTACTGGAAGTCCTCGAAGGCGTCGAGATGGACCTCGTGAAGACGAGGTTCGCGGACTTCGACGAGCTGCGGGAGTACTGCTACAAAGTAGCCTCGGCCGTAGGGCTGATAAGCATCGAGATTTTCGGCTACGACGACCCCGCCGCAACCGAGTACGCCGTGGACCTGGGACTGGCCATGCAGCTAACCAACATCATGCGCGACTTAAAAGAGGACGCCGAGCGCGAGCGCATATACATTCCACTCGACGAGATGGCCCGCTTCGGCTACACAGAGGCAGACCTGAAGGCCGGCGTGGTGAACGAGCAGTTCCGCGACCTGATGGCGTTCCAGGCGCAGCGGGCGAGGGCCTATTTCGACAGCGGTGCCCGGCTAATCCCGTTGCTCAGTGCAGAGTCGCGAGCCTGCACGGGTGTGCTGCACGCCCTGTACTCGACCATTCTCAACCGAATACAAGAGTCAGGTTTCGACGTGTTCCAGCGTCGGGTTGGTCTTTCGTCTTGGGAAAAGCTGTCGCTCATGGCCCGTTTGTGGGCGCTCAGCCTGGTCCCCAGGTTCCCCATCCCCGGCCGCACATCGGGCCGCTAGGACACCGGATCGGGCCGTGGCCAAACAGGTTCCCCTTCACGCCCTGGTGCTGGCGCCCTTTTCTAAAATCGCGCTGGACGAGTTGGGCGTGCGCATGGCCGTCACCCACGAGAGCTGGATGGACACGCTGCGTCTCTACGACCCCGACGAACTGGCGGAGCGTATAAACGAGCTTTCGGTCACCGCCCTGATCGTCGAGTCGGACTTCGTGTTCGTCGAGACCTTCGAGCAGGTGAGCACGCTGCGCTTCGTCGGCGTGTGCCGGGCGGCGATAAACCACGTAGACGTGGACTCCGCTACCGAGCACGGCATCGTGGTGGTGAACTCACCGGGCCGAAACTCCCGGGCCGTGGCCGAGCACATATTCGGGCTCATGCTCTCGCTCGCTCGTCAAATACCGGCGGCTGACCGCTACGTCAAGGACGGGCGCTGGTCCAGTCCAGAAGAGCCGTACAGGACCCTGCGCGGCGTTGAACTGGGCGGCCGGACGCTTGGCCTCGTCGGCTTCGGAGCCATCGGCAGGCAGGTGGCGACCATCGCGGCCGCGCTGGGCATGACCGTACTGGCCCACGACCCTTACATAGCCGACTCCCCCGCAGACGTGACGCTGACCGATCTCGACTCCCTGCTGGCCGGGTCCGACTTCGTGGCCACGCTCGCCCCCCTCAACGCAGAGACAACGGGCATGCTGGACGCTGGCAAACTGGCCCGCATGAAGCCGGGAGCGTTCCTAATAACGTCTTCCGGCGTCTCCATAACCGACCAGCCAGCGTTGCTCCAGGCGCTGCGCACGGGTGCTCTCGGGGGCCTGGCGGTGGACGTGTTCGACACCCACCCCGCGGCACCCGACAGCCCTTTGCTGACGGCCGAGAACGTCGTGCTTACCCCCCACATTGCCGGAGCGACGGAAGAGACCATTGGCCGCCATTCGGACATGATCGCGGGTGACCTCACTCGTTTCCTCGATGGTGCAGTGCCAATAAATGCGGTCAACCCAGAGGTACTTTCGAGTGGCTGAGCAGGCCGTGGTGGTGATCGACGCCGGCACGAGCACCATTCGCTGCCACGTCTTCAACACCGACGGTGCCGAACTTGCGGCGGGCCACACGCCGTGGCCGCCGTCCATTGCCCCCGAGGACTTGACGCTGGCGAGGGAGTTCGACCCCCAAGACGTGCTATCGGCCGTCTACGGCCTTATAAAGCGCGTGCTGGCCCGTGTGGACGCAGAGCCGGTAGCCGTTGCCGTCACCTCCATGAGGCAGGGAGTGGCCTTTCTCAACTCTCAGAACCGCGCTATCTACTTGGGCCCCAACATCGACCTCAGGGCCGTCTTCGAGGGTGCGGCCATCGACGAGGACAACCGGGACCTCGTGCATCGGACCACGGGCCACCTACCGTCGTTTTTATTCACGCCCGCCAAGCTGGCCTGGTTTCGGGAAAATCGGCCTCAACTCTTCGAGCAGATCAACACGGCCGTGACAATTCCCGACTGGCTCATCCTGCAACTAACCGGGGAACTGGCATCTGAGCCGACACTCGCCGGAGAGGCCGGGCTTTTAGACGTAAGAACTCGACAGTGGGCAACGGCGCTCATGGCCAGGCTGGGACTGCCTTTGGACAGCACCGTGCCGCTGATAGACGCCGGGAACACCGTTGGATTGGTCACGGGCAAAGCAGCGCAGGCGACAGGGCTGCCCGTCGGGACGCTCGTAAGCTCGGCCGGGGCAGAC
>Ga0302133_10002145_pt1 | contig 12210 bp, 13 predicted proteins | sample CB9_331_MG_FD_203121 | JGI IMG/M metagenome (GOLD analysis project Ga0302133, IMG submission 203121) | Marine microbial communities from Western Arctic Ocean, Canada - CB9_33.1 | ecosystem: Environmental > Aquatic > Marine > Oceanic | place: Canada: Western Arctic Ocean | collected 2017-09-19 | reverse complement strand
GGTTTTCGGGATCAATTCCGACAGAAACAGAATACCGAGAACCAGGAACACCGCAAACGACGCGACGCCGAGCGGAGTAAGTTCTGTCCGGCTGATGAAGCCCGCCAGGGCCGCGCCGGCAGTATTGGCGATGGTATTGAGAACGAGGATTGCGGTAATTGGCACTGCGATGTTCGTTTTGAGTTCCAACATCCTGTCGGCAATTCCCTTGCCGTTCTCGCTCTTGTTTTTTGCTGCTTCGATGGATCCGATGGGGGTGGAGTAAAGGACCGCTTCGAAAAGAGAGCAGAGAGCGGAAATTCCAAGGGTCAAAAGTGTTACGGTGATGAGTAACGTCATCGGGGTCTCCTGGTCAGGTTGCTTTTTGAATCAAAATGGAATGGGCCGAACGGCCGCATCGCGGGGAGGCGGACTGCCGATGAGGAAGGGAATCGCTATTATCGGACAGACTGTCGTCTTCACTCATTAATTGTCCTGATTGTGACGCAGATCGGCGGTTTTGTCAAAGCCCGAATACGGGCTGCGATTTCCCTCCCGAAATTCCCGGTATCCAGAAGTTCCGTTGAAAACGTTTTGTCATGTCGGCCAAGCTCTGGTATCAGTTTCGCCCGTGAGTACTTTAGCGCATGGGTGGGGAGCGATTTTCGACTGGGACGGCGTGGTCATCGATTCGTCTGCGCATCACGAACGCGCCTGGGAAATCGTATCGGAGCGCGAGAACCTGCCGCTTCCCGAGAACCATTTTCAGCTCACCTTCGGAAAGCGAAACCAGGATTCTATTCCTGCCATCCTGAAGTGGACGGATGATCCGGACGAGGTTGCCAGGCTTGCCTACGAGAAAGAAGAGGCGTACCGGGAACAGATCCGAAGAGAGGGCATTCAATTTCTCCCGGGCGTTCGCGAGTGGTTGGAGCGATTGGACCGGGCGGGTATTCCCCGGGTAATCGGAACCTCCGCGCCATTGGAAAACGTGAGTATCGTATTCGAAATCACCGGCGAGCTTGATGCATTCGAGCATATCGTTTCAGCGGAAGATGTTCGGCGCGGAAAACCGGATCCGGAAGTGTTTCTGCAGGCCGCGCAACGCATAGGCCGGGAGCCGGCAAATTGCGTCGTTTTCGAAGACGCGCCTATGGGAATCGAGGCGGCTATCGCCGGCAATATGAAAACCGTCGCCGTCACGGGGACCCATAGCAGGCTCGCGTTTCCCTCCGTGAATGCCATCGTCGACCAGCTCGACGAACTGGATATCGGAGAAGTAGGCTCGTGGTTCAAGACCGCATAGCGGCGATTAGAACTTCCTGACTCCGCCGGCTGACTGTTGCAAATCGCCGAGCGTCCTGGTCGCCGGGTGTTTTCCTTTTCCCGCGCTGAGGATCTGGTAGATCACCATGGAGTCTGCGACGGCCCGGTGCAACCCGTTGGTGCCAAGCTTCAGGTATTTCGCCAGCCCTTCCAGGGAGTGTGATTCAGAGTCCGGAAACCACCGGCGAAAAAGGGTCAGGCTGTCGATGACTTCATTGGCCGGGGGCGTAAGGTCGTTTCGGCGGGCCTCTTCCCGAATGAATGAAATGTCGAAACGCGCATTGTGGGCGAGCAGTACGGATCCCTCGATGAACGCTTCGAAATTCGGGTATGCTTCCTTGAACGTCGGCTGGTTTGCGACCATTTCGTCGGAAATGCCGTGCACCCTGCGGGCATGAATCGGTATTTTCCGTCCAGGATTCACCAGCCAGCTTTTCCGTTCGAGAATGTCGCCATTCTTGAATTTAACCACGCCGATCTCCACCACCCTCTCGTTTTTAGGACTAAATCCAGTCGTTTCGGTGTCGAACGCGACGAAAGTCACGCTGTTGAGGGAAGATTGTTTTCCAGGAAGGGGAGCTTTAGCTTCCTTTTTTTGAGTATCGCCAGGCCACGCCACCGCCGGTTGCGTGGCAACGGCGAAGCCCAAATGCGCACCGATTCCCGCTGCGCAAAAACGGCATCCTTGCGCTCTGAAAAGTTCTTGAATCATGCGATCAATCCTCCCCGTGCATCGATTCCCGGATTCTTGGGGGCCGAATTCTGACTGAGATCCTGCGGAGTGGCGTTTGGGGTGTCACCTATACGTCCCCTGTGAATAAATGGCAAGAGAGCCGTTGGTTTGCGCCTCCATCGACCCTGATATCGAGTGCGTCATTGAAACCCTGCGCAGCATCCCTATAATGCGCTACTGACTTCGGAGAACTGTTTTCCGTATAATTGGTAGCTGCAGTGTCAACCAGATTCTACAATACGATGTCGCGCGGAGTGGAGGTTTTTGAGCCCTCGGAGCCTCCGCTTGTCCGGATGTACACCTGTGGCCCAACCGTCTACAACTTCGCGCACATCGGAAACCTGCGCGCATATGTATTCGAAGATCTATTGCGTCGCCACCTGGAATATCGCGGGTTCGATGTGCTGCACGTCATGAATCTCACCGATGTCGACGATAAGACCATTCGGGCCTCCCGCGAATCCGGGGTTGCGCTGGGGGACTATACAAAGCAGTACAAGGATGCCTTTTTTGAAGACGTAGCCACCTTGGACCTTCTGCCTGCGCATCACTACCCGTCCGCGACCGAGCACATCGCCGACATGATTGCCCTCATTGAACGCCTGTTCGAAAAGGAGATGGCCTACCAGTCGGAGGACAAATCCGTCTATTTCAGCATTCAGAAATATCCGGAATACGGGAAATTGGCGCATCTTGACCTGGAAGGGCTGCAGCCCGGAGCACGGGTTGATCAGGATGAGTACGAGAAAGAACATGTAGGAGACTTTGCGCTGTGGAAGGCGTGGGGCCCGGACGATGGAGACGTGGGATGGGATTCTCCGTGGGGCCGCGGTCGCCCGGGATGGCACATTGAATGTTCCGCGATGGCCATGCACTTCTTAACCGAGTCGTTCGACATTCACTGCGGCGGGGTCGATAACATTTTTCCGCATCATGAGGACGAAATTGCTCAAAGCGAAGGCGCGACCGGGAAACCTTTTGCGAAGTACTGGCTGCATAACGCTCACCTCATTGTCGACGGCAAGAAAATGGCAAAGTCGGCCGGTAATTTTTTTACGCTTCGGGACATCCTGGACCGAGGGTACTGGGGCCGCGAAGTTCGTTTCGCTCTTTTGCAAAGCGCACACTACCGGCAGTCGCTCAACTTTACCTTCGAGGGACTTGACGCCGCCCGGGCGTCTTTGGGCCGCATTGATGAATTTGTGGGCAGGCTGCGTGGAATTTTGGGCGAGGACTCCGGGGACCCACCGGAGTGGGCCGCGGCGCAGCTGGTGCATTTTGGGGAAGCATTGGACGACGATCTGAACATTTCCAATGCCATGGCCGCCCTGTTCGATCTTATCCGGGCCGGCAATAAGAGGATGGATGAAGGCGGACTCGATGCGGCCGGCGCGGCGGGGGTCCTGGGGGTCTTGGCTCGCATGGACAAGGTGCTCGCACTGATTGATTCGAAGACCGAAGAACCGGATTCCGAGATTCTCGCCCTGGCGGAAAAGCGGGCTGCGGCGCGCGCGGCGCGGGATTGGCCAGCCGCCGACCGCTATCGTGACGAACTTGCGGAAAAGGGTTGGACCGTGCAGGACACGCCCAGCGGACCCAAACTTAAGAGGCTTTGACGTGAGCGGGCGGGGAAGGTTCATCACATTCGAGGGCCCAGAAGGTAGCGGAAAAACGACGCAGATAGAGCGCCTCATGACCCGGCTCCAGGGCCAAGCCGTAGCGGTGTTGGTCTGCCGGGAGCCGGGTGGTACGCAGACTGGGGAAGCAATCCGGGATATTCTCCAGCACGACGTAACCGGGGAAGCCATTGCGCCGGAAGCGGAGGCCCTGTTGTTTGCCGCGAGCCGGGCGCAACTCGTGCACACCCGGATTCTTCCAGCCTTGGAGGAGGGCCGGTGGGTTCTCTGTGACCGGTTCGCGGACTCCACCACGGCCTACCAGGGCTATGGGCGATCGTTCGGCGTAGAGCGAATGCAGGCGTTGAATGAATTTGCAATCAACGGCGCGGTTCCCGACCAGACTTTTCTAATTGATATTGATCCAGCGGAGGCGCGAGGTCGTCTCGCATCCCGGAACCAATCAACGGGAATCGGTCCGGACCGGATCGAGAGGGAAAAAGGGGCGTTTCATGCGCGAGTTCGCGCAGGATATCTCGAGTTGGCGAATGCGGAACCGGACCGCTTTGTGGTGATCGACGGCAGTGGTTCGGCAGGCAGTATCGAAGAGAGGATCTGGAGGATTATTGAACAAGACGTCGACAACCGGTAATTCCGGCGTGCTGGAAGACCTGCGACGGGGATTTCATGCGGGGCGTTTGTCTCATGCTTATCTCCTCGCCGGTACCGTCCGGGGGGTTGCCCAGGAAGTGGCGCTGGGCCTGCTCAGCACGGTTCTGGGCAATCCGCCGGAGGATTCGGACTTCGACAGCCTGTTTCGCAAGTACGCTGAAAACCGTCATCACGATATTGCCTGGGTGGAACCGACAGGCAAGGGCCGAATGATTCAGATTGGACAGATCCGCGAGTTGAACAAGCGGATGTTTCGGACGACACTGGACGGAGGTTGGAAAGCGGGGGTCTTTCTTTACGCTGAGTGCTTCAATCCGCAGGCCGCGAACGCCTTTCTGAAGACGTTGGAGGAGCCGAGCCCGAAGACGCTGTTGTTGCTTCTAAGCCAGGAGCCGCAACATCTTCTTCCCACCATTATTTCGCGTTGTCAGCGGATTTCACTGCACGAGCCGACATCGGCGCCACACGATGAACCGTGGCTCGAAAACGTGTTGTCGATCCTCAGGGAAGGGCCGCCGGATGACCCACTGTCCGCCCTATCGAGAGCCGCGCGTTTGAGTGGGCTTTTGAAGGCCATGACAGCGCAGTACCAGAAGGAGGAAGTGGCAGCCTACAAGGGCGAAGAACTGGATGACGATGTCATCGATGCCCGCGTAAAAACGCGGCTCAAGGAATTGCTGGAATCAGTCCTTCGCTCCATACAATACTGGCACCGTGACGTTTTGATGTGTGTGGTCGGGGCGGACCAATCCACTTTTCATTTCGGCCGGGATGAGCAGACTCTGCGTGGTCTCGCGGGGGGGCAGCGATACGGGAGCGCGATCCAGAACATCCTGGCGGTGGATCAGGCGCTGGATCGGCTTCAGCGAAATGTCGAGACCCAGGCCGTATTTGAGGGGATGTTCATCGCGCAGGGCCGCGCTTCCCACAACCCTGCCTGATCTATAACTAGAACTAGACAAAACGCTCCGCAGACTGGAGAATCCGGATATGGATATTAGAGAAATTCGAAAAATCATCGAATTGATAAAAGAAAACGAGCTCACCGAATTCGAACTGGAGGAAGAGGGCTTCCGGATTTCCATTAAACGGAACAACGGGTTCGAGCAGCAGATTATTACGCAGACGCACACCCCTGCCGGTCCCGTCGTGGTCCCTGGCTCCAACTTGCCCGCGGCGGGCGACGGTTCACACCCAGGAGAAAATCCCGGTGATGCACCGGAGAATGGCAATTCCGCCGCTGAAGAAGGAATGGAGCGGATTACCTCGCCGATGGTAGGCACTTTCTACCGTTCGTCCGCTCCGGATACTGAATCGTTTATTGACGTTGGCTCGCCCGTCGATACCGACACCGTGGTCTGCATCATAGAGGCCATGAAGGTAATGAATGAGATCACGGCCGAGGTAAAAGGAACGATTCGTAAAATCCTTGTGGAGAACGCCGCCGCGGTCCAGTTCGGCCAACCGCTGTTCCAGATCGATCCCTCCTGATCTCATGTTCGAACGTGTGCTGATAGCCAATCGCGGGGAAATCGCCCTGCGGATTATTCGCGCCTGTAAAGAACTGGGCGTCGAATCTGTCGTCGTCTATTCCGAGGCCGACGAAGATTCCATGCCCACCCAGTTGGCCGACGAAGCGATTTGCATCGGCCCCGCGGCTTCCGCCGACAGTTACTTGAAAATCGCAAGTATCATTAGCGCCGCGGAAATCGTTGGCGCGGACGCTATCCATCCGGGGTATGGATTTCTCGCCGAGAATGCTCATTTCGCGGAGATCTGTAACGATTGCAACATCGTCTTCATTGGTCCCACTGCCGAGCAGATTCGCACGATGGGCGAAAAATCCGTGGCGAGAGAGACCATGCGCAAGGCCGGCGTCCCGGTGACTCCAGGGAGTGATGGTGTGCTCGATACGGAAGAGGACGCGCGTCAGGTAGCAAAAAAAATCGGCTATCCGGTCCTGATCAAGGCGGCGGGCGGCGGCGGTGGAAAAGGGATGCGCGTGGCGAAGGAGGAGCGGCACCTTGCAAACGCATTTCAGACAGCGCGAACGGAGTCGATGCACTCGTTCGGCAGCGATGTCGTCTACCTGGAAAAGTTCGTGGAGCGTGCCCGGCACATCGAAGTTCAGATCATGGGGGATCAGCACGGATCCATCGTGCACCTCGGCGAACGGGATTGCAGCATTCAGCGAAGACACCAGAAACTACTGGAGGAATCTCCGTGCCCGGCTCTCGCCGCGGATGTCCGGCGTAAGATTGGGCGCGCGGCGGTAAAGGCGGCGCAGTCAGTGAAGTACGTTAACGCCGGCACGGTGGAGTTTCTGTACGACGAAGAGGCTCAGAAGTTTTATTTTATGGAAATGAATACCAGGATCCAGGTGGAACATCCCGTGACGGAGGAAGTGACCGGGCGTGACTTGATCAAGGAGCAGATCCGGGTCGCTTCGGGGGAAAAGTTGTCTTTTTCTCAACGCGATATCAATTCGACAGGGCACGCGATCGAGTTCAGGGTTAACGCAGAGAATCCATACAACAAGTTCCAGCCTTCGCCTGGAATCATCGACTGGATCAATTTTCCCGGCGGCCCCGGGGTCCGCGTCGATTCTCACGTCTATCCCGGCTACGAGATCCCACCTTACTACGACAGCATGATCGGAAAACTGATCGTACACGGAATGGACCGGGAGGAGGCCATGGCGCGATTGGAGCGGGCGCTCGGGGAGTTTCTCCTCGAGGGTCCGCACACCACGATTCCCCTCGGACTCGCGATCCTGAAAGACGAAGCTTTCAGAAAAGGCACCTACCACACGGGGTATCTCGACGAGTTCATGAGCAGCGGAAAATTACCTCCGCCGGAGGTGGATTAAATCATGAACCTGGACGAGATCGCCGCCGATTATCTCATGGTTGCCCACGAAGTTTTTCACGATCTGAAGGACTCCGTGGAAGAAGTGTCGCAGATAATGGTCGCATCGATTCGTGCCGGAGGAAAGGTGATGTTTTGCGGAAACGGCGGTAGTGCCGCGGATGCGCAGCATTTCTCCGGCGAATTTCTCAACCGGTTTTTGAAGGAGCGGGAACCTTTTGCGGGCATGACGCTTACCGCGGACACCTCAACCATGACCGCGATTGCCAACGACTACAGCTTCGATGAAGTCTTTGCGAAGCAGGTGACCGGTCTGGGGCGTGCCGGAGATGTGCTGGTGGGGATCACGACGTCCGGCAATTCACCCAATATCGTCCGGGCTTGTGAGGCGGCGAGGCAAATGAATATCGCAACCGTTGCCATGACCGGAGGAACCGGCGGGAAACTGGCGGATCTTGCCGATCATCACCTGTGCATCGCTGGAACCAAACACACTCCGCGCGTCCAGGAAGGTCACCAACTTCTGATGCACCTGATTTGCGAGCGGGTAGAAGAGGTATTGACGAGTTGACCATGAGTACTTCGCGCCTGGATGTCGCAGTCGTCGGGTCCATTGGGCTGGACACCATAGAAACACCCCACCACCGGCGGGAGGAGATTCTCGGCGGTTCCGCGAGTTTCGCCTGCGTGGCCGCGTCATTTTTTTCCCGAGTCGGAATGGTGGGCATCGTGGGCACTGATTTTCCAGCGGCTTGCACGGATCTTTTCAACCATTTTTCGATCGACCTGAAAGGCCTGCAAGTGGCGGAAGGAATGACTTTCCGGTGGAGCGGGGTGTATGAAGCCAATATGGACAACCGGGAGACGTTGAGCACGGACCTCAACGTATTCGCGGACTTTTTGCCGGATGTTCCGGCTGAGTATCGGGGCGCGCCGTTCGTTTTCCTGGCCAATATCAGCCCCGATCTCCAACTGCATGTGCTCGATCAGATCGAATCTCCCCGATTCGTTGCCGCGGACACGATGGACCTCTGGATCAACGTGGCGCGAGATTCTCTGCAGAGTGTGATCCAACGGGTGGATATGCTCATGATGAATGAATCCGAGGCGCGGCATTACACCGGAGTACATAATCTCGTGCAGGCTGCTCATCAGTTACTGGAGGATGGGCCGGCGTACGTGCTGATCAAAAAGGGCGAGCACGGATCGATCTTGTTTTCCAAGGACGAAATGTTCGTGCTGCCTGCATTTCCACTGCGAGAGGTGACGGATCCGACCGGTGCCGGAGACAGTTTCGCCGGCGGGTTCATTGGAGCGCTCGCCGATGCCGGCGAGGTAACCCCGGAAACCTTGCGCACCGCCCTGGTGTGCGGAAATATCCTCGCCTCCTTCGGGGTGGAGGCGTTCAGCCTGGAAAAGTTTCACCTCCTCGAACGTCTTCAAATCGATGAGCGGATCTCTGCGTTTAAAGAGATGACGCAAATACCGTAGCGTCTTCGCGAGAGTGCGGAGGATGCGCGGCACCCATTAAGCGAATGAAAGATTCCACACCCATCGATCTGGAGCGGACGGAGAAATTGATCGCGGCCCAGGGCTATGTCGCGGACCGAAGTATCGCACTCTCCATCACGTTGGCGTCGGCGCTGGAGAAACCGCTGCTCGTCGAAGGGCCGGCCGGGGTGGGGAAGACCGAAATCGCGAAAGTCATGGCCGCGGCCTTGCCGGCGCCCCTGATTCGACTGCAGTGCTACGAAGGGCTCGACGCAACCACTGCGCTCTACGAGTGGAATTACCAGCACCAGATCCTCCACTTGAAGATGCACGAACAATCCGGCGCCTCCATTGCAGAGAAAGAAGAATCTGTATTCAGTGAACGGTTTCTCCTCAAGCGCCCGCTTCTCCAGGCCATCACCACGGATTCTCCCGCGGTTCTCTTAATCGATGAGTTGGACCGAGCGGACGAGGAATTCGAGAGCTTTCTTCTTGAGGTCCTCTCGGAGTGGCAAATCACGATTCCCGAGTTGGGACCCGTCAAGGCTACGCACATCCCCTACGTTGTGATCACCAGTAACCGTACGCGCGAACTCTCGGATGCCGTGAGGCGGCGCTGCCTCTTCTTGTGGATCGATTTTCCCGGGTACCAGAAAGAGTTGGAAATCGTAAAATCAAAAGTCATTGGGGTGAATGCACAACTGGCGGAGCAGATTTGTCGATTTATGGAAATTCTGCGAAAGCAAAAACTCGAAAAGATCCCCGGGGTGTCCGAGACGCTGGATTGGGCGCAGGCCCTGGTTGCTCTGCACCGCGATCACCTAGACGAAAACCTGGTCGCGGATACGCTTGGAATCATTCTCAAGGAACGAACCGACTTGAATCAGACGCGGGAATCTTTGCCGGAGTTTTTTGAGCGAATGGGGATCAAGTCGAAGCTGTTTGGCGAGAAAGCGAAGGAATGACGAATGACGAAATACCCAATGACGAAGGAAGCCCGAAATCCAAAGGTCGAGTGCAATGGTTTAGGATTTCGGGATTCTGCATTCATTCGTCATTCCTTCATCGTCTGCACGAACGCGCCATCCCACTCTGCGGGAAGCGCCTCCCGCTGAACCGTTTCGATGCGGGATTGCCGCATCAGGCTGGGTGCGTCGTCGGGGGCGATTTCTCCTTAACGATCACGCGGTCCAGCAGTCGGGTTTCCACGGCGGCGTGGACGTGTTCGTAGGTTTCCTCCCCGATCATGATTCGGGTTCCATACACTTTGTTCAATGCCTCGAGCCTCGAGGCCATCAAGCGCTCCGCGAAATCCATTTCCAATCTGGGAACGCATCTGCGGGATTTCTCGCGCGGAGTGACGGAGCGCAAGGAGACCATGGATTCGGGACGAATCATCGAGGACGCTCTGTTTATTACGCAAAGCCGGACTCAGAAAAACGCAATTACCGTGAAAGTATTCGTGGAACAAGGCTGCTACTTCGCTTCTGGCTGTCCGAATCAAATTGAGCAGGTATTCGCCAACCTGATCTCCAACGGGTGCGATGCGATGAAAAAATGTGAGCTCAGAGAGCTGTCGATATCCATCGAGGCAGAGCAAAATGACGATGAGGAGTATTGGGGATGTGTTTTCTCCGATACCGGAGACGGCATTCCGGAGGATGCCCGCGAGACTGTTTTCGAGTCGTTCTTTACGACCAAGGAAAAGGGGAAGGGCACGGGATTGGGACTATCCATCGTGCGCGGCATCGTTCATGACCATGACGGTTCCATTAATTTTGATCCCGCGAGTTCCGGAACGACGTTTCGAGTCTGTCTCCCCCGCGTTGCCCCGCCGCTGATTTGTCCTCGCAAGAACGAAACCGGTGTGCGGGCAGGTACTACACTCACGCGCTGAACCAGTCATCCCGTCAGGAACAGCACACCCGGATCCAAACCCTGGACATCGCATTCTGGCCTTGGAATCAAAAGAGGCTCCAGTCTACCGATACTTCTGTAGTATATACGGGAAATGGATTCTGAGCTTCCCTCAAACCTCGTTCAGTTCTGCCGTAACCTCCGGCGACGCGGGGTCCGGGTCGGGGTCGGCGAGGAGCGTGACGCGCTTCGGGCCCTGACATTGACCTCGATAACAGACCGGGCGCTGTTTCGCGGCAGCCTGCAAATCACGCTGGCAAAGTCATGCTCCGATCTTCGCGTGTTCGACGAGGAGTTTTCGTCGTTTTTCGTTTCCGGTCAACCGTGCGCCGGAAACCGGCGGGAGCAGGAGGGCGTGCAGCCCGAAGAGTTCCGTGAACCATCGGTCCAGGTTCCGGAAATATTTCGGATTCGGCAGTGGCTGGACCGGAACAGCGAGCCGGAAGACACGGCTGACGCCGCATTGTACAGTCCCGACGGTGCCGGCACCCGGCGCGACTACGGGCGAATCCCGGAGGAGGAACAGGAGGATTTACTGTCAACCGTGCGCGACATTGCCCGTGCGCTGACCGCGCGCAACGTCCGTCGAAGGTGGAGGAGTTCGCGCAGGGGACGAGTCGACCTTCGCAGAACGTTGCGGCTGAACTTGCGGCGGGGAGGGGACCTCGTAGAGTTGGCTCATCGCCGGAGGAAAGCGAGAATACCCGATGTTGTCGTGCTGTGCGATGTGAGCCGTTCCATGAATCCGTATCATCCTTTCCTGATCCAGTTCATGATTGCTCTATCTCGAGCCATTCCAAAGCTGAAAGTCTACCTGTTCGGCACGTCGTTGCGTCATGTGACTAAGGAAGTTCGCGCGCTCGACTTTGGCGGTACCTGGCGATCGTTCCAGGAGCCGAACACGGTTTGGCTTAGCGGCACCCGCATCGGTTGGAGCTTACAGGAGTATCTTCATACGGGCGGGCGGAAATTGCTCAACAGGAATACCACCGTAGTCATCGTGAGCGATGGATGGGACACCGGTGAGATAGAACTGTTGGACCGCAGCATGCGTGAGATCAAGCGGCGCTCGGGCCTTGTCATCTGGCTCAACGCGCTGCTCGCTTCGCCTTCCTATGAACCCTCCTGCGCGGGGATGCGGGCTGCGCTCCCCCACATCGATCATTTCGCCCCCTGCCACAATGTCGAAGCCCTGCGCGTGCTGGTTACGGAGCTGAAGAAATGATTCGGACTTCAGTCCGCAGAGGAGAAATTGGCCTCTCACGTCCTCCGCTCGAACCGCATCGAGCTGCGATTTCGAGTAGGATACGGATCAGGGAGGGAGAGTGTAAAATCCGTTCGGTTGCGGCTTTGCTGCCTCATGCTTTATCGGTCATTGGGATCTTCGTCATTCTTCAATCCTCTCAGCTCCTCGTAGGCTTCCATCGTATCGATATCCAGGAAAATACCCGGATCGTCGACTGGAACATGGATGACTGAATCGTTGTGCCGGTCGAGCAGCGCTTTCGCGCCCCGGTCTCCATCCAGCAGCAGCAATTCGTTCCGGAGCGAGCCCGGGAATAGGACCGGGTTACCTTGGCGTCCTTCGTGAACAGGGACGATCGTTGA
>Ga0302133_10002124_pt1 | contig 12261 bp, 9 predicted proteins | sample CB9_331_MG_FD_203121 | JGI IMG/M metagenome (GOLD analysis project Ga0302133, IMG submission 203121) | Marine microbial communities from Western Arctic Ocean, Canada - CB9_33.1 | ecosystem: Environmental > Aquatic > Marine > Oceanic | place: Canada: Western Arctic Ocean | collected 2017-09-19 | reverse complement strand
GTATCGATTCTTGCTTCACCCGCCGTCCCGGATGCTTGTGCAGAAATTCGTCGTCGGATCGGCCTCACCGGTGATGTTGAAGAGGAACGACTTCCGGAAAGTATCGAATGGGGCGGATATCCAGCGGGCCTTCTTGTCATTAAAGGAGAACCACTATTTCCTCGACTCAAATGAACGAAATGCGCTGGACCGATAACCATTGCCACTTGCCAGATGACGTAGACCTTGCCGCTTTGGTGGTGAAGGAAGCAAAGGAGCTTGGCGTGGAGCGACTCATAGATGTGGGCACTTCGGTAGAGAACAGCGTGGCATGTTGCGGTAGGGCCGCTGAATTCGATGGAGTGTGGGCCACGGCAGGCGTTCACCCCCACGCCGCTAAGGACGGAATTGAGGGTCTCGAAAATCTTCTTTCTCTATCGAAGATCGTTGCGGTTGGGGAGTGTGGTCTCGATTACCACTATGACAACTCACCCCGTGATGCCCAACGACAAGTCTTTGCCGATCAGATTCAATTAGCCCACGACTACCAACTCCCGCTAGTTATTCACACCAGGGAAGCCTGGAAGGACACATTCGACATTCTGGACGCAGAGGGTGCTCCGGAACACACGATTTTCCACTGTTTCACCGGCGGTCCTGAAGAGGCAAAATCCTGTCTCGAACGTGGCGCCAGTTTGTCGTTTAGCGGAATCGTGACCTTTCCTAATGCCCCTGAGTTACGCGAGGCGGCGGCCTTAACCCCGGCCGATCGTTACATGGTGGAGACAGACGCACCGTACTTAGCTCCCGTTCCGCAGCGAGGCAAGCAGAACCATCCAGGGTGGGTGACGCTCGTAGGCGCCGGAATAGCACTAGCGCGAGGAGTCGAGATAGAAACTGTCGCCATAGAGTCTTGGAATAACGCATCAAAAATTTATGGTTTTGTCTGATAAATCTGCATTTATGAGATGTCGCTAGGCCCGAATAAATGGCTGCAATCTGAAGTGGGTAGCGGTGCAACCTGTGCTTTCTAAGAGATGGCGAAGGATCACCGTCCTCTCCTTATTGGGAGCCTTGGTGATTGCTGTCATTGGAATGGCAATACATGACTCTCGACAGAACGCGCATCCACCGGAGTTGCCTCCAGCCGTTCGCGCGATCACAGATGATCCGCTGCCGGATCTCTCAGAGGCCGGATTCCGTTTAGGCGGTCTTGCTGTGTCACTAGTAGGGAGCCTTTTCTCAGGCACACAAGCGGCCATGGCTGTTGGCGACCCTGTGGTTGCGTCGACGTCGGTGGTTGTGTCAACGACTGCGGTTCACGAAAGTTCGGTGGCTGCGTCAACGGCGGTCGCTACGACTAGTGCTGCGTCAACGGCGGTCGCTACGACTAGTACTTCGACGACTAGTACTTCGACGACCAGTGCTTCGACGACTAGTACTTCGACGACCAGTACTTCGACGACCAGTACTTCGACGACCAGTACTTCGACCACTGTTCCTATCAGTCGTCAGCCCGAAAATGAATCGGTCGAACCGAATGTTGAGTCAACAATATTTGGGCAAACATATCTCGATAGTTGGCCAACTCTGGATATGTGGGACCACATTGCCTGGTGCGAATCGCGCCGTACCTGGGACGTGGACACTGGCAACGGCTACTTCGGTGGCCTTCAATTCGCGCTGGGTTCGTGGCAATGGGTGGGCGGGACCGGAAATCCAGCTGACGCTAGTAAAGAGGAACAGATCTACCGAGCAAATTTACTTTGGCAGGCTCAAGGTTGGAATGGTTGGCCTGGTTGTAAGAAGTACTTCGCGTGGACCAGGTGGCAAGTAAACCAATGACTTTGTCTCCTGCTGATGTTCGACGTCTACTTAACGATGCGGGTATAGATCCGAAGAAAAGCCTCGGCCAAAACTTCGTCATCGACCCCAATACCGTTCGCCGCATAGCGCGCTTGTCTCGTGTCGGGCCTGAGAGTCGAGTAGTTGAAATCGGCGCGGGCTTGGGATCCTTGACGCTTGCTTTGATAGAAACCGGCGCCCGCGTAACAGCCATCGAGACGGACAAGGCTTTGATCCCGATTCTGACTGAGCTCGTGGGTGATCATGCCGAAATCATTGAGGCAGACGTGCGCAACTTGAATTGGGAGGAAACCCTTCCGAACCCCGGATGGGATCTGGTGGCGAACCTTCCATACAACATCGCAACGTCGATCGTGCTTACGGTGCTAGATGACGTTCCATCGATTGATCGCATGCTCGTAATGGTCCAACGGGAGGCAGGTGAAAGATTGGCCGCACCAGTCGGCCACTCCGCGTATGGGGCAGTCTCAGTTCGTGTTGCACTCAGAGCCAACGCTTCGGTGGTCGGTCAGGTACCCCCTTCGGTTTTCTACCCGCGACCTCGAGTTACTTCTGCGCTGGTGGCAATCGAGCGGGTCGATCACGGTATCGAATCAGAAGTAGAAACCGAGCTAATAGAACTTCTACGAATTGCCTTCAACCAACGTCGCAAAATGCTCCGCAAGAGCCTAAGGAGTCGCGTTGACGAAGAAGTGATGGAAAGAGCAAACGTTGCGCCTACTTCCAGACCAGAGGAACTCGACTTGTTCAACTGGGTAGCGCTCGCTCGAAGCTCCATAGGTACCAAACGATGACTGCCACCCGTTTACTCGCTCCAGCCAAGCTCACTCTTTCGTTGCGTGTGACCGGTCGCCGGAGCGACGGCTACCACTTAATCGACGCAGAGATGGTTTCAATCGATCTTTGTGATGAACTCGCCCTATCAGAGGGTTCGGATTTAGTGGTTCGCCCAACCACATCTGGGTTAGAGGTGCCTGTCAACGAAGATAATCTTGTTTCGCGTGCCTTAGAGCTGGTTGGTCGCGAAGCTGGGGTGGTCATCGAAAAAAGAATCCCAGCGGGCTCAGGTTTAGGTGGAGGATCAACAAATGCTGCTGCGATCTTGCGATGGGCAGGTTTAAACGACCCGGTTGCTGCCGTAGCCCTAGGCGCCGACGTAGCGTTCTGTCTCCACGGAGGTAGAGCTCGAGTTCGAGGCATAGGAGAAATACTTGAACCTTTGCCACATGTGGATCGCGAAATCACCATTCTGATTCCACCCATAGGGGTATCGACACCGGAGGTCTATCGCGCATGGGACGACCTCAATGGGCCGACAGGACTGCACGGCAACGACCTCGAAGAAGCAGCCATTGAGGTTGAACCCGAATTAGCAGAGTGGAGAGATGCCCTGAGTGAGGGGACGGGAACCCGTGCCCGCTTGGCTGGGAGTGGCAGCACATGGTTTGTTGAGGGCCGCCATGGACCCGTTGCGCATCGAGGCGTTTCCTCGCGAACCGTCCGTACGATGCCGGCAATGCCATAACGAGCGCAACCAACTGAAGCTGCTAACTACGTTGGTTTGAGATGGTTATTTGTTGCGACGTTGATAGCGCGTGCGTCGAAGCATCTTCTTATGCTTCTTCTTTCGCATGCGTTTGCGACGCTTTTTAACTAGGGATCCCATGTGGACCTGCAGGGTAGCTGGAGCACGGGCAAGACCCAACGTGACATTCTACGCGTTTGTTCCCTAGCCCGACCCTCATAAGACAGTTCCCATCGTTAGGCTAGGTCTGTCGACCGTGCGCACTCAGCACATCGTCGGTCGGGGATCGTTCAACTGGCAGGACATCGGGTTTTGATCCCGACAATGGAGGTTCGAGCCCTCCTCCCCGAGCGGACAAGCTGCGACTAAATTCTTGTTTCTGCCGGCTGCTCCGAAGAATGGAACCGTTCAACGTGAACCGATTTTCGTCCGAGCGTCGTCTGGGGGCAATGGTGCTTGCTGCCGGCCGAGGATCGCGTATGAAGTCAGAGCGACCCAAGCCACTTCATCTGCTCTGTGGTCGGCCCATGACCCGCTATGTGATGGAGGCGGTAGAGGCACTTGACCCAGAAAGCACCGTAGTGGTCGTCGGATACGGAGCTGAATCAGTAACGAAGACTCTCTATGAACAATCGGCCGACCCCACGCGGGTCGATTTTGTAGAACAGAATGTCCAACGCGGTACCGGAGATGCCGTATCTGTAGGTCTTCAGGCCTTTGAACCTCACGAACTTGACGACGACAACTTCGATTTGATGGTTCTCCCAGGCGACACGCCACTTCTTAAATCCAAGACGCTAACCGAACTACACCGAGTGCATGTCAACGTGGGAGCCGCAGCTACGGTATTGACAGCGCAGCTTGAAGATCCTTCTGGCTATGGGCGAATAGTGCGTGACGTTGAAGGTCGGATTGAACGCATCGTCGAGCATGCTGATGCGGCACCGAAAGAACTCAAGATCTGCGAAGTCAACACCTCGATTTATTGTTTCGATCGCAGCGTCTTGACGGCGGCTCTGAAGAAAGTCGACAACCGGAACAAGCAGGGCGAGTATTACCTGACCGATGTTATTCAGGTTCTACGTGCCGCCGGTCATACCGCAGCCGCTCTTCTGGTCAATGATCCTAACGAGGTACGCGGAGTGAATGACCGCCAACAACTAGCGGAGTGCGAGGCCGTCATAAGACAGCAGACAAACAGAAAATGGATGGCCGCTGGCGTCACAATGGTGGATCCCAAGGCGACCTACATTGATGCGACGGTCGTACTGTCACCCGATGTGACGCTCTTTCCGAACACTCTCTTGCAAGGTGATTGCGTGATCGGCGAAGGGAGTGAAGTAGGTCCCGACGTGCGTCTGATCAACACGTTCGTCGGTGCTAGGTCCCATGTTCAATCGACCTCTGCCACGCAAGCCAGGATTGGCGATAATTGCCGAATTGGCCCATACGCGGTTTTGAATTCGGGGGTTGAGGTCGCGTCGGGTACTGTCACAGGGCCGTTCTATACATCACCTTGAAGCAGGATCTGCGATGGAGCTCGTTACCAAGAAGCGCTTACACCTATTCACGGGCCGAGCGAACCCCGCGCTAGCGGACAAAATTGCCGGCCATTTGGGTATCGAACTAGGTGATCCTGGACTTATCGATTTTGCTAACGGCGAGATTAAGTGCCGCTTCAAAGAATCGGTTCGCGGTGGCGACGTGTTCATCATCCAAACCCACGCGGCAACCGAAGCCATGAGCGTCAATGACGCTGTGATGGAGCACCTAATTATGGTGGATGCGGCGCGGCGGGCTTCGGCGAAACGAATTACCGCTGTTGCTCCCTTTTACGGCTATGCCCGACAAGATCGAAAAGCGCAGGGCAGAGAGCCGATTACCGCCCGACTAATTTCAGATCTCCTACATCGAGCTGGCGCCGACCGTTTAGTAAGCATTGACTTACACAGCGGACAGATTCAAGGTTTTTTTGAAGGACCGGTGGATCATCTCACCGCGGCGCCGGTGCTCATTAAATATTTACAGTCGAGGATCCCTGAGAGGTCAATCATCGTTTCACCTGACACTGGTCGGGTGAAAGTCGCAGAAAGGTACGCGAAGCGATTGGATTGCGAAGTAGCCACGATCTACAAGCGTCGCTCCCTGAACGCGGCAAACGAGGTAGAAGCGCTAGGTGTAATGGGTGATGTAAGTGGTCGAACCTGCATCATTATCGACGACATGGTCGATACCGCGGGAACGATCTGTGCCGCTGTTGACACACTCATCGAACACGGAGCTTCGGATGTGTTGTGCGCCACAACACATGCTGTTTTCTCTGGACCTGCGGTTGAGCGCCTCAAATCTTCTCGGCTAAGCAAAATCATTGTGACGGATACGGTGCCACTTCCTGACGCGAAACGTTTCGACAAGTTAGAAGTGCTGAGCGCATCGGGAATTTTGGCAGACGCTCTCGAATCGGTGTTCGAAGACACCTCCGTATCTGAGATCTTCGACGGAGATAATCTTTCATAGAACGTCTACTCCCTTGGCGGGTGAGTGATGCGTGGTCGCTGGCTCTACAATGGTTAACTCTCACAGGGCGGCTTCATAAGAAGCGTTCTAGATGTTGCTATTCGCAGGAGTCGTCAGCCATGTCGTCAGATCTGAAACTTGAGGCTGAGACCGGCCGCGCACTTGGTAGTCGTTCGTCGCGACGTCTTCGCCGCAATGACAAGATTCCGGCGATCGTCTACGGACAGGGATCTGAACCGCTCTCAGTGACCCTCGACAGGCTGAAGTTTCGTGCGGCGCTAAACGCCGCAGGCCCAAACGCGGTGATCACACTTGATGTTGACGGCAGCGACCACCTCACCATCGTCAAAAATATGCAACGCGACCCGATAGCCAATCGCGTTACCCATGTCGATTTCATGCGCATCGACCTGGATCAGCGGCTTATTGTCGACGTGCCGATCACCCTCGTTGGAGAAGCAGCGATCGTCGGTCGAGAAGGAGCCGTCGTTCAGCAACAAATGATGACGCTTACCGTGGAAGCCCCCGCAGGCAATATTCCCCAGTTGTTCGAAGCGGACATCACAGAAATGTCGATCGATAACCCAGTGCGGGTATCTGACTTAGACATGGGAAGTGGTGTTGTCCCTCAGGCTGAAGAAGACGCACTGATAGCGATAGGCCAACGCAGCAGGGCCGCCATCGCAGCTGAAGATGCAGAAGCAGAAGAGGGTGAGCTCGAAGAGGGCGAAGAACTTGATGCCGAAGCCTCAGATAGCGACGAAGAAGCCGGCGACGACGCTGGCGCCGATAGTTAAGTTGGCCGGCAGTGTCGGTCTTTCGCCGAGCCGCAGAGCGGCGCGGCACTCCGGCAAATTACTTGGTGTTGGGCCTCGGTAATCCGGGCGACCGGTTCTTAGGAACGCGACACAACCTCGGGTGCGAGGTAGTTGAGCAATTTGTCGAGAGGGTCGGGGCATCCCTCCGGATCTCTCGATCTGATCGCGCTCGGGTAGCCACCATCAACCTCTCGGGCCTCCGTGTGGTGTTGGCCTGCCCAACCACGTTCATGAACTTAAGTGGAGAGTCAGCCGCCCCACTGATCCGCCGCAACGGCGTTGAAAAAGTGGATCGTCTGATCGTGGTGCACGACGAATTGGACTTAGAACCCGGACGCGTCAAAATAAAACTTGGTGGTTCAGGAGCGGGCCACAATGGACTTAAGTCGGTCCGACAGCATTTGGGAACAGAAGATTTCATTCGGGTGAGGGTTGGGATAGGAAAACCACCGAATCCGCAGGCAGGCAAAGACTGGGTTCTGAAGAAACCTTCGAAAGCTGACCGGTCTTTTTTAGACACGGCCGTTCAGGTTGGGGTTGACGCCATCGAAAAAATCATCCGAGACGGTGTCGAACGAGCAATGAACGATATCAACGGTTCGACACAGTGAACCTGAGCGGACCCCTTTCGTCCTTACCAAGTCGAATTTCTAACGATGGCGTCCTCAACCAGCTATTAGGCAAAAAGAACGCAGAAGTCGCTGTGTCGGAAGCCGCCCGCGCCTTCTTTATCGCCGGCCTCGCCGAGGTATCCAACCAGGCGCCACTACTGGTGGTAACCCCGAGTGCCAACGAAGCTGAAATCTTAGGAAATGATCTGGAAATTTGGTTGGGAAAAGGCCGCGTTGGAGCTTTCCCGGCATGGGAGACACTTCCATTCGAAAGAGTGAGCCCTGGCATAGAAACCATGGGACGGCGAGTTGATTTTTTGAGCCGATTAACGCTTGGCCGTTCCCCAGATGTCGTAGTAGCGCCCATCCGGGCGCTACTACAGCGCCTAACAGGAGATACATCGGAAACCGAAGTACTTGAAGTGCATCGCGGAGGGACCGCCGATTTATCTGTTCTGTCGGAGTCGTTTATCGCTCTTGGATACCGGCGCGAATCCCAAGTTGAGCACAGAGGCGAGTTTGCCGTCAGAGGCGGCATTATGGACATCTTCCCGGCGACGGCGGATTCGCCAATCAGACTTGACCTATGGGGAGACGAAGTTGAACGACTAACAGAGTTTTCGGTCGTGGATCAAAGATCCACGTCAGAGATCAACTCAGTGACCATTGCTCCGGCCCGAGAGATGCGTCCGACCCTCGCCATCCGCGAGCGCGCAAAGGAACTCATCACAAGTGAGCCCTGGGGGAGGGAACAGTGGGAGCGAGTCGCAGACGGACAGCTGTTTGACGGCATGGAGTCATGGTTGCCATGGCTTGTCAGCGAAGAACTAGTGCTTGCAGATTTACTGAGCTCTGAGGCGTTAGTCCTATTGATCGACCCAAAACGACTCAAGGACCGATCCCTAGATCTGATTGCTGAAGAGACCGACTTGGCGCGCACGCTCGCCAGCACGTGGCAAGCGTTAGATGATCATGGAAACCCACGACCATTCCCAGGACTCCATGTTCCTTTCGAACGTATGCTCAAAAAATGTGAGGCGAGTGTTTGGGCAATTGACAGCATCCCTACAGGACCAACACAACCCAAATTTGAAACAATTCCTTGGGAGACTGCCGCCGGAAGCCCCATGCGCCTGCTTGATCAAGTAAGGGAGCTGTCGATTTCCGCCGATCAACGTTTAGTCGTTGCCGCCAATGGACCAGGATCAGCACAAAGAATGGCCAAGACGTTGCGTTCGGAAAGCATCGATCTGCAGGTACACGAAACAGACACCTACGGCGGAGAGGCTGGTGGCCACGCGGTTGCAGCGCCCCTCGAACGTGGTTTCATTGCTCCCACCCTCGCGCTGGCTGTCCTTACAGAACGAGACATCACGGGTCGTCGCCAAACTCACCGCCCTGTTCGTCCTCGATCAGGCTCACAACGAACTTTCGAAGATTTACAGCCGGGTGATCATGTCGTGCATCACCATCACGGAGTTGCTCGTTACAACGGCATGGAACATCGGACTCTTATGGGATCCGAACGTGATTATTTGGTACTGGATTTCAAAGGAACCGACAAGCTTTACCTGCCAAGCGACCAGATCGAACTAATTCGACCTTACACAGGGGGAGAAACACCGGCGCGTAGTCGGATGGGCGGCACTGACTTCGCGAAACAAAAGTCACGAGTAAGAGACGCAGTTTCTGAGATCGCGCAGGAGCTGGTGGTGCTTTATCAATCTCGCCTCAATACGCGCGGCTACTCGTTTCCCGCCGATACGCCTTGGATGCGCGAACTCTCGGATTCATTTGTCTTTCAAGAAACACCCGACCAGTTGACTGCTATTCAAGATGTGCTCTCTGATATGGAATCCCCTCATCCGATGGACAGGTTGGTATGTGGCGACGTCGGCTTTGGTAAAACCGAAGTCGCCATGCGGGCGGCATTCAGTGCCGTAGCGGACGGTAAACAGGTGGCGGTCTTAGTACCGACGACGCTCTTAGCTCAACAACATCATCAAACGTTCATGGAAAGGTTCGCGACGCATCCAGTCAGAGTCGAAGCTTTAAGCCGCTTCTTGACTCCTGCTCAACAACGACGGGTGCTTTCTGCAACTGCTGACGGTGGCGTAGATGTCTTAATTGGAACGCACCGCCTTCTATCTAAAGATGTCCGGTTTAAGGATTTAGGATTATTAATTGTTGACGAAGAGCAAAGATTCGGAGTTTCACACAAAGAAGCCATAAAGAAATTCAAAACTGATGTCGACGTTTTAACGTTGACCGCTACTCCGATTCCCCGAACGCTTGAAATGAGTCTTACCGGGATTCGAGATCTCTCCCTGCTACATACAGCCCCGGCTGAACGACTGCCGATCCTTACCCATGTTGGCGAGTACGACGACAGGGCTGTAGCGGAGGCAATTCGGCGAGAAGTCCTCCGCGAAGGACAAGTCTTCTTCGTTCATAACCGAGTGGAAGATATTGTCCAAGTCGCAGACCAGCTGCACGAAATGGTTCCAGAGGCGCGCATCGGAATAGCGCATGGGCAGATGGACGAAGGCTCTTTGGAGCAGGTAGTCATCGATTTTTGGGAACGACGCTATGACGTGTTGGTCTGTACCACGATCATTGAATCGGGCATCGACATGCCAAGGGTGAACACGCTTGTTGTAGATCGGGCCGACATGATGGGACTCGGACAACTACATCAAATTCGTGGACGCGTAGGACGCTCTGGGCAACGTGCCTACGCCTACCTTTTCTACCCGCCCAATCGAACCTTGACCGAAAAAGCCTTTGAACGCCTAAAAACTATTGGTGAATCAACCCAGTTGGGTTCTGGGTTTCGAATCGCGATGAGAGACCTAGAAATTCGGGGAGCTGGCAACCTTCTCGGCGGCGCCCAATCGGGCCACATCGCCGCCGTTGGCTATGACCTCTACTGCGAGATGGTGACTGAGGCCGTGGCAGAACTTAAGGGTGAGCCGATCGCGTTGTCGCGCGACATCAATATTGATCTTCCCATTCAGGCATACCTGCCAAACGAGTATGTGCCTCTCGAAGAACTGCGCCTTGAGGCATACCGCCGCCTCGCCGGAGTAACTGGAATAGTTGAAGTCGCCGACATAGAAGCCGAATGGATCGACAGATATGGGTTTGTTCCAGCACCGGCTCAGACGCTTCTCCACACGGCGTTACTGAGAGCCGAATGCGTTCGTCTAGAGGTAAGCGATATCAGCGTCACAAACCGTGATCGGGTGCGCGTGTCTCCCATCGAACTTAAGCAGAGCGAACAGGTGCGTTTCAAACGGCTACTAAACGAGGGACCCTACAAGGGGGGCATCTACAAGGAAGACCTTAAGGAGTTGACGTTGCGCACAAAGAGCGCGGGCCCAGATCTGCCAGGCGTGCTTTTCAGCTTTCTTCGCGAACTCCGACCCCCCGATTAATGCCTCCAAGGCCTACCATTCCGGCAGTGGCTCACTACTTTCTTAAACCCCGTCATCTATTGGGGATAACTTCTCTTTGCTTATTCGCGTTGAGCGTCGCCGCGTGCAGTGACTCACCCAACCCCGAAGACGGCCTTTCGCGTGACGAAATTTTTGACCAAATCGATCAAGATAATGATGGGGTAGCGCTGCGCAGCGACTACCTGATGACCGTCACCTTGATGGACCCCACCAACGTTGTTGCTTCTCACCCTCAAGGCGATGTCACTGTCAAAGCGGTTCTTGACAGCTTGAAGGCATCGCCACCCAGCGGGCTCACCGATCCTGCAAATCCGAGCACCAGATTATTTGCCGCCCGACTCACCTCCATGCTGAGACTCAGGTTGGCTGCTGTAGCTATTCAGGGAGCAGGATTCGCGATCGAATTCGAAGTTGACGACGAACAGCTGAATTCACAAGTTCAGGCCCATCTCGCTGGTGATTTTGAAGATTGGGCCAGAAAAGAGGCCTTCCAAACAGATCCGCGACTTGAAAAATTTTCCACGCCCCATTGCGTAACTCTGATCGCTGTCGCTACTGAAGCCGGAGCGAACATCGCCCGAGAGCGGTTGATCGCCGGGGAATCAGCCTCGGTGGTCGCTTCGCAATTGAACGCGCCAGGAATCACGACAGCGATGAATGGAGATGTTGGATGCGCCAACTTACTTACATGGGCCAACACGTTCGGCGAAAACGCGGCGCCTCTCGCCGAAATGTCTGTCGGTGAAGCGTCAGAAGTAGTTTCGATGGCTTCGGAATACAGTCCAACTGGCCGCCTATGGTTGATCTTCTTCCTACGAGAATTGCAAGAGGATCAGAAAGATCCCACAGCACTGGGCCCATTCGCTCAGCAAGTGCTCGCGGACCTCGTCACCGAGTACCCAGTCACTGTCGATCCGAGCGTCGGAACTTGGGATTCGATGGCGTTGTCGATAGCGCCCGCTCAATAGTGTGATTTTGGCGCAAGTCATTGTCGGAGGACTCGGGCCCGGGAGCAGCGAATTTGTTTCGACCGCCGTCCACAATTTGGTAGAGACCTACCCGACGTATCTACGGACGCGACAGCATCCATCCGCTGAAGTGTTCAACCATCTCGAATCTTTTGATGACCTTTACAACTCTTCTGACTCGATCACCGAGGTTTATTCCGCGATCGTTGACCGACTCGTATCTGAGGCAGCTGAACATGGCACGATCGCTTACCTTGTGCCGGGATCACCGCTGGTTGCAGAACACACGGTCGAGTTACTTCGACGAAGAACTGAAATCAAACTTGAGATTTTGCCGGGGATATCTTTTCTCGATTTAGCTTGGGACAGATTGAACGTGGATCCCGTCGAAAGCAGAGTGACTATCGTCGACGGCCAACAGTTCGAATCGGAAATTGCTCACTTGACAGGTCCCGTGTTAGTTGCTCAGTGCGACGATCAGTTTGTGCTATCCGACATCAAACTTTCTTTAGATGTCGA
>Ga0302133_10002122_pt1 | contig 12276 bp, 12 predicted proteins | sample CB9_331_MG_FD_203121 | JGI IMG/M metagenome (GOLD analysis project Ga0302133, IMG submission 203121) | Marine microbial communities from Western Arctic Ocean, Canada - CB9_33.1 | ecosystem: Environmental > Aquatic > Marine > Oceanic | place: Canada: Western Arctic Ocean | collected 2017-09-19 | reverse complement strand
TCGGCCGCTCTCAAGGAGGCAGAACGGTTTGGGGTGCAAGCCCCTCGCTTGGCCACAACCCTCAACAACCTGGCGACTGTCTACCAAGTCCAGGGCCAATACGGCGAGGCCGAGGCCGCGGGACTCGGGGCCGAAGGCGGAGCCGGGCCTGCCGCCAAGGGTAAGCCACGAGCATGACTAACCAGCGGACTCTCTTCCAAAAACTCTGGGAAAGCCACGTGGTCGCCCGTTGCCACAGCGACACCTGCCTGATCTACATCGACCGTCATCTCGTCACCGAGGTGGACAGCCCGCAGGCCTTCGAAGGCCTGCGGAGCCGAGGCCTGAAGGTGCGCCGACCGCAAGCGACGCTCGCGGTCGCCGATCATAACGTCCCCACCGTCGGGCGTGCGGATGGAATTGCCGACGAGGACTCCCGCGCCCAGGTGGAAGCGCTCGAGACCAACTGCGCCGAGTTCGGGATTCCGCTGTTCGGCATCAACGATCTCCGCCACGGCATCGTCCACATCATCGGTCCCGAGCAGGGGCTTATCCTTCCCGGCACGACTGTCGCCTGCGGGGACTCCCACGTCTCCACCCACGGCGCCTTCGGCGCCCTGACCTTCGCCGTCGGCACGTCAGAGGTCGAGCACGTGTTGGCCACCCAGACGCTCGTCAAGGGCCCGCTGAACACCATGCGGATCACGGTTCGCGGTGAGCCGTCCCCCGGCGTCACCGCCAAAGACATGATTCTCGCCATCATCGGCATGATCGGTATGGCGGGGGGCACCGGCCACGTCATCGAATATGGCGGCGAGGCGATCCGCGGCCTGTCCATGGAGGGCCGTATGACCGTCTGCAACATGTCGATCGAAGCCGGGGCCGCGGCCGGGCTCGTCGCCCCCGACGAGAAGACTTTCCGCTACCTCAAGGGACGCCCAATGGCGCCCACAGGCGATACCTGGCGGCGGGCCCTGCGCTTCTGGAGGACATTGAGGTCCGACGCCGCCGCCGAATACGACAAGGAGGTAACCCTGGCAGCCAGGGACATCGCGCCCCACGTGACCTGGGGAACCAGCCCCCAGGACGTGCTGCCGATCACGGGGCGCGTGCCCAACCCGACGCAAGAGCCCGACGCGGCCAGGCGCCGCGCCATGGAACGCGCCCTCGCTTACATGGGGCTTGCCCCGGGAACGCCCCTTCAGGGAATCGAAATCGATCAGGTCTTCATCGGCTCGTGCACCAACAGCCGTATCGAGGACCTGCGCGCCGCGGCCGGCGTGGCCAAGGGGCGTCGGGTGGCCGCGGGGGTCCGGGCCATGGTCGTTCCCGGCTCTGGGCTGGTGAAGAAACAAGCGGAGGAGGAGGGGCTTGACCGAATTTTCATCGAGGCCGGCTTCGAATGGCGCGAGCCCGGGTGCTCGATGTGCGTTGCCATGAACGGGGATCGTCTGATGCCCGGCGAGCGCTCGGCGTCCACCGCCAATCGCAACTTCGAGGGACGCCAGGGCCGCGGTGGTCTCCCACATCTGCTCAGCCCACCCATGGCCGTCGCCGCCGCCGTGACCGGGCGGCTGACCGACGTGCGCAGGTTGGGCTCTAGGCGGGGGCGATGAGAACCCGATTGAGGCGTTCCCTGCGGCACGTCCCAGGGTGCCGCGCCACCGATGCCCTGGATCGACACTACGGCGGAATGCGACGGCGCGCGCGCGTCCTCGGCGAAACGTCGAACGACCTGATGGCCTGCCATGAAAGCGATTGAAATTTCTGAATATGGGGGACGGGAGGTCCTGCGCGTGGTCGATGTCGCGCTGGCGCAGCCGGGACCGGACGAGGTGCTGATCCGGCTCGATTATGTCGGTGTCAATCTCTTTGATATCTACATCCGCGAGGGGCTGTACGCGAAGTCCCCGGCCTACGGCGTGCCGTTCCCCGTCCGGCTCGGCATCGAGGGGGCCGGCGTGGTGGCGTCCGTCGGCCCCGAAGTCGAAGACTTGGCGGAGGGCGATCGCGTCACCTACTGCGAGGCCCTTGGCAGCTATGCCGAGTACGCGTCGGTGCCGGCGGAGCGAGTGGTGAAGATTCCGGACGGGCTGGATGCGAAATTCGCCGCGGCCGTTATGCTTCAGGGCATGACCGCCCACTTTCTTACTCACGCGACGTTTCCCCTGAAGCCGGGGGACACATGCCTGATCCATGCCGGTGCCGGCGGCGTCGGCCAACTGCTGATCCAGCTGGCGAAGCTCCGCGGCGCCCGGGTCTTCGCCACGGTCGGCCACCGGGACAAGGTCGCCGTCGCGAAAGCCTGTGGTGCCGATGAGGTCATTCTCTACCGGCAAACCGATTTCCGCGAAGCGGTCCTGCAGGCGACCGGTGGCGTGGGCGTGGACGTGGTTTACGACTCCGTCGGCAGGGACACCATCGACCGCTCCCTGGGCTCTCTGCGGCCGCGCGGAACCTGCGCGCTGTTCGGCCACGCGTCGGGACCGGTCGTGGCCGTCGAGCCCAAGGTTCTCGGCGAGCGGGGATCGTTGTTCCTCACGCGCCCCCACCTGATCCATTACATCTTGTCGCGAAAGGAGTATACCGAACGCGCCAGCGCGGTCCTGGAATACCTGCGATCCGGAAAGCTCGAGGTTACGATCGACCGGGTGTTCCCCTTGGAAGACGTCGCGGAAGCCCACCGGCGACTCGAATCCCGCAAGTCCCAGGGGAAAATCCTGCTACGCCCGGCGGCCGCCCCTCCCTGACCGTCCGCCAGCTGGGCGGGTGCTCACCTGGGCCGCGCGCTGAAACCGCCGTCGATGCTGACGATCGCGACGCTGACGTAGGAAGCCCGGTCCGATGCCATGAAGGTGACCACGTTCGCCACCTCCTTAGGCTCGGCGGCGTGGCCGAAGGGAAGGTCGTCGACGAATTCGCGCCATTTCGCCTTGTCTTGCAGGGTCCGCTCGGCCTTGGCTTCCAGATGGCGGATCATCCGCTCCGTCGCCACCATGCCGGGGTTGATCCCGACGATGTTCACGCGCGCGCTCGGCGGCGGCACATGTCCGCGTACACGCGGCGGCTCAGGTTGATGTAGCCGAAGACCCTGAGATCCCAGGCCTCCCGCCAATGAAGCGCGGCACCGAAAACCACCGTTATTTGGCTTTTCGAAGCATCTGCGTGAGTAATTCATATGCTCGCGGGATAGCTGCTTGGGTCACAGTAAAATCCTCAGAACGCGCGGAGCCACGTTAGCCATCTCGGTGACGCCTTTGTCAAACCAATAGTTTGCGACGGCGCGGCCGGGGCCGAAACCGCCGAGCGCGCGAACACCGGCTTTACTTCACGTCTTCAGGCCCCGGGCAATCGCTGACCCGTCGCCCCTGGCCCGGTGGGTCCGACCGGGAAGCGAAACTTGTTTCGTCCGGGCATGAACTTTGGTATTGTCCGTCGCGGGTCGCTGAGTCGGCGGCCCGATCGGTGCCATCGCCTTCGGCACGGGTACCCTCTCAACGAGGCTTGTAGCGAGTTCAAGCGGTGATACTCACCCGGCCCGCGCGAGCCTCCGAACACAATGGAGACTTCAATGACGATAACCCGCCATAAGATTCGGCATGCCAGCGGCCCCTACGCAAAGGACGCACCCCCTTATCCGAAGCCTCGCGTGCGAAGCGCCAATGCCGTCGTTCACAACAATGTCGTCTACATCAGGGGACAGGTTTCCTACGACCCTGAGGCGGACGTGAAGAAGCAGACGGAGCAGGTGTTGGCCTTGATCGATACATATCTCGCCGAGGTCGGCAGCGATAAATCCAAGCTTCTCTGGGTCAATGTCTGGCTTGCTAATATTATGGACATAGACGCCCACAACGAGGTCTGGGACGCATGGATGGACCCGGAGAACCCGCCGGCGCGTGCCGCCGTCGAGGGCCGCTTGGCGGAGAGCTATCAGAAGGTCGAGATCGCGGCGATCGCGGCGATCGACTGAACGGACGTCTGTTTCCGCGGCACGTGCGCTCCCGGCGTCCCGTCCCATCGGCGATGCGCAATGCGGCCGGCTCGGCTCGAAACGGGAGGGGTCGCCGGCGACGTGCGGCGACGGCCTTGGGGTGATCGGCCTCGATCGTTTTCGCTGGCCCCGCCCTTCCGGACTTCGCGGGCGGCGAACCCGAGGCTCACCCCCACCGTCCTACCGGGTGTCCCGTCCCGACGCCGCGGCGTCGGCGGCCTCAAACCAATCCGCGATCTGGCCGCCGGTCATGAACACCGTGTCGTCCCTGGCGACGAGCAGGTCAAGCATCCGTTCCAAGTAGGGGAAGCGATGGGGCTCGCCGATTAGATGTGGGTGAACCGCCATCGGGATGATCCGCACGTTGAAAGCCGCCTCGGATTCGAAGGTGGTCACGGTGTCGACGAGCCGACGATAGATTTCGTCGGAGGACTGCCTTTCGATGGCGTAGACCAGGCCGTCGTCAAGCGCGAGGTTACCGGGAATGGCGATCAAAGGGCCGTTGGCCGTGTTCATCCAGCAGGGGAGGTCGTCGAGCCCCCAGTCGCAGACGTAACGCAGCCCCGCCGCCTTCAGGAGGTCGGGCGTGTTGGCGGTCTCCACTAGACCGGCGCCCTGCCATCCCTGCACCGGTTCGCCGGTGAAGGCCGCGATCCTGTCGATGGTTTTTCGAATGACCTCTTCCTCCGTCTCCAGCTCGAGGGCCCGCTGCGCGTAACAGTGACCGATCAGCTCCCAGCCCGCTTCCTTGATCGCTTCGGCGCAGGCCGGATAGACGTCGATGACCGCGGCGTTGATAGAACAGCTTGCCGGCAAACCCCTGTCGCCCAGCGCCCTGAGAAGTCGCGGCATGCCGCAACGCACCCCGTACTCGAACCAGCTGTAGTTCACCACATCGGGGACCGGCAAGACACCATGTGGCGCTGTCACCACCCCACGCGGCATCTTGGCGTCGAAGGGCCAGTACTCCACGTTCGTCACGAGGTGAACGATGAGCCGCTTTCCATCGGGTGGCTCCAACTTCGGCCGCTGGGACGCAAGTTCGTAGGGTACGCGTGGGTTTGAAGACATGTGGCGTCCTCCTGTGGAATGATTGTCCGAACGCTTGCATCCGTCATTCGTCGCCCGCGCCGGTGTCGACGTGCACTGCCCCATCGGCCGCGCCAATCGGGCCCGCGGCGCCGTTTCGGCGTCTTCCGCACCCGGCGAACGATGTGGACGGTCGAACGTGGTGTGATGGGCGGTTACCAAGGTGACCTAGGGTCGTTTCTTAAGTCAAACGGTGCCGGCCAGCGGGGGAACCGGGAACGGTTACTGCGGCTGCAGGTCGGTGGACATGATGGGGTTCCCGCGTCAGACCGACGCAGAACTTGCCGATGATGGAGGCCAGCGGCTCGATCTCGGCGCGCCGTCCGGCATTGGCCGCCGCCAGGCGCTCGGCCGCCTCCTCCACCCGGGCGATCAGCCCCTCGTAATCGATCGTCGTGAACCGTCCCCGGTCCAACACCAGTCGCCCCCCGATCATCACACTGTCCACGGCGGCGGCATTTTCGCAGTACACGACCTGGGTGACGGCGTCGTTGAGCGGCAGGTAGTTGATGTCGGTGAGGTCGAGGAACACGATGTCTGCCTTGTACCCCGCTTCGAGACGGCCGATCTTGTCGAACCCTAGGGCTCTCGCGCTGTTTGACGTGGCCATGCGCAGCGCGTCCGCCGGGCCCAGCCAGCGTTCGTAATCGGGCGTCTCGCTCCGCGACACCAGCGTCGCGAGGCGCATGGCCTCGAACATGTTCAGCTGGTCCGAGCAGATCGAGGCATCGGTGCCGACGCCGACGTTGACGCCGGCGTCGACCATGTCCCGGATCGCCGCGTTGCCGTTCCCGAGGCGCATGTTGCTTCCCGGGTTGTGGGCGACCGACGCGCCGTTGTCGGCGAGCCGCCGCATGTCGTCCGCATCGAGCCAGATCGCGTGCGCCGCCACGAAATTCGGGCCGAGCAACCCGAGCTCGTCCAGGTGCGCGGTGAGGCTTCGGCCGTAGCGGCGCACGGCGGACACCGCCTGAACCTTGGACTCGGCGAGGTGGGTGTGGAACCCGACCTCGAGTTCGCATGCCAGCCGGCCGGCCGCGACGAGGAACGGATCGCTGCACAACAGCGGTATGGTCGGGGCGATCGCGGGCCGGACGAGGTCGCGTTCGAACGGCCAGTTGTTGATGATTGCCTTGCAGTTCTCGATGCTCTGCTCGAAGGGCGCCATAACCACCTTGTCCACCGCTTCACGCAACTGCGTGGGTATTGCGTCGAGCAGCCCCGGGATCGATTGCCAGAACGTGCGGTCCGCCATCGCCGGGGCGACGACGGCGCGCATGCCGACGTCGAGGTAGCCTCGGGCGACGTTGGTCATCCCCTCCACCGTGGGGAGCGGTAGCTCGAGCACCATGTCGTAGCAGGCCGTGCAGCCCTTGCGAACCATCTCGACCGCGCCGAGAAGCGACCCCAGGTAAAGGTCGTCCAGCGTCCGGTTGCTGCTGGCCCACGATCCCGCGTTGATCAACATCTCCAGGGTCCACGAGCCCGCGATTCCCTTGGCCAGGGTGTAATGGCTGTGGGTGTGGGCGTTGACCAGGCCGGGAATCAGCAGGGTGCGATCGGCCGGAACGACAACGGCGCCCGCCGGCGCCTCCATACCGGGCGCGCCGATCTCTCGGATGGTGTCGCCTTCGATAAGGATATCGGCCGGCTCCGGTTTCGCCTTCTCCAGATCGAGCACGCGGCCGCCCCGAATGACCTTGAAGTCCGGCTGTCCCATGACCTCTACCTCAACTCACTTTTGCTAATACCAAATGGGTCTTTATCATTGCTCCTTGGTATAACACGTCGGCCGGCGCCACTACAATGGGGGAAACCTAAACCGGTGTAGCTCGATTTTCGGCGCCGACGTGGCGCGGGCCTACGTCGGTCATCCGCAGTCCTTCGCGCGCGGCGCTCATGGATCGGGTGGCCAAGGCCTGCTTCGACAGCGAGGACTATGCCGAGGGCCGCCGCGCCTTCATGGAGAAACGCAAGCCCAAGTTCACCGGGCGCTGATGCCGCGGAACTCCGGGGCGACGAGCGGACTCCGGGAGACGCCGTTGTGGCCCCACACTCAGGTTGCGCACTGCATATTGATCCAGTGCGCGATGGCGGTCGTCCGTTCGTCAGTGTTGTTCATGCCCATCAGCTGGATGCCGACGGGCAGGCCGTTGACGGCCAGCAGCGGCAGGCTGAAGCTCGGGCCCCCGACCATCGACCAGGGGCTCAGGAAATGGCGGCTGCCGGTCTCCTCCAGCCCGGAAGGGGCGGGGCCGCTCGACGCCAGGGTGACGAAGCCGTCGGCTCGCGCCGCGACCTCGACGACCTGCCGGCGGATGACGTCGCGCCGCTCCAGGGCGCGGCGATAGTCGGCCGGTGTCATCTCGACCCCGCGGGCTAGTCGTTGGCGCAGTCGCTCGCTCAGGGCCTCGCGCGGCTTGCCCTCGGCATAGGCCAGGGTGGGCCAGCGCGCCTCGTACATCATGATGTCGTTGGCGATGTTGTTGGCCTCCTCGAGCAACCGCTCCAGCTTCGCGACGGACTCGCTGCCGGTCTGGTCGATCACGTCCACTCCGGCCTCGGACAAGTCGGCCACGAATTCCTCGAACGCCGCGACGGTTCCCTCGTCGAGCTCGGTCCACCCCTTCGTCTTGAGCCGGATCAGGCGCTTCGGCGCCACGGGTTCCGGCAAGTCGGGACCGCCCGTCAATCCTGGGTGCCCGCCGGTTCCACCGGCGACATACGAGATCTGGTGCGCCGTCAGCCACGCATCCGCCAAGGTCGCCGCCATCGGGCCGATATGGTCCTGGCTCGGCGCTATGGGGTGCATGCCACCGATGTTGAGGGCGCCGTGGGTCGGCTTGAACCCATAATTGGCGCAGTACGAGGCTGGCCGAATTAGGGACCCGCCGGTCTGGTTTCCGATGGCCACCGGTACCATGCCGGCGCCGACAGCCGCCCCCGAGCCGCTCGACGAGCCGCCGGGGCTCCGGCTGGGGTCGAATGGGTTGCGGGTCGGACCGGGGGTGCCGAGGACGAGCTCCGGGGTGAACGTCTTGCCGAGGATGATGGCGCCGCTGCGCCTGAGGGCGTAGACGCACGCCGCGTCCCGTCCCGACATCCAGCCCTCGAAGACCGGGCTATTCATCTGGGTCGGCATGTCGATGGTCTCGATCGAGTCCTTTACGGCGATGGGGCAGCCGTCGATGGGCGAAAGGGCCCGGTCCTCGCGGTAGCGCGCCGTGGCGGCCTCGGCGGCCTCGCGGGCGCCAGCCTCGTTGAGGTAGGCGAAGGCCTTGATTTCTCCGTCGCGCGCCGCGATGGTCTCGAGGCAGCGATCGAGGAAGGCTCGCGGCGTGTCGGTTCCGTCTTCGAATGCCGGCCGTGAGGCGACGAAGGACGGAAGCCGCAGCCGAGTCGGGTCGTAGGACCCTCGGGGTTCCTGGCCCGCGTCGATGATGACTTTCTTCATACGGTTCCTCCTTGCTCAGTGGCCGTCATTCAATCCTTGTTCACGAGGCATCTGGCGACGCTCCCGAAGAGCGTCCTTACCTCGCAAGCCCGGTGTATGGACGGTGGACATCGTCGGGGCCGGCGCGATAGGCTTGCGCTTCGGCGGCGGATGCTCGGGCGAGCTGCTAGGGAGATCGGTCGGCGAAATCGAGGGCCGGGACGTCCTTGCTTGGGTTTCATAGCAGAAACCGGGGCCCCGTTCAACCTTGTCCGCCGCCAGATGGACGCCGTCAAACGGGAGCTCGATCAGGAGTACGACGACCGAAACGGTGTTAAGACCAAGCCCTCAGCCGATGCAGACCACGGCAAAATATCCAGCACTTCTCGGACTTGACCTTCATGGAGACGTTTTGGGGCATGTTTTAAAAAAAATTTTGTTGGTGCAAAGCCCTCTCGAACTTGCTAAGTTGAGCGTGCCAAAGAAGATGAAGACTACAACCGCGCCAGCGGCGCGGTCTGCAACCTTATACACGGACGGGAGGTTCGAATGATTCAATACCGGAGCTTGTTGACCTTTGCTTCAGCGGCGGGTGTCGCTGTCGTGTGCCTGTTGGGCCTGGCCGGAACTTCGCCCGGCTACGCGCATGAACCGAAATCGACCCTGGATGTGGTCCGCGAACGCGGAAAGCTCATTGCCGGTGTACGGTTCGACTATCCGCCATACGGAACCATCGACAAGGCAGGCAAGCCAGTCGGTTACGGGATCGACATCGCCAAGGCGATGGCCGAGAAGCTGGGTGTGGATATTGAGTTCGTTCAATCCACGTCGAAGACCCGCATTCCGCTCCTGACGACCGGAAAGATCGACGCCGAGTTCGGGGTCACGTCGACGAGCGCGTCGCGCGATGAGGTCGTCGACTTCTCGATCACTTACATGTGGGATCCCATCGCGATCTTGACCCGCAATGGAATGCCGACGAAGCCCGAGGGCTACGCCCCGCCGAAAGTCGTCGGGACGACGCAAGGCAGCATCAACACGGAGCTGTTCAAGGAGATCGTGCCTAACGCCAACGTCAAGCTGTACCAGGAGTATCCGGACCTCGTCGTCGCCTTGCTCAAGAAAAAGATTGACGGCGTCCTCATCACCTCCAGCAGCGCCGTCACCTTTATCAAGAAGCACCCCGAATTGATGATCACCGCGGAGTACTTCTTCGACGCCGTCGGCATCATGACCCGCGAGAACGACTCCAATTGGCTGGACTTCATCAACTTCACGCTCCAGGAGATGTGGGCCGACGGCAAGCTGCAGAAGGTGGTCGAGGAGCATTTCGGGGTCGCTCCAAAGTGGCACCTGTGGTCGCCTTATCGACTCCAGCCGAAGATCGGCCCGGGTCAGAAGCGCATCGGCGATCGCAAATTCGGAACCTAGTAGTCAAAAAGGCCAGCGGAAAGCATGGAGGAAACGGCCCCTTCGCCGTCAACGTGGTGCGGATGGGTGAGGCGTACTGAGCGTATGCGGCCCCTTCGCCGTTGTCTCGAGCATGTTGGCCACGCCTGATGGACTGGTATGTTCTCTGGGATTATCGCTGGCCCCTCCTGAACGGGCTCACTTTAACGATCTGGCTTTCGGCCGTCTCGATCGTCGGCAGCACCATCGTCGGCGTCGTCGTTGGGTGCCTGGGGACGCTGCCGTCGTTCTTTCTGCGACGCGCCACCGGCGCCTACGTCGAGACGATGCGGAACATCCCCGTCGTCGTCAAGCTGTTCTTCCTGCACTTTATCTTCGGACTTGACGCAATCCCCGCCGGCATCCTGTCCCTCGTCCTTCACCAGAGCGCCTACATCGCCGACGTCATAACGGCGGGCCTGAGGTCCATCCCGACGGGGCAAACCGAAGCCGCACTGTCCTGCGGGCACAGCCGTTCCCAGATCTTCCAGTACATCCTTGTGCCGCAAGCGCTGCGCATCGTCATTCCACCCCTGACTACTCAGTACATCCAAGTGGTCAAGAATTCGGCGGTCGTCATGCTGATCGCCCTGGAGGACCTCACGTTCCAGACCCAACTGATCGAACACCAGACCTTCCGGGGATTCGAGGCCTCCACCGCCGTCACCGTTCTCTACCTTCTCATCGTGCTCGTCATCGCCGTCCTGATGACACTGGCACACAAGCGCTTGGTGCGGTCATGAGCGACCTGACCCAATCTCTGATCTGGTTACCGAAGACCGATGAGGAGAAGGAGCGGGTGTGGAAGGTCCTGATGGCGAGCTTGCTCGTGATCGCGGCGTTCTCGATGCGGGACTTCCGCTGGAACGTGGTGTGGGATGCCTGGCCTCTACTCCTCAAGGGGCTGGGGTTGTCGTGGGCGCTGGCGCTGCTGTCCGTCACACTCGGCAGTCTGGTCGCGGTACCCCTCGCGGTGGCGCGGGTCTACGGCCCCCGCGGCATCAGCCACGCGGCCGTCGCGCTGATCGAGATCGTGCGGGCAACGCCGGAACTGATGGTCGTGTTCTGGGTGTTCTTCATGTATCCGATCTTGATTGGCGGGAACCTGTCCGCGTGGACGGCCGCGGTCGTGGCGCTCACCCTCATCGCCGCCGCCTACTTGGCCGAAGTCGTCCGCGGCGGCCTGTACTCGGTTTCCCGCGAGCAGACCGAAGCTGGCCGCGCCACCGGGCTCAGCGCGTTCCAGACCTTCCACTACATCGTGCTGCCGCAGGCGCTCCGCAACATGTTGCCGGCCTTCATCGCGCAGTTCGTGATGTTGTTCAAAACGACGTCCCTGGTCTACGTCATCGGCGTTATCGAGTTCTTCCGAACGATCATCCTAGTCAACAACGCAGAGTTCGCCCCCTACGCCCTCTACGTCACGATGGCCGTCGGCTACTTCGTCTGTTGCTACGCCATTTCCTGGTTGGTCCGCCGTATCGACCCCAAGTACCAGCTGACCGAGTGAGCAATCCGCCTTACCGCTGGCCCGCGGCTTGAAGTGCCCCCTTCGCCGGCCCGCCAGCGGACCGAGTGGCCGCCGGGCGCTGGTTCGTGACTCGTGGCCCTCAGGCCACGCTCGCGCCAGAGGTCCCATCGGCATCGACGAACCAGTCGGGGATCTCGCTGCCGGTGACGAAGACCGTATCGTCCCGCGCCATGAGATCGTCCAATGCCTTGGCCAGGTAGTAGAACCCGGTGGGGAAACCCGATGATGTGCGGGTGAAGTGCGAGGGTCATCACCCTCGCGTGGGTCTTCATCTCTTCCTCCAGGACTTTGAGCGTGACCTCGACCCGGCGGTACAGCTCGTCGGTGGACTGATTTTCGATGGCGTACATGGGAACGTTGTTGAGCTCAACCGTATAGGGCATGGCGATCATCGGCCCGTACTTCGTTTTCATCCAGCAGGGCAGGTCGTCCACGAAACAGTCGGCAAGCTAATCGATACCGTGTTTCTTGAGAATGTCCGGGGTGTCGAACGTCTCGTTGAGGCCCGGACCTGAGCCAGCCCCCGGGGCCTCTTGCCGGTCAGCCTTCGCAGCCGCTCCAGGCTTCGCTCGATCACCTCATCCTCGTTTTCCTCCTTCTGGAGCGACCGCTGGACGTAACCGTGTCCGACGAATTCCCATCCGGCCCGGAGCATCCGTTCGGCACAGCTGCCGTACACGTCGGCGCACGCCGCGTTCATGAACGCGCTGGCCTTGAGCCCACGATCCGAAAGCAGCTTGATCAGGCGGGGCATTCCGGCGACCAGTCCGTACTGGACCCAAGCGAAGTCCAGGACGTCGG
>Ga0302133_10002117_pt1 | contig 12286 bp, 10 predicted proteins | sample CB9_331_MG_FD_203121 | JGI IMG/M metagenome (GOLD analysis project Ga0302133, IMG submission 203121) | Marine microbial communities from Western Arctic Ocean, Canada - CB9_33.1 | ecosystem: Environmental > Aquatic > Marine > Oceanic | place: Canada: Western Arctic Ocean | collected 2017-09-19 | reverse complement strand
CATCGATCGCGGCGCCCGCCGTGATGAAGAAGATCGGGACGAAGAAGCCGTAGCCCATCGCGTCAAGCTTCACCCGCATCGATGATCCGTGTTTCGGCGAGAGGATGGTCAGCGCCAGGCCCGCGAGGAACGCCCCCAACACCAACTCCGTGCCCACGACCTGCGACAACACCACGAACATGACCAGGACGGCAAGGGCTGCCCGAATCTGAATCTGGGAAGAAGCATGCGCGAGTTCATGCAGCAGGGCGACCGCGCCAGGAAAACGGGTGCGCCCTTGCATCGTGCTCCAGAGCAGGACAGCGAACGCGGCTGGCATCGCAAGGATGAGCCAGAATTCCACGCCGAGGCCTTCGCGTTTCAACGCCGCCGCGACACCGACGCCGAGGATGGCGACGAACTCCAAGAGGAATCCCACGACCAGAATCGACTGCCCGAATGGCCCAGAGTCGTCGCGGCTCTTGAGGACGGGAACGACCACGCCCACGGCCGAGGCGGTGAGGATGAAGGTCAGCATCCAGAAGTTGTCGACGGGGAAGAGCTGATTAACGATCCAGACGCCCAGCCCCGTTGCGATGACGACCAGGACCAGGATGACCGCCCCAGACAGCATCGGTTGCCTGAGCGCGACGCGGGGCCGGTACCACTCCGGGCCAATGGGGCGGACGAGCATCGCCACGTTGATCTCCAGGCCGGAGAGGAACATGAGATAGGCGAATCCGAATAGTGAGAGGAACTCCAGCCACTCGTTCTGTTCGATCACTCCGACGACGGATCCGCCGAAAATGATCCCCGCCACGATCTCACCGACGACGGACGGGATCGTGCCGTTTGTGAGGCGGTGTGAGACGAGGGGAATGAAGAGAGCGAGCGCCGAAACCAGCAGGAGCGGCGAAAAATCGAGTTCCGGCTCCATGCCTCCCCCAGCGTCGTGGTGCGTCCGTGGCCCACCGGGCTGGGACATCGATGGTGTCGATGATTGATGGTCCTGATGATTGTCTGACGCGATGATTCGCGTGTCCACCACCTCCGCCACGGAAGCCGCCCTTCCTGCAACGTCCGACAGGCCTGTCCGGTCAGAGAGGCCTGCGAGGTCAGGCTGGACTTCGAGATGTTTCCAGGTGCCTCTGTTTCGGCCGTTAGTGCGCGGCTAGCATGAAACGGTCGCTGCGCGTCGGTCGTATCTCTGTTGATCGATGTGATCGCGGGCTGAAAGTTCGCTTGAGACTAGGATGAGGACGTTCGATGACCAACGACGCCACTACGCCCGATCCGACCGTTACTCCCGATCCGACCATTGCTCCCGATCCGACGGAGACCGTGGACGATCATGGTCATGGCCCGCGTCCCTCGTTTGAATGGATTCTTGAGGGGCGCAGCGAGACCGTTCTCCCGCATCTGCTCTCCATCGCGCCTTTGCTGCAGTGGAAAGACGAGCATTTCCACGCGACTGGCTTGGAATCCAGCGGGGAGTTCCTGCCCCAGATGTTCCAGATAGAGTTGGGCGGCGAGCCAGTCGGAGGCGTCGACTTCATGCCGCTTCCCGCGCGGCGCACACTGATGCGTCTCTACTTGTGTTCGGACTTGGGCACGTCGTGCCGGATCGACGATGGAAACAACATCATCCAGGGATTCGCCACGGCGTGGCTGCAACGCCTGCAACGCCTGGGGTTTCTTTCCAACCGCGTGGCAGAGCAGCAGGTGCAGGTACGGTCGCTCGGCTTTCAGACGCCGTCGACGAATCCTTCGCTGAACAAGGCGGACTAGGGCCATTCCCCCGAGGAGTCGGGGGTCCGGTGGGCGAGCTAACCGGGCGGGTGCTCCGCGAAGAACGCCAGCACGGCGGCGTTGAACTGGTCCGGGGCTCCCAAGTTCGAGGCATGGCCCGCCGAGGTCGGGACAACGCGAATGTCGGGAAAGGTCTCCTCCGCGTAACGCCGCGATGCGGCGAAGCGCTCTTCCCGTTCGCCGACCACCAGCAATGTCGGCACTGTTGTCTCCGCCGCGCGTGTATAGACCGATGAGCCCACGGTCGTGTGGACCCCAGTCATCGCCAGTCCCTCTGGGTCGTGCAGCGCGACATCCTTGACGAATGCCGCGCGCACGTCGTCATCGAGCCACTTCGCGGCAGTGGGGTTGAGGCGGTTGCGGAGGATCGCGTCGCGGCCGTCGCGTCGGTACTCGTCGGCCTGCTTTTCGATACGCGGGCGGATCTGGTCATCCCAGCCGGGCGGCGCGAGCGCCGAGTTGGAGTTGGTGAAGACCTGGGCGATGACGCGTTCGGGATGATCAAGGGTGTAGCGCAGCGACAGTGCGGCGCCGAGTGATTGCCCCACCACGTACCAGCGTTCGGCTCCCAGCAACTGGCGGATCGCTTCGAACTGGGCGCCGTAGGCCTGAGGTGTGTAGGACTCTGGCGTCGTAGGTGAGGGTGACCGTCCGTGCCCAAGCAGTTCGATCACCACGGCGCGGTAATGCTCCGTGAGCGTCGGTAGATTAAGCATCCACTGGCTGCGGCTGGAGAGCATGCCGTGGACCAGCAGAATCCAGGGTTTGGATTCGTCTCCATCTCGGGCGCGCGCATCGCTCGAAACGTCGTGGGTTTCGTAGTGGAGAAGGATGGGCGGCATCCTAGTCGGTGAACTCCGGAAGCACCTGGTTGGCGAATCGATCGAGAGTCTGCAAGATCTTGCCGTGGGGCGTGAGCCCGTTGTACTGCCAGGCGAAGATCCAATCGACGGGCGAGTTCTCCCGCATCGCCTGCACCTGCTTCTTGACGCTGTCCACGGTGCCCGCGAAGAGGAGCCCCATCTCCTTCATCTCCTCCGGCGAGTAGGCGAAGTCGCGACCTTCGGGCCGCAGGGCATCGCCGAAGCCGAACGGGGCGAACCAGCTGGCGCCGCAGAAGGCGGGCCCTTCGTGCCAGAGTTCCATCGCTTCCTCATCGGTGTCGGTGATGATCACATCGCGGAGGACGCCGAGTCCCTCGCCAGGCTTCAAGTCGCGCCCGACCGAGGCCGCTTCTTCGCGGTAGACCTCGTAGAGCCCTTGCTGCATTTCGGGCGGCATGGGCGGCAGAATCGCCGTGATGCCTTCGCGGGCGCACCAGCGGATCGTGCGTTCGCTAGAAGCGAAGGGTTGGAAGACGGGGGGATGTGGCTTCTGCAGCGGCTTCGGGACAACGCCGATTTCGGTCACGATGTCGTCCTCCACGCCTTGGCCCCACTGCTTGGTGGCGTCCAGCGTCCAGGGGGTCTCCGGCGGCGGAATCTGCCAGCCGGTGCCATCGAACTTCATCATGTCCTGCGTCCAGGCCTGCTTGATGATCTCCCAATGCTCCTCGAACGCGGCGCGGTTGGCTTGGTCCATCGCGTCGTGCTCGCCGGGGCGGATGCCGTGTACGCCGTGGAGCTGCTGGGCCATCGTGTCCACCCAACGGCGCTGATACCCCCGTGCGAATCCGGCCACGGCCCGACCGCCGGTCATGTGATCGAGCATGGCGATGTCTTCCGCCACGCGCAGCGGATTGTTGGCGGGCAACACAATGCCGAGCTGCCCGACGCGGATCTTCTCCGTCTGCATCGCGAGATAGAGGTCGAGCATGATGGGGTTCGTCGACAGCTCGAAGCCCTCAATGTGGAAGTGGTGCTCGGTAAACGAGATGGAATCGTAGCCCAGCGCGTCGGCCGCTTGGGCCTGCTCGGTCAGCTCCCGCAGCATCTTCTGGTAGAGGTCATTGCGGAGCCCCGCCATCCCTTGCTCAATCTCCGCCCGCGAGCCGATCGACGGCAGGTAGAAGACGCTGACCTTCATTGGGTTCCTCATTTCTAAGCGACTAAGCGCCGCGGGTTTCCTGAGCGAAACCGCCTTCGCCTGTGACGCCGCGTCCGCCTATTCGCGGCGCATCAATGCACCCAGGCGCTGCTCGCTTCGCGACGGCCGTTCGTACGGACGCCCCCCAATATCGGCTAACGCCTCGCCGATGTCGAGGCGGGGTACCGCCTGGGCCGTTTGGCAATAGACGAACGACGTGGCGCAGTAGTCGTCGACGCGCTCGGCGATGCCCCAGGCGTGCAGCGCGCTTGAGGGTTGCATGAGCCAACCGCGCCCTGCCGCCGGGGCGTCGTCGCGTACGCGTCGAAGGCTTCTCCCTGGCCCGCGGCGAAGGCGACGGCTCCAATTTTCTGAATGGTCACGCGCAGGTCGTCTCGGAAGACGATGGGTCCTAGCAGGTGCCAGCGATAGAAGCTGAGGAAATCGGGCTGGGACTCTGACTCGGAGGCGCGAACCTCCAGGGGCGATCCGGCATAGGGCGCGACGTGGGCACCCATGCCCCAGGCGCTGCCCACGTAGTCCTCGAGTCCGGTGCCGCAGATCGTGGGGTGCGTAGTGTCGCCGTCGAGGAAGACTTTCACTTCCCCTTCGCCGTACCAGTCGCCCGCGTCGATCACACGGATACCGACGTTGCAACCGAGGAACCGGCCGGGGCCGGCCAACCCGTCGACGATGGTGAAGTCTTCGCGGAGAGCCGTGGGATTCTCCCGTCGCCATCCCACGTGCAGGAGTCCAACGCCCTCGTCCGCCTGCTCGTCGCGGGTGTAGTCGATCTGGTAGTAGAACGACATCATCCGGTCTGAATGATTCGAGAGCTCCAGCCGTGCGGACTTTCGGATCGGCATCGGCGCGTAGGAGTTGAAGCCACGGCCTTCCTGGACCGCGCTAAGAATTGAGGCAAACTCCACGGGACGCCCCAGCGGCAGCCCGAAAAAGTCGAGCGCGGGGACGGAGATGCTGGGCGACGTCATTCCGTCGTAGAAGACTTCGAAAGAGAGCGCCCGCATGACCTCTGGCGGCGCTGAGGGGAATGTCATCCAGATATGGCGGATCCCTCGATCTCTGCCAGCGTCACCGTCTCACCGGGGTGCAGGAATCGATTCGGCGCTCCCTTGCGACCGCTGTGCGATTTCCCGCGCGCCCCGGTGGGATTCTCGAACGTGATCGCGTGCGACTCCATTCCCAGATCGACACGTGTGATGTCACCGAACAGATCCATGACCAGATCCTCGCACTCGTGGACGTGGGGTCGCCGTGAAGACTAGCGGCGTCGTTCCGTGCGCGGCTCACGAAGTGCGGCTCACGAAAAGGGGCCCCGGAGGTCCGGGGCCCTTCACAGCGAGAGAGAAAGCTTGGGGCTATTCGCGCTCGGGACGGCTGCCGGGGATGGCCATTCCGGCCGCCAGCGGATCCTGAGCCAGCCCGACCATTGCCGGGTTGATCCGTGCGGCGTGGTCGTAGCCGATGGAGTCCATGTGGCCCAGATAGTCCGCCACCTGTTTGCCGCGCAGCGTGCTCAACTTGTCGACACCGGCCTGCAAGTTCTCGGTGCCACCGGCGAAGAGGACGACCAGTGCCTCGCGCTCCGGGGCCGAAGCCACCAGTTCCGCCGCGAAGAGGGCTTCTTGCCGCCCGACGAAGATGGGCAGTGTCTCGTAGGCGCGGTCGTGGTGGTCCATGTACCAGCGCATGTGCCGTAGGCCGTAGTCGAGGTGCCGCTGCGAATCCTTGGCGAGGTTGGCCCACATGTTTTCTTCCAGTGGGGTTTGGGCAAGATCGTTGGCCATCTCGAACATCGATAGCTCATAGGACTTGTAGATCACGTTCAGTGTGATGATCAGCTCGGTGAACTTGAGGGCGCCATACCAGCCTTTGTAGTGCATCCCGAGGGGGGCCTGGCCCATGCCGCCGCCGTTGCTGAGCGTGCGCTTGCGGGTCACTTCGGCCTTGAGGCCGGCGTCGTAGATCTGCGTGCCCAGGAATGACTTGACTTCGTAGAAGCCGTAGGAGATGTGCTCCAGCCACTTGGAGATGACTTTTTGCTCGACCAGCGCATTGTTGCTGATCACCGTGCAGAGCTGGCAGACGGCCCGCTCCAGATCCTCGGGCAGTTCCTTCAACCCCTCGGCCCAGTCCAGATCCGTCGCCGGGGCCCAGCGGTCGCGGATGGCATCCTCGTAGAGTTCGGCGGCATTTTCCGCCCAGACCTCCGACTTCTCGAAGATGGAGTACGAGGCGGGGATGTACATTCCCGGGGAGGGGTGTGCGCCCCGCGGCGTGTCGTTTTCGTACTTCCAGGTGTCGGGCACCTCGCCGTAGGAGCCAATGTTGATGTCGCTGATGCGCAACCCCTCCGGGCCGGGCTTAGCGTGCATTCCCAGCTCAGATTTCGTTTGCAGGATACTGAGAGGGGCATGGACGAAGGGGTTCTCAGGATCCTTCTCCAGGAAGTCCAGCCAACCGTTGAGCTTCTCTTCACTCAGCTTGGCGCTGGCGAGGTTGACGATCTGATCAGGCCGCGCCGACGACTTCTCCATCCGCTCAATGAGCTCAGCCGACCAGCCGCGTGCGCGTACCTTGGCCATGACGGGCGCGGGGATTTCCATGGCAGTCCTCCTGGGAATTCACTTTGCTTGCTGGCTCGACGACAAGACCTCTCTCCGCCGGGGAGAGAGGAAGCGACAGACGGCCGGATCCGAATTCGCGATTCAGACGGCGCGACCTAGGTGATGTCCCCGAGGATTTCTTTCAGCTCGGGCGCCATGCGTTCCGTGCGGTCCAAGCCCACCACCTTCGTGCGGTGCGCGTACTCCACCATCTGCTTACGGCGCATTTGCTGCACCATCTTGAAGCCTTCGTCCATGTGCTCAATGCCGCCGCCAGCAAGAATCGCCAGTGCTTCACCCGTCAGCGGGTTGGTCGTTAGGCTGGCCTGCTGGCTTTGCGTCGTCGCGCGCTCCTGAATGTCCAGCATCGCGTGGAGCTCTTCCTTGCGCCACGGCTCGTTCTCCACGACGTACTTGACGTGGGTGACGCCGAAGGCCAAATGGCGGCTTTCGTCCTGTGCCGAGAGGCGGAACATGCGCTTCTCCGCTTCGTTCTGGGAGATCAACTCGCCCATGCGGAACAGCGACTGGACCAAACCCTCCGCGAAGAGGTGAAGGACCGCGGTCATCTCGGTGAAGTCGTCGATGGAAAGCAGGGCGACGGCGCCGAAGCCGGCGTCCGACATGCCGCCACCGTTGACGAAAATCCGCTTGCGGAAGACATCTTGGTGGCGCGCTTCGTCCATGACCTGGCTGCCCAGGAAGAGCTGGGCTTCGAAGAAGTCCGGCGGCACCTGCTCCAGGAAGCGGCCCGGTATGTCGCCAGCGATGAACTCCACCTGCGTCAGGAACGTGCACAGGGTGCACATCGCCATCTCCAGGTCGTCCGACAGCGGCTCGATCTCATGCCAGGGAATGTCTGTGGCACTGGCCCATTGGCGCTGGATGGCCTCCTCGTAGAGGAGCATCGCGCTGTCCGACCAGACGTCGCCCTTGAAGTGGTACTGGCGGGCGTGCATGGAGGTCCGTGGGTCGGCGACCGCGCCTCGTGGGACGAGGGCCCGGTTCTGGATCTCGTCCATGCCCTCCACGCCGTACATCTCTTCGTTGATCTGTTGCAGCGTCAAACCACTGCGGCCGGGCGTTGCGGTGGCCCCTTGCGGGGTGTCGACGTTCAGCCAGTCCAGGTTCAAACCGGGGATGTCGGGAGAGGTGACCATCGGGAGCCCTCCTTGGGCTGGCGTTGCAGTTCGCCATGACTGAGTACGACCGCGTCTTGCGATCGGTTTCCGAACTGTCTTCACACCTTTGAACGCGGGCGGAACCCTACGCACGCAGGCTACCGCTCATCAGCGCAGTGTACTGATCTGGGGGCGAGATAGAAAGGGGAATTCCGATTCCGCATAGCCCGAGACAGGACGCACCCGTCGATCAGCGGGGAGATGGGTCAGGAATCGGGCTACGGTTCCTCGAACCCGACGGACTCCTCGAACCGGAGAGTCTCTTCCGACCGTAGGGGCTCAGCGAAGTTGGTGCGCAGGAAGTTCACCAGATCCCAGCGTTCCCGATCGGACAAGGTGGATTTCCAGGCAGGCATACCCGTGCCGCGAATGCCGTCTGTGATCCAGGTGAAGAGCACACCGTCGGCGTGGAACGGCACGTGGATGCGGAAGTTCGCGGGTGGGGTGGGAAGGCTTCCTGCCAGGGGACCGTCCCCCAGACCCGCGTCGCCGTGACACTGCCGACAATTCTGAGCGAACAGGTCCGTTCCGTTCGCCACCGAGGTCTCATTGCGCTCGACCGGGTTTGACACAGTGCGCCCCGGATCCACATGCACCCCCGTGGTCAAGACGATGGCCACGGCCATGCCCAGCGTGCCGCCCGCCAACGCGGCGTCACCGGCGACCTTGGAAACGCGGCCCCGCAGCGTCGCCCGATAGGCGATGAGCAAGCCCGCGAGGACCGCAGCCCAGAGCGCGCCGACGCCATTCCAATCGAACTGCGTGATGGGGAGCGCCAGCGCCCCCGGCGCGGCTTGCCCGAAGGGCAGAACTGCCAGGAACGGTTGCTCAACGTCTGTCGTGATGCCATTGATTGCATCGTCCCCCACCTCGCGGCGGACCTCCACGTCGACGTCCCAGCTCCCTGCCAATCCGAAGAACGCGCCCTCCAGGAGGAACGAGGTGAGGGAGTCGTCCACTGCTTCGAGGGGCACGATCACCGGGCCAACCGCCGGGTCCTGGAAGCGGAAGTGCAGGCGCACCTCGCGCACCGGGTCGAGCGGCTGGCCGCCGCCCGCGTCGCGCAGTTCGACCTCATAGCGATTTCGGCCGACGAGATTGGGGGAGATCGTCAGGGTCGTCGTGAGATCGTCGATCAACAAAAGCTCTTCGATCGTGTTGTCTTTCTGGTCTTGGCTCAAGGGCAGCGTGCTTCGAGGTGACGAGAGTTGCGTCATGGAGGCTGTCGCTGCGAGAACGACCAACATCAGCGCCACTTCGAGGCGCATGAGGCGGCTGAAGCGCTGCTCGAGTCGTCCAGCATCTAACTCGACGTGGACATCTGAGCTGTCCTGAATCGCGATGCGAGGCCGTAGCAAGAGGGCGTTCGCGCCTGCCACGGCGAAGAGCATGGCCAAGACGGCGAGCTTGACCAGCATCGCCGCGCCCCAATCGGTCTCGCTGAAGCCCCGCCAGGCAGGCACCTGTATGAGCAGGCTCAGCCCGCCCGCCGTTGCCAGGATGGGTACAGTCGCCGCCGCTATCCAGGAGAACCGACGTACCGTTTCGATTTGGAATCGGCGTCGCTCGCCGCGGTCGCCCTGGCCTCGAATCGACCAGAACGTCCAGACCATGAGCGTCAGCATCCCCACCCAGACCGCCGCCGCGCCCACGTGCAAGGCGTCGAACAGCGTGCCCCAGATCCCGCCCCGATCGAGCGCCGCGCCGTGGCTGATGCCGGACAGGCTCGCGATCAGCCCGGCGCCAATCACCAGCATCGCGCCCAACGCGGCGGACGAACGTCGTTGTTGGGGTCGGCGCTGCACCGCCACCAGGATGAGCGCAGCCATGATCAGCAAAGTCCAGCGCAGCTCCAGCCAGAGCCCGGCGCGGGTTTCGAAGAGGAACTCGTCGATGAACTCGAGGCCGCCGAGTTTGAGCGCGCCAGAGATGGCGTCGTAGGTCGTGGTAGCAAAGAGGACGAGCACGGCGCCCGTCGCCAGATCCCAGCCGTGGCGGACTGCGACGCCCGCGAACGACTTGGCCCCATCACCCACGGACTTCGCCGCCGGAGCCGCCGCCAGCCGCACGAATAGGGGCCCGCTTACCAGACCGATCACGCCGACGAAGCTGAACCACTTCACGGCGGCGTCCGGAGCCGCGCCGGGACCGGGGGACGATAGGTTGGGGCGGAACGCTGCCCCTCCCGGCGAGCTGCCGTCCTGGTTCAGGACCGTGAACGAATACGACCCGTTCCACGTGTGCCCATCGATCTGCGACAGCGTGTTCCAGACAACGGTGTAGACGCCAGCGCTGAGGCGCTGCACGCGCGTCGTCATGTTGGTGTTGTCGTCCGGATTGAATGCCACGTCGCCGAAGTCGACGCGTTGTCCGGCGGAGTCCAGGACGCGGATGCTGCTGAAGTCTTCTTGCAACGGCTCGGAGAAGAAGAGGTTCATGATCTGCGGTGAACTGGGCAGGGCCGCGTTGATCTGCGGGTCGACCCGGACGAGGAGCGCGTGCGCGCTGGCGCTTCCCGGCGATGACAACAGCCCGCCAACGAATGCGGCCATGAGCGCTGTGATGAGCCAGGCTCTCGCCTCTGGCATCCGCGCGATCACGACTGCCTCCCTGGCAGCTGCGCGATCACGACTGGGGTGCTCCGGCCGTGCCGATCGTGCCCTGCCAGTCATGCCAGCCGTGGAATTCTCCCGGCCCCAGAGTCAGCGTCGACCGTGTCCCGACTTCCACGGTGTAGACGCCGAACGCCCCGCGCAGCAAGATGTGTCGCCCATCCGACGACCAGGCGAAGTCTGGCTGGTCTTCCGACACCGTCGTCAGCCGTTGCAGGCCGGATCCGTCCGGTCGGATCATCCAGACATCCTGCACGCCGTTGCGCCCGGTCCCGAGCGCCGCCACGATCCCATCCGAGACCGACGGGCCGTCCCCCGTCGCCAAGAAGGCGATCCACTCGCCGCTGGGCGAGAACTGTGGCACGCGGAAACCACTTAGACCGTGCTCGACAGTCAGCAGTATCGAGACTTGCAGGGTTGTGGGGTGGATGATCGCCAACCGGCTGTCGATCTGCGGACTGTCGACGAAGGCCACGAGCGGTTCGGTGGGCGAGAAGTCGCCCTCCCGGGCCCGCACGCGCAACACCTGTGTGGCGCCAGTTGCCAGGTCAATGGTCTCCAACGTGAACATGGCGCCGAAGTCGTCGTCGGTCTGTGTCTGATGTGCGTACACCAGCGAGGTGCCGTCCGCCGACCAGCGCGGCGTCCAGAAGAACTCGGCGCGCTGCTGATGCTCCAGGATGGCCCGGTCTTCACCATTCAATCGATCCGGGCCGATCAGACTGATCACGTGCAAGTCGCTGTTGATGTCGGCCTCGAGCCCAACCTGCTGATCGAAGGCGATGTAGGCCACCTCCAAGCCATCAGGCGACAGGGCCGGGGAGAGATAGGTCAGCGTTCCCTCCGCGACCAGCAGCGACCGTGCGGCCCCGTCCGTCTCGATGATGAGATCGCGGCCCACCGTGAAGACCGTGATCCCGGGCACGCCGATGCCGTCGGGACCCTTCAGGGGCTCGCTCTTTCCGCCGCCCCCGCAGGCCGCAACACCCAGCGCGACGAGACTCAGCAGCAATGGGACGATCCAAGTGCGGCGTTCAGTCATCACGTCTCCTGGAACTGCCATTGATTCGGGTCACGATGAGGCCCGTGGCGGCGAGCCCGCCCAGCACCGCAAGCACGATGACTCCGGCTCCCACGCCGCCGTCCCTCTCATCGTCCACATCTACTTGCAGCGTCGGCGGGGGTGGTGCGCTGGTGTCGGAGTCGTCGACGATTTCATCGGTGACATCGCCGGGGTAGGGGATCAGGAGATCCTCTGCCAGCGCGCGATCAAGGTCCCGTTCCGCCTCCGTGGGGGACCGACCCACGTAAAACGACGATGTGCCTTCGTCGTCATCGCCGTCGTCGGCCGAGAGGTTTCGCCACGACATCAGGTATCGCCCCGCGGGGAGATCCCCGAACACATCGACGGCTAGCCGCCGCCGGTCCTCGTTGTCGATGAGCGCGGAGCTTAGCTCGATCGGGTCGCCGGCCTCGTTGGTCAGAGTGATCGCGTTCGCTTCCTCTTGGCGGAACAGTTGTTGACTGAAAGACACCTCTAGCCGGGAGGGCGATGCCGTCAGTTCAGCCGCGAACGCGGGCGTCGATTCCCGATAGGCGGCGTGCGCTTCGGCGATGCGCGCTGTCCCCGCCACCAGTCCGCCCAAGAACACAGGACCCGCGACGATGATCAGCATCATCGTCGCGAGCCGTAACACCCGTCCGCCGAGATTACGGCCCGGAGGCTGGCGCTTACTCGTCGTGATCCTCACCTTCGCCCTCATCGTGATCCTCGCCCTCCTCGTGTTCGCCCTCGGAGCCCAGCACCGGCGGGGGCGGGACGTCTTCGCCGCTGAGGAAAGCGCTGATCGACTTTCCGAACTCGTGCGTCAACGCATGGACCACCGTCGTGGGACGGCCCGCCGCTTCGGGGTCATTGTCCAGCACCGGCCCGATCAATGCTTCCAGCGCCTCGCGATACTGATCGACGTTCGGCTGTAGTGCACTGGGCCAATCAGCGCTGGCGATGGCCTCGATCGCGCGTTGCACCGTGCCCGGCGTCGTCGCGTGGATC
>Ga0302133_10002105_pt1 | contig 12340 bp, 8 predicted proteins | sample CB9_331_MG_FD_203121 | JGI IMG/M metagenome (GOLD analysis project Ga0302133, IMG submission 203121) | Marine microbial communities from Western Arctic Ocean, Canada - CB9_33.1 | ecosystem: Environmental > Aquatic > Marine > Oceanic | place: Canada: Western Arctic Ocean | collected 2017-09-19 | reverse complement strand
TATGCTGTATGCTGTTTCCAGAGTCTAGGTTCTGTAAGGTCTGGAACATAAAGACACTAGCCTGTGCTATAAGTAGTTCCGCACGTACCTCAGAGAGTTCTATTGAGGATGAAGATGTAGGTGGTGTCGCTATCCCCATACTTTCTATGCGGAGTATGCGCCCTGACGGGTTACATGATGAGGGGTATATATCATACGGCCCTTCAGGTCGGTTGATGTCCGCCTGTATAAACAGTCTGTTAGGGCCGGGGTACGGGACAGTCGAAGGCATACTATACAGGCTAATGGGATCTACCCATGCCCGCGCAAGGTCAAAGTAACAAGTAGTAGTCGTGCCTCCTAGATACACACGTACACTTGTCCAGTCAGCGGGTACATCAGCCTTCGCTTCTAAGTCCTGCCAGTGATCCTTGCCGTCATGATAGTCGCTGTATGTGAAGCTACTGCCACCGTCAAAGCTAATGCCGATACGAACAGCACTCGCGTCCTCCGCAAAGACCCACGCCCTGAAGGTGACTGTCTTCCCGACTATCTCCTTCATGTCCATATTCCCGTCTATTTCTTGGTATATCTGGTCAAGCCCGCTCGCTACAAACTTCAGAGAGTTGGTGCCGTGGATACGGATAGTGGTCTCGTCAGTTAGAGTTGGTGAATCTACCTTAATCCACCCAGGGCTATTACCACCAGCACCTACAGCGGTCTCAAACCCAGGGTTAGTCGCAATAAGGTTATCCACAATAATGGATTCATCCCTGACTGGTAGCCACAATACGTCAGCTAGTGTGCGAGCGGCTTCCTGTAAGGCATCTCTATATACATCAGGGTTATAAGGAAGGATGTAGAAGGTATCCCCAATAGTGGTAGTCTCAGAAAAGGCTGGAGCCACAGTTAGTGTGGTGCCAGCTATGGTCGTTATTCTCCTAGCCTGACCCACAATATCGGGCTGAGTAGCCGCTGCGATGTATACCCACTTATTATAGAGCGTGTTAATGTCGTGAGTTAACGTGGTGTCCCCAAGGGTAGTTGTAGCCCCTGCCCCAGTTACAGTGGACGATATGAATAGACCGCTTGAGCGGGCCATCATTTCTATTAGACGATTAAGAGTTACTGCCATTTAGTTCTCCATTGTAAGTTCGTAGCCATATTACATCATACCAAAGAAGCCCTTGCCTGTTGCGGGTAGAGTGTACTCCACCACTAATTTAGGTTTAGTTGTGGCCCCTGCCTCAGCGGGGTGTATAGTATAACCAAAGTTTTGATTACTAGCGTATCCAGGCCAGGTTGGGGGGCCTACTACCTCTGATGCTTCACGAAGCCCAAAGTCAGAATAACCAGCGGGGTCAATGTGAGCTATTCCCGCTGCATTTAGAGCGAAATTAGTATACGTTCCTGACGACCCTGCAACGACATTAGGGAAGGCCTTACTAGGGGCAAGCAGTGTAGTGCCATAGGCATCGTAGTCACCCCTATTTATAGCAGCATGACCAGCGGTTGAAGATGAAGCCGATACCACACTCATACCAGGGGATATATAACCAGTATAATTACCATATGAATCAAACAGAGACATATGTGTAATACCGTATGAAGTCTGTCTACAAATACTCAGGGTTCCGCCAGTTACCGCAGCTCCAGCCCCCAATCCTGATGTATCTAACGCAATGGTTCCCCTTTCTATAATGTTCCAATAATCTGTGGTTGTTCCACTTCTAACGTTTACTCTTAGATAACTATAGTCATCAAAAGCCCAGTCATAGTAATGTGCTCCAGTAGAACCATGTATAGCCGTCCAAGAGACACCAGCGTTACCGACATAGTACGTCCCAGTTCCACCTGTAACTTGATGAAACCCATCGTAAGACGAGGTTTCAGTGTGAGCGTCGGGATAAAACGTCGCGGAGTCACCCACTGTGATCGGATATGCAGGCATAGGTGCCAAATTGGAATTGGCAGCAGTGGCTATTTGTAAGGCCTCTGCATCCAGAAACACACTCTCAGGAATGAACTCTTCGTCTCCATTCGCAGCATACTCACCCAACTTCAGACGATAGTCCCCAGTCTGATTGTAGGTGATACGCACATCGCCACCTGGATTGGCGGGGAATATCCATTTGCCATGTACCCGTCCCTGTACCTGTCTCAATTGCCTCTTGAATGTGCCATAGTTCCATTCAAGAACATTTTCGTTGTAGGCTGAATTGTCTGGGTCTGTGGCGAGAAGCGTTGGCGCAGATGGCGTTACAACAACACTACCCACCGTAACCCTTGGAGTGAATCCTAGAGTTGCTCCTGCGGCACGACCCAGGACATCAGCATTCCGAACCACAAGCTCAACGTCACTCCCTTGAATGGTGGCTGTCATAAGATTCTTCTGTGATATATATACTCCGCTTCCGTTCAAGCTCCATCCTGGTGTCAACGGGTCACCAGAATTATCTATCATAGGCAGCCCAGACGAGACCATGTATTTGGTTTTCCTGTCGCTATGGCTATAGAACTTAGCGTATGGAGAATGCCCCTTGCCTAAGCCACGATGAGCGTAATCCTCCGTGAATGTCACATCAGACGAATTAACGCTGTGAGCATTCAGATGCGACAATAGAACTGGGTCAGTAACCGCTGGATTGATTGGCATTATGCAGCCGCCAAACAACGCCACTTAGCTGTCACTGTATTCCAGACAAAGCCAACGTCTAGCCTTGCTCCTTGTACGGTGGTGGTTGGTAGTGCTGTCGTGCTGGCCTCAAATTTCGCTCCCCAGGCTATTGCCATGGCTGCACTGTTATCATCCGTGATGGCGATCCACAAAGTCTGTGCATCGACGGGAGTTCCACTGAGGCTGGATGTCATGCTTGTGATTGCAGTAGCCAATGCTGTAACCGAGAAATAATCTACATTATCAGTATTGATAGTTGGGGTGGCATGAGTTATGACCGTGTCCGTTCTCTTGGTAATCCGTTTATTGGTCAGGATTTGCGTGTCTGCCAATGTCACCGCAGTTCCAACTACACCAGCAGCAGGTAAGCCGGTTGCGCTGGTCAACACGAGAGCCGTCGGAGTGCCTAGTGCGGGAGTGACAAGAGTGGGGGAGGTGGCGAAAACGGCGTCACCAGAACCAGTCGCACTACCAGTCAATGCAGTGCTAAGCTGTGCTGATGTGAACGACCCCAATACTGCCGCATTGCCAGTAGAGGTTATGTGTCCAGTCAGATTGGCATTAGTTGTTACGGTATCAGCATTCCCAGTTAATGCGCCAGCAAAAGCTGTAGATGTGATACTCGTTGCGCCAGTTACTACCCCAGCGTCAATGCTGATAGTGCCGTCTAGCAGAATAGCAGACCCTACCTCAGGTTCTATGTTAATCGCAGCCCCTGAGTCTAATGTTAGGACTCCTGCTGAATCAATATCTACAGTACCGTCTGCGGTTATCTGTATATTACCGTCTGCGGTTATCTGTATATTAGCATCTGCTGCATCAGTGTCCACAGTTACTAATGTGAACGCTCCATTAGTTGCAGATGTCATAGTAACCGTATCGCCAGTGGAAGGGGTAAAGGTAACCACTTTGTCCGTGATGACAGTGCTACCTACAGTAAAGTCCGTGGTAGCATCTACTGTTGTGCCTGTAATTACGGCTGGTGTATTCCCTCCAAGGGCACCGTCAATTGCCCCAGCGAAGCCAGTGGACGTAAGAAGCCCAGTGTTGGGATTGTAATTAAGGTCGGCATCTGACTCTAGACCTACATTTCCGGTAGCTGTGGCAGCATTAGCGACAAAAACGATTACGTTATCTTCAGTCTCGGCATTGTTATTAGTTATAGTAACGGTAGTTGCGTTAGTACTACCACCACCAGTAGCACGTATTACGGGGCCATTGTGTGTTGGCATTATCCACTCACATCCGTGAAGTATTCAACATCGAGTGTTGCTGCATTGCCGCTGGTTTCCCTGATGACCTGAAATTTCCGTACTTCATCTCTTGAATTTAGGACAATGATATCTCCAGCATCGGCTTGAATGCCCCTTGTTGTCGTGGGGGCTATTCCATCACGTGAGAATACAACTGAGTTTCCACGTACATATATCTCTGCGACATACGCGGCTTCGCCTGCGGGTACAGATAGCGACTTAGCGGCTGACGTCACATCAAAAGGTGTCGCCCCCGCAGAACCTCCACTAACACTGCTTCTAGTTCTAACTCCCATGTGCTCCTCCGTTTCTCGCTCTAAGAGGAGAGCGTATATTAAATGTTATTGCCGTTTGGTCGGGGGCTTTAGCCCTCCGTATTTAAGATTCGAGTATCTCCCCTGCTCCTCGATTCTCATCCGAAGCTCCTTCCTTGCTTCGTCCAACTTTCGTCTGTACTCGTAGTCTCGGTTCGACTTTTCCACGATGTCGTGAAACTTTTCCTTTGGGATCCCTTGCTTTTCCATTGCGGACTGGAGTAGCTCGTCTAGTTCGCTGTTGCTCATCTGCTTGTTTGTCCCCAACGGGACTATCAGGCTGGGGTTCCGCCGCGACTGCTCCATTTGTATGTATATTGCTTGTCGGTTCTGAGGCCTTGTTAGATTCAATCTCATTAACTGCGGTATCCCTTCCCGCTGTGCTTGCGACAAGTGCTTTCTTCATATGGAAGTTGGTGCCCATTAAAAAATGATTGAACCATTTACCCATTCTTCTCCTCTAGCAACTGTGCGACCAGGGCAGTTAACGCTTCGACCTGAGCGGACAGAGCTGCTGTGTTATTTGTTTCGACCGGTTTACCATGTTGTGCTTCATATTGCTTTTGAGCCTTGGACTCCCACTGCTTAGCAGCCTTAGCGCTTTTTGTGACACATCCTGATACCTTCTTGGCATCATCGTGGTATTTACCACAGCCAGGACAGTACACTTGAAGGACTGTAGGGGGAGAGAAAGACCACCCCTTATCAAGGTTAGCATCTCTCTCCCCCTGTCTTATCACCTTGCCCGCTTCATCTCTGATAACATACTCCCTAGTGGCAGGTATGGCGTGAACCTCACTGCCGTCAGGTGTGTAGTACCGTTGCTTCCGCGGGCCTCCCCAGCTACCGCCTGATGATATGTCTTGCTGAGTTATAGGTGATATAGTCATCTATCTCCTGTATTCTACTACGGTGATATTTGCAAGAAAATAAGAGCATAGTCAGCGGCCGCAGGTGCAATAAGCATTTGGACTCCAATAAGTTGCTCATTCTCATGGGTGCCATCAAAGTCCATATCTTCAGTTCCGCCAGCGGTAACTGCCCCAGCTACCCGAACCTGCTGCCCAACGACACCAGCAACATTAGCCAAGACCGATGCCGGCCCCCAAGTCTGTACCCACCCATAGTAGTCAGCTGTTAGCGGAGCAGGTGCTACACCTACAGCTACATTGCTTACTGTGGTTGGGGATATTATTACATCCTTATAGGGGTTCGTCGACAATCCTACCTCACAGTTACCAGCACCTGCCGTTAGAGCAGTTACTAAACCATCTACTTCATCAAGCGTCAATACCATACCTACTGCACCAGAAACAGCAGTGTTAGATTTAATTCTATATAACTCACCTGCTCCTGTCCCGGAGTTAATGTGCATATACCCATCTTTGTACTGATCTACTGTATAAGTACCAGATGTAGATATAGTTACAGATGTAGCGCCAGCAGCAGCAGCATCTACAGTCAGGTCTTGGTCGTGAGCCGCAGTACCTGCCGCAGCCTGCACCACAGCTCCAGCTGCAATAGTGACAGCGCCCGCTTCTATATATCGGAACACCCTTCCGTCAGGGGTTATTCCACGAGTGCCGAGAGCTAGGTTCGCTATACTAGCAGTGCTAGTCTTTTTCTCAGCTCCATAATCCAGTTCAACATGACTTGAGAATGACATTATTTTCTCCTTTTATACTTTCTTAAATCTATTAGGAAGGTGTGGAAGCGTCGTTGTTGAGTTCCACTATCCAGCTTGCGAGGTACTCGCCAACACCATACTCACCAACTACGTTCAGTTCAGTCGCTCTTCGAGAGGGGTCATCATCTGGGAGAATATCCCATTCCTTAGATGTAGCAAGCACCAATGCTCCACCACGACCAGAAGCGAAGACTCCTCCTTTAGCAACATTCGAAGATGAGTCTATAGAAATATTCCCGGACTCATATACGTCCATCCCGAAGATTTTCCCAATCTGGTAGTTCTTGAGAACATCGTCACCCATGCCCGCAGAAGTCAGCGCTGTGGCAGGAGTGTTCGGAGTGAATATATCCACCAAGTCCAACAGAGTGAACGGGTGATGTACCATAACGTAGGGTTTTGGGGCAGGGCCACCAGAAGAGAGAGGGTTCCCTGAGAGTGTTGCCCATGAAGCTGCAATCATTCCAAGGGTTAGGGTTCCACCACCGCCCATGGGGGTATGAGAGCTATCGTCAAGCTGTCCCGCAAGATCAGATTCTCGCTTAACAACCATTGCTTCACCGAGAATTCTACCTGCGGCACGAATAACATCTTCTTGATTATCTCGTGCCAACTTCCAACTCAGGAGTATCTGTGCTCCAACCTCACCAGGAGTAATTACCACATTGGTATCAGACATGGACTGTGGGTTAACCATATCAATCCCATCAGTCAGGTTATTGGCACTGACTGTACCGAAATAAGGCAGGTTAACAGTAGACCCGTCTCCCTTAGCCTTAGTTATACGCCATGCGAGCTTACTGAGAACTTCTTTAAACTGTTCCGTATAACGAGCTTCTTCGATAACGGTAGGTATCGTATCAGCCAGTACACTATTATTAGTGGTTGCCATCTTATCTCCTTATGTTAGCGTTACAAGCCCCGTGCTTGACGCATTGTGTAATAGGCTTTCTGTATCTTAGGGTCGGTAGGGTCAGCTATGTAAGCGTCCCTTACCTTTACCCAGTCAGGACTTACGCTTGAAGCTACCCCCGCCGTTGCTCCAACAGAGAGTGTTTCCGAGGCTCTATTTTGTTCTTGCCGAGTTGCCTCTATTGAAGCCATGCGAGTGTCTTCTATATAGTCATCTAATTCATCAAAAATGGCATCGTACTCATCGGGTGTTTTAGCCTCTCCCCACTTCTGCACGGCTGCTTGAACGGTTGGATTATCAGAAGGTATACCAGCTCGATCTATCTTGGTACCGAGGCGCATAGCTAATCGCTTTGCGTGTCGTACCGTAACAGTCAACTGCTGGTCATCACGTTCCTCATTGTCCAACTCCGTTAAACTTGCCTGCTTAGCGTCCTCGTCTCCGTATGAATTTTCCAGAGATTCCCTTCTCTGTTCTCTACGCATACGGCGCATCTCAGTTTTAACTTCGTCTAACTGAGACACGACATCGGGGCCATTCACCTTGACCTGCTGGCGACCCCTTAGGGTCTTATACTCTTGCTCTAGCTTGCCATTAGATTCAGTTAGTTTTTCGTACTCGGCCTTGTAATCCACCTCTGCTGATTGGGGGGAGGACAGGACTTCCGTAGTATCGGGAGCCTCTGGTTGACCCTCAATGTTCGTGGCTTCATTCAATTGTGTCATCTATCTCCTTATAGGTTCCAGGGTAAAAACCTGGAACGTAGTAAGCCCCAGTATACGCTTGATATCTACATTATGTCAAGCTGCGTCCTGTACTGTGTCTCTATTTGCTGTTATTTGTTGAGCTTCGCGATTCATCATGAGGATAAGCCTGTCTACGTTTGTGCGTGTCAGTCGCTTGCCTACGGCTAATGCTTCTTCATGCCGCTCCTTTCGCATTGATACTCCACGTATGTTATCAATACTTACCCCTGCCTCAAGTACCATACGCCTAGTCTCTCTAATCGCCGCAACGCTACTTAGGCTTACAACCTGACCTGATATAAATAAGGCAGCCTCAGCAGTTGGATTCCTCTTCCTGTATTGCTGACGGGAAAGCTGTCCTCTCTTTAGTTCTAGTGTGTCAGATGGCAATTCATTATATTCCTGTGTGAACTTGTCCATCTCTTGGCGCATAACCCCAGGGATACCTGGGATATTATATGCAGACACTCCAAAGAACGCGGCAGTTCCGATTGCGGCTGTCTCTAATCCTGTTGTATGTTCCACTATGTCATTCAAGTCTTGTGCAAATAGTGGCAACCACCCACGTGCGAACTCTTGAAGGGTTAGGTCATCCCCAATGTATGTTGTCCCCTGCTTAACGGATAGAGCCATTCCTAGCGCAGGGTGGAACTTAGATTCTATAAACCTCATAAGAGTGTCAACTTCCCTAGCAGGGGTCATTTGCCCTGTTGTTGTAGCCTTACGCTCCCCAGATATTATTCTTGCAATTAGAACAGCCATCTGCTGATGACCACCCCAAGGGTCTATACGGGTTGTCCCTACTTGCAGCTTGCCGAAATCAGAGGATTTTGGGTTTAGCTCAACTACTGCCATGCCTGAAGCCGCGGCTAGCCCTATCATTCCCGCAATCCCTGCCCACATACCATATACGTCACGTGCCAACATCTTCGCAAGCTGTCGCCCTTCAGCGGTATCCAGCTTTGGAATCTGTTTTAATATCATGAATGGAGCTTGTGCTCGCGCCACGTTATTCCTCGCTGAGAAGAATATATTGTTGAGTAGAGGAGCTATGCTTTGAGCTCTCCCCAAGTTAGCCCTCCCAGACAATATGTTGACATTAGTGGCTAGGTCTTTGAACGCGTCAGCGCTAGCATGGATACGCGTAAGTTCCCTTGCTTGAGCTGCATATGACTCAAGCCGTAGCTTATTGAGATATGCGGATGCCACTCGTTCAGATATTTCCATCCCTTTTGCAAGAGGGGTTATTAGTTTCTGTAAAGGGTTTATAACATTACGTAAGGTATCATTGCTTGGCTTCATCCTTGTGAGGTGAGATAGCACACTGGCACCCATGTACATTTCCTCACGACCTGACAGTCCGCCAGACAAACTCAAGCCTGTATACTCTACCCCATTTTCTACGGAATCCGCATACCACTCATGCTCCTTAATCGCAGCATTAACCTCGTCGCTTCCAGCCTTTTTTATAGCCTTTATATGCGCCCTAAATGCCCTAATAGCTGGCTTACCTTCTGGTATAAGAAATAACCCCTGCCTAAGAACCATGCTATCATCGAAGGTTGCGAGCATAGCCCTTGGTAAGTTCCATACCTCCATCATGAACTCCCCCAACTTCTGTCTATCAGACCGCAAGTCAAGAATAGACTTTGCGAATTCAGAACCAAAGACCTCTTCCATAACCTTTAATTCTGCGGGTTGTGGTAGTATGCCGTATGTTAAATTCCAAAAGGCCTCCTGTATGTTAACGGCTGTCATTCCCCTTTTGGTGCCTAGTGTGTTAAATACTTGCCTCACGAGCACTTTAGTCTCTTGAGTGGTTAGCCTCTCCAGTGTACTTAGCTCTGGGGTTGCTCGTTTCCCTCTCTGTGCGGCTCGTACCTCTCTGTGGAGTTGGTCAAATGTGCCAGCTTTGCGATTACGTTCCGTAATTTCAGCTATCTTTGCACTACGTATCTTGTCTTCTGCGTCCCTTTCTTGCTTTAGTTGCTGTCGTCCTTTCCTAATACCCGTCCTTAGCATCCCTATAAACTTATTGAGCGTTGCCTCATACTCAGGCAGAACTTCCCCGATGGGATTGATAACTGGTGAATCTATAATACGGTGAGTAGACTTCCCGACAGAACTTAATGTCGTAGACCTATTCTCATTTCTTAGATCACGTATATTATCATTATCCGTTCTGGAGAGTAATGGATTTTCCTTGGGCTTACCTGGATCAAGGTCAACAATTATCCATGCTTCGTCATTTTCTTTTAATCCAGGTACAACAATCCCATCGTGCTTAAGCCCACGTAGGTTCTTCGTCATTTCCTCAGAACCTCTTAGAGATCCTTCCAAATTTCTTTGAGTCTTAAACCTCTTAATCATGTTCTCTGCTTGTTCCTGCGTAAGGACAAGAGGATTGTTAAAAGTGATCGGGCCTTCACCAAGTCCAGGTAATTCCTCCCAAGAATCAGGTATTTCTATTTCAGGTTCTCTACTTATATTCGGATCCTGATCTATAAGGCGCGCAGTGTAGTACCTACCTACCCCAAGGCTTGCGTCCAGTCTATTATCTGATGGAGTAGCAAATTCTATAGTTAGGGGCTTGCCGGTTTTGAAAGGGTGACCCATACGAATATTCCACATAATCTCGCTTAGCTCATCATCGGACACGCCCAAGCCTTTTGCTTCCACTTTAACGGATGCCCAATCACCAAAGAGTCTCATCTGCGCATCAGTATATCCATCAAAGGTCTTAAGATCCTTAGCTGATAGATTATCTAAGTCTAGATATTGAGCCCCGGATTTCTCCTGAAGACTTACCTCAAGTTTGAGTATCCTCGTAGCAATCTTGGTATACCTACCTATTACCTCAAGTTGCTCGTTACCTAACTCCGTCTTTATGCCTTGTACTATATCCTTCAGGTCGTCTTCCAGGTTGGGATCTTCCTTATTGAAAAAAGCAAGTGGGTCACTACTATTGTCCCCTTTTGAAGATAGCGTGATGCTATCGTTAGAGGCAAGAGCTTGTGCTCTGATCTTAAATTCGCTCCAGTAGCTATCATTCATATCAGGGCTAGCCAATTCTGTGTCGTTTATGTTTACTTCCATATCTAAAAGATACTGATCCAAGTCGTCTATGATGTCTACGTCAAATTCGTCACCATCTAGTCCTTTAAGAACGACCCTAAATTCTTCAATAGATTTCATATCCATAGGAGCATCGGTTCCATAATCATTAATGAGATCATTAATTCTGCTTAGAGCAGCCTTTGGTGTAGCTCGCACCTCTGCCTCAACTGGTGGCTCTGGCCTATCTATTACCTCTGGGGTCGATGGTGGTTCTGGTCTATCTATTACCTCTGGGGTGGCTGGTGGCTCTACTGTGGCAGGGGAGCGGACTGCCTCAACTGGAGCCTCTGGTGCAACTGGTTCGGGTATGGTTTCTCTAACGGGAGGAGTGGCTTCCTGAGCATTTTGTGCTCCAACATAATTATCTAAGGCGGACTTCCATGCCGTGAGTTTCTTAATGTCACTTGCGTTATTCGACGCATTGAGACTCCCAGGGGTGAGTGTTTTCCTATTGTTTATTGAGTTATCTAGTAGCGGAACAAGGATCCTCAACTGGTTCTTGGCCTCTAATAGATTTTTTGGTGGCAACCAACCTGTAAGTGGCGGGCTCTCAGGGAATCCTAGAGTAGGCGGGTCTTGCCCCGCAAGATCAGGGACTGGTGACTGAGGTCTATTATCAGCGGTACGGTTATAATTAACCCCACCTTCAGCATTAAAATTATCAAACTCATTACGCACGTGCTGAGGCACATCCCTCCCGTCTTTGATTGCTTGCTTGACCATCGCCCGATGCGCATAGCCGGATTCAAACAACTCCCATCTCCTGTGATGCCCCTCAGTATTGTAATGAATGTAATATCCTGCCCCTGGTATAATCGGATCCGCTGTGTATTCCTTTCCCTCAAACTTACCTAGACTTACGTCAACGGCGTGCTCTATTTCATGTCGCAGTATAATAGGGAATGAACCCATATCCTCATAATCTGTGTTAACGTGCAGAATCTGGGACGTAATTGTTCCTTCGCTATCGAAGCGTGTATCTAGCTGTGCAAAGGTTACGCCGCCAGTTTCCGTTGGGTTCATCCCATTACTTGAGTGCCTTTCGATGGTTATTTCGCCCAGCTTATACTTCCTTTTGTAATGATCCAAAATTGTGTTGGTGACGGATTCCCCATTCTTAGCACCTGCATCCACGCCAGCGTTAACCCTTATTAAATTTGATACCCTTTTCATATGTTGTTTGACGGACGGGCCAAGCATCTCACCTCGCATTATCCTGGGCACGAGCTTGACTTGCTCCGCATATTCATTAGCTGTCATCTTCCATGGCGATCGCATCTTATTGGTGAATGCCTTTTCCAGCTTTATATCTTCATCGGTACGCTGAGGGGATTCCCGCTCTGCATTTATATCCGATTGGTCTACTGGTGACTCGTTAGAAGCGCCTGCTTGTTCACGAGAAGCTCGAAGTAATCGGTCATCTAGATCAGCCCCGTGAAACTCCTGTATTATGAAGAGAATAGCCTCTGGCGATTCCTGTCCTTCTACATCGGGATGACTAGCGGCGTACTTATTTTTATAGTCTTGGTCAGTTCTCATGCTTATATAATGATCCTGCATGATTGCTTGATCAGCCTCCGTCAAGTCCTCGTATCTGCTTGTACGAGTGCGAAGATCATTCATGATAGATTCTAATAACTCAGAATCCATAGAC
>Ga0302133_10002101_pt1 | contig 12349 bp, 9 predicted proteins | sample CB9_331_MG_FD_203121 | JGI IMG/M metagenome (GOLD analysis project Ga0302133, IMG submission 203121) | Marine microbial communities from Western Arctic Ocean, Canada - CB9_33.1 | ecosystem: Environmental > Aquatic > Marine > Oceanic | place: Canada: Western Arctic Ocean | collected 2017-09-19 | reverse complement strand
GCTGATTGACGAGATCGCGCCGCGCTCCAAATACCATGACGCCATAGCCGCCCGCGCGGCCCAGGCCGTGGCCCAATCGGACCGTCCTGCGAGGGCCCAGGGCATCACGCTGACACCACTGCAACGCACTATCGATGGTGACACCGTCCGCTATTCCACCCTGTCGGTGGAAATTGACCGAAATAGCCGTACCAGCAGTCTGACAATACAGGGACCAACCGAGGCGCCGCCCACCGATGTGGCGGCCATCCAAGCGCTGGGCGCTGAATATTGGCCCTTGCGCCTAGCGCGCGAGTTGGACGACGCAATCCTGCACCTGCGCACCAACGAGAACGAAATTGGCACCTGGTTGTTCCATACCAGCGGCGACGGCGATCTCGTAGCCGCCCACGATGCCGTCCTGGCCGCCAATCAGGATCACTGGCTGGTGCGCGAGGTGATCCTGTACCTGAAACGCTCCTTGAAGCGTATTGATGTCACCTCCCGCAGCATTTTCGCCTTTATCGAACCGGGATCGTGCTTTAGTGGCACCTTGCTGGAACTAGCACTGGCGGCGGATCGCAGTTACATGCTCGATGGCCAGTTTGAAGGTGACAATCAAGGCCCCGCAATGGTGTCCCTGACGGCCATGAATTTTGGCCCCTACGACATGGTCAACGGCCTGACCCGCCTGCAATCGCGGTTCCTGGATGATGCGGACACGGTGGCGGCCCTGGCGGTGCGCCAGGGTGAGGCCATGGACGCTTTGGGGGCGGAAGATGCCGGTCTGGTCACCTTTGCCCCCGACGATATCGATTGGGCGGACGAGGCGCGCATTGCCATTGAAGAGCGCACCGCCTTTTCGCCAGATGCCTTGACCGGCATGGAAGCAAATTTACGCTTTGGCGGGCCCGAAACCCTGGAAAGTAAAATCTTCTCACGCCTCTCCGCCTGGCAGAACTGGATATTCCAGCGCCCCAATGCGGTTGGCGAAACCGGCGCGTTGCCGCTGTATGGCAGTGGCCAACAAAGCAAATTCGATAAAAGGAGGGTCTGAACGATGGCCATTGATTATCAGGAACGCATTCCCAACAACGTCGATCTATCGGAAGACCGCCGCCTGCACCGGGCCCTGGAGGCCTGGCAGCCGAACTATCAGAAATGGTGGCACGAGATGGGGCCGACAGAATTTCAGACCAATGAGGTCTATCTGCGCACCGCCATCAGCGTGGATGCAAAAGGCTGGGCCAATTTCGGCCATGTGAAAATGCCAGAATACCGCTGGGGCATTTTTCTTGCCGAACCGGAAGCCGAGCGCAAGGTCAATTTCGGCGAGCATAAAGGCGAGGCCGCCTGGCAGGAAGTTCCCGGCGAATACCGCGGCATGCTGCGACGCCTGATCGTCACCCAGGGCGATACCGAGCCGGCCTCGGTGGAACAGCAACGGCAACTAGGCTTTACCGCGCCGTCCCTCTATGACCTGCGCAATCTGTTTCAGGTCAATGTCGAGGAAGGTCGGCATCTATGGGCCATGGTTTATTTACTGCACGGCTATTTCGGCCGCGATGGCCGGGAAGAGGCGGAGGAGATGTTGCAACGGCATTCGGGCGATGCGGATAAGCCGCGCATTCTGGGCGCCTTCAACGAGAAAACTCCCGACTGGCTGTCCTTCTTCATGTTCACCTACTTCACCGACAGGGACGGAAAGTACCAACTGGCGTCCCTGGCGGAAAGTGGCTTCGACCCACTCGCACGCACCTGCCGCTTCATGCTGACGGAGGAGGCCCATCATATGTTTGTGGGCGAAACCGGCGTGGGCCGGGTGGTATTGCGGGCCTGTGAGTTGATGAAGGAACAGGGCGAAGACAACGTACGGAAAATGGGCGGCATCGATCTGCCGACCTTACAGAAATACTTAAATTTTCATTTCTCGGTCTCCCTGGACCTGTTCGGCTCGGAACGGTCCACCAACGCGGCGAACTTCTATTCCATGGGCCTGAAGGGCCGGTTCGAGGAAACCAAGATCGACGACGACCATACCCTGGGCGACGCGCTGTATCCGATCTTGGAACTGGAGGGCAAAAAATTAGTCACCAACCAGGATAACGCCCTGACAGTGATCAACGAACGCCTGCGCGACGATTACGTCACCGATTGTGACCGGGGCGTGCGACGGTGGAACCAGATTATCAAGCGTCAGGGCATCGATTTCGAGCTAAAACTGCCCCACCGCGCCTTCAACCGTCGGATCGGCAACTTTAGCCTGGAAAACACCTCCGGCATTCGGGTCAGCCCCAACGGCGACGTGATTACCGTGGCGGAATGGGACCAAAAGCATGGCCAATGGCTGCCCACGGAAGCCGACCGCGCCTATGTGATCAACCTGATGCAGCCGGTCACCGAGCCGGGAAAATACGCTGCCTGGATCGCCCCACCGGCCCGGAGCATCAACAATCAGCCCATCGATTTTGAATATGTACGGCTGAACTAGAGGTCCTTGTTGGGGTTAATCAGAAACTTCTCGCCGGTGGCCTGCCTGCCATAAACAGCCATAGCCTCCGCCGTCAGCATGCCGGCGAGAGAGACCTCTTGTGTATAATGGCTGGCGAAGGTCGTCTTGATCTCCGCCGCGACCCTTTGGCGAAATCTGTTGATTACCTCGCCGCCGGCTTTTTGCAGGAACGGCGTCAACAGCCACCCCCCAATACCCCAGACCATGCCAAAGCCACGATTGAATTCCGTGGGACCACGATCAAGGCCGCCGTATATATAAACCTGCTTATGGACGGTGGAGCCATAGCGGCTGTATTCTGTGGCCGTTCGGTTGGCGGCCACTTCCATGCAGGTCAGTATCTGCCCGGCCAGCCTGCCGCCGCCGATGGCGTCAAAGGCAAGGGTTGCCCCCGTGGCCACCAGCGCCTCCGTCAACTCGTCTATAAAATCCGGCGATGACGAATTGCAGACATATTTGGCGCCGAGCGCTTTCAGGATCTCCACTTGGTCCGGCTTGCGCACGATATTGACCAGATCTACCCCGTCCTGAAGGCAGATTTTGTTCAGCATTTGCCCCAAATTGGAGGCCGCTGCCGTATGCACCAGGGCTTTGTGGCCTTCCATCCGCATAGTTTCCGCCATGCCCTGGGCGGTCATGGGATTTACGAACCAAGAGGCGCCGTCAGCCGCCGTCACGCCTTCAGGCAGGGCTAAGCATTGATCCACCCGGACAGCCCGATATTGGGCATACATGGCGCCGCCAATAACGGCAACGGTCTTGCCCATCAAGGCCTGCGCCAGTTCGGACGAGCCGGCCTTGACCACGACGCCGGCGCCTTCGTTGCCCACGGGCAAGGACTGGTCCAGACGGCCGGCCATGGCCTTCATCATGGCCTCCGGAATGTCCGCCATCACCATGGCGCTTTCGGCGCTGCCTGAAATCTTTGCCGTGCTCATATCGGCCGCGCCGAACAGCAGGCCAAGGTCGGACGGATTGACCGGGGCGGCGTCTATACGGACAACAACCTGATTATCCTTGGCTTCCGGGATCGGCACCTCGGCCAGCATGATTTCAAGCGTGCCGCCGGATTTTATGGTAGAGCGGAGTTCAAATGGCATGTGCTGGGGTCCTGTATTGCGAAGATCGATGAATGATATATTCGTATTAGTCAGATTATCATATTTTCAAATGCACCGGCCCACAAATGCGATGCCAAAAATTCGCCTGTTGTGTCCGCAATGATGTTTACTATTGGCATGTACTTTGAATTTTATTGCCCCTAGAGGACACGGTTTGGCAGAGCATCATTACAAGCAACACACGGTCATCATGGTCGGGCGCGTTCATTGATCAAAATCTCGAACGGCTTTATTGGCACAAGACATGGTCTAGCTGGTCAACAGTCATCGGATATGCCGGCTTGATCATCGGCATCGTCCTAGGGCTCATCATATTACTGCAGGAAGACTATCGAAAGTTTGGAATTAGCGCGGATTTCTTTAACCTTTTATCCTCGCGGATGCTCACAGCGCTGATCTTTCAACTATGCGTCAACCCTCGCCTTTTCACCAACTCATAACCAGAGAATTTTCATTTTGAAAATGTTCTGATATTTGGAATTAGAGAAATTTTTCAATCACTTAGGATCGCTTCGGGTTTCTCATTAATTCGGAATTCTGCTTGGGGCAGCATGGTCAAAATACTCGAGCCGACAGGACAAAAACCGCGCCATGAAGAAAATTAAACTCACCACGGCTGTCTTTATCATGGCTGCAGCCGTGCTGGCCGTTCATTCGTATCATAATGAATATGCAGACCTTCCCCCCGCCACCCGTTGGATCAGGACGCTCATTTATGGCCTTGGCCCCTGGCTCTGCGCGGCGGCTTTTGCTGGGGCCAAAGTCTGTTTTCAAAAATTACTCTCGAAAGAACCAAATTTCCGTACCACGTTTCGCTGGGTCACCGGCGTTGTCATTGGGCTGATGATCTTTACGAAAATCATCGCCAAATAGTTCGCCCAACCGAACATCGGCGCGTTAATCGTTTGCCTGGGCCGAGGCGTGCCGTATTATTCTTTCGCCAGCGCAACCCATAGAGGCATTTGTACATGAGCGGGCCATTACAAGGTATCCGGATTCTGGATATCGCGACTATTCTTGCGGCCCCCCTGGCGGGCACCCTAATGGCGGATTTTGGCGCCGACGTGGTGAAGGCCGAACTACCCGGCGCGGGCGATGGCTTGCGCAACTTTCCACCCTTCAAGGATGGCAAGTCCATTTGGTGGAAGGCCGCCAACCGCAATAAGAGATTTATAACCCTGGATTTGCGCAAGCCCGAGGGCGCGGCGCTATTGCTGAAGATGCTGCCGAAGTTCGACGTGCTGTTGGAAAACTTCCGCACCGGTACCCTGGCCCGCTGGGGCCTGGACAAGGAGACCTTGTGGCAGGCCAACCCAAACCTGATCATCCTGCGCGCCACCGCATTTGGACAAACCGGGCCGTATGCCGCCAAGCCAGGTTTTGCGCGAATTTTCGAGGCCATGTCCGGCCTGGCCTACATCACTGGTGAGCCGGACCGTTCACCCATGCACAACGGCTATCCCATTGGCGATTCCATAGGCGGCTTGACCGCCTGCAATGCGGTGTTGATGGCGCTGTTGGGGCGCGCCCGCGGCACTATAACGGGTGGCGAGGAAATCGATCTATCACTGACCGAGGCCACGTTTCGGCTGCTGGATTCGCAGACCATCCAATATGATCAATTGGGCGAAATCCCCCAGCGCACCGGCAACGCTTCGCACTATTCCGCGCCCGCGAATGTATTCAAGACTTCGGATGACCAGTACGTCTCCCTTTCCGGCAGCACCCATGCGATCTTCCTGGGTAACGCCAGAGCTATCGGTCGGCCGGAGTTGCCGGACGATCCGAAATTCAACTCAAATCAAAACCGCTTTACCCATCGGGCTGAGATAAACGAGATTTACGTCGACTGGTTCGCCAGTCATACCCAGGCCGAGGCGATCGAGGCGTTCGAGCGGGAGAAGGGCACCCTCGCGCCGATCTATTCCATTGCCCAAATATTCGAAGATCCCCAGTTCGCCGCCCGCGAATCAATCGTGCCAGTCCAGGACGATGACTTTGGCGAAGTGCGCCTACAGAGCGTCGTGCCGAAGCTGACCAATCACCCCGGCAAGGTTCGCCATACCGCCCGTTCCATCGGCGCCGATAACGAGGCCATCTACAAGGAATTTCTCGATCTGGACCGGGCTGATTTGGCCGAGCTAAAAGAAAAAAATATCATCTAAAGGGATGCTATTATCGCCCTTCGTTTCATTGTCGGGCTTGACCCGGCAATCCATGGTGATCTCCGGCGCGCCGGTGCCAGTAGATGCCCGGATCAAGTCCGAGCATAACAAATTACGCATAATTTTTCCCATTTGCCCTAACCCAGCAGGGTAGCCATGATCCGCTCCCGCGAAAGGGGCATGTCGCGGATCCGGACGCCAAGGGCATCGGCCACGCCATTGCCGATGGCCGCCGCGGTGGGCGATACGGCGCATTCGCCCACCCCTAACGAAGGCAGGTCGGGGTGGTTCAGCACCTGGGCATCGATTTCCGGCACTTCGCTAAAACACAGGATGGGGTAGCTGTCCCAGTCCAGGGAGGTGACGCCCGGGCCCGCCATGCGGACCTGTTCCTTGAGGGTCCAGGACGCGCCCTGCACCGCGCCGCCCTCCAACTGGTTACGCACGCCATCGGGATTGATCACCAGACCGGCATCGGCCACCACCCAGATATGCTCCAGCTTGACCGTCTGATCCACACTCAAGGCCACGACGACGGCGGCATAGGCCGCCGTATTCTTATAACGCGCGAAGGCCAGGCCCAGTCCGTGGCCCTCCCCGCCCTTGCCGCGCCGGTCCCAACCGGCCATGGCGGCCACCTCCGAAAGCACGGCCCGGGCGCGCGGGTCGGATAACAGGGCGAGACGGTAATCCAATGGGTCCTTGCCGGCCATGGCGGCTAGATCATCTATCATAGCCTCCATGGCAAAAACGTTTGGCAACGCGCCCAGGGTGCGCAGGGCCGAAGTGCGTACCGGGGGCGTTGTCACCAGATGATGCAAAATGCGGCTATTAGGAATGTCGTAATAGGGCCTGGCATTCCGGGTACCGCCGCCGCCCGCCTCTTCCGCCGGGTCCTGTGGCACCGGGGCGGCGGGCGGATTGGGCAGCGCCTCGGCCGCCAGCAGAGAGCCACTGCCCGTGCCGGGACGTTGGACGTGGGTCGGGCTCCATATCTCGGATGTCCAATCCTGAGGTTGGCCTGCGTCATCGACCCGCACCCCCATGGTCACCAGCATAGCGGGCCCAAAGGGTTCAAAGCCGAACTCGTCCTGCCGGCGCCATTGCAGACGTATGCAATGGCCGGGCTTGTTAACGGCCACAATCGCCGCGTCCAGGGCAGCATCATCGGCGCCGTTATGGCCATAGCAACCAGCCCCATCCAAATGCCGGGCGGTGATGGCCTCCGGGGCTAGGTCAAGCACCTCGGCGATATTGCGGCGCAGGGGATGCATGCCCTGGCCATGGGACCAGATGGTGAGGTGATCGTCCACATACAGGGCCAAGGCGCAGGATGGTGCCATGGAGGCGTGCGCCACATAGGGGCGGCTGAAAGTCGCCTCCACCAACCGTCCGGTCGGCGCCGGATCGTTGGGGGCGCCATAGTGGTTATCAATGGATGGCTGGCCCTTCAGCCAGGCGGCTTCCTGCTGGGCCGGGTCGATATTCGGCGCCCCGTCCCATTGCGCATGTTCTCCCGCCGCAGCGGCCGCCGCTTCCACCGCCGCCTCATCAGGCCCGATAAAGGCAACGAAATTGGCTCGTTTGAAAATTTCGATCCCGGCACCGGCGGCGCGGCGGACCGCGGCCTCGTCCAGGAACCGTAACAGAGCCCCTCGCCCCGGCTGGCGGAGGACGCGAGCATGCAAAACATCCTCCGGTATCCGGTCGTGAAGATAGGCACCACCCCGTAATTTCGCGGGTAGGTCATGGCGGGCTATGTCCTGGCCAACGATACGGTAATCGCTGGGGGATTTAGGCGCCCAGCCGCCAGTAGGCGCCTGGGACCAATCAATTTCTGGCGCCACGCTCCAATATGACAGGTCACTTGGTACACCGTTGACGGCGAAGCGGCCGGCCGCCACCGAAATGTCGTCGGGGCTGCAATTCAGGCGCAATGCGGCCCGCCCCACCAGCAATCCCCGTGCCTCGGCACAGACCAGCCGTATGGAAGCACCAGACACCATGATGGACAGGGAGGAAGAGGTATAGCGTTCGTCCGGCCCTGCATCTGTATCACCGGCCAGCATGACGACGCGATCAAGGGGCAGATCCAGCTCCTCGGCCGCGATTTGCGACAGGGCGGTGACCACGCCCTGGCCGATCTCCACCTTGCCCGTGGCTACCCGCGCGGTCTCATCCGCCTGGAATTTCAGCCAGCGGTCCAGACGCGGGTTCACGGTCAAGCTGGCCGGTAGGGTAATGTCTTGTGGGCTCATGCCGGATCCTCCCCCCGCAACAGGGCGGCCGCGCGCCCTATGGCTTTGATAATGCGGGTATGGGCGCCGCAGCGGCACAGATGGACGTCCAGGGCCTCGACAATTTCGTTCCGGCTGGGATTGGGGTTCCGGTCCAACAGTGCCTTAGCGCTGATCAGAATGCCGGACAAGCAATAGCCGCATTGCCCCGCCTGTTCATCCAGAAACGCTTGTTGCAGGGGATGGGGGTCGGCCGCCCTACCCAGGCCCTCAACCGTCAGCACCACCCGCCCGGCAACCGAATCCAGGGCCCGGGTGCAGGCATAACTAGGTTCATTGTCGATCAGGACCATGCAACAGCCGCATTGTTCCAAGCCGCAGCCATAGCGCGTACCGGTCAGGCCAAGTTGGTTGCGCAAGGCATAGATCAACGGCAGGGAAGGCGCGCCCGCGACCCGCTTTGCCTCGCCATTAACGGTCATTTCAAAGGTCTGGGTCAAAATGCATCTCCTCCCTAATTTTGATCTGTGTAAGCTCTGCGCCGCGGGCCGGAAAGCGCTAAAACCGCGCCAATTGCCGCCAAAACGGCGGCCAAGGGCCCGAATCCGGAAAATCCAACCGTCGCCAATATCCAGCCCCCCAGAGCGGCCGCGCCAAGCCAGCCCACGGAGGCCGCCGTACTGTTCAAACCCATCACCGTGCCCCGCACATCGGACGGCACATCCGCCAACGACGCCATCAACGATGGCCGAGCCAGAGCGGTAAAAAACATAAAGGCAAATCCCAGGCCAACTGATGTCACGACGCCAGGATGCCAAGCAAACAATAAAACCGCAACCACGCCAGCAGACATCAGAGCCAAGGCAAAGGTCAACATGCGGTTCTTCAGCCTGTCGCCGAGTTGCCCACCCAATATGGTGCCCAGGACATTGCCCCCCGCGAACACCGCCAATGGCAGGGCCAGGGCCGTCAAAGATATGTCATAAGTCTGCAGCATGAAGGTGGCGTAGTAAACGGCGGCCAGGCCAAAACAGATACGTTCCGCGATTACGCTGCATAACAACCTAATGACCGCCCCTGAAAGCGCCGCTCGCAACGACGGCCGGCGAACGGCCACTGATGGCGCCGGCGCCCTGCTCGGGGTTGAAGCGGTGGTGGCGAACATGGCCACGGCGGCCACAATGGCCAAGGCAGCGACGCAGAGATTAACGCCGCGCCAGCCAAGGCTGGCCCCAATCCAGGCCGCCAGGGGCACGCCCACGAGCAGGGTCAGGGATTGCCCCGCCATCACCCAGCCAAGCGCCCGGCCCCGCTGCCGATCGACCACCCGCCCCGCCACTTCGGCCAGACTGACACCCGTGAACAAACCGCTGAAGCCACCGGCCAAGGCGGCCCAGGCTGCTACCGCCAGAAAACTTTGGCCGTTGGCGACGCCGACCAAGGCCAATGCGAGGCCAATCGGCGCGCCGACCAGAAACGGCCGCCGGCCCATGCGGTCCGAGGCCACGCCGGCGATAAATGACGCCGATCCCCAGGCAATGGACGTCAGACCGAAAAGATTTGCGATGGTGGCCAGGCCAACATCGAGATCCCGCGCCATATGAATTAAAAACGGTGCCCGTGTCACGCCGCTGGCCGTGATGGCAAAGGTCGCCAGACAGGACGCCGTGATCAATACCCACGGCATGGGCGGTGCAACGGTGGCAACAGGACGGGCCGTTTTTTGGATCGTCATGTTGGCCGCGCCCCGGATGGCGATGGTTGGATATGGCAACGGAATCAGTAACCGTTTATTGTAGCGAGCTATGATCAGCGGGGAAAGAACGAGCAATTAATCGGTTAAACGGTCAATTGGCAACGGCCTTCATGAGTGCATAATGGCGGCCATGCAAATGACAATTAAAGATCCTATTCCCAGCTCGGATTTTGGTGGCCAAAAGCCGCAGTCCGACATTCCCTTTGCCACCCGCCGCCGGGTCAACTGGGGCGATAGTGACACCGCGGAAATCGCCTATACGGGCAGTTTCGTTCCCTTCGCCATCGATACCCTAGAAGTCTGGTATGAGGCGGTTTTGGGATTTAACTTCTATCAGCTGAAGCAGAACAACATGGGCAATCCGGCGGTCTCGCTGCACTTTGATTTCCATGCGCCGCTTGTGGTGGGTGACCGTTTCGATACGGCCGTATTCGTGGAACGCCTGGGCCAGTCGTCCATCACCCACCGTTTTGAAATGACCAAGATTGGCGGCCCCCTGGTATGCACCGCCTCTTTCACCGCCGCGCTGGTCAAGGATGTCCATACCCCTGCGATCAGATCACAACCCTTTCCCGATGACTGGCGCGAGAGGATCAAAGGCTACCAGCGGGAATGCGAATTGCGCGAAACAGGCGTGAAAACCCGGCGCGAGATCCTCGACTTCTGGTTCGGCGCGCCCGGCACGCCCGAGAGAGGGCAGTCGCGCCCATTTTGGTTCGCCCGTCAAAATGCCGGCGGATCTGAATTCGACGCAGAAATTCGTACCATATTTTTGACGACGATCGAGGCCGCCGCAGCGGCGCAGTTGGATCATTGGGCCCATAGTCTGGACGGCACGGTGGCGCTGCTTATTCTATTGGATCAATTTCCCCGCAATATTCACCGCGGCACGTCCCAGGCCTTTGCTAACGACGCCAAGGCACTGGCATTGGCCAAGCGTGGTGTAGACGCCGGCTGGTTGGAGGGGCTGGACCCCATCGTCGGCAAGTTCTTCGTGCTGCCATTCACCCATAGCGAAAACATGGCCGACCAGGAGCAAGGCGTCCAGCTCGCTACGCGGTTCCGCGGCACGGAAGGCGGCAAAAAATCATACGAGGCCGCCGTCAAACACCGCCAACTGATCATCGATTTCGGCCGCTTCCCCCACCGCAACGCCGCCCTAGACCGGGTCAACAGCGCAGCGGAGGACGTCTATCTGCAAGATCCCGAGGCAGGTTTCTAGGTGGAATATGTCGCGAACTTCTGGGTCACCGCTTGCGCTGCCCAGTCGGTCTTGATGTTGACGACGGCGACCATGCCGCCATCAACCTTGGCCTGAGCACGGGCGAGCGCGGCGGCTATTTCGCCCGGCTCCTCCACATACTCGCTGTAACAGCCTAAGGCTTCCGCCATTTTGTCGTAACGGGTATAGCCCAGGTCGCGTCCCGGTTTTTCCTTTTGCGGATCGGCGGTCCAGCCACCGTTCAAGCTGATCACCACCAACACCGGAATTTTGTGGCGCACCGCCGTATCCAGTTCCATGGCGTTCAAGCCGAAGGAGCCATCGCCATGAACCACGATGACCTGGGTATCAGGCTTGGCCACCTTGGCGCCCAGACCAAACGGCAGACCAACCCCCATGGTGCCGAAAGGGCCGGAATTCAGCCTGTGACCCGGCGCATAGGTGGGCAGGGATTGACGGCCATAGTTGAGAATTTCCTGGCCATCGACGACTAGGATCGCGTCACGGTCCATGAAGTTCTTTACTTCCTCGCACAATCGAAGGGGATGAATAGGGACCGCATCCGATAGACTGTTGCTTCCCGGGCCGGCCCGCTTGGACGCTTCTTTTTCCGCCAGGGCGCGGCGCCAGTGATCATATTGCGCCGGATCGACCTTGCCCGCGATGGCCTGGTTCAATTGCCCCAATGCCGTCTTGGCATCGGCAACAATACCAATATCTACCGCCCGGGCGCTTTCCGAAATTTCCTCCACGTCAATATCGATCCGCGCGATGGTAGCATCGGCGGAAAAGCGCGGTGGGGCCAGATGACCGACGATATAGTTCAGGCGGGTGCCCACCACGGCGATCAGATCAGCATCACGAAACGCGGTCGACCGCGCGGCGGGGAAGCAACAGGGATGATCCTCCGGCACGACGCCACGGCCCTGGGGCGTGGTGTAAAAGGGAATGCCGGTGGCATCGACAAAGGCCTGCATTTCTTCCCAGGCCTGGGACCAGATGATACCGCTGCCCGTCAGCAGCACCGGGCGCTCCGCCTTGGCCAACGCGGCGACGAGTTCGTCGATTTGGGCCTGCGGCGCCGGCATGCCGGCGCCAAGGATGGGCCGGCCCGTTTGCGACCAATCGATGTCTTTCTCGTCCACCATTTGATAGAGCGTGTCGCCCGGCAGATCCAAATAGGCAGGCCCCGGCTTACCCGACATGGCGCGCTGGATAGCGACGTTCAACATTTCCGGAATTCGGCGGGCATCATGGATACGGGCAGCGTATTTGACGCAGCCGGACATAATCTCCATCTGATCGATTTCCTGGAAAACCTGTTTACCATTGCCCAAAACCGGGCTGGCCCCACCCA
>Ga0302133_10002097_pt1 | contig 12358 bp, 10 predicted proteins | sample CB9_331_MG_FD_203121 | JGI IMG/M metagenome (GOLD analysis project Ga0302133, IMG submission 203121) | Marine microbial communities from Western Arctic Ocean, Canada - CB9_33.1 | ecosystem: Environmental > Aquatic > Marine > Oceanic | place: Canada: Western Arctic Ocean | collected 2017-09-19 | reverse complement strand
AGGCGGGACGGGCCCAGGTCCTTGACCCACATCGAGGCCGATGCGTCGATCGCCACCACCACGTCCACGTCGCCCCGCTTGAAACTGGAACCGCCGTAAGTCCAGAACGGGCGGGCCGCCGCGACCACCACCAGGACCAACGCAAAGATCGCCAGAAACCAGAACTTGACGTGTCCGAAGAGGGGATAGCTCGAGCCTTCCGTGCGGGCGGGGCGCAACACCAGCCGGAGGGCGAACACGAGCAGACCGAACACCAAGAGCAACCCCGTGATCGGCACGATCGCGAGGTATTCAGGATTGGCGAACTCGACGCTGTCCCGAAAGAGGCTGATGACACTGTCCATGCGGGATTCGTACCACGGGCCTCGGGCCCCTTGGCCCAGGCCCCACGTCCTGGGGCGAACTAGCCGCGACGACGGCGCACCGGAGTGCCCTCGCCCTTCATCTGCTCCAGCTCGGGTGGCTCGATCTCACGCGGCGCCTCGAGCGCGCGACGGACCGCCTCAGGATTGCTGGTCAGATCGTAGTTCCACTTGTAGTCGAACCGATCGCTCGAATCGCCACGCAGGGCGCGCTCGTAGTCGGCGTTGACCGTCTCCAGCACCTCGAGGATGATCGTTTCCTTCTGTATCTGCGCGTCCGCACTCTCGGGATCGATCGCCCGGTAGCGTTGACGGGCCAGCATGAACTTCGAGTTCGCCAGCAGGTGCGACGCCCGGGGGTCATCGATCTCGTCGGCCAGCTCGTCCACCACGGTCTCGTAGTCGCCGGTCAGGTAGCTGTAGGACGCCTGCTGCAGAAACGCGTCCTGAAACAGATACGAGTCGGCGAACCACTGCATCCCCCAGCCCCGGCTGCCTTCGTAGAAAGCCGTGACCTCTGCAAGCTGTCCCTCCGCGCCTTCGAAGTCTGCGCGCTCGACACTCTCGCTCAGGCCTTCGAGGTTCGTATAGAACGCCGCAAGACTCCGTGACGGCACCGACACGGCGAGCAAGAAGATCAGCGCCAGCACGAAGCCGACGAGATAGCGGAAGGAGTGTTCTTTGTCGAGCAGGTCTGTGAATCGCATGTCATCTATCCCAATCAGCACGACGAAGACGGCGCAGCGCTCCGGCTCTTCTGTCTCCGTCTCCTGTCATCACGTCTACGGACTCGTGCCCCACAACAGCTCCGACACGAATCCCATCGGAATGCCGACCACCAGCAGCCCCATCGCGACCAGCAGGAACCGCGAATAGATCGGCACCTTGAGCGCCCGATGCTTCATCTCGACCCGCACCGCCTCGCGCTCGTCGATCGCCTCGTATGCCCGCGTCAAGCTGTCTTCGTCGGTGACATCGAAGTAGTCACCGCCGTATTCCTCGATCTGCGACACCAGTTGCGGCACCGTGGGGTGCAGGAAGCTCGCCGTCCGCGCGTCGCTGGTGTTGATGTAGATGATGTAGGGCACGATGTTCCGCTTGTTCAGCTCCGCGAACTCCGCGTCAGGGAACTCGTCAACCGCCGCGTCGGTGATGATCAGCACCGCCCTGTTCTGATTCGCGCCGCGACCGACTGCCGCCTCGTCCCGGTCAAAAAACTTCACGATGTCCTGGAGTGGGCGGATGATGTTCGTATCGCCCTCGGCGGGGATGATGCGCACCTTGTCACGCGGCACGACCATCGCCTTGTCGAGCCGCTGGGTCATCACATACGGCGCGTCCCACACCTGGAAGTAGTACAACTCGTCGTCCATGACGAAGTCGTCGACCATGTAGGGGTAGGTCGAGAACAGCCACAGCGACACCCGGTCGTTCTTCTCACGCCGCATCTCGAGAAACTGGAGATGCGCGTCACGCGCCACCTCCGCCTTCGACTTGCTGGTCTCCGGGAACTCCCAGGCCATCGAGCCGGAGGTATCGACCAGGTCGATCCGCACGCGCGACTCGACATAACCGCTCACTTCCTCGGTAGCGGTCAGGAAAGGATCGGCGACCGAGACGATCAGCAGCGCGAGCGCGGCGGTCAGCAGCAGCTTCGGCGTGCTGTGCAACATCCGGATCCAGAGCGGCTTCCGATGAGAGGCGGCGATGAGGTGACCCGAGTGCTGTCGGGTGTGCCGCTTCTGTCGGGCAGCGAGCCGCACCAGGGTCAGCACCAGCATGACGCTGACCGCGACCCCGACCCAGACCGCGACACCCACGTCGCCATATCTGATCTGCGCGAGGTCGGTCCCGATTAACTCCCGGACCCCCCCGTCAACGAATGCGAACAGCTCCGACCACTGCATGAACATGGACTACTGCCCCACCATAGCCTTCAGTCTGTTGAACATCTGCACATGGGGACGCAACGTCGACAACGCGTCGGCCAGCAACCGGGCCTCCTCCGTCGGGCTCTCGATCGGCTCCGCCGCCTCGAGCTCCAGCCCACGCTGATACGCGACCAGACGGCCGGTCAGCACACCCAGCGCCTCCTTCCGCGGCCCCTCCTCCAAGGTCTGCACATGCCGCTGCATGTCGAGCGCGGTGTCGCCGGGCGCCAGGTCCGGCAGGTCCGCGTGCAGGTAGTCGCGTAGCGCATGCACCAGGCCACGCTCGAAGGTGGCCAACCGCTCGGGGTCGGCGCCCGGTGGCAGATCCTCCATCGCCTTCAGCTCGCGGGTCACCTGGCGCCGGGCGTCCCACATCGACGGCGCTATCGGAATCTGCGCCTCGAGCCGCGCCAGTTCCTCCTCCTCCTCCGCCTTCTCCAGCGATATCGCCTTCGGCTTCCGGGCGACCCGGACCAACATCACGAACCAGAGCAGGAGCGGCAGCGGCGCCACGGTCCAGGCCAGCGTACGAAAGAACGTGGCTCGGCCGGCGAAACTGCCGAGTTCGATCGTGTCGCGGATGTAGAGCAGCGGCTCGTCCGTGATGGACGTCACATACCGCACCAGCCCCTGCCCGCCGTCGACCGGTCGCACCTCCGCGTCCTCGATGTCCTCTCCGAGGTCGCGAACCAGGTAGTAGAAGGGAAAGCTCGGCAGGATGTAGGTCATCTTGTTCGGATCGACCAGCCGGAACCCGAAGGTGAAATCCCAGATATACTCGTCGCCGACCTGGCTCTTCTCGACCGTCAGTGACACGCCCTCGAAGGGCGCCACCGGCAGCAACGCGGGCGTCATCCGGTCTTCGAGGATGATGATCTCCTGCCCCTCCGAGACCAGGTCCGGGAACCGCACCCGATACGGCTGGGTGATGACATCCCCGGTCTTGACGACGGTCGGCTCCAGCGCGAGCGTCTCGACGGTCACCAACTCAACCCGCCCGTCGTCCACTTCGGGGGGCTGCGCCCATCCGGCGGAGGGGGCAAGGAGCAGGAGGGCGCCCAGCAGCATCGCAGATATTCGAGTCATGTCCAACTGTCGACCTGTCACGTCTGACTAACCTCTACCGGTCTTCACTGACGGGCGGTGCGCGAGATCAAGAACTTGGGCAACGCCTCGATATGGTTCTCTGGGGTCAGGACGACCGAGTCGATGCCGGCCCGATGCTTCAGCTTGTATTGCAGCGTCTCGCGCGACTCCTCGATGCGACGTCTGATCGCGCCTGCCTTCCGGGCCGAGATCACGGTCTGTTTCCCGGTCTCCATGTCGGAAATACGGATATACCCCAGTCGGCTCTTGACGCGAAACTCCTCAGGGTCATCCAGGATGAGCACGATCATATCGTGCTTCGATGCCAGTGTCCTCAGCACCTTGAAATTGATCGCCTCCTGATCGTTGACGAGATCGACGAGGTCCGTGAGAATGACCACCGAGTGCCGCATCTTGAGCCGCGCCAGCATGAAGTCGAGCGCGACCTTCAGGTGCGCCGACCGCCGGGCCGGGAATTCGCGCTCGAGCTTCATCTTGTCGAAGATCTGGTGCGCCATGTAGAAGACCTGCGACGAACCGAGCTTCGGGCGCATGTACATCTCGATGCGATCGGAATACCCGAGCAGCCCGACCGGGTCGCGCAGGTTTGCGCGGGTCAGCCCGATGTTCCCGAGCAGATCCAGCATCAGCAGCGCTTTGTTCGACTCCTGCGACACCTGAAACAGCGTCGAGTAGGACAGGTCGCACACGATCAGGGTGCGCATCTCCTTGGGCTCCATCCGCTCGATGCGGTAGAGCTTGTCCGGATAGGTGCGCATGCTGAGGGCCCATGACACGTCCTTCAGGGGCTGACCTGGTCTCCACTGGTCGATCCCGACGATGTCGTAGCCGGCCCCCTTGAAGCCGCTCTTGTGCTCGCCGTAGTGGATGCTGGTGGAGCGTTTCCTGACCCGGAGGCCGTGCTTGATGTCACGGAACCTGGCGAAGAGCTCCTCTACTTCCACGGCGGAACCTCCATGTCCCGCACGATCTGTTCGAGCAGCTCGTCCTTGTTGACCGAGAACTCCATGCCCTCGCGCAACACGAGCCGGTGCGCGAGCACCGGACCGGCCACCGCCTTGATGTGGTCCGGGGTGATCACCGTGTCGCCGTTGAAGAACGCGAAGGTCCGGGCCACCGCCTCCAGGTGGAAATGGACGCGTGGCGAGATCCCGACCCGGATGTACTCCTTGACCGTGCGCGCGGCGCGGCCCATGACCCGGTGCGGCCGCGTATTGCGGATGAGCCGCACCTTGTACTGCTGGCCGTAATCGGACATCTGGACGGTGTCGAAGATGTACTGCGCGATGTCGAGCACCTCGTACAGGTCGGTGAGCTTCTCGACCTTCGACCCGACGACGTTGCGCGAGGTGATCTTCAACTCGTCCTCTTCGTCCTCCGGGTCCATCATGTTGATCGAGAGCGTGGTGCGGTCGAGCTGCGCGACCGGGTTGGCGAAGGTGCCCTCCTCCTCGCCGAAGATGTTCTCGGTGCAGATCACCATGAAGAACCGTGGTCCCGTGACGTCGGCGAAATCGCACGACAACGGGAACAACGGCAGCACCTTGCCCTCGGCCAGGTTGCCGTAGTCGGAGCTCAGCGTCGCCGAGCTCTCCTCCATGCCCTCGAGCACGGCCGCTTTGGTCTTACCGGACAGCCGGTTGTCCTCGTCGATGAGCACGATGTGCGCCATCAGCTTGCCCGGCTTGAACATCAGCTTCCGCGAACCGTCCGTCCCCTCGACGATCGTCTCGTAGCCGAGAATGTCTTCCGGCATGTAGGTGGGCAGCCCCTGGATCCGTTCGAACTTGGCGTCGATCGCCATCGCGCAGGCGCTGACGAGGTCGGTCTTCCCGGTGCCGGTGGGGCCCCTGAACATCACGTGCGGCTGACGCAGCAACTTGGTCTGGCTCAGCTTGTCGGTGTACGGCAGCAACGTGAAAAAGGCCCAGGAGAGAATGCGAGCCGCATCGTCGAGGCCGTAGAGCCACTTGGTCGACTCATTCTGGAACCGCTGGACCACCTCGTTGGCCCGGTCGAAGTCGACGGCGCGCTTGGGTTGTACGGCCATGAATCTGTCGTGCTCTCCTTCTGTGTCGCGGCCCCTCACCGGCCGCGACCTGCCTCAAGTCGCCCCGAGGGCGAACGTTAGTGTCGCCGCACGACATCGCCGCGTCAAGCGTGTTTCAGGAACCCGCGAGCCGGGCGAACACCGTCTGGCGCCCGCCTCCGAGCGACGGAAGGACCTGCTCGACGCGACTACCGGACGGGGACGCCGACGCTGAAGCCGACATACACCTCGCGATCGGGCGACGGCTCGAAGTAGCGGCCGCCGAACGCGTTTGAGATGGCCGACGAGTTGTAGCGCTCGTCGAACAGGTTGTCGATCCCGATGTATGGACGGACACCCACGTCACCGACCTTCGTGTCGTAGCCGAAACGAAGATCGACGACGGTGTGGGCCCAGTTCGACACGGTGTTGTCGTTGCGAACGAAAAATTCGTCGACCCAGCGGACGGTCGCGCCCGACCGGAGACCGAACGGCGCGAGGTAGTTGAATCCCCAGAAGACCCGATGGGGGGGTGCGCCCGGCTCCTTGTTCCCCGCAAAGTCGGACGAGCCGCTGGTGAACTCTTCGAACTCGAAGTTCTGGTAGGTGTAGGCGAACCGCGTATTGAAGCTGGCGGTGGGCAGCCACTCGAGCATCAGCTCGACCCCGTCGCGGGACGCCTTGCCGGCGTTGGCGAAGAAGTCCTGCGACAGCGGGTTCTGGAACGAGATCAGCGCATTGTCTACCGTCGACACGTAGACCGCCGCCTCGTATCGCAACCGGGCCGGTTCGGCCAGCCCGCGGACGCCCACCTCGAAGCTCCGCAGATCCTGGGGATCCAGATCCTGATTGAAGCCACCAGCGCCGGTCGGGGTATTGGATAGCTCGACCGTGGTCGGGGTCTCGTAGGCGGTCGCGAAGTTGGTGAAGAGGTTGACGTTCGGGGCGACCGCGAGGGTCATCCCGACCGACGGACTCACCGCGTCCATGGTGCGGTCGCCCGACTGGTCGCCGTCATCCGTCTTCCGGTCGCCGGCGCTGAAGTCGTAGTAATCGAACCGCACGCCGGCGGTGAACTGCACCCGGTCGTGCGGCGCGATGCTGACCTGGACGAACGGCCCTGCCGAGAGCACATCCTCGGTCTGGCTGACCGCCAGCGAGCCGTTGGTCGAGTCTCCGCCCGGCGTCGACGGCGGCACCTGGCCGAACTCCTGCCGGTCGTCGTTCTGGGATGCGACGTCCAGACCGGCCGCCACCTCGACGCCGACCGACCCGACCTGCATGCCGGCGACATACTCGGACCGGACCCCGAACCCGGTGCGGGCCAGCTCGATGTTCTGGAAGGCACCGATCGCGTCCAGATTCCGCCACATGCCCCAGCCGGTGGCCCGGAACACCTGCGACCCGCCGAACTGATGCTCGACCGTCACACCGCCCTGCCCCTGTGTCGTCCCTTCACCCCAGTGTCTCGACAGCGCCACATTGCGGGCGAGACAGGAGCCCGAAAGACACTCGTCGTCCGCACCACGCACGGGGTCGGCACTGGCGTCGGCCAGGTTGAGGAAGCTGGCGCTCTCGGAGAACGGCGCATCGTAGAGATTGAACACGCCACGGATCGTGGTGCTCGGCGACAACACCTGCCGGACGACGAAGTTCGCCTGGGTGATCTCGGCGGCGCTGTTCTGGCGGAACCCGTCGGTCTCGAACCGGCTGACGCTGGCCATGAACTGCGTGCCGGCGTTGCCCCCTTCCGCCCGCACCTGCTGCCGGTTGTAGCCGTAGCTGCCGAACTGGAAGTCTGGCGTGATCGTCAGGGGCCGGGACGTGTCGAAGGTCGTGGTCATATTGAGCACGCCACCGGCCGAGTTGCCGTAGAGCACCGAGCTCGGGCCGCGCACCACGTCGATCCGCCCGACCGACCCGAGGTCGATGTTGCCCGGCTCCGTCGTGCCGTCGGCCGTCGTGATCGGAATGCCGTCCTGGATGATCGCCAGGCCGCGAAGACCGAAACGCGGCTGAGGGGCGCGGATGCTCAACCCGATACCGCCCGAGAGCCCGTAATTACGCCGGTTCTGAACGAACAGCCCGGGGATGCCCCGGAGCGCCTCGTCGAGCGACGCGCGGCGTTGCGCGAACTCGATCTCGTCTCGCTGGATCACGGCTACCGACTGCGGCACCGCGGAAAGCTCCTGGTCGGTCCGCAGGACGGTAACGGTTTCCGCGAGCGGCGCGATGACGAGCATCAAATTCACCGTGGCGGACCCACCCGTGGCGACCGACTCGGTGGATGCGTCGCCGGTGAAACCTGGCAGCGTGCCGCTGACCAGATAGGCCCCGACCGGCAGACTCGACACCTCGTATCGTCCTCGACCGTCGGTGACTGCGGTGCGAACAGCGCCGGTTGCGGAGCTGGTCACGGTGACGGTGACGCCGGGCAACACAGCGCCGCTTTCGTCCTCGACCGTCCCGTCGATGATGCCGCCGCCCTGTCCGACCGAGGTCGCCGGCACGCTGAGCAGGAACAGGGCCATCAGTGCCCACACACCACGGGCACTCGATCTCGATAGGTTCGTCATCGTCCTAGGTCTCATCTGTTCTCGGGCCACGGAAACGTCCGGGCCATCGGTTGTCTACTCCGTCACGAGCACGCGGAGCCCACCGGCTCTGCCGGATCAGTTGGCCAGCGGGTCCGGACTATCCGGAACTTGACAATCCCCGGTCTGACGTCCGGGCGCACGAAGGGCCACTACGGGCGGCCAGGTTGACGGGCAAACATCCCATCTTGGCAGAAGGGAAAAAACAGTGTCAAGCCGGCTGGCGCGGCCCCAACCCCGCACGGAGGCGGCAACCTATTTGCGCGACGCGCTCCAGTCGCCGGTGCCATACCAGGAGAAGCTCCCGGGCGCCCCGGTGATCTGGTCACCCGCCAATTCCCCTTCGAAACTGATCGGCTGATCTCCGTCGAGATCGGGAACGACGATGACGAACTTGAGCGTCGTCCCAGCGATACTGCCGTCGACCGACAGCACCTCGTTATCTCCGAGGTCGATCTCGCCGCCGATCTGGTCGCCCTCCTGCTCGAACCGGGCCTGCCACGTCGTGATGCCGGTCTGGGTGCTCAGCGTCATTTCCCACGCGCCGGTCACCCCGGTCTGGGCACGCGCCAAGGGCGTCTGCGCGAGAAGCGTGACCGCAACCGCGATGGCTACACGCGTCCACATCGTTACTGTCCCGCCTCTATCCCGGCTGCAATGTGGCACGTGACCTCGAGAGTGACGAACGCTCGTCGGCGATCAAGATTGCCCGGTTCACCCGGTCGGCTGCCAGCCACAAGAGGTAGCGGAAGACTGTGCACAGGATGACGGGCTTCGCGCGGATGGACTGAATCGGTCGGGGGGTGCCAAGACCTGGCGCTCATCGCCGCCCAGACCGCAAGTGTATGGCGGACGGTGGGAGCGGGTCAAGGTCGCAAACCAAGTCTATGCAACGAATTAGACCCGGTCGCGGTGGCCTGGAACAGGGGGGTTCTCGGTCTGGCGGCCTAGCAGCTAGCCTCAGGGCAGACGTGCCGTCACGAGATCCGGGGCGATGTCCACGTCCACCTCGATGTCGTCCGCGGCGTTCGCGGCCGCTTCGTCCGGACCCTCTCGGGTGAACATGAACTCGACCCGTCGATTCAGGGCGCGATTCTCGTCGCTGTCATTCGGCTGCAGCGGCCTACGCTCCGCGTACCCGGCCACTCCGATCCGGTCCGAATCGACGCCTTGGTCGACGAGGAAGCGCATGGCGGCGATGGCCCGCGCCGTCGACAACTCCCAGTTCGACGGAAACTGTCGAGTCTGAATGGGCACGTCGTCCGTGTGTCCCTCGATCATGATGTCGTGGTCCGACCCGCGGGCCAGGTCCCCGATACGCCGGAGCATCGGTTGTCCCTCGACCCGGAGCGTCGCCTGGGATTGCTGATACAGCACACGGCCGCTGACACGCACCAGCACGCCCCGACCGGTCATTTCTACATCGATTTCGTTCTCGAGGTCCTCGGCGGCAATGCCCTGCTCCAGTTCGTCCAGCAGAGCCTGGTCCTCGAGCACCACCGCCGGCGTCGCCTCCAGATCGAAGATCTGAATCGGCGCCGTCGCGACCGCCTCGAACCGCCCCGGATGCTCCCACCGGACACCGAGCGCTTCCTGAACTGACCCGAGCGCGTCCTGAAACTTGACCTTGTCCATGGTGGCGAACGACAGGAGCAGGACGAAGAACGTCAGCAGCAACGTCATCATGTCGGCGAACGTCGCCATCCACGCCGCGCCCCCACCGGCTTCGGCCTCTGGCTCTTCGTCCATGCCTATGCGGCCTTTGCTTCCTCTACCGGCGGTTCTTCCGGCAGATTACGGAGTTTTGGCGCGAGGAACGCCTCCAGCTTGTCGCGAATGATGCGTGGGTTCTCAGCATTCAGCACCCCTTCGAGGCCCGCGACGATCACCGCCATGTTGAGGGTCTCATCCTTGGTGCGACCCTCGAGCTTGTCGGCGATCGGGCCAAACACCATGAACGCGAGCACCGCGCCGTAGAGCGTCGTCAACAGCGCGACCGCCATCGACGGGCCGATGCTGGCCGGGTCCTCCATGGTCTGCAACATCTGCACGAGTCCAATGAGGGTACCGACCATGCCCATCGCGGGCGCCGTCGAGGCCATGAAGCGGAAGATACGCTGTCCCTGGCGGTGACGCTGGCGGAGCGTCTGCATCTCACCGAGCAACGCACTCTTCACCTCCTCGGGTGGGAGGCCGTCGACCGCCAACCGCACCCCCTTCGCCATGAACTTGTCAGCGATCTCTTCGTTCTCGAGGGCCAGCGGCCCATCCTTTCGCACCAGCATCGCAAAGTCGGCGAGCTGGCCGATCGTCTTGTCGATGGCGACGGTCGGTTGCAAGAACGCCTTGAGGGTGACCTGAATCACGCCTATGCACACCGAGAGTTTTTCTGACACCAGCGTGGCCGCCAGGGTTCCGCCGACCACGATCAGCATGCCCGGGCCGTTGAGGAACGCACCGAGTGGTCCGCCGATGAGGATCGACCCGATCACAAGCCCGAAGCCTGCAACTATGCCGAGTATCGTCGCGATGTCCATGCTGGTCAGGCTCCTGCCGGGTACCCCGCCGTATTAGCTGCCCGACACTCGAGGACGGCGGAACGTGAGCGTCTAGGTGGGAAATCGGCGCCGCGCGGCTGAGCGTGAACCGCGGGACAGCCTCGAGCTTGACGCCACTCTGAATCCGAACGATCCTACGCGCCTCCCCGAGCTGGTGAGACCCGGCGTGACAGCATCCGCGCCCTGGGGCGAGGTAGGCATGGCGACACAGACCGCGGTCTCGACCGTACCCTTCTGGATACACGGACAGGACACACGGTCGCGCGGCTCGCGACAGGGTCCGGTGACCGACGCCGCCACCGGCGAGGTGGTCCGCACGGTCCCATTCGCCAACGACGTCGACATCGATCTGGCGGTCGAGAGCGCGCGCGCCGCCTTTCCGGCCTGGCGCGCCACGACGCCGTTGCGACGAGCCCGTATCCTCATGCGGTTCCGGGACCTGCTCGAGCGCCACCAGGATGAGATGGCCGCTGTCATCACGCAGGAGCACGGCAAGACCCTGCCCGACGCCGCCGGCTCGGTGCAGCGTGGACTCGAGGTGGTCGAGTTCGCCACCGGCATCCCGCACCTGCTGAAGGGAGAGCATGCGGAGGACGTCGGTCAGGGGGTCGATTCGTATTCTGTGCGGCAGCCGCTGGGCGTCTGCGTCGGCATCACGCCGTTCAACTTCCCGATCATGTGTCCGCTGTGGATGATGCCGATGGCCCTGGCCTGCGGGAACACGTTTGTGCTCAAGCCGTCCGAGAAGGACCCGTCTGCCAGCATGCTGGCAGCCCGGTTGCTGACCGACGCCGGGTTGCCGGACGGCGTGCTCAGCGTCGTGCATGGTGACCGGCAGGCTGTCGACGCCCTGCTGACCCACCCCACGGTGGCGGCCGTCTCCTTTGTAGGCTCGACACCGGTGGCGAGGCATGTCTACGAGACGGCGACGGCGCATGGCAAGCGGGTGCAGGCGTTGGGCGGCGCGAAGAACCATGCCGTCGTGCTCCCGGATGCCGACCTCGACGGCGCCGCCGACGCATTGATCGGCGCGGCCTATGGCTCGGCCGGCGAACGGTGCATGGCAATCTCCGCGGTGGTCGCGGTCGGCGCGGCGGGCGACGCGATCGTCGCCCGGCTGCGAGAGCGGGCCGCCGCCTTGAGGGTCGGTCCCGGCGACCGGGCGGGCGTGGAGATGGGCCCGCTCATCACCGCGGCCCATCGCGAGCGGGTCGAACAGTTCGTGAACGCCGGCGAGCGCGAGGGTGCCGCGCTCGTCCTCGACGGTCGCGGGCTGACGGTCGCGGGGCACACCGGCGGTCACTTTCTCGGTCCCACGCTCTTCGACCACGTAACCCGCGAGATGTCGATCTATCGTGAGGAGATCTTCGGGCCGGTGCTGGTGGTCCTGCGGGTGGATCACCTGGATGAGGCGATCGCGCTCGTCAACGACAACCCGTATGGGAACGGCACGGCGGTCTTCACGCAGTCCGGTGCGGCGGCGCGGCGGTTCTCGAACGAGATTCAGGTCGGTATGGTCGGCATCAATGTTCCGATCCCGGTACCGATGGCGTTCTTCTCGTTCGGCGGATGGAAGAGCTCGCTGTTTGGCGACCTCCATGTGCACGGACCGGACGCCGTCAGGTTCTACACCCGCACCAAGGTGATTACCTCACGCTGGCCCGAACAGCGCGAGGCCGTGAGCCTCGACATGCCGACGATGTAACCCGGACCACGGCGCCGGGGACCACCCCGGCACCGGGCACCCCTGGATTCCACACATGCTCTCGACTCTCAT
>Ga0302133_10002095_pt1 | contig 12358 bp, 14 predicted proteins | sample CB9_331_MG_FD_203121 | JGI IMG/M metagenome (GOLD analysis project Ga0302133, IMG submission 203121) | Marine microbial communities from Western Arctic Ocean, Canada - CB9_33.1 | ecosystem: Environmental > Aquatic > Marine > Oceanic | place: Canada: Western Arctic Ocean | collected 2017-09-19 | reverse complement strand
CCATAAACCATCATCTGGGTCGCGGCGAATGTCAGTCCGGCGAACGGCGTGCTCAAAACGCCGGCTACAAGAACGGCGATGACGGCGCCCTTGACGCCCAGGCCCAGGCCGACCAGGAACAAGGGCAGGGGCGCGATATAGGCCAACAGCAAGCCGCCAGCGGCCGGCAGCGTAAGGGCGGCCTGCATTAGCCCGCTTGTCAGGCCGGCCACAATAGCAATCAAAATGTTTGGCGACATTGGCAATGGCCGACCGGCAGACGCCTGGCGAGCAATCTAACTGCCCGTCGGGCCAGGAACTCTATTGCAGGACGAAAGGCAACAACGCCAAATTCCGCGCCCGTTTAATGGCACGCGCTAGTTCACGCTGCTTTTTCGCCGATACCGCCGTAATGCGGCTAGGAACGATCTTGCCCCGTTCAGACAGATAGCGCTGTAACAGCCTGACGTCCTTGTAATCGATTTTCGGCGAATTGGCGCCCGAGAACGGGCACGTCTTTCGCCGGCGGTAAAAGGGCCGACGCAAGGGTAGTTGCGAAATTTTGACATCCTGGGACATGACTTATTCCTCAACGCTTTCTGGGCTCGCATCCTGTTTTTCTTCGACGGTGCCATCCGCGTTATTGCGGCTCGAGGGTTCCTGGCGGGGCTGGCTGGCAACGCCCTGGTCGTCACGATCAGGACGGTCGCCACCGCCGCGGCTACCACGCCCGCCACGGGATTGCATCATCGCCGAGGGGCCTTCCTCCAACGCCTCGACGCGTACAGTCATGTGGCGGATAATGTCTTCGTGCAGGAGCATGCTGCGCTCCAACTCTTTAACTGCATCAGAGGGCGCGTCCAGGTTCATCAGCACGTAATGACCCTTGCGGTTTTTCTTAATGCGATAAGTAAGGCCGCGCACGCCCCAATATTCGGTTTTTGCGACCGTGCCGCCATTGTCCGTCACCAGCTTGGTGAAATTCTCGGTCATGGTTTCGACCTGTTGGGACGAAACATCCTGGCGTGCGATGAACACGTTCTCGTAAAACGGCATTGCCTGTCCGTTGCTCCTTCGGTACGGCCCGTGGGATGCCCAGGGACTGTGTTGTCAATACAGCCCCGGATTGTTCTTGCGGGCCGCGTGGATTTACTGAATTGCTAATAAAACTTGCCTATAAGCCCTGTCCAATTCTGCCGCCGCCCGCCCGCAGTCAGCGTTGCCGCTTTCATCAAGGCAGCGGTAACGCCATAGCGGTCCGGCAACCCAGGCAAGGCGCGGCATATATGCACATATGCGGCGAGGGTGCAAGCCGGCTTGACAGCCCCAAGCCACCGGCTATGAAGGATGACTGAATGGATTGTTACAGTAAGGGAGGCGGCCATGGCGCGCGCCATTATATTTCCGGGTCAGGGCAGCCAGACCGTGGGCATGGGGAAGGTCTTGGCCGAGACCCTGCCAACCGCCCGCGCGGTGTTTGAAGAGGTCGACGAGGCGTTGAATCAGAACCTCTCGCGGCTGATGTTTGAAGGACCGATCGAAGAGCTGACCCTGACCGAAAACGCCCAGCCCGCCTTGATGGCCATGAGCTTGGCCGTCGTGCGGGTGCTGCGGCGCGATGGCGGCTTGGAATTCGGTAAACATTGCCAATTTGTCGCCGGCCATTCCCTGGGTGAATATTCCGCCCTCTGCGCGGCTGATGCCCTAGATCTGGATGTAACCGCACGCCTGCTGAAACAACGGGGCCAGGCCATGCAACGGGCGGTGCCGGTGGGACAAGGCGCCATGGCCGCGCTGTTGGGCCTGGATTTCGCGGCGGCCCAGGCCGTCGCCCAGGATGCGGCGGAAGGTCAGGTTTGCGATGCCGCCAATGACAATGCGCTGGGCCAGGTTGTTGTCAGCGGTAATGTGGAAGCCGTCGAACGCGCCGTCGAACTGGCCAAGGAACGCGGCGCCAGGCGGCCCATGTTGTTGCCGGTCAGCGCGCCATTTCATTGCGCCTTGATGCAGCCCGCGGCGGACATCATGGACGAAGCCCTACAAAATTCACAGCTGGTCGCGCCGGCGGTGCCCCTGATCGCAAACGTCACCGCCTCGGCTGTGACCGACCCGGCGGAAATCCGCCGATTGTTGGTGGCGCAGGTTACCAGCATGGTGCGTTGGCGGGAATCGGTGCTGTATTTACGCCAACAGGATGTGGACAATCTGGTCGAGGTTGGCGCCGGCAAGGTCCTGACCACAATGTTGAAACGCATCGATAGGGAAATATCGGGCCATGCGGTCGGCGGGCCGGAAGATATCGAAGGTTTCCTTAAATCGCTGTAATTAATTTATTCACCAAGCCGTTTTTGGGAGCCACGAGCCATGTTTGATCTTTCTGGAAAATCCGCCCTGGTGACCGGCGCTTCGGGCGGCATAGGTGGCGCGATCGCGCATCATCTGCATGGCGCGGGCGCCGCTGTCGGACTGTCGGGCACCCGGGTCGATGCGCTGGAGGCGTTGGCGGCGGAGCTGGGAGAACGGTGTGCGGTATTGCCCTTCGACCTGAGTGACGGCAACGCCGTGGGCGCACTGATCCGCCAGGCCGACGAGGCCTTGGGCGCGGTGGATATTGTCGTCAACAATGCTGGTTTGACCCGGGACAATCTGGCCCTGCGCATGAAGGATGAAGATTGGGAACAGGTTCTGGCGGTAAATTTGACCGCGGCATTCCGCCTGTCGAAGGCCGCCCTGCGCGGCATGATGAAACGGCGCTGGGGCCGAATCGTCAATATCACTTCGATTGTCGGGGTAACGGGCAACGGCGGGCAGACAAATTACGGCGCCTCGAAGGCCGGCCTAATTGGCTTCAGCAAATCGCTGGCCCAGGAAGTCGCCTCGCGCAACATCACTGTAAATTGTTTAGCGCCGGGCTTCATCCAGACCCCCATGACCAATGCCCTGGATGGGGCGCAGCGGGAAAATCTGCTGGCCGGCATCCCGGCGGGACGTCTAGGCACGGTGGCGGACATCGCCGCGGGCGCGTTGTACCTGGCCAGCGAGGAGGCCGCTTATATCACCGGCCAGACACTGCATATAAACGGTGGCATGGCGATGATCTAAGGTTGCTCCTTGATCATTTGACGCCGCTGCATTCGGGGCCTTGGCCTTTGTGAATGTTCATGCTACCAAGCCTCGCCTTTCCCGCTTGGCTGCCAGACCAGCCAGCGTGGTAAAGTCGATCGTAACAGACGATAATTTGCAAACTGGATAGCGCGAAGGAATTAACACATGAGCGATACTGCCGATCGCGTAAAAAGGATCGTCGTTGAGCATCTCGGCGTGGAAGAAGATAAAGTGTCCGAGGGTGCCTCATTTATTGACGACCTTGGCGCTGACAGCCTTGATACGGTTGAACTGGTGATGGCTTTCGAAGAAGAATTCGGCATCGAAATTCCCGATGATGCTGCAGAAAAAATTGCCACCGTCAAGGACGCTATAATATTTATCGACGCCAACGCTTCCTAACCACGCCCCATCGCGGGTCTGTGCCGCGGTCCCCGCGCTAGGAGGGGGCAGGGTCTGTCAGGTTAGGGTTGATTGCGCCGACGGAGGCTGGAGATGAGCGAACGCCGGGTCGTTGTCACCGGAATGGGTCTCGTTACGCCGCTTGGCGTAGGGGTCGACGTTGTCTGGCAACGTTTGCTGAATAGCGAATCCGGCGCCGGTCAGATCAAGAAAATTGACACCACCAACCTGCCTGTCAAGATTGCCTGCGAAGTTCCCCTGGGCGCGGCGGCGCCTGATTTTAACGCCGACGACTGGGTGCTGCCGAAAGAGCAGCGGCGGATCGATGATTTCATCATCTTTGGTCTATCCGCAGCGGAACAGGCCCTGGCCGACGCCGGTTGGAAGCCCGAAGACGAAGAATCGCGCCTGCGCACCGGCGTGCTGGCCGGCTCCGGCATCGGTGGTCTGCCGACCATCGAGGCGGCCGCCATCACCCTGCATGAAAAGGGGCCGCGGCGGATCAGTCCGTTTTTCATTCCCGGCTCGCTGGTTAATCTTCTTTCCGGGAACATCTCGATCAGATACGGCTTCAAGGGTCCCAATCATGCGGTGGTCACGGCCTGCTCCACCGGCGCCCATGCGATCGGTGATGCCGCTCGCATGATCATGCTCGATGATGCCGACGTAATGGTCGCAGGCGGCGCCGAAGCCGCTATATCGCGCCTGGGCATGGCCGGGTTCGCGGCTTGCAAGGCGTTATCCAGCCATTTCCAGGATGAGCCGAAACGGGCCTCGCGGCCCTATGATAAGCAGCGAGACGGTTTTGTCATGGGCGAGGGCTCGGGCATCGTGATACTGGAAGAACTGGAACACGCCAAGGCCCGCGGCGCCAAAATTTATGCCGAGGTGTCCGGTTATGGCCTGTCGGGGGATGCCTACCATATTACCGCGCCGGCGCCGGACGGCGATGGCGGTTTCCGCTCCATGCAGGCGGCCCTGAAACGGGCCGGGCTCAACCCGGAAGACATCGACTATATCAATGCCCACGGTACCTCGACCCCATTGGGCGACGAGATCGAAGTGGGCGCGGTAAAACGCCTGTTTGGCCATTCCGCGAACCAGCTGTGCATGTCAGCGACCAAATCCGCCACGGGCCATTTGTTGGGTGCGGCGGGTAGCGTCGAGGCGATTTTTTCGATCCTTGCCATGAATCAGAACGTGGCGCCGGCCACCCTGAATTTGGATGATCCGTCTGACGGGCTAAATATTGATCTAGTTCCCCATACGCCGAAAGAGCGACCAATCCGGGCCGTTTTGTCGAATTCCTTCGGCTTTGGCGGCACCAATGCATCGTTAGTACTGACCCCGGCGCCGTAGGCTTCGCGTCATGACCCGGCGTCTTTTCCGACTATTGGGTGTTTTTCTGCTGCTTGGCCTGATCGCTGTTGGCGGTACTTTTGGCTGGGGCTACGCCCAGTTCACCCGGCCGGGACCAGCACAATTCGACCGTTCTGTGGTCCTGGCCAAGGGCAGCGGACTGAAGGGTATCGCCGACCGCCTGGCCGAGGCGGGCGTCATCGACCGGCCGCTGGTCTTTCGCCTAGGCGTGCGCCTGGCCGGTTGGGCCCGCAGCCTGCGGGCCGGCGAATTCCAGTTCCCCGCCCAGACCAGCCCGCTTGGGGCCGCGAAAATTCTGCGCTTGGGCATTACGGTGGTGCGCCGGATGACTGTTCCCGAAGGCCTGAGCAGCAATCAGGTCGTGGTCCTGTTGCAACAAACCGAAGGACTACGCGGCGAAATCACCAATGTCCCGGCGGAAGGCACGCTGCTGCCGGAAACGTATCACTTTTCCCATGGTGATGAGCGGGTGGTACTGCTGGCCCGCATGACCGGGGCCATGGACACGGCCCTTGCCAAGCTGTGGCCGCTGCGTGATCAGGGCCTGCCGTTCGCGAACCCGGACGAGGCCCGGGTATTGGCCGCGATGGTGGAAAAGGAAACCTCGCTGCCGGAGGAGAGGCCGCGCATCGCCGGGGTCTTTATCAATCGGCTGCGCCGGGGCATGCGCCTGCAATCGGACCCGACCGTGGTCTATGGGCTGACCCTGGGCCGGGCGCCCTTGGGCCGCGCCTTGCGCCGGGGAGACCTGGACCGGCCTACGCCCTACAACACCTACCGTATTTCAGGCCTGCCGCCGGGGCCCATCGCCAATCCGGGGCGGGCCGCCATACAGGCCGTGTTGCACCCAATCGCCAGCAATGATTTGTATTTTGTCGCGAACGGCGCAGGCGGCCACGTCTTTGCCCCGACCTTTGCTCAGCACCGCCGCAACGTGCGGCGGTGGCGCCGCGCCAATGCCACCCCGCGACGCGAGTGACCTGGAACTGAATTTCTTATATAGTACGCGGCATGCCCCAGAAGGTGAATTGAAGGATTTCAGTACTTTGACTGTTTCCAGCATGACCGGGTTCGCCCGGGCCGCGGGTGGCGTAGGCGCCTATTCCTGGATTTGGGAAATCAAGAGCGTTAACAGCCGTGGCCTTGATCTGCGCTGCCGCCTACAGGGCGGTCTCGACGGCCTAGAATCCAGGGTTCGGGCCGACGCGGCCCAGCGCTTTCACCGCGGCAATTTAACCATGAACCTGGCCTTGACCCGGGTTGGCGGGGAACCCACGGTACAGATCAATACGGGGGTTCTGGAGACAATGTTGGCGGTGGCGAACGACCTGGCCGGTCGCATTAATGCCCCGCCGCCGACCGTGGATGGCCTGCTCGCTCTGCGCGGTGTCGTGGAAACCGTGGAGCCGGAAGAGTCGGAAGAAGACCGCAAGGCACTGGAGGCGGGCGTTATGTTCTGTTTGGAAGAGGCCCTGGAACTGCTGCTCACCGACCGCCGGGCCGAAGGACAACGCCTGGATGATATTGTCAGCGACCAGATCGATGTCATTGCCGCCCTGACCAAAAGCGCCGGCGAACTGGCCGCCCTGCAGCCGGCGGCCTTGAAAGCGCGGCTGCGGCAGCAAATTGCCGATATTCTAGATGGCGCCGTCGGCCTGTCCGAGGACCGCTTGCTGCAAGAGGCGGCTTTGCTGGTCACCAAGGCCGATGTGCGCGAGGAACTGGATCGCCTGATTGCCCATGTAAGCGCCGCCCGCGACCTTCTCGCCAGCGATGGCGCGATCGGGCGGCGGTTGGATTTCCTAGCCCAGGAATTTAACCGCGAAGCCAACACGTTATGTTCAAAATCCCAGGATGCGGCATTGACGAAGATCGGTATAGAGTTGAAAACCGTGATCGATCAATTCCGTGAACAGGCGCAGAATATTGAATAGTCAGAGCAATAAAGAGACGTTGGGCCCGGCCGGCGTGGACGGGCAGATCTCTCGCCGCGGCTTGATGCTGGTGCTCTCCTCGCCGTCCGGGGCGGGCAAGACCACCTTGTCCCGGCGCCTGTTGGCGGAAGATCCAAGCCTCACCATGTCGATTTCCGTCACCACGCGGCCAAAACGGCCGGGGGAACGGGAAGGCGTCGATTATATCTTTGTCGAGCCGGTTGAATTTGATCTGATGGTCAACCGCCGGCAACTGCTAGAGCACGCCAAGGTCTTCGATCACTATTATGGCACCCCGGCGGAACCGGTCGAAGCCGCCTTAAGCGCGGGCTGGGATGTGCTGTTCGATATTGATTGGCAAGGCGCCCAAGATCTGAAGGAGGAGATGCGGGATGATTTGGCCAGCGTCTTTATTCTGCCGCCATCCACCAGGGAATTGGAGCGGCGCTTAAAAAGCCGATCCCAGGACAGTGACGAAGTGGTAGCCCGGCGCATGTCGAAAGCGGCTGACGAGATCAGCCACTGGCCGGAATACGATTACGTCGTCGTCAACAATGATGTGGATGCGGCCTTGGAACAGGTGCGCGCCATTCTGACCGCCGAGCGCCTAAAGCGGGCCCGCCAGGCCGGCCTGGGGGATTTCGTCAAACGCCTGCGCGACGGCCAGTAATAACCGCCGTCGCCGGGTGGTGGATGCTGGTAACGCGTTGACGCGGGATAAAGGTAACACTGTCATGCAAACACGATATTTTGACGACTTCGTAGTTGGCGAGCGGATACGGACCTATAGCCGCACGATCACGGAAGGTGAAATTGCGCAGTTCTGCAATTTCGTCGGCTACCATGTGCCGCTATTCATCGATGAGGAGTTCGCCAAGACCACGCGTTATGGCGGCCGCATCGCGCCCAGTTCTCTGATCATGTCGGTATCGACCGGCATGACGGAAAAGCTGTTTCATAACAACATGGTGGCCCTGGTTGCCGTGGAGCGGGGCCGCTTCTACCTGCCCCTTAGGGCTGGCGACACCATCAGGACCGAAGTTGTCATCGTAGACAAAAAGCGTTCCACACAAGACGACCGGGGCATCGTCACCTTCCGCGACCAGGTTTTCAATCAACGTGACGAGATGATCTTCGAAATTGACAAGATCGCCCTGATCCAACGGATCGCGCCCGACGGCCCCCGCTCGTGACAGTTTCCGTATCCGGTACTGTGGATGCGGCTCTGGCGCGGTCGCAAGACCAAATCGAGGCCCGGCAAACAGGGGCAATGCGGCGGACGCTGGCATTATGCGCCGAGAGCCATCCCTATTACCGGCGTGACTGGGCGCACAGAGGCATTGATGCCGGCGCTATTGCCGACCTGGGCGGTCTCCAGGCGCTGCCCCTTACTCCCAAGAGCGCCCTTATGTCGGAGCCGGAGGCGTTCCGGCTGCAATGCGCCGAATTACCACTCGAACAACGGGCTATCGCGGAGGTGATCTATACCACGGGCAGCACCGCGGCGCCGACGCCGGTCTACAATACTACCCACGACGTGCAGGCTTATATGTTCCAGGCGCGCTGCATGGCGGCGATCACCGGCCTTGGTGAAACCGACGTGATCGCAAATTTATTTCCCCTGACGCCGGCCCCCATGGGGGCGTTCCAACGTTCGGCGCAGAATGCTTTTGCCATTGGCGCCGCTATCGTCGCCACCTTGCCAGGCGCGCCCTTTGGTGAATTCCCGTTGCAGCGTTCGCTGGATGAGGCGGTGCGGCTGATCACGCTGCACCGGGCGACAATCATCTGGGGCGTCACCAGCTTCGTACGCCGGGCGTTGCAACGGGCCCTGGACCTTGATGCGGATTTTACCCACGTGCGCATGTGTGCGGTCACCGGCGAGGCGTCTTCAACGGCGATGCGGCAGGAGCTTCGCCGCCTGATGCAGGCCCTTGGTACGGCCGGTGCGGTGGTGTTCGACCGTTACGGCTCCACCGAGCTGGGCAGCCTAGCGCAATGCCGCGAAGAAGGTGCGTGGCATAATCCGGCGCCCGAGCTGCAATTCCTAGAAATTGTCGATCCTGATACGGGCCAGCGGCTGCCCGACGGCAAGCGCGGGGCGCTGGCCCTCACCCACCTGAACCGGCGGGGCACGGTTCTGATCCGTTTTCTTGTCGGCGACGTGGTTTCGTTGGCGCGCGGACCCTGCCCGCACTGCGGACGCGCCGGTGAGCGCGTCATCGGCCCGGTGGTCCGCGCCAAGGACCTAGTAAAAATGAAAGGCATGTTGGTCAATCCGGCGGTCCTGCTTGAAACACTGGGCAGCATCGGTGAAATTTCAGAGTTCCAGGTGTTGATCCAGAAACCCGCTGGCGGGAGTGGCTTTGCCATGGACGAGTTGGTGATACGGATTGCCGTCGAGGCTACCGACCGGGCCGCGATCGAGAAACAGGTGGTCGCGGCCACCGCCGCTGCCGTGGGCGTACGGCCACTTGTGGAATTTGCCTCTGCCAACGACATCTACGATCCCACGCGTGAAACTAAGGCGGTGCGCTTTATTGACCGGCGCGCCATCCAAGAGCCGGAGGCTGAATGAAAAAGTGATGATACAGGATGCGTATAGCGATTTACTGCAGTTCTACGACAATCGCGGCTACCGCAACCGTATCGGTTTTGGTTCGCTACCGGCCTTGATCGTGATCGACTTTAGTTGCGGCTTCACCCAGAGCAGCGATGGTTTCCCTGGCGGCAACTTTGCGGAGGCCATGGCGGCGACGGCTCAGCTGCTAGCCGCAATGCGTGGCCGCTTCCCGATCATCTTCACCACGATTGCCTATGACGATCCGGCCCGGGACGGCGGCTGGTGGACCCGGAAAGTGCCCTGGCTGCTCAAATTCGAGACGCAGGCAAAGGCGGTGCGGATCGATCCCGTCCTGGGCTGGCATGCTGACGATATCCTAATCGAGAAACCCTGTCCTTCGTCGTTCCATGCCACCGGTCTTGATACCCTGTTGCGCGACTGCAATATCGACACGCTGATTATCGCGGGTTGTACGACCAGCGTGTGCGTGCGCGCCACTGCCGTCGACGCCATGCAGCATGGCTATCGCGCGATTGTCGCCCGCGAGGCGGTCGGCGACCTCAATCCCCATCTGCACGAGCTGCACCTGCGGGATCTGGAGTCGAGATATGCCGACGTAACACCGCTCAGCGATATCCTAGCGCATCTCGGGCGGCCAGCCACGGGTATCGACCCTTAGGCGGAATAAGCCCGGGCCAAGGCGCAAAATTGTTCCACGCTTAGATTTTCCGCCCGCAGGGTGGGTTCCAGACCCGCCGCCGCCAGCAACCAAGCCGGGTCAGCGCTGATCTGTTTCAGGCTGCTGCGCAACATCTTGCGCCGTTGTCCGAAGGCGGCGGCGACGACCGCTTGCAACACCTCCGCCTTCGCGGGCGCCAATGGTTCTGGCCGGGGCACCAGAGCGATAACGGTGGAGGTGACCTTGGGCGCCGGGGTAAAGGCGCGCGGAGGCACATCGAACAGGGCGGATGCCTGGCATTGCCATTGCACCATGACTGACAGACGGCCATAGGCCTTGACACCAGGGTGGGCGATTATACGCTGGGCGACCTCTTTCTGGAACATCAAAATCAGGCGCTCGAACAGCGCCAGCCTGTTCAGCCATTTGAACAGCAACGGAGTTGAAATATTGTATGGCAGATTGGCGATGATTTGGCTGGGCCTGGGGACTAGGTCATATTCATCCAGGCTCAACGCATCCGCCTCCACTAGGGTCAGCCGCTCCGGCACCACGGCGGCTAGCTCCGCCAGGGCCGCTAAACAGCGGCGGTCCCGCTCCACCGCGATGACGTGGCCGGCGCCTTCCGCTAGCAAAGCCCTGGTCAGACCGCCAGGACCGGCGCCAATCTCAAGCACGGTTTTCCCTTTCAGCGGACCGCCGGCGCGGGCGATCTTGCGGGTCAGATTGAGATCAAGCAGGAAATTCTGCCCCAGCGCCTTGGTAGCCTTGATGTCATGCCGCTTGAGAACGTCTCGCAATGGTGGCAGATCGGGTGGCGGGTCGGCGGATTGGCTGCTCACCCTACGGCGCCAGGGCGCGGCGGCGGGCAATCAACCCGGCGAAAGCCACAGCGGAGATCAGGCCCAGGGAATTGGCCCGTCCCTGCCCGGCAATATCCAGGGCGGTGCCATGATCGGGCGATGTGCGGACGATGGGCAGACCCATGGTAATATTGACCCCGGAATCGAAGCCCAGTGTTTTTACCGGGATTAGGGCCTGGTCATGGTACATACAAATCGCGACGTCATAGCTTTGCCGGGCCGCCTGGTGGAACATAGAGTCGGGCGCCATGGGTCCGGTTACATCAATACCCAGGGCCCGCAGTTGATCGATGGCGGGTTGGATAATCTCCGCCTCGGCGCTGCCCAGGTCACCCGCCTCGCCCGCATGCGGGTTCAGGCCGGCAATGGCCAGACGGGGCGGCGAATAACCCAGGTCGCGGTCGAGGGCAGCGGCAGTAATCGTCGCCTGCTCTACAATTAGGTTCGTGGTTAAGCTGGCCACGGCCTCTTCCAGGGGCAGGTGAATGGTCACGGGCACGGCTTTCAGGCCCGGGCAGCTCAACATCATCACCGGCAGAAAACCACCGCCGCACAACGCGGCCAGATACTCGGTGTGACCCGGATGTTCGAAGCCAGCCGCATGCAGAATAGATTTTTGGATCGGGTTTGTGACCACGGCTGAGGCTGCGCCTGCCCGCACATGACTCACAGCTGTTTCAATGGCGCCAAGCACCGCCGCTGCGTTGGCCCGGTCAAGGACGCCTGGTTTGGCTTTGTTGGCTAGGGGTTGAGTAAACACGGGCAATCCCATTTCGAAGCTGTCCAAGGCCTCGGCCGGCGCCGATATCTCGATCGGCGATGGCATTCCAGCATCCGCATCGGTCAACGCCCATCCCAGGGATTTTGCCACCGCCCGCACATGGTCAGGATCAGCGAGCAAATAAAACGGCGGCAGATCATAAAACGCCCGCCGGGCCCAGGTTTTTAAGGCGATCTCAACCCCGATGCCGGCCGGCTCGCCCATGGTCATGGCGATGGGCGCCAGGCGTGTGCGGGACGAAATTTCCGCCATCAGCGTAGTTCCACGACCGCCGAGCGTCGTAGATCCCGAAGATAGCGCTGCGCCAGCATGGCCAGACGCTCGCGGGTCAGGTTGTCGGAAATGCTTTCCCGGCTGGGTCCCCTACCTTTGATCTCCTCGCGCTTGCACACCATCAACAGCATGACGGTGCCCTTGTTTTGGATTGGTGCGCTGAAGCGGCCGATGGCCAAATCTTTGATGGCGTTGGCGATGTGTTGCGGCAGATTAGCCAAGGCCAGGGTGCCTAGATCGGTGGCGCCGTCGACTTTCAGCTCCTTCGCCACGGCATTAACCCCGCTGCACCCCGTGGCATTTTCCGACACTGTCTGGGCCAATTTCTCCTGGATCTTGACCGCGTCTTCCCCCGCGTCTTCAGGTAGGGGCAGCAGGATTTGTTTCAACTGTAGTTGC
>Ga0302133_10002081_pt1 | contig 12381 bp, 9 predicted proteins | sample CB9_331_MG_FD_203121 | JGI IMG/M metagenome (GOLD analysis project Ga0302133, IMG submission 203121) | Marine microbial communities from Western Arctic Ocean, Canada - CB9_33.1 | ecosystem: Environmental > Aquatic > Marine > Oceanic | place: Canada: Western Arctic Ocean | collected 2017-09-19 | reverse complement strand
TGATTATTTTTTGCCGGATGTTTCCTTGGGAGCACGGACAAACAGCCATCCGCGGCGCTTTTTGCTGACCGGGTCGGTGGTGTTCATGGCCCCGTAGATGTCATTGGATGCAATCCAGTAGGGTTCCCGTTCGGCGTTCACTTCAAGAATCAACACCATGTCGCGGTCTTCGTTATAATCGGCGACCGGTGAGAAATGGCCGTTTCCGGTGCCTTCGCCGCGAAGAAATGCGCGGGAGAAATTGAGAATCAGGTGATCCCGGTCGCTGTCCTCGTTCTTCTGCAGTGCCGCAACGAATGATTCATACGTACCTATTTCGTCGCTTTCACCGGCGTGCTGGGAATGGACCTCCAGTCCGGTGCGGGTGCGGATCATTTCCGCGAGTTCCTGCAGGGTAAAGCCCATTCGATAGACCACATCCTGGGTGATGACATGGGCTGTCTTCTCGGTGAACAATTCATCCTGGGTGAGGCACCGTTCCGGAATCAGTGCGTTGTTTACGACGACCGCGGACGCGGCTCCGCAATGGGCCGGCTGCTGCGGAACCCAGTTACGGCGGATAGGCTGAAAATCAACCGCTTCATCCCGCTGCAGAAGGGCGATCCCCTCTTCCGACATCAGGGGAACGGATGCCCGCGGCCGGAGAACCACCTCCGCATCCGCGGAGGAGAGGGTCATCAGACAGAGAAGCGTCAAAATGAAAGTTTTGCGCATCGTGGATGTCTCCCAATTGATGTCACCATACCACACGCTGGACGCTTGTACATCCGTTTAGCGGGAACTACAATCGCATCTAATGAATTGCGCACGGATTCAGACAGCGGGCCGCCTGGGAGCTGTGCTTGCCATCTCTTGCTTCCTGGTGCCGTGTCCTTCGGCAATGGCGGAAACCGAGGCGCCCCGCGGCGGCATGGTGGCCGCGGCTCACCCGCTCGCCACGGAAGCTGGAATCAGGATTCTGCGCGAAGGAGGAAATGCGGTGGACGCGGCAATCGCAACTGCGTTTGCCCTGAGCGTGGTGGAACCAGACGCGAGCGGAATTGGCGGGGGCGGATTTCTTGTTCTCTTCGATGCCGGCGCACGGGACATCCGTACCATCGACTGCCGCGAAAAAGCGCCCTCCCGGCTGGAACCCGGGGATTACATGGAAAACGGGGCATTCAAGAAAGGAGCGTTACAATACGGAGGCGCTTCGGTGGGAGTCCCGGGCATGCTGAAAGGGATGAAGGCCGCGCACAGCATGTATGGCCGTCTGCCGTTCGAGAGGCTTCTCGGGCCGGCGATTGAATTGGCCAGGAACGGCTTTCCGATTACAGAGAAAATGGGCCTGCTGCTGGAAGAGAAGTCGGATCTTTTGAGTAAAAACGTAGCCGCATCGAACCTTTTCCTGGTCGAGGCCCGGCCGCTTCCTGTGGGTCACTTGCTGGTTCAGTCGGACATCGCGCGGACCCTTGAAGAGATCGCCCGCGATGGGCTTTCAGCAATTTACGGCCGTTCCGGCGCAAAGCGGATCTCCGGCGCGGCGCGGCAAGCCGGCGGGGTATTGTCGGCCCGGGACATCCTCCGTTACGAAACCACGATTCGAGAGCCGGTCACGAACCACTACCGTCAGTACGAAATATTTGCCATGGGTCCGCCGAGCCGCGGAGGCGTTGTGCTATTGCAGGCCTTGAAAATTCTTGAGCCCTATGCCATCTCGTCGATGAACCCTGGGAGTCCGGAATTTCTCGCGCTCCTGATCGGGGCCCTGTTCGAAGGGTACCAATCCGGCGACAAATATGTTGCCGACCCCGAGACGACGGATATCGATCTCGAGGGCCTGCTGTCGGACCGATGGTCGGATGCGGCACGTGAGCGAATCGGCATCCCGTTGCGCCAAACGGAACCGGGCCGGGCGGCCGCAGGCGCCGAATCTGGGCCGCCATCATCCAAGGCAGAATCTTTGGTCGACGATACCGGCAACACGACTCATCTTTCGACCGTCGATGGCGAAGGCAATGCGGTGGCTTTTACGCTGACGCTCAACTACCACTTCGGATCCGGTATCGTCGTGCCCGGGATGGGAATCCTGCTGAACAACGAACTGGACGACTTTTCCCTGGTGGAGGGGCACATCAATGTTCCGGCGCCGGGCAAGATTCCGCGGTCAAATATGACGCCGATGGTCATTCTTCGGAATGGAAAAGCCGTGGCAACGCTGGGATCCCCGGGCGGTGGGCGGATCCCTGCCGCTCTCGTAAATATCCTGCTCCACAAGATCGATTTTGGCATGCACCTGGACGATGCGATCGAAGCCCCGCGGCTCCATGTGGATATTGACGGTGAACGCATCCTATATGAATCCAGAATTCCTCAAGACGCTCTCCTGGAGGCGCTCCGAATTCTCGGCAATCCACTCATCACCTATCAGCTCGAAGAAAAGCGGGACTTTGATCGATATTTCGGTGGCGCGCAGGGAATCTGGTTGAATGGCGACGAAACTTCCGGCATCTCGTTTGAAGGCGGCGCTGATTCCCGGCGAGACGGCGTGGCGCAGGCTCTGTGACGGACGACGCGACAAGAACCATCGGATTTTGGGGGGCGACCGGGATCGGGGTAGGCGCGATCGTGGGGGGAGGAATTCTCGCGCTGGCGGGTGTCGCTTTCGCAGCGACCGGTCCTTCCGCCATTCTTGCATTCGCGCTCAACGGCGTGCTGGCATTCTTTACCGCTTTCAGCTTCGCGGAGCTTGCAACCCGTTTTCCACAATCCGGCGCTCCCTATTCATTCGCAAAAAAAGTCTATTCGGTCGAGACGGCCTTTACGGTCGGCTGGGTGGTCTGGTTTGCCTCGATCGTGGCAGGTGCGCTCTACGCAGTGGGATTCGCCCGCTTTACCGAAGTTTGCATCGTGGAACTTCTCCAGGCTGCGGGCTATCTGCCACCAGAATGGATTCACACGCAATGGTTTCGAAAGACGCTGGCGTGCGTTCCCGTACTTTTTTATACGGCGGCTCTCATTCGACGCACGGGCGCGAGCGGTCAAATGTCGACCATCGGAAAAACGATCCTATTCGTCGTGCTGATTCTGGCCGGATTCTGGGCCATGCGTGGTGTATCGCCGGGCCGGGTGGCGGGGCAGTTGCAACCGTTTTTCACGAACGGGGCTGTCGGATTATTCGAAGCGATGGGGTACACCTTCATCGCGCTCCAGGGATTCGGCCTGATCGCCGCGGTAGGAGGTGAAATTCAAGATCCGGGCAGGAATCTGCCCCGGGCGATGTTTCTGTCCCTCGGCATTGCTATGCTCATTTACATTCCCCTCTTATTCATCATCTGCGTTATCGGGATCGACCCAGGTGAAAAGATCGGCGATGCGAGTGCCGTCTCACCGGTGATGATCGTTGTACTGGCTGTGCAGCGGTACATGGGTCAGTGGGGGTACTGGTTTGTCATGATTGCCGGAATTCTGGCGATGGTATCGGCGCTGCATGCAAATCTGATGGCATCTTCCCGGGTGGCTCTGGCAATGGCCAGGGACCGCGTGCTGCCCCGGCGCTTTGGTAGCACGCACGAGGCGCGCGGCACGCCGATTCACTCAATTCTACTGAGCGCTTTACTGGTCGTCCTCATCGTGTTGACGCTTCCAAGCGTGGCCGTGGCGGGAGCCGCTTCCAGCCTGATATTTCTGCTCGCATATGGCTTAGTGCACTGGACTGCATTTCTGGCCCGCAAACGGGCCGGGACACGGGCCGGGATCTTTAGAACACCCTATTTTCCATTGGTTCCGCTAGTCGGGTTACTGGGCTGCGTATCCCTCGCAATCTTTCAGGGCATGCGGGTGCCGGCCGCGGGACAACTGATCGTGGTCTGGGTCGGGCTGGGGGGGATTCTTTATCTGTTGCTCTTCGCGAAACAAGCGCGGATTCACGACGCAGCGACAGAAGCCTACCATCCCGAAATCGGACAGCTTCGCGGAAAGAGTCCGCTGGTGCTGGTGCCCGTCGCAAATCCTGCAACCGCGGTACCGTTGATGGAAATCGCCAACGCCATCCGAATGCCGAACCTGGGCAGGGTTCTGCTTGTTTCGGTAATCAGACCGCCGGAATCTTCTTCTACCGACTTGGCGACCAAGCAGGTTGAAGACGCACAATCGATTCTTCAAAACATGTTGATCACGTCTTTTGCCTCCGGCATTTCCGCGGATGTGCTCACCGCGGTCGCAAAGGATCCATGGGAAGAAATCTCCCGGGTAGCACGAAGGTATCGCTGCGAAAGCCTTCTCCTGGGCTACAGCCGTCTGGATGAGAAGGTCGTATCGACTCAGCTTGAAAATCTCGTCGGACAGCTTCCGTGCGACGTGGTGGTGCTTCACACACCAACGGACTGGTTGCTTTCCGGAGTGAAGAAAGTGCTTGTTCCGGTGGGCGGACGGAGTCAGCACGAGCAGCTACGCGGTCGGTTGCTCGGGAGTCTGTTGCGAGCCGGCGTCTCTACCATCACTTTTCTCAGGGTCGTTCCCGAGCATCTATCCGAGTCAAATCTTCGGAGTGTAAAGCGGGAGGTTCGTCAATTTCTTGGCGCAGAAGTTTCAGGAACTTTCGAGGTTGAAGTCGTACGGAGCAGCGCCGTGGTGGACACGATACTCGAACACGCCGGCCCATGTGATCTCATGCTCATGGGACTACAGAAACACAGCCGGGACCAGAAAGTGTTTGGCCCCGTTTCCCTGGAGATTGTTCGTCGAGCGAAATGCGGAGTCCTGTTTCTCAGCGGGCGCGTTTAGTTCGTTCTTTCCGGGAGTGAATCTGGGCTTCTACTGAAATTTTTTTGCCGTGGCCCCATTCTTTCGGTTCGTCGATTCGTGAGCAGATGGCAGAGTACATTTCCTGGAGGACCTTGCGCTCTTCTTCATCGGAAATCGCCAGGAGTCCCCGGTCAAATACGCGCTTGGCGTTCTCGCGGTCTCCGAATTGCATGATGTAGACATCGATCAGGCTCACGTAAACGCGGGTTTCTTCCGGATAATCGCGCTCGATTTCTTCGTAAAAAGCAATCGCTTCTTCGTAGCGCTCCTTCTTCGTCAGAGACTCTGCGCGGCTATACATCGGAAGCGGGCGATCATATCGTCGTCCCGGGATAAAAATGCGTTGGAAGGGTATGGAAAATAATTCCGACAAAGGTGAAGCCAACAACAAAGCCGAAACGAAGATAAAGGCACAACCAATCAGACCATACAAGAATCCATACGCGCGGTTCTCGCCCATCCCGGAGACCATGATCATGATACCCGTCGCCATCAAAAGGACGGCCAGACTGATCGCCAAAACCAGCCGAACCGTTTCCTTTTTCTCTTCTCGCATGGTTGGTCGCTTGTCGAAGCTACGGGACCAGAAACTCCGTCTCAGGAATTCAACCTTCGAATTGCCGGTTCGAACAGGTCGCTTCTCTTTGGCGCTCATTCATCGTTCTGCGTTCCCACCAAAGAGGTCAGTTCGCTGATTCTTCCCTTCGAAAGCATCTCGTCAGCCAACACGGTAGCGTTCTTCCGGTCGATCCCGGAGATTGTCTGTTGCACCTTGCGAATCAATCGAACATCGATACTTACCCTGGTAATTCCGATTCCGATGAGAAAGGGAAGCATGGAAGGATCTCCGGCCATGTCGCCGCAGATTGAAACAGGAATGCCTGCCTGGGTACCCGCGGTTACGATTCTCTTCAGAGACCGAAGCACCGCAGGATGATAAGGAACGTAGTAATCGGCGATCGATTCGTTCGTGCGATCGACACCGAGGGTGTATTGCACCAGGTCATTGGTCCCGATACACAGAAAGCCGGACTCTGCCGCCAGTTCCTCTACCACTTCCACCGCCGAAGGGAGCTCAATCATCGGGCCGAAAATAGGAGTCTCGCAATGCGGGATTTCCTCTTCCTTAAGCTCATTGATGCATTCCCGCGTGACATCACATGCCTCCAGAAATTCGTCCACCGAAGCCACCATGGGAAACATGAGGCGAAGGTCCGCGTCAAGTGCGCTGCGGAGCATGGCCCGTAGTTGCACCTTGAAAACGTCTTTGTTTCTCAGCGTGAACCGGAGCGCTCGAAGTCCTAAAAACGGATTTGCTTCGTCAAGAAACGAAGCGTGCGCAACCATCTTGTCGCCCCCTATATCAAGGGTCCGCATCGTGATCGGAAGCGGTTGCATTGTGGTCACGATCTTGCGATAGATGCGATACTGCTCCTCCTCCGAAGGAAATCCTCTTCGAACCACGAATGGAAACTCACTGCGGTACAAGCCGATGCCTTCGGCTTGGAATTTCTTTGCCAGATTCAATTCGTTAAGAAGGTTGATGTTTGCGAGCAAGTGGATTTTCTGGCCGTCGCGGGTGGTAGTGGTACCAGGAATCTCCGTGTCATCGAACGCGACTTGCTGGTGGACGTTAATGATATCCAGATATTGATTTGTGACCTCCTCGGATGGATCTACATATGCCGTGCCCGATGTTGCATCCAGCAAAATGGGAGTACCTTCCCGGACGTCGAAAATGGATGAATCGTCCAGAAGGATGACCGGCACCTCCATGGATCTCGCGAGGATGGAAACATGCGAAGTAACGCCCCCTCCGACAATAATCAACCCTGCCACATGCTGTGTGGCAAACTTCACGAGGTGCGACGGCAGCAGCTCGCCGACGATGACGATCTCTCCACCATAATCCGGCGCGAGATCCTCTCCGTGAAGCAGGTTGTGGAGAATACGGTGACCAACGTCCTTGACGTCTTGAACTTTCTCCTGAAAACGCGGGTTACTATTTTTAGAAAAGAGATCCACGTAGCGATTTACAACCTCGGTAATTGCGGACTGGGGGCTGCGGCCGGCAGACATGAGGTCGATCATTTCTCCAGAAAACATGCGGTCTTTCAGGATCAGCAGGTGGGCACTGAAAATCAGGGCGGCGACGTCGGCATACAGTTCATCGAGTTGTTTCTGCAAAGCTTCTATCTGCTCTTCACTTTGCTGGAGCGCCTCGCGGAATTCGTCAACAGTGCAGTGACGAAGTTCCATTTCTTCACTTAACCTGAGAAAGGAATCCGTCTGCCCAACGATGGTGGCTCGTCCACGCGCGATTCCCTTTGATGCACAAGCTCCCTGGTACAGTGCTTTTGCCGGGGATTTAGGATCTGTCGTTTCCGCGATCCGCATGTCATCCCCTTCATGCAGACTCATGAAGAGCTTTGCGTTCTCAATACTGGCGGCCAGTTGTGCGGCGATTGCGTGCAGTGCATTGGCGTCGTTCTTAGTAAAATAATCCGGCTCGGTATCCTGTACGATAAGCACGCCGATCCTATTCAGGCCGCGTAAGATCGGCGAGGCGAGAAACGATTCATATTTTTCCTCATCGGATTCGGGTATGAACTTGTAGTTCGCGTGCAGAGACGCGTGGCCGGTACGAATGGTACGGAGCTCTTTTAATACCAGGCCGGTGATGCCTTCATGGCGGCTTATTCGTAACTTGCCGACAAGGTTGGGATTCAACCCCTGGTTTGCGATGAGCTGCAGGTTCGTTCCGGATTCATCCAGCAGGTATACGGAACAGACCGACGCGGACATGTGATATGCGACAACACTGACGATCTTCTGCAAAAATTCGGTAAGACTTTCGCTATGCTCGAAGAGTCCGGCAAGCTCCCCGATGTTACATATCAATTCTACATTATCTTTTTTTTGTGCCATGCGTAGGGCCAGTTGAATGTATTCCTCGTCCGGCAATCGGCGGTATAGACGGATTATTAACGCAGAAATTCCACGAGAGTTGCAAACACAGTGAAGCCTGCTCCAAATGAAACCAGAATGCCTAGCTCACCCCGCCTAGGATTCCGAGTTCGCAGCACTCTTTCTAGCACAAAAAGTACGGAAGGCGAGGACATATTTCCGTATTCATGGAGGATCTGGTAAGACGGGGAGAGTGTCTCGTCTTGGAATGCAAATTTTTTCTGAACGGAATCCAGTATCCGCTGTCCGCCGGGGTGAACCATCCAGTGGGATATTTGGTCCCGTTGAAGTCCGTTCCGCTGCAGCATTCGGTCGGTCACCTCGGCTATCGCGTGGGAGGCAATGGATGGCAATCGGAGATCCAGGACATTGCGGAGACGGTGATTCTCGGTGCGATATTTCAAGCGCTCACGATGTTCCGGATACAAACCGGATTCGAAGTCCAGGAATTGAAGGGTCGGATCCTTTTTCCCTGCGGCAGAACTTTGCAGCACCGCAGCGGCAGCTCCGTCCCCGAAAATACAGTTGCTGACCACAAGGCCGGGATCGGGATCCATGAAGATTGTTGCAGAACAAATTTCTACGGAAATAGATAGAACTACCAAGTCCGGTTTATTCGAGAGATAGCCGCTTGCGGTTTCAAGATTCGGGATAGCCCCACCGCAGCCCATTCCCATTAAATCGATCACTTTCGTGTCTCTGGAAAGACGAAGGTCTTCCGCCAAGTACGAAGTAAGACCAGGACAAAGATATCCGGTACAGGTATTTACGATAACGAGCCCGACGTCGGATCCGGAGAGACCAGAAGCTTGCAGGGCTCCTGTGGCGGCAACCGCGGCGGTGGTACGACCAAAACGTAAGAACCTGCCGATCAACGCGTCCTGATCCTGGTTCGTGATATCTTCGGGCGCGTCCAGGGCAATGTACCGACCCCGAATCCGTCCATTCAGGAGAATCCGACGATAGAGTTCTCGTTCGGCGGCTTCGAATTGAAAAAGGGTGTCGAATACCTTGAACGCGTCTGCCTGCCGAATATAGAGACCCGGGTTTGCCGTTCTGATGCTCCGAAGTACGGTATGCACGCGATACCACCAAAATTCAGGGATTGTATACGGATCTACGCCTTTTTTCGTGATGCTCTTGACATCCCGAACCGTCTGCTAAAAAATAATCGCACCTAAATTGCCGGATGGTGTAATGGTAGCACAGCTGGTTCTGGACCAGTCAGTCTAGGTTCAAGTCCTAGTCCGGCAACCATGACAATCGCGGTTGGTTTTCTGTGCGATCAGGAGATTCTCATGGGCATGAGTACATACAGGAACGGGATGTCGCATTTTAATACTCCCGGACTCAGTTCATCCGTCATTTCAAAGTAGACATCGTCGCTCGTTATGTTTCGAAGAGGAGCGAGCATGAACTCCGGGTTAAACGCGATGGAAATCTGCTTGCCTTCGTATTTGACTGGAAGGGTCTCCCTTGCTTCACCCACCTCGGGTGTAGCCGCAGTAATTTCGAGACGATTTTTCTGAAAATTCAATCGAACAGAGTTTGATTTGTCATTCACCAGGAGTGCGACTCTTCGGACGGCGGCGGTTAAGGCTTCGCGCTCGATCGGCACTCGATACTCGCACTGAGAGGGTATCACTTGTTTAAAATTGGGATAGGTTCCCTCGATGAGTTTCGATACTACGAGTTGCTCATCGAATGCGAATGAGATCTGGTTTTCGCTCGCTTGAATGCGTACTTCGCCGTCATCTCCCAAATTCTTTATCAGCTCATCGACTGTCTTGCTGGGAACAACCAGCTCCATTTCCGCTGACTCTGGAAATTCTATTTCCTGTTCAATCAACGCCAGTCGTCGGCCATCGGTGGCTACGACAACTAATTTTTCATCCCGGAAACTGAGCAACACGCCGTTCAGAATGTAGCGAGTCTCATCAATGGATGCGGCGTAGTGGGTGTTGCGGAGCATCTCCTTGAATACGCCCTGTTCGAGCACATAGGAATTTTCTCCCGAAAACTCGGGAAGAGGCGGAAATTCTTCGTCGGAAATCCCAATAATCTTAAAAAACGAGGACGCGGCTTGAATCGTAGCGTTGTCCTTTTCGTCACATTCGAATTCCAGATCATTGGCGGTCATTTCCCGGACGATGCTGAATAAACGGCGAACCGGTAGCGTTATACTGCCATCCGAGGCTACGATTGCCTGAATGGATGTCCGGACGCTCACCTCCAAATCTGTGGTGGTAAGTGAAACCTGCCCGTTTTCGACGTGCATGAGCACATTGGAAAGCACGGGAAGTGTCGTACGAGTGCCGACCACGGATTGAACCCGCTGCAGTCCCTCCAGGAGATTCTCTCGACCCACCTTGAATTTCATTTAATCCTCTCGTCAAGAATCCATGCACAGATATATGGATATTTCTAATCTAAATTTAAATTTAATATCCGTATTATGTGGTGTGTATAACCCCAACATCAAGATTTTCGTTAAAAAACGTTCAATAATTCGAAAATTGAGGGTGTTTATAGTTTTGTGCATTTCTCTGCTTGTTTCACATACCGACAAGTATGAACTAATATACTAACTGTTGTCACAAAGATGCGTACACCTTTATCTACAGGCGATCTCCCCCAATATCCACTCTAGCGAGGAGACAAGCGCTGCTCAAGTGTGGCCAAGGTTTTTCGAAGATTAGAATCTTCCTTCTCCCGTTCCTTAATTAATCGGCAGCCATGGAGCACCGTGGCATGGTTGCGATCAAACGCATTTCCGATTTCTGGAAATGAATGACTGGTTAAGGTCCGGCAGAGATACATAGCGATCTGTCGTGGATACGCGATGGACTGCGGTCGGCGTTTGCTGGTCATATCCGCGAAACGAATGTCGTGATATTCCGCGACGACTCTCTGAATCGACTCCATCGTAATAGCGTCCTGCTGTTCCTGATCCAGAGTATCTTTCAGCAAATCGCTGAGTTGATGTACCGAAAGTTCCTTTCCAGTAAGGGAAATATAGGAAGCAACGCGGATCATGCCACCTTCAAGACGCCGGATATTCGACCGAATATTCTCTGCGAGGTACTGGATAATCTCCGGGGACAGGGCGAGGTCCAGTTGCTCCTGTTTCTTCCGAAGAATGGCAATTCGGGTTTCCACATCGGGTGCCTGCAATTCGGTAACGAGGCCCCACTCAAAACGAGATACCAGGCGATGCTCAAGCCCGGGAATCTCGCTTGCCGGACGGTCACTTGTCATCACGATCTGTTTATGACTGTCAAACAGTGTATTGAACGTATGGAAGAATTCTTCCTGCAAACGCTCTTTACCCGCGAGAAAGTGAATATCGTCTACTAAGAGGACATCGATGCTGCGGTATTTCTTACGAAACTGGCTCAACTCTTTCCGTTGCAGAGCATCTATATACTCGTTGGTGAATGCTTCGGTAGAAAGATAACAGACGGTTGCGCGGTTCGTATCATCCGCCAGAGCGTAGTGACCGGTCGCTTGCATCAAATGGGTTTTGCCCAAACCAGTGCTCCCATAAATAAACAAGGGGTTGTACGCGCGGCCCGGAGATCGTGCGACGGCAAGTGTTGCGGCGTGGGCAAAGCTGTTCGAAGGACCGACGACAAAACGATCGAAGGTATACTTATGATTCAGCGCCGGGATGAGAACCTGTCGGTGTTTGGCGGAGGCCGTACTGGTGTGGGGAGAAATACCAACCCGGGTGGTGGCACTGGCATTGTCCTGCTGCACCGGCTGGATATCACCACGATCACGATCCACCACAAACTCAATACCCAAATCCTGAGTAGAAGCGGCGATCACTGCATTTCGTATCAATGGTAAATAATTCTCGATCAACCACGTGTGATAAAAATCATTCGCGACGCTCAGAATAAGCCGATCACCCTCCAGTTCCTGAAAACGAATGACGTCGATCCATCGTTCGAAAACATCTTTAGATAATGTATCTGCGAGATGACGCTTCGCAGTAGTCCAAATGGCTGCTCCAGACATTTCTTCCACTGTGGAAATCCCCCTTGCTTTTATTGAATCCACGTTTGATGACAAAGTGAATGCTCCGTTTAGAGGGAGGAAGAAGATCAGCAATAATAACAGCCATTAGGCCGTCCGCTGATACGGAACAGAATCGTACTGCTTATTTATGACCACAACAAACCCACGGCGTCAGGCAGGTCTATAGCGCAAAATTTTATGCTCCAGCGCTACCGGCATCCAACCAACGGATGCAGGATACCTGCTAACTATTAACGCGTGTTTTCATGGAATTCACGGGTCGCTCAACTTCGTACGTGCCTGAAACGTATCAACAGGTTATCAACATTCTGATCTTCTTGCTCCGTAACCTGTGTGTAGGAAACCCTAAAAGAAGGTGTGTGAGCACACAAGAGAAAAGACTTATAAATAAGCATAAATTAATAAGCATACTACATTCTGTGTTTTACCAACAGGCTTATAGCATATATTGTGCTTTGAGCATTTTCTTTAAAAAAAGATTTGCCGACTAATAAAGTAGGCATATTTTCTCTTCATGATCTCTCATAAATGATTCCGGGGCATGAATTTAGCCCAGTTTTAACTGTTAAGAATTGCTATTTTTTA
>Ga0302133_10002068_pt1 | contig 12425 bp, 13 predicted proteins | sample CB9_331_MG_FD_203121 | JGI IMG/M metagenome (GOLD analysis project Ga0302133, IMG submission 203121) | Marine microbial communities from Western Arctic Ocean, Canada - CB9_33.1 | ecosystem: Environmental > Aquatic > Marine > Oceanic | place: Canada: Western Arctic Ocean | collected 2017-09-19 | reverse complement strand
AAAATAGCCGTAGGCTCGAGAATTTAGCACACCGCTTGGCAAAATACCTTTCGCCGCAGATCTACCAGAGTATCTTCTCGGATATTGAAGAGACACGCGCTGCTTATGCGCGAAAAAATCTTACCATTTTTTTCTCGGATATTGTCAAGTTCACTGACCTCACCGATATTTTAGAGCCTGAACGTCTTGCGACGGTCATCAACTCCTACTTATCTGAAATGTCCTCAATAGCAATCGACTGCGGCGGGACAATCGACAAGTTCATTGGAGATGCAATCCTGGTGTTCTTTGGGGATCCAGAAAGTAATGGGGAGGTAGAAGATTCTCTCAAGTGTGTAGAAATGGCGGTCCGTATGCGCACGCGTATTGCGGAACTTCAGAAGTACTGGCAAAGTCACGGTGTTCCGCAAGAGGTGCATGTCCGTATGGGGATTGCCACAGGCTACTGCACTGTTGGCAACTTTGGTTCGGAGCAACGACTCGACTATACAGCTCTGGGTCGCCCGGTGAACCTTGCAGCAAGGCTTCAGGGTATAGCAGATCCGGACGCAATCCTAATAGACGAAAATACCCACGGCCTGGTTCATAGCCACGTAAGTTGCGAACCTATTGATAAGATCACGCCCAAAGGATTTTCCCGCTCCGTACAAGTCTACCAAGTGGGGGATTTTATTTCCGAAGCGCATCGTGAGAGACGCCCAGAGTTGTCACGAGTTGGTCAACATGTTGAGATAAATGTAACTGATAGTTCTGACATCCGCGCGGCAATCGAAGAGCTTCGTCAATTTCAAGAGGACTTTGAAAAGCAGATCCCTAAAGATACATCATCTTAATCAGGGCCTCGATTGCACATGCGTCTGCACTGGGTGACTAAGCACTAGCTGGAATTGAAGGAACTTTTCACCGAAAAATTAAATATGCATGCCGCCATCGGCCATAAAGACGCTGCCTGTAGAAAAGCTGCTCTGGTTTGATGCTAAAAAATAGGCGGTGTTGGCTATTTCTTCTGGACTGGCGTGCCTTCCCAACGAAATCCACTGATTTAGCATTTTAGTTACATCTATACCGGAGGCCTTAGACGCACGTTCTTCGATTTCCAATTGGAAGGCGTTGTCGACGGGACCAGGCGCGAGGACATTGACACGAATATTACGTGGTGCGGCTTCCTTGGCGACACCCCGCATTAAACCAATGACGGCATGCTTGGAAGTGATGTAGGCAATTGAGCCTGGCCTAGCGGTTACTCCCATAATACTTGATGTGATAATGATACTCCCACCATCGTTCATTTTAGGTAGAGCGTATTTGCAGGCGAGGAAGGAACCCCTGACATTAACGGCCATGACTTTATCAAAAATATCTTCAGGGTAGTCGGTGGTTGGTGCACTAGTGCCACTAAATCCCGCATTGGTAAATAACACATCAATCTTACCCCAATTTTTTTCAGTTTTAGCTATATAGTGTTTAGTTTCGGCGCTAACGGAGACGTCTGCAGTGCATACGGAAACTCGGTTTTTATCATCAAAACTTGCCTTTGCTATTGCCAGATTACCTTCGTTAAGGTCAACAAGCATGATGCGAGCGCCAGCGTCATACATGCGACGGGCACTTGCTAGACCTATGCTGCCGCCGCCGGTTATGACGCAGACTTTATTTTTCATTTCTTCCGGGGGCATTTCATATCTTCTTTAATTAGGTGTTTTTTACTATATCGTATCCGCAAAAGTGACGGAATGGTCACCAGGATTACCTTTGTAGGTTCTACATTCCACAATGACGGGTGTTGATGCAAATACGGACATACTATTCTAAAGGATTTCTTGACTTGCCAGCCGAATTCCAAGTTTTGTTCTCGATCTAAAGACTGTATCAAATGTCAATTTTCATCCAAATTGAAAAGCAGACATGTTTGCACCCATTACCTGGTCGGCATAGGTCTGAAGGCCTAAGTCGTCCATTCCGGCGCCAGCGACCACAAAAAGAGGTGCGAGGTGTTCTGCAGTTGGGTGCGACAATTTACCCCCCGGAGCCTGCTGCCATTCCATCAGGCTTGAGGCACGTGCGCTACGGGGTTGTCTAACTACGCTCAGTAACCAATCGTCAAATAGCTTAGAGGCATCATTCTGACTTCGCCCCATTAAAGCTGATACATCATGAAAACTCATTCCTGATCCTATAATCAACACGTTCTCTTCTCTAAGGGGGGAGAGAGCCTCCCCTATGCGTATGTGAAATCCAGGATCCAGAAGATTGTGTAAAGACAACTGAACGGTTGGGATATTTCCTTCTGGGACAGCGAGCATCAGCGGGATAAATACCCCGTGATCAAAGCCACGGGCATGGTCTAGCTGGCAGGGTATATTAGCGTTGGTCAGTAATTTGGAAACACGTTGTGCCAGATCAAGACTCCCTGGTGCTGGCCAAGAGAGCTGATAGGTGTGTTCAGGAAAACCATAATAATCAAATATCAGGCTGGGAAATTCGGAGGCAGTTAGCGTCACCTTTGGGCATTCCCAATGAGCTGAAACGACGACCATCCTATCGGGTCTTTGCGGTAGGTTGTTAATAAACCCTCGTAGAAAATTGGCCATACTATTCCAGGTATTTGGCGGATCCCAATCCATGAAGAAGCAGGGGCCGCCGCCATGCGGTATAAAAATACTTGGTTGGACCATACAGTTCCCTTGATTTTAGGTTAAGCTATAATGGTTTCCGAGTATATCGAGAGCAGGATCTTTTCGCACTCACATTACTTTCCAGACGCCAGCGCCTTGGAGAAATCAATATGTTTCAAAAACTCAAGATGAATTTTCAGCCTATTCTTCTACCCTACCAAGCAGGCAAGTCCAATGCAGAAACGAAGTCGGGCGCCGAAGCTCTTTATACCGAAATCAAACAGAGACATACTGTTCGGGACTACTCGACCCAATCGGTTGAACTGTCAGTAATACAAACGTGCATTGGCTGCAGGTCTGGCACCTAGCGGAGTTAATCATCAACCATGGCACTTCATAGCAATCTTTGATGAAAATATTAAACGCCGAATTAGAGAGGCAGCGGAGGATGAAGAGCGGAAAATTTACCTTGGAGGTGGCGGAGATGAGTGGATCTAAGCACTTGAACCCATTGGCACCGGTCCATCAAAATCTCATCTTTAGGATGCCCCGTGGCTAATTGTAATTATTAAAAAGCTGAGTTAACTCCGTTCAGATACCAATGTTTTGTCCATCCTTGCTCCAGCCCTCATATAGACTTTCTGTATAGGCCCAAAACCACCGAGCAAGTCTAGCGAATAGGCTCAACTGGTTAGGGGTTGAGACATTGGATACTTGGTCGTCGGATAGTCCGAGGGCTAGTAACTCCCGTGCCTCGGCATGGCCGTGGTCGGCAAGTGATCTGAGTTGTTGTATTGAGGCAGAGTTATAAGCCCCTTTAAAGTCTTGTTGAGTAAAAGCGTTCAAAGTAGGTTCCTTCCATATGTGATGCGCTTTAGATAAGTTGGTTCGCTCACAAGGAGTAGTGCTGGTTAATCCTTCCAGCCATGCAGTTTTTCGGATGTTTTTAGGTCAACCCAGCCATGCAGATAAGTGTGAAGAGTGACGTCGATAAGGCGTTAAAGAGTATGTCTCGGCTTCATAAGAAGCACCCCCTTTAACATCAGAGACTTAGCAGGAAAAAGTGTCCAGAAAATTCAGGCCAAAAACAACGCCCGCTCATCCATACTCCGTAACACCAAACTGCGAAGCCGTCTCCCGTTACAAAACACCCAGCGCAGGAGCACGTCGGCCGCTTCCTGGTAACGTCCCTCATTTAGATGTAACCGTCGGAGAACACATCAGTCGAAAGGGTGTTCACATAGTCTTTGAACGTGGTTTTCCAATCGGTTGGAAAATGGGGCGGCATAAAGTGATCAAACTCCTTAAACCTGACCCCAACTTTTATGGAACGTATTCTTAGGGTTCTATGTCAACTATAACCCAATCCTTAGCGACTTCTTTCAACATTGTTGCAACTTCCTGATGGGCGGGATGGGGACCGTACCCTGCCAATGCATCCTTATCTGCCATTGTTACAATCAGTGCATGTGAGTGTGGTGCGCGGTCCGTGAAATTTTTACCATGTTTTACATCTAAAATGCCCGGTACTTTGTCTTTAAGTTGTTTAGCAGCTCCCAGAAAGGAGTTTAGTTGTTCCTCAGTTGCTGTTTCTTTTTTCTCAAGAAGCACAATATGTTCAATTGGCATTTGCCCCTCCTTCAGGTAGCGGTTGTTTCATAGTTCAATCTAACCAGATGGTTAAAGTATTGCTAGGGCGTTGCAACCTACTACGTGAGGTTAGGGTCGTCACCGGCCATAGGACAACCAAATGATTGATAAGTACTCAATCGGGGCTCCGAAACAGCACCGCGGCAAAAACTAAGAAGTCATTGGATAAAATATTGACGGTATATCTTTAGTCTGTGATTGCCGATCCTACCATAATTAGGCAATCGAATACTTGTCGAGATTGCTTTCAAATTCGTGCAAACGTTTCCATATACTGCGAAGTTCAGTAATTGTAGTCCAATTATGTAGGAACAAAGCAAAGCCTCCATGAACTTTTTGGAATGCATTAGAAACCTGTACTACCACTCCCAATAAAACCGCACCAGTAAATAGACTTGGGCCTACTATTAGGTATGGAACTATGACCATAAACTGATCGTACATTATCATCCATGTATCAAAATATCCGTAGTGTAGGTACAATCGGTGATAGTTAAATCGTATTCCGGTAAAAAGGCTCCAAAGATTTTCGGGTTGCGCATAGTTTTCTTTATCATCTTCACCCAGAACTAAATCTTTTCTAAAGGCGGCTTCTACGCGTTGATTGTTATATTCTAGCCCTGGAAGTTTCCACCCGACAAACCATGAAATGGCTAACCCTCCAAGCGAGACAACTAGTGCTGTCCATACTAACGAACCCGGAATATCGCTAAAGAAAGGAATTGTGACCGATTCACTTAAGCCCCATAACACAGGGATAAAAGCAACCAGTGTCATTACCGCTCTTACAACTTGCAGACCCAGTGATTCGACAATGCGCGCAAACCGGTTGCAGTCTTCTTGAATACGCTGACTAGCACCTTCAATTTCATGCTTAACGTTGCGCCAACGAGGAATATAATTAAACGTAATTGCCTGCCGCCATCGTAGTCCATACATACGTGTAAACCATCCGGTAGCAACTGCTAATAGTACATAAGGAAATGCTAAAACAGAAAACGAAGGTTCGCCTTCGAAGCCGTTTGTCATATAAGAGATGCTAATTAACTTGTCATAAAATAATGCAATACCTTCCGCTGAGTTATCTTTATAGTCTCCTGCCTTTTGCAATAAGTTATAGAAACCACCGTACCACGTGTTAATAGCGACGGTTATTTGAACTTGTAGCCATAAAGACATTGCAAGTAGTCCGCCGCCGCCCCAGGCCCATAGAGCCCATTCCTTGCTTTTGTAAAATGCTGCAACCATAGGATGTTTTTCTTATTTGTTCTTTCTATTGAATGAAGTAGGTCTTTACAGAAAATGCTGAGGGGTGGGGACGCCGCGTAGGCCGTTAAGCACCAGTTTTCCTAGGCCTGGTTGGTCTAGGTGGGCGCCATATACCGAACCCAAGAGTCCGACAGGGACAGCTCCCTTGGTGTATTTAGCCCCGGAAATTCTATGCTTCACGAACCCTGCAGCGTTTGCCCATGTATAACCTAGGACTGTTGGAGGCTCCCGGCAATCCAACTTTTCATAAAAAATAAAGAAAGTTTACACTATGAGCACATCACTTGAAGGGAATTAGCCGTCTTGGCAGCATTTGAGCCCGAGATCGTCGGATTAGAAATACGATTGATGGTCGCGAGACAGGTTTTTTCCAGATTGATTAGTCTTATAAGGCGGTCTCGGCAGCTAGAGAAAATTGTTGATCCTGGGCACGACATTTAGCAAGAGGGAGGCCAAGTTCCGCACGCACAATGTTGGTTCCCTGGACCATGGCGATCATTTTATAATTTGCATGTCGACGGGTCATTCCTTCTCGTCCCATACCGCAGTCGGACGAGATAATAAGCCGTTCCGCTGGAATGTGTTTTAGAGCTTCACGGATTAACTTTGCTACCTGATCGGGGCGTTCGACCTGAAGGGTATGGTGGTCAATAACCCCTATTGCTATTTTTTTTTCAGTGATCACTTCGCCTATTGCTTTCAGATCGCCTGGTCCGGAACTACAGGTCTCAAAGGTCAGAACATCGGCATCAACTTGATTGAGGGCATGTAAGGTAGGCTGGTAGGATTGTATTTCTTCGAAAATACGCTGCTGTGACGGGTTTCCCCAACACGTATGACACCAAACTTCGGTTTTCTTAGTCAGACCCTTAACCGTGTTGTTGAATATTTGTACGAGTTCATCTGTACCGAGCTTGCCAAATAATTTTCCCCTCACCGGGGTCATATGGATTTGCGGCTCCTCCATCTGGATACTCTGGCAACCAGCATCTGCTAGAACGTTCAATTCCTGGTTGAGCGCTTCGCTCAGCGCCATGGTACGTTCAACAGGGTCACTATAATAGTCGTCCTCGACCGACGCGGCCAAAAGTTCTGGTGTAATTGTACCAAATTTAATCGGTTTATCTGACATACGCTGCGCAGCACGCCACATCGCCGAATACTGCAGATCTCCCGGACCCACTGGACCTACAATTCGTGGCATAACCTTACATTCGAGAAAGTCATGGAGAATGTGACCGCGCGGATAGGCGGCAGCACCAACCGCGTATCGGCTCGGCTGCGGTTTGTTTTCGCTGAACCCTTCCATGCGATTAGGTGCGTATGTTTGCCAACTTAGGCCCGCCACTTGCGTGTCGTAATGGGCGTCACCATCTGTACATATATCTATACCGGCGTCATTCTGCGCCTGCAGGTAAGCCGATATAGTATCTTCATACTGTTCCCGATAGGTGGTATCTACCATCGCCTCAAGAAATGATCTGGCTCCTAAATTTTCAGTAAACCAGGAAGGTCTGGGCAGAGAACCAATGATCGAGGTTGGCAATTGAGTGTCCGCCGAAGCTTTGTACATTTTGTACCCCTGCTATTATTGCGGCGAGATCTAAAAAACGGGTGATCCCGACAGGATTAAAACCTGTGATCGTCAGATTAAAATCCGATACGACTAAAATTTTTTTCCAGAAAAATGTGGTTGTAATACCCGTACAACTTGCTGGAAGGGCTGAACCTATTCCGGTTTGGTGCTTAACTTCAAGCGCCTTCTAACAACATTTAAAAATATAAAATGTCGTTCATGTGCGCCAACAACAAATGGGTATCCCTACCCATTCTTCGACGATTATTGATTCTCACGTTTGGGAAGGTTCTATGGACGATCTTACCAGCGGTGAGCAGATTAACTGGCAGCGCCAAAGCAGTCAAAATGTCCTCTAAAGATCCGACTTTATCGTCGTTTGGATATACGCCAGGAGTTTCGAAAGGAGATGCTGAAATTATCATTATCCTGCCCGGTTTTGCGTTAGTCTACGTTCCGGTTAAAGTCCTTTGGATCAGCAATGGCACGAAATGGGTAACAACTTTTCCACCGGCATAAATTTTAATTTGGGACTATGTGGGTTTGCTGCGGTACTGGAGCTTTGATCAATTTATGATTGTCCGCGTCTTAGTCCATAATGAATGGTGAACTATTAATGGAAAGTAATAAGGGTCAACCTTCTCGTTTCTAGGTCAGGAAATCTATACATGAACACACCTATTAATCTTCAATCAAAATTTGAATTGTTTTCTGAACTTTGGTCCCCAAAAGTTATTGCCGAAATGAATGACTATCAATTTAAACTTGTAAAAGTCAAAGGGCATTTCACATGGCATGAACATAGGGATACGAATGAAGTGTTCATCGTCATCGAAGGTTCCATGGGAATTGAATTTAAAGATAGGACGGTGAAATTAAATGACGGCGAAATGATCGTCATCGAGAAGGGAGTAAAGCATAAACCATTTGCATCCGAAGAATGTAAGGTTTTGGTTGTTGAACCGCGCGGCGTTGTGAACACGGGAGATGCTGGTGGGAGTTTAACCGCTGAAAATGATGTTTGGATTTAGCCTGATAGCGGTTAGGATGGGATGGCCAATGGTTAATATAAAAGACCGAATTAAGGAAATACGGAAGTCCCTGGGCCTTTCTTTAGAAGAGTTTGCGAAGGAACTCTCCAAGGGGGGATGCGGTATAGTCACCGAAAAAGCGGCAGGCGATTGGGAACTTGGTGTCAGAAGACCCTTGCCGACCAAGATCTTGGCCCTTGCAGAGCTAGGTCAACGACACGTTAGGTGGGTTCAAACCGGCGTGGATCCGGATGAAATGAAAACAACGGTGCCTGTTAATGGACAAGAACCTTCGAAGATTAAAACGACCGATACTATTAACGAGCAAGAACCTGAGGCGATTAGACCCACCGCCACGATTCACAGGCTAGAGCCCAGGAAGATGGTCGTTAAGGTTACAAGAGATTTGCCAGATTTGCCAGATTTGGATGACGACTGACGAATTAACTTGAATGTTTGGCGCTTAGAGTGGTTATTACAATCAGAAAACTGGTTATGCTTTCACCTTTATCCCGCCAAAATTGATAGCAAACAGCGGTTTAATTGGATTTTACGAATTTTACATATGCAGAACTGCATACCTGCCATGGTGAATACACATCCAGGAAAGCGCATGGCAGGATTAACCAATGAGCACTACTCCAAAGTTGAAAACAGGACTATGTCAATTCCAGATCTAAAGATCATAACAAATTTACCTAAGGAAACCGAACAATGCGGACACGTAATCCGACAGATCATGCTGAAGTTTTATTAAAAGAAACTTCTCTTTCATCTCACGAGATTGCTAAAATGACGGGACTGGATGTCTATGAGGTCTTCGGCATGAAGTTAAAAAACAGGTCATATAAGTTCCGAGGCGCCTCACAGCAACCTATTGACGTCAATTCCCAGGCATAAAATATAAAGCGAGACTTCAACGTTTATTTTCGTTGGGATGTTGACTTGGCGCTTCCATGGCTTGAATTAGAGTTATTTATTTTTAGAGAATTTTTGATATTACCTTTAAACTTAGGTCAAAGCGCTTACTCAATATAAAAAAACCCGCCCAAGATTGAGCGGGTTTCTCTGAAGAATTTACAGAACTACATCGCATTAGCAGGAATTTTTATTCCTACTTCCTTATAGTACCTAAGGGCACCGGGATGCAATTTTGTGCTATTTTGTTTGAATAAATTTTCTTTATTAAGAGCACCTTTAGCCCATTTGGTCACAGACCACATTTCATCAATATGCTCCCAAAATGATTTGGTCATTTTGTAGATAACATCTTCTGGAATTCCTTTGCGGGTGTATAAACCAGTAAAAGCAACAACCGTATGTATAGGCTTCTCATTGACTTGATTTTTTCCGTAAATGTCCGGCGCGAATGTAGCCCGGGCTTTACCTGGAACCCTAAACATCTTTTTCATTGACGGCGTATCCCAGGCCTTTGGATCTTCGATACCCAAGAAGCGGATCTTATTTGTAAGCGCAATTTGCGAGAAAAAAGAAGATGGATGATTGGAAGCACCGGTCATCATAGCAATCTGTCTATCTTGGAATGCCTGCATTGCCGGGGTAAAACCAAGTTTAACAGCTGTATAATCTTTATTCATTTTATACCCCGTCACAGCCTCAATAAACTGAGCAGATACAACTTTTTGTACTCCGGTTGGCGGGCCAATGAATACGCGTTTACCCTTAATATCAAACAACGTTTTTATGCCTGAATCACCATAAACACCGAAGTTATATGTTCCGATTTGATAACTAAAAATTAATCGAAGGTTTTTTGCGAGCTCGGGCGCGTTCTTGACCTTTTTAAACATGGCCAAGCCCTTTGACATTAGAAACATCAATGAAGGAGCTCCGAAGAACAAGTCTGTCTTTCCATTAGCCGCATCCAGTGCATGTCTCGGAGCAGCCCCTGTGGCGTTGATCTGGATCTCAATGCCTTTGTTATATTTCTGCACAATTTTGGCAAAAGTAGTATTAATCGCAAAAGGTGTCGGCAGACTGATCGTCGACATCTTATAAAAGTCTTTTGCCTGCGCACCGCTAACAGACATAAACGCAGCGGCAGCAACAGCGATAAATTTTGTCCTTGTTCCAGTTGAAAACACAATGTCCTCCTTCTCGGTTTGATAACCAGGTGGTTGAATCATAAACAGTAATTAAAAATAAAACAAATCAAGTTGATGCGTCAGGTGTTGTTAACTTTGCTTGCTTGGATTCCACATAAAGCAGGATAAGCGAGGCAATAACACCAGCTACTTGGACTTGAACAAAATCTAGCAGAATTATAACACCAAGGGCTATGCGCAAAATACGTGAATAAACTGGCAGTGGAGCACGATCCACGCCACCCAAGGCTGTGGTTATTAACCAGATTGCCAGAGCAAGCCTGATCACAACCGATATAAAAGCAACAATCTCGAAATTATAAACAAGCGATAGAGACGGGTTATAAATAAGAACAAATGGAATTATAAACCCAACGAAAGAGAGCTTGATGGCCTGTATGGCTGTACTCATCGGATTCGAATTAGCGATCGGTGCAGCTGCGTACGCGGCAATAGCAACGGGCGGTGTAATCGCCGACAACACACCAAAATAGACCACAAATAGATGTACAAGCATTTTGGGAACGCCTAGTTTCTCGATAGCGCCCCCCATAATTATGATAATAATAACATAGGCTGGAATAGTCGGAAGCCCCATACCCAGCACCAAGCTTGCAAGCGCCAGTAAAAGAAGTGCAAAGAATAAATTTGTACCCGCAAAAGCAAGTACCATATTAGAAAAACGTATACCGAGGCCCGTCAGATTCATAACGCCAACGATAATACCAATGGCCGCGACAGCTACCATGATGCGCGCGCATTGCTCACCACCCTTACTTAACGCCCCGATAAATATTTGCGGTCTTTTACGAACAACGGGATTAATAAATCCCATGACGACACCTGCCACGGTTGCCCATAAACCAGCCGATGCTGGAGAGCGACCTGTAACCAGAACACCAATAATAACTATTACAGGAACAAAAAACATGAGAGATTTGATCCAATCTTCCCGTGTCAAAACCTCTCGCTCTTTTTTTGGTATCGAAGTAATTCCTAGTCGCGCCGCCTCAACCCAAACCGCAACAAACAAACTCCCATAATAAAATAGAGCCGGCATTAAAGCGGCGGCAATGATAATCACATAGGGTATACCGGTAAAGTCAGCCATGACAAAGGCAACAGCACCCATAACCGGCGGCATAAACTGTCCTCCTGAGGAAGCGGCAGCTTCAACTCCACCGGCAAAAGAACTTCTAAATCCTCGCGCCTTAATCATCGGTATAGTAAATACGCCGGTCCCTACGACATTGGCGGTAACCGCACCTGAGATTGTGCCAAAAAATCCACTTGCGGCTATTGCCGCATGTGCCGGACCGCCTCTCAATGGCCCGGTAAGACTTATGGCTATCTTTAATAGGGTGCTACCCGCTCCTGTTGCTTCCAGCATTGCACCAAAAATGATGAATATAAATATGAGTGATAACACGATGATGACAATAAAGCCGAACACACCATCAAAACTGTACCAAACTGTCCGTAAAACCGATTCAAGATCGTAGCCTGCATGGGCAAAGATCCAGGGAAGATCAGCTCCAAATAAAGCATAAATGATCGTAAGTAATGCAAAAATTGCCAAGGGCCATCCATAACAGCGTCGTGTCATCTCGATAACAACAAGCAGTCCGCCACAGCCAACAATAAGGTCGTCCGGCAGAAAACTATAAAGCCCACTTTCAAGTTCATCATACACGGAAGCAAACCAGACAATCGATAGAACAACCAAAAAAATGAGAATAAAATCAATGATCCATTGTCCTATTTTAATATTATGGTTTTCCGTTTGATGTAATTTTGCTAAAGAAGACCCAAAAATGGCCACTATCAGTGAAACCGCAACTGTAATGCTACGCTGGTAGATTTCATCGATGATGCCAAATGCAGCCGTATAAACTGAAACTAACGCAATACAAAAACTCAGGATCCAGACAATTGCATTACTAGCTTTATTCATAGACGTAAATTCCCTGCATATTAGCTTCTTAATTTGATTACCGAATGTGAGGCCGCAACAACCTAATTAATTTAATATAAATTAAAAACTAAATTATGGCTGGTTCAGGCGAATAACTTGCGCGTTCAGTCGGCGAAATTGCCGACCAACAAGAAATAGTTAATGGGAAGAATTCGGCAAAAGCCGGTTTTAAGGAAATCAAAGATACCAAAATTTCAAAGAAGA
>Ga0302133_10002066_pt1 | contig 12433 bp, 8 predicted proteins | sample CB9_331_MG_FD_203121 | JGI IMG/M metagenome (GOLD analysis project Ga0302133, IMG submission 203121) | Marine microbial communities from Western Arctic Ocean, Canada - CB9_33.1 | ecosystem: Environmental > Aquatic > Marine > Oceanic | place: Canada: Western Arctic Ocean | collected 2017-09-19 | reverse complement strand
CAGAGCGGCGTTCGCATCCCTATCGGAGTTCAGCGGCGTCCCTACAACGTTCATCCCGTCGGGTGCCTGCTCCTTGAGCCGCTCAAGTTCCCAATCATCTCTGTAGCCTAGAAACGCGACCGTAAACTCGCCCATTTGTCTTGAGTCCCTCGCACTGCGCCAATCATAAAAATTATCGGTGAAGCTTACTCTGCCTCGGGCGTTGGTGCTATTTCTGCCAGAGATTGACGCTCCAACTCCTGTGCACGCAGCCGCAGACGAAGCCGTCTCCTATCGTCTGCACGTTCTTGCTGATACCACATGGTGAAAATCACTATGGCCGCCGCCAGCGCCATCATGTCCACGGCGAACCACTGGATAAGTGCGCCGCGCGTCTGATCGTCAAGCGGAGCGACTCCCCATAGCCTCTCGATACCGTACGCCTTGTACTGGATCGACTCTGAGAACGTGATTATGGCGCCCAGCGTGGTGTTTGGAAACAACGTTAGCCCCATGATGAGGATGCGGGGCCCGAAGTGGACTTTTGAGCGGTGAGGCTTGGGATCAATGATGAGCCACCAAAAGAGCAGGCCGGTTGACGTCATGGTCAGGTGCATCAGGTAGTGGAGCCAGAAGCTTTCAACGGCAGCATCGTGGAACTCCGGTAGCGCCCAGAAGAACAGCACGACCACAAATAGTCCCGGCATGAGCACCGGATGCTGGAACACTGAGTACGCCTTGCGCAGCATCGGATTGGACACTAGCGGACTGACGAGCCCCATGCGCAATTCGATCGGGAGCCCTCTCAGTACCGGCGTCACGGGGGCGCCCAGGATGAGCAGGATTGGCGCGATGGCACGGATGATCACATGCTGGATCATGTGCATTAAGAAGAGCTGGTCTGAGAGCGGATCAAGCGGTGAAATCAGCGCACCAAGCATAAAGATCAGGCCAGTGTAAAACGAGATCACTTTCCATTTGCCGTGCGGCCGACTGCGCTTCTTCCAGTCTCGCAATCCTCTGAAGTAGAGAAAGCCAAGTCCACCGAACACGAAGATCGCCAGTGGATCTGGGACCCACATCTTCCAGATATCGCTGGTCTCCGGCAGGTGCGAATTAGCAGAGGCTGTGGTCGCGGCTATGGCGCTGAACAACAGTGCCGCCAAGAGCGCGTAGAAGATTCGAGGCCAGCCGACGAACGAATGGCGAATCAGGCGGTTCAACGGACTCCTCTAGCTCTCATTGAGCACCTTCCGGACGTCTGCAGCGAACTCCATCGGATCAAGATGCTGACCCGCCACAATGCGTACTTTTAGATTTTTGTCGATAATGATCACCGGCGTTGAATGGCCTACATCGTAGCCACCTCCGAACTCAAATCGGGCGTCATTTGCTGATCGCTCGTTGAGATCGCTCAGGCCAAGATTTAGCTCGTAACGCTCTATATCGTCCTGTGTAGCGAATACCGTCTGCTCGCCAATCGTCGGTAACCCCACGAAGTACTCCTGCCAGATCGGCTCGAGTGCCGGCTGTTCGGCAAGGAGATAGTTCCATTCGCTGTCCATTCTCAGGCGCTCGCCGTACGCGATCACCCGTTCAGGCGTGTCTCGCTCAGGGTCCATAGTGACCACTGCAATATTCAGGCCATCAGCATCGTCACCAAGGATATCCAGCACTTCTCTCAGCTTGGCGCCGACGAAGGGGCAGACATCGGCGCAGCTTGTGTAGAGGAAGGTGAGGACAGTCGCCTCGCCCGCGTGATCAGACAGCGTAAACGTTTCGCCGTGCTGGTCTGTAAGGCTGAAATCCAGCGAATCCTTGGGCGGATCAAACTCTGTGTAGGTGAACGACTCAAGCGCGGAATTGGCCCGGGTCAGGAGGATCCACGACGTTATGGCAACTGCGATACCCGCGACGACGAATAGGCCAAACCAGATTTTGCTCTCAAGGAAACTGCGCGATTGAGACTGATCGGAGTCGTCGAGGTCGTGTGTGTCGGTTGGGATCGAGTTGGACTCTGTGGAATTCACCGGGGCGGGCCGATTTCCTTTAACGCTGAACGGGAATGCAAAGTAAGAACTAGATACCGCGCTGTATAAGTGTAGCGCTCAGGGGCCACTGTAGGCAGAGGCGCGATTTTGGTTTTGGGCCATCAAAATTATCTTTGCATCTGTATTGACTCAAATTGAAATACAGAGGTCTACTCATCTTTCTTATTACAGATTCAAGGCCAAAATGATAATAAGGAGCCCGGACGATTACATTAAAATCAAACTTCATCATGCCATGGAGTAAGGCCGCGACCGAACGACGAGCCTAAATAGCAGCTCCGCACACAAACACCGTTACGACCACCAGCAGCAGCAACGGGATCAAGCACCCCGATGCACATCCACCGCGTCGATCAACGATCACTCGCACGTTCTGCGAGACTCGATTATTAGGTCCGCCACTACTGTCTGAGGACCTCACGCTGAGGCCGCACTCAGAACAGAACGTGGCGCCATCTTGCAGTTCCGCCTGGCAGTTTGGGCAGTTCGATGGTCCGAACTCATGTGCGCAGTTTGAGCAGTAGTTCGCGTCTATCGCGGAATATGTACCGCACTCCGGGCACTTGGTTTCATGGTCAACTCGCATTGCTGACGATGATACTCGGTCACGCTATGTATCTCGCTGAGACGGGAACCAAACTGCAATTACGTACGTTTCACTCCCCGGATAGAGATGGCTGTGGTGGCCAATATGATCTTAATGTTGTCGTTGTAGTGTTCGCCCTCGTTCAAAACTGGCACAATGGTTCAGTTGGGGGCGGTTAGCTCAGTTGGTTAGAGCGTCTGTCTTACACACAGAAGGCCAGAGGTTCGAGTCCTCTACTGCCCACCACTTCCTGACTGATCCGAAAAATAGCAAATAACAAGTTCTTGTGATGCGCACGGTCCGATCTAATGCGATGGTTATGCCGTCGTATTAGACGCATGAGATACCGTGGACGCCCACAAGAATGGTTGCAATTGAGTTGGGCGCTCCATCAAGCCACCTCAACGGGATCAGCAGAAGCACAGAAAGAAGACTGCACGTGACCACGACGGCCGGACCAAGAGACCTCGCCCAGCAACTTGTTGACAACGTTGAGAAGGTCATTATTGGCAAACGCGACCCCGTGCAGTTGGGCGTTGTTGCCCTCATTGCTGGTGGGCACGCTCTGATCGAAGATGTGCCCGGCGTTGGTAAGACAATGCTGGCCCGAAGCATTGCCCGTAGCGCAGGCTGTCAGTTCCGACGCCTGCAGTTCACCCCTGACTTATTGCCGAGCGACGTTACCGGCGTTTCTGTCTATAACCAGAAGACCAACGAATTTGAATTCCGTCACGGGCCAATCATGTCTGAGATTGTCCTTGCTGATGAGATCAACCGTGCCACGCCAAAGACTCAGTCCGCTCTCCTTGAAGCGATGGAAGAGAGTCAGATCAGCGTTGATGGTGTGACTTATAAACTTCCTGCTCCGTTCATGGTCCTGGCCACACAAAACCCTATCGAGTACGAGGGAACATTCCCGCTGCCTGAGGCACAACTCGACCGATTTTTCCTGCGAATCTCCATGGGCTATCCGAATCCCATGCAAGAGATTGAGATAATGAACTCCCAGATGACGAGCGAGCCGATCGCTGATCTTGAGCCTGTTGCGACTCCGGCAGATATCGTGAATCTGCAGCAGAACGTTCGAAAGATCTACGTGGACGATCTGGTCAAGGAGTACATCGTGACTCTTTCCAACGCCACCAGAGATCACTCAGACATTGCGCTTGGCGTCTCCCCCAGAGCATCTCTGGCGATGCTGAGAGGTAGCCAGGCTATCGCTTTGATGGATGGTCGCGAGTATGTAATTCCAGATGACGTCAAAGCGATCGCTTCTCCCGTGATGAGTCACAGGCTGATCCTCACTCCGGCCGCTCGGATGCGAGAAGCAACGGGTGAAATCATCGTTAGTGAGATTCTGGACGCGACATCCGTACCCGGTGGATCCGCCGGAACCCGCCCGGCCGCTGGAACAACAGCTTAGGAATCTAATGACGCCCAGCCGCAGTTACGTTCGGAACCTGCCTCAGCTAACGCGAGGGAGTCCGAGTAGTGGTGCGCATGCCTGATGTAACTCAAAGAGTCCGGCCGGGGCTAAGGCCTTCTATTTCAGCCCCGACGGATGAGTCGGAAGATGCTGCGCCGCGGCGTCGACTTCCCGGATCACCTCGCCTCTACATTCTTGGCATTCTGATCGTCATCATGCTCTCCTCTGGAATGGCGACGGGATTCGACCTGGCCGTTCGGATGAACTATGCGCTGATTCTCCTGATCATCATCTCCTGGGTGTGGTCTAGATGGGGATCTGACTCAATCTCAGCCCAGGTAACGCGACCGGCCAAAGAGGTTAGCGTAGGCGACCGTGTCACCGAGTCGTTCGTCCTCCGCAACAAAACGGGACTTCCCAAGAGCTGGATTGAGGTTGAAGACAAGACAGATATTCCAGACTTGAAAATCGCAGAGGTCGTCAGCCTCCCCAGCCTGATCTCACATCGTCAATTCGATATCGATTTCACGGTCCAACAACGCGGTGAATTCAACCTTGGGCCACTGGTGATCAGATCGTCAGACCCGTTTGGACTGTTCCCGCACGAAGTACAGCAGGCTGATCACCAGAATTTGGTCGTGTTCCCAAGGGTTTCAGAGATTCCTGATTATGCAGCGCCGTCAGCACTGGTGACAGGCGAAACGGCACGCCGCCGCCACAGCTATGTGCTCTCGCCAGAGGTGTCCTCAATCAGAGACTACGACTCTGGGGATGGCATCAGCCGGATTCACTGGCGCAGCACTGCGCGTACCGGCAAGTTGATGGTGAAGACGTTTGATCAGGGCCGTTCCAACGAGATGTGGGTCATCATGGATCAAGAGGCTGAGCAGGCCCTTGGCGAGGGTGCGCACTCAACTGACGAGACGGCAGCCACCATCGTTGCCTCAACCATAAACAAGTACCTGTCGCTTCAACTCCCTGTGGGGTTCTCAGGCGCTGGTTCAAGAACACTGCTGTCCCGACCAGACAGAAGCGCCAGTCAACGCCTGAACATAATCCGGCACATCGCTCGAAGTAAGCCGGAGGGGACTCAGCCAGTCTTCTCCCTGATTGCTGAAATAGAGCGGGATGTAAGCCGAGGCTCATCACTGGTTATAGTCACGTCGTCTCCTGATGCCGACTGGGTGGACGCTATGGGTGCGCTGCAGAAACGCGGTGTCTACACCGTTGCGGTCATCATGGACCGGCAGTCGTGGGACCCCGAAGATGTATCTGAGTCGCCCCGGGCAAGGCTCATTGCCCATGGGGTGAAGACGTACATGGTTCGGCAGGGAATGTCTGCCGCCGCCGCATTGGCCGAGCCTGAGGCTCAGACCGTGTTTCATCGATCGCAAGCGATAAATGAGGCTGCGGGATGAGCACCAGCGCAGGCACGCTCCAGCCAACAGGCGCAGTCCAAGCGCCGAAGATCAGTCCATCATCGATGGAAGGAAGCGTTTCTTCGTTCGCAGAACGAACTCTCGGACGATACTTTGACCTTCGCACCTACGAAGATGGCATAACGCTCATATTGCTGCTTGGACTCTTATCATCTGTAGCCTGGTCCGTTCAGTTGGCTGGCTGGCTGGAGGGCCCCAACACTCAAGTGACCGTGATCCTTGGTGGATTTATCGGCGCAGCAGCAGCCCGGCATCGATTCAGCATCCCCCTTTCGCCGTTGGCTGCGTTCTCAATTGGATGGGTCGTCGTGTTCTGGCAGGCTGGTGATGCTGCTAACGGCGATAACATCATTGAGACGTCCAGAGACATTTGGGATCGATTCTTCCTCTGGTTGAGCGCTGCACGCAACGACGGGATCAGTCGCGACTCCCTGCCATTTCAGGTGATGCTACTGGCGGTTTCTTGGCTCGTCGCGTTCTCCTCTTCCTGGATACTGTTCAAGTTCAGGAACGTCTGGATAACCGTGACCATGCTTGGCGTGGCCATCATCATCAACCTCAGCTACCGTCACGGCCAGTACGAGTACACGCTCTACATATTTCTGGCCATTGCAGTAGTCCTCTTCGCTCATGTCACCGCAATACAACGTGCTGCAGGTTGGGCTGAGGCCGGGATGAAATTCCCAAGACACCTCAGACGACTCTCCATGGAGCACGGCATAATCCTGGCGATTCCAGTGGTCCTCATCGCGTCTGTGCTTCCAATGTGGGAGCCCCGCAATGACGAACTGGGTATTGTCTGGGACACCTTCAAAGATCCGTTCCGCTCGCTTGATGAAGACTTCGGCAGACTGCTCTCTGGAGTCCGAGGCAAAGATGCGAATGGATTCGGGCAGTTCCGTGAGTCACTGCCATTCCAGGGCTCAATCGATCTACCGGACGATCCGGTTATGTACGTTGATTCCGTATTCCCAACACTGCACGCCGGACACATATATTCGGAGTACACGAGCCAGGGATGGCAGACGGGCGCGACGACGGAAAACCGAACGCTGGCTGGCGAAATCCTTGCGAGGCGCGACGATCTGAAGTCCCGCCAATTGATCACTCAGCGTTTCATTCCAATTGTCGACGCCAACTGGGTCATGCCGGTGGGTGCAACGCTTTCGCTCAACATCGAAGGATTCAATCAGGTTCTGGCACCACTCGAGTGGCAGATCACCATGAACCCAGACGGACTTGGCTCAGTACCCGCAGATATTCAACAACTGGCAGACGATCTGTGGGATGAGTTTGTGTTCCTTGATGAGGATGAAGTGCCTCCAACCGGGGACGAGGCTATCCAGGAGGCAGTTTCAGACGTTCTACCTCCCGGCATTACAGGCACGCTGACCATCACTCGTGACGGCGAATTAACGGGAATTCGAGTCAGCCGTCTGGAAGCTCCACCCGCCGAACAGATCGCCTTCTCACCAAAGACGCAGATCGATGCCCTCGAGCCATACATAGTTGATCAGCTGATCTCGACGGCTACAGATGACGAACTTGATGAGGCCGGCGCTGACTATCCAACGTGGGTAACCGACCGCTACTTACAACTGCCTGACAGCCTCCCCGAAAGAGTCACTGCGTTGGCACAGGAGATTGTCGAGAGCCGAGGCGCAGAAACACCGCTTGAGAAAGCAAAAGCCGTCCAAGATTTCTTGCAGGCGCAGGGCTACAGCCTCGGCATACTCGGACCAACAGCCGATCAGGATGCCATCGACTACTTTCTGTTCGAGACGCAGGCTGAAGCATGTCCTCAAGACGGAGGCCGGGCACCGTGCCGGGATGATCAGCTCAAGGGCTACTCGCAGTACTTCGGCTCAGCCACCGCAGTATTGTTGCGAGCCGCAGGCGTTCCAGCGCGAATGATCGCTGGCTACGCTCCGGGGTCGTTCCTACCAGAGCAGAGTCGCTTCGTGATACTGGGTTCAGACCGACATGGTTGGGCGCAGGCTTACTTCCCGGGCTACGGCTGGGTGGACGTTGAAGGAACTCCGGGCTATGGCGTATTCGGTCGCGGAGTACCGGCTCAAGACTTGCAGGACCTATCTGGTGGACAAAGGCTAACCAACGAGCAACTTTTCGAAGCTGAGTTCTTCCCGGAAGATTTGTCCGAATTCAGCGATGCAGCTCTCGCCGCTGCAGCAGCACAACGCCTGTTGGATGAAGAGGCAGCAAGTGGCACTAGCTTCCCCGTGTTGCCAGTAGCGCTTCCGATTTTGGCGGTTCTGATACTCGCAATTGTGGCAATAACAGCCTGGAATTTCCGCATGTGGCGCCTCAGTTCGGCTGAACGCACCTATCTGAAGATGACCAGACTGGCCCGATTCGCTGGACTTGGCCGCGATCCCAGCCAAACACCGCGCGAGTATGCATCGAATATAGCCCTGGCAATCCCAACTATTACCGATTCGGCCAGCTTCATCGCTGAGGCGTACGAGGGCCGAACTTATGGACCTCCATCAGACGATGACGATGATGCGGATTTCTCCAAAGCATGGAGCCGGATGCGGCGTGCGCTGATTGGGCGAGCCGGGAGCAGACTGATCGGCCGAGGTTGATCAGAAATGAGCGCCACTAGATTCCACGTCTGGGAGAGCAAGTACGGCTGGATTGCGGCAGCGGCATCAGACAAGGGCATCACACAGATGTCGAGCCCAGAAGCTGATCGCGACGAAGCAGAAGACCTCATATTCCCGGCCCAACTCGAGTGCGATAACGACCCGGAATATTTCGATGGGATTGGCACCGCCATAGATGCGTACCTTGATGGCGATAGCGACGCCCTCGACGATCTCCCAACTGACTTCTCGGACGCCCCACCCCTCACCGCCGCAATGTGGGATGCATGCCGAACCATTCCATGGGGCGAAACCCGCAGCTACGCATGGCTGGCCGCTGAAGCAGGCCGACCCGGCGCACCAAGAGCCGCAGGCCGGGCGATGGCGATCAACCGCGTAGCAATGCTGGTGCCCTGCCACCGAGTAATCAGGTCTGACGGCTCGCTAGGCGGATTCGGAGGCCCAGAGGGCCTCGAAGTAAAGCGAAAGCTGCTAGCGGCGGAACAAGACTAAGCGGGAACCGCCGTCACGTTTCCTTCGCCCAGCATCTCTGTGAGGCGCATCGTTAGCTCCTCGCAGTTGCGAACCTTGATGAACGGCATCTCCAGGCTCACAACATCATGCGGAGTCTTGATCTCCAGCATGACGTTGTCATCGCCACGGAAATCGAGCATCGTCTTCACAAGGTCTTCTAGCTGATACCGGTCCTCGCGCGCCTGCTCCGTCTCCGTAACCCGCACGATGATGCTTCCGCTGGGCACGACGGGCGCGGCCTTTCCGTTGCCATTACCGTTGCTGACGCCAGCGTGATATGAGCCATTCTGAGTCGCTGGCGGCTTTGTCGACCCCGCGGATGCTGCGGCTTGTCCATTACCGTTCGAGTACCCGTTACCATTTCCGTTGCTGCCAAACGACGGCGCACTCGCCACCGGCGCCGCCGAAATTCCCGCTGCCACCGGCACGCCTGCCGCGGCGGCCGCGCCTACCTGACCAGTGTCACCGAACTTGTACTCCGTAGCTGAGTCGATCGCCACAGAAACGCGGTTATCGCGTTCCCGCACGGTACCCGTGATCGTGACGAACTTGCCGTCTTCCCACATCGCCCGCGTGGCCTGAAGGACGTTGGGCCACACTACGGTCTCAACCTCGCCGTCCAGCATCCCAATGTGGATTGCCAGGAACGCGTCGCCCTTGCGAGTGCTCAGCTCACGGATGCGTTGAATCTGGCCCAGCATCACGATCTTCTGATCCTTCAAATCAGCCGTGATCTGGTTGGCAAATACTTTGAAGCGATGGGCATTGGCATGCATCTCACGCGTAAAAGGACTCTCCGTCAGCTCAACACCCAATAACTCACGCTCCCAGAGAATTTTCTCGCTATCACTAACATCATCTTCACCGCTCAACTGCAAGTCAGCCGTCGGCGTCGGAACCTCGTCGCCCAGCATGTCAAACATCGTCGTCTGGCCGGAATCCCGCAGCCGCGCCTCACGGTGAATCAGCGCCAGCAACCGCTCGACAGCCTCCAGCACGCCGCCACGCGATCCAATCGCGTCGAACGCGCCCACCTTGGCCAGGCTCTCCAGCGTACGCCGGTTCATGCCTTTGAACTTCACCCTCTTGCACATGTCCTCAAGCGACTTGAAATCACCCGACTCGATGCGCTCTTCAACTATCGGGCTAACCGCACCAGCGCCAACGTTCTTCACCGCTGAGAGGCCGAACCGAATCGACTCTTCTTCGGCGTCCAACGGGCTTGCGGAGAAGTTCACCGCGCCGGTGTTCACATCTGGTGCCAGTACTTCTATGCCCAGCCGAGTCGTCTCTCGCACCGCCCGCGGTAGCCGGTCGGCGTTATCGGAAGCGGCGTCCAGCAACGCCACCATGTACTCCGTCTGGTAGTTCGCCTTCAGATACGCCGTCCAGTACGCAATCATGGCGTAGGAAGTGCTGTGCGCCTTGTTGAACGCATAGCCAGCAAACGGCTCAATCAGCTCGAACATCGTCGTCGCCAGCTCTTCGGTGTAGCCCTTCGCTAGCGCGCCGTTCACGAACTTCTGCCGCTCGGCTGCCATAATGACAGGGTCTTTCTTACCCATCGCCTTCCGCAGAATGTCCGCCTCACCCAGCGTGTAGCCGCCGAAGTCGCGGGCGATCAGCAGGACCTGGTCTTGGTAGACGATGATCCCGTACGTCTCCTCCAGAATTGGCTCCAGGTCCGGGTGAGGATACGTGATCGGACTTCGGCCATGCTTGTGGTCGATGAACGTTGGAATGTGCTCCATTGGGCCGGGCCGGAACAGTGCGATCATGGCTGAAATATCCGACACAGACGTGGGCTTCAACTCCTTGACCCACCGCCGCATCCCATCGCTCTCAAGCTGGAACACGCCAAACGTCTCCGCCTCGCCCAGCATGTCGAACGCGGCCTTGTTATCCAGCGGGATATCGAGGAGGTTCACCTCTTCGCCACGCCGCTCTTTAATGTGCTTGACTGCCCTGTCCAGGATGGTGAGGTTCGTGAGCCCCAGGAAGTCCATCTTGAGCAGGCCAAGCTTGGCGACTGGCGACATCGAGTACATGGTGGCCGGGATGGCGCCTTCTTCGCCGCTGGTGGCGCGCTGCAACGGCACAACGTCCGTGAGTGGGTCCTCCGTGATCACCACCGCCGCCGCATGCGTGCTGGCGTGGCGCACGGTGCCCTCTAGTCGACGCGCCGTATCGACCAGATGAATGAGGTTTTCTTTGCCCTCAATGAACCTGCCCAGCTCACTATCGTTCCCGAGCGTGTTTTCCAGCGTGGTGCCCAGCTTCGTCGGGATGAGCTTGGCGATCTCATCGACGTCTGCGTAATCGATACCCATCGCACGCCCAACGTCCCGCACGGCTGCTTTTGCGCCCATCGTGCCGAATGTGATGATCTGCGCAACGTGGCCCTCGCCGTATCGTTCTGCGGCCCACTTGATGACCTCTCCACGACGGTCGTCCTGAAAGTCGAAGTCAATATCAGGCATCTCACGACGTTCCAGGTTCAGGAACCGCTCGAACACCAGCCGAGTCTCTATTGGGTCGATGTCCGTGACGCCCGTTGTGTACAGCACCACGCTCGCCGCCGCGCTCCCACGCACGCCCATCAGAATGCCCTGCTCGTGGACAAAATCGCCAATGTCTTTGGCCGCCAGGAAGTAGTCCGGGAAGCCCGTCTGGTCAATCACGTCCAGCTCGTATGCCAGGCGCTCCCTGATCTCCGGCGTAATATCCGGATACCGCTCCACCAGACCCGCTTCGCAGAGTGCCGTCAGGTAATCAATCGATGATTCGCCGTTGGGCGTCTCGTACTTCGGCAGCCTGCTCGCCCCAAACTCAAGCTCAACGTCAACAGAGTCCGCAATGCGCTGCGTGTTGGCAATCGCCTCCGGGTTGTCCGGCCACAGCGCCGCCATCTCCTCTTCAGTCTTCAGATAGAACGAATCACCATCGAACTTCATCCGCTTCGGGTCGTCGATAGTCGAGTTCGTCTGGATGCACAGCAGCACATCCTGCAGCGGCTGATCCTCGCGGTACGTGTAGTGGCTATCATTCGTCGCCACCAGCGGGATATCCATCTCGGGTGCCAGCTCAATCAGCGCCGCATTGATCTCCGGCAGATCCGGCACGCCATCGTGGCTCATCAACTCAAAATAGTAGTGCTCGCCAAACACCCGCTTGTACCAGGACGCCACCTCGCGGGCGTCATCCATCCGCCCATCCTTGATCATCCGAGCCATCTCGCCAGACGGGCAGCCCGACATCACGATCAGCCCTTCCGAGTGCTCTTCCAGCAACTCGCGATCCATGCGCGGACGATAGTAAAAGCCGTCGATATGCGACTTCGATACAAGCTTCAGCAGGTTCCGATAGCCTGCGTTAGTCCGGGCCAGCAGCGTCAGGTGGTAGGGGGATCGATTATTCGGGTCATGCTCGGTGTGACTGCCCGGCGCAACGTATCCCTCGACGCCAATAATCGGCTTAATTCCAGCCGACTGCGCCTCTGTGTAAAGCTCAATCGCCCCATACAGATTCCCATGATCCGTAAGCGCAATCGCGGTCTGCCCCAGCTCCACAGCGCGGTTAACCATCCTGTCGATATGGCTCTGCCCATCAAGAAGGCTGTAGTGCGAGTGATTGTGAAGGTGTGTAAACAAATTAGATGCGAAAAAGCAGCACCTCTAAGGTGCGCCCACAGACTCCAGTACTAAAACTCAGATTGAACCGCGCCACCCCTCTTCCCTCTCCCTCCACGGGAGAGGGAAGAGGGGTGGGTGCCAAACAATGATCCCTACCGCCCACTCTTCTTCCTCTCCCCT
>Ga0302133_10002059_pt1 | contig 12445 bp, 10 predicted proteins | sample CB9_331_MG_FD_203121 | JGI IMG/M metagenome (GOLD analysis project Ga0302133, IMG submission 203121) | Marine microbial communities from Western Arctic Ocean, Canada - CB9_33.1 | ecosystem: Environmental > Aquatic > Marine > Oceanic | place: Canada: Western Arctic Ocean | collected 2017-09-19 | reverse complement strand
GCAGGCCCGTGGAGAGCGATGCAGTCGAAGTTACATAACTGTAGCCGCCCACAAAACAATGAATAATGAAATGCTATGCGATTATTCCTCCAACAAGAAGACCCGAGTTTCCGGGGGATCGAGCTGGAATATGATCTCCGATGTTTCACGGGATAAAATTTTTCCGGAAACCACATCGCGCACCCGACACGTCCCCGGCAGCACGATTCGCTTTTCGCCGCCCTTGAGCGAATGCAACGCGACCATGTACTTGTTTGCCATGAGAACGTCGTTCGATTCGCAGTACACATGCGCCCCGGCATAGCGGGCAATGTTGCGCCACAGGTCAGCAGGAATTTGGATCGCGGTCATGAACAGGGCCGAATATTTCTCCGCGCCGCTGCCGAATTCTTTCAGCGCCATGCCGATGTCCGCATGGCCGCCTTTCGTCCAGGCCAGGCCCAGTTCCAGGCCGTCGGTGGGCAGCAGGACCGGACCATAGGGCTGGGGACCGCCGATCATGGTATCCGAATCCAGTCCTTTCGTAAGCGGATGCTCGAAGTTGGATACGAGAATGCGGCGGGCCGCGTTGACGGGCAGCACGTCGAACTCAAAACCCGTCAACTTCGTCGCCGACGCCGCGCCGATCTGTTCCCCGTCCGAGATTCCCGATCCGGGACCCCACACGACGACATTACCGTCCCGAAAGACCTTGTTCCGTAAGATTTCCATCCTCTCCTCGTCGGCTCGGAAGAGGTTCGGAAAGTAGTAAACCCGATGGGGCGGGAAATTATCCAGTGCAAGGTCCTCGAAGAGATAGATGCGCATCGGCACGCCGCATCGGGCGATGCCCAACTTTCGCTCCACGATGACAGCCTGGTGAAGATAATTCCCGTTCCCGTTGGTCTCCAGGATTCCGGCGTCATCCAAAATCATGGCGATGCCGGGCACGGTTTCGTGCGGCCAGTCGATGGACTCCTTGACGACATCGATATGGCGGCGGACCATCTGCTGGATTTCGTCCTCTTCAAACCAGTCGTCCACAAAGAATCCGTGCATCCAGTACGAGTTGTAGCCGCGGGTGAAACTGTCGGCGAAATTCCGCCAAATCAGGGCATGCAGCTCCTTTGGCGTGCGGGCCGGACCCACGTCGAGGGTCCCGATCCGCTGATCCATTTCCCCGGCAAAAAACTTTCCGCGCAGCACAGCTGAGTCGACAATGCCTTCGGGTTCATAGACGCCGCCGATGCCTCGGCCCTCGTAGTCGTGGGGAGTGATCAGGCCGTCACACCCGGGAATATCAAACAGGTCGGCCACTCCGATGCTGCCGGATCCGCCCATGAGATCGGGATAGGCCGGACTCCAGGAGGTGTTGGCGCCGGTATGGGGATAGTTAAAAAATCCGTATAGGTTCCACCCGAGCATCACCTGCTTCAGTGCGTCGTGAAGAAAAAAAACCTTCCGATCCACGGCGCCGGCCATCGCTGCGCTGGTTTCGCGGAAATTCTTGTGGAACAGGTTGCGTGTCAGTTCGAGATAGTCACGCAGACCCCGATTGTCCGCGCCTGCCTGCCAGTAGGGAATCTGCGCCACGTCGGGGACAGAGCCACGCAATCGATCCGTCGGCACGCGGGCCGTGTCGAATGTGATCGAGGAATCGTCGTAGGCCGCCTGCAGGGCATTGACGGTTCGGTACTTCTCTTTGAGAAAGCGCCGCCAATTCGTTGTCATGATTGCACTGTGATCGAAGTACCATCCTTGCGCCACCGGGCGGTGGATCCCCTCTTCGTAATGAAAGTTTGCGTATCCTACAACCCGGTCGGCCCAGGGCCGTGATTCGACATACTCGAGGAGCGCGGCCGTGTAGCGCGCGTTCATGTCCCAGAACAGGTCGGAAGCGAGCGAGGGCCGGTCGAGAAGTTCTCCCTCCTCGGTGACGAAGAATGCCTCGGGATGTCGGGTGCGCCACGATTTCGGGGCCCGGGTGACGAAGCGTACAATCAGGTAGCTGTCCGGATCCTTTTCCAGGACCCGTGCAGCGCGCTTGTCAACCGTGTCGATCTCGGGCGAATCCACCAGCGGCCGGCTCGAGATCCGGTCGCCGGACCAGAATCGCGTCCCGTTCTCATCGTCCGGATTCGATCCGGGCCCAATCAGGTAGACGCCCATACCATGCTTGCTGAAGAGCTCCAGGTGCTTCGCGTGATAGTTGTAGCCGGCGAGGTGATGCACCGTTCCGTCGATAAAAGCCGCGGGACGCCCCATGTGGGGCCGGATCTCCACACCGGGCACCGCCGATGCTCCATTACATTGCATATTCCACCATCCTACGATCACCAGAACCCAGGTCCTCTTGCGGAAGAAAAATCTCACCCTCACATTCTCGCATAATTCCATCACGAGCTCGAGAGCATTTATCCCTGTTTCACCCTGCGATTCCGTTGCCGTCGGTATCCTCCGAACTTGCTTGCAACACCGGAGCCGCTCGGCAAAGGCGGGTCAAGGCCCCATCGGCTTTATGCCGATGGAGGAGATGATTTTGCACTCGATACGCATCCGACTCCAAAACGCCCCCGCCGGCTTCATGCCGGTAGAGCGTAGGATTGTGCGCTAAATGCGAACCCAGCGAGTCCAACACCTCCCTCCCCAACTGGCCTTGCATGAAATGGCACAGCGCAGCGCAGGCAGGTGCCGGTAGAGCGATGATTTTTCACTACACTGGGTGACAGGTGTGTGACGAAGAATCAGTGCTGCCCGGATGTTGACCCAGAAGATCCGTTTGCCCTATTGAAAAGCAATATGTTGCATGCGATTTGTGCTGTTATCGACTTGAACTGGCAGGGGGCTTTTTGCCCTCTGAGCCCTCGAAACCACGAGGGCCGCGACCATGTATACAGGTCGCGTTTTCGCGCAGATCGTCGATTCGCTACCACGCCATCAGTTCCATCGTTGCGTGGAACATCCAGGGAGCAGACCGGAAAAGAACAGGATCAAGCACACTCCTGCCGCGAATTGGGATCCGGGGCGTACCGCCGCCGCTTTTTTTATCTCGCCACGACACGAGGTCGCTTGGGCTTTTAGCCCGAGTTGCGCAAGGGAACAAAATGAATCAGCGAATGGGTGGAGCCGGCTCGATCATTCGAAAGCCACGACCTTTCATTGCTCCGGGTCGGCTTGGAAGACCAACGTACCTTTGCCGCTGACCATGGCGCCGCAGTCAGGACTCTTGGTCTGGAAAAAGTTTCGTCAACCCCTCTTCGGTGGCGGCGCTTACCCCTCGCTCGGTGATCAGGCCGGTGACGAGTTCTGCCGGTGTCACGTCGAATGCGAAGTTCGCCACCGGGGTGCCGGCCGGAACGATGGTTACGGTACGAACGTCATCGCCGTCAAGCCCCGTCACCGTCGACACCTCGTCACCGTTTCTCTCTTCGATGGGAATTTCGTTGATGCCGTCGGAAAGGGTCCAGTCAATCGTGGACGAGGGAAGCGCGACGTAGAACGGGACGCCGTTGTCGCGAGCAGCAAGTGCCTTGAGGTAGGTTCCGATTTTGTTGCAGACGTCTCCCCGACGGGTCGTCCGATCCGTCCCGGTGATTACGAGGTCCACCATCCCATGCTGCATCAGGTGTCCGCCCGCGTTATCCGCAATCACGGTGTGGGGGACGCCATGTTCGCCCAGTTCCCACGCCGTGAGCGACGCGCCCTGGTTGCGCGGTCTTGTTTCGTCGACCCAGACATGAACGGGAATACCCCCGTCGTGCGCGAGGTAGATCGGGGAAGTCGCCGTGCCCCAATCCACCGTCGCCAACCACCCGGCGTTACAGTGAGTCAGGACTTGAACGGGCCGATCGGGGTGATCGCGATGCACTGTTTCGAGAAGACGCAGCCCGTGTTCGCCGAGGCCCCGGTTCACCTGAATATCTTCCTCGGAAATTCGCAACGCTTCTTCAAGCAGCGCTTGCGTCGGATCCGCGGGGTCGGTTTGCAACAAGGCAAACTGCCGATCGAGAGCCCAGCGTAGATTCACGGCGGTCGGGCGCGAAGCAAGCAGCGATTGATACGCCGCCTCCAGGTCCTCCCCGCACCGCGCGGCAAGGTAGACGCCGAACGCCGCGGTCGCGCCGATGAGCGGGGCCCCGCGAACCACCATCTCGGCAATGGCATCCCTCGCATCACCATGGGAACGCAACGTAAGAATCTCGAAACGATGCGGAAGCTTCCGCTGATCAATGACGAATACCCGGTCCGGGTGTTCCGGTTTAAACCAGATGGAACGATACGATGATGTGCCTACTCTCATTCGAATTCCGCGAGGGCGGCTCGGCTTTGATTCCTTGCCAGCACCGCACAGAATCGTATCATGAGTCGTTTGTCATGGACAATACCGTACTCATCACCGGCGGCGCCGGATACATTGGATCACACACCGTCCGGAAAATGGCGGAGATGGGATACCGGATCGTGGTTTTGGACAACCTGGTCTATGGCCATCCCGAAGCGATCGTATCGACCGGCGTCGATCTCATCGTTGGCGATGTCGGCGATCGGGAGATCCTGAAGGGGATTTTTGAATCCCAAACCATTGGCGCCGTCATTCACTTTGCCGCCTATGCGTACGTCGGTGAATCGGTTGACGACCCATCCAAGTACTACCGAAACAATCTGGCGGCTCCGCTTGTTCTTCTCGATGTGATGAGGAATCACGGGTGCGACCAGTTCGTGCTTTCTTCCACCTGCGCAACCTACGGAAATCCGGCCTATCTGCCCATCGACGAGAGTCACCCGCAAAATCCCATCAATCCCTACGGCCGTTCAAAACTCTTCCTGGAACGAGCGCTGGAGGACCATGATCACGCCTACGGAATCCGCAGCGCCAAATTGCGGTACTTCAATGCATGCGGCTGCGCCGAAGACGGGGTTATTGGTGAAGATCACGATCCAGAGACACACTTGATTCCCAATGTGCTGATGAGTATCACCGGAGAGCGAGAATCGGTTACCCTGTTCGGCACGGACTATGAAACGCCTGACGGAACTTGCGTCCGCGACTACATTCACGTCCTGGATCTGGCGAGTGCGCATATACAGTCCCTGCAGCACCTGGAAGACGGAATCCCATCCTTTGCCTGCAATCTGGGTACCGGACATGGGGTTTCGGTACAGCAGATAATTGACATCGCAGAAGAAGTGTCCGGCAAAAAGGTTCCGGTCGTGTACGGCGACCGACGGCCCGGAGATCCAGCGGAACTGGTGGCGAATCCGGCGCTGGCGAAGGAGATCCTCGGCTGGAAGGCGGAGTACGTTGATGTCCGGGACTCCATTCGGACCGCATGGGCCTGGACAACGCAGCCGCATGGCGGCAGGTATTCTGAAAAGTGCAGCAAAAAGAATTGCGGGACATAAAGAGTGCCCCCTGAAAAAAACCACGCACGCGAAACCGCAGTCGATGGCGCTGCGCCGAGCGATGCGTTCGGGCGATGGGAGAAACGGTGGCATCCCTTGCTTCGCGAGTGGGTGCTCTATGCCGCGCACAGAAATAGCCGGCCCTGGATCGGCGAAACCGAAGCGCCTCCCGACCCGATTCCTGCCTATGATCCCGGCTGCTACCTCTGTCCCGGCAATGAACGCATCGGGGGCACGGTAAACCCGGCCTACAATCAGGTTTTCGTTTTTGACAATGATCACCCGGTGGTGGGGCTCAACGCGCCGGACGTTCGTTGCGGGGGAATCTACAGGAAAGCGCCTGCGTCCGGCATCGCGAGGGTGGTTTGCTTCGACCCGAGGCACCACGTAACCGTTCCCGACCTCTCCGTGGACCAGATGTCTGAGATCGTCTCTGCCTGGAGGGATCAATCCCGCGAGCTGGGGCAACGCCAGGGCATTGATTCCGTCCTGATTTTTGAAAACAAGGGCTCAATTTGCGGCACCTCGGTAGCGCATGCGCACTGCCAGGTCTATTCCACGGATTTCACGTTCAAAAATGTCTCGCGGGTGCTGGAGGCGGTTACGGCTCACCGTCAGAACGAAAGACGGGATCTGTTTGACGATATTCTCTCCATGGAACTGGACGATGGGAGCCGTGTGGTTGAGATCAACGAGGGTGCGGTCGCATTTGTGCCATATTTCGCCCGATGGCCTTACGAAGTCTGGGTCCTGCCCCTGAATCGACACGCTCACTGCACCGACCTGGAGGACTCGGAAATCGCTTGTATCGCGGAGATTTACAGAAACGTCTGCCGACGATTCGACATGATCTATGACATGTCCTTTCCATATGTCATGTGCATGTACCAGGCGCCTTTCGACGGCGGAGAGTACGACGACTTTCACCTTCATTTCGTGTTCATGCCTCCGTTACGTCAGCCTTCCCTGCGAAAGATTCCTGCCGGTGCCGACCTGGGCGGCGGCAACTTCATGAACGACACAATTCCGGAAGATACTGCCGAAACGCTCCGTTCGCTGAACCCTACTGCCTACACGCCGATCCTATGAACGAAGAGCGTGTCGTCAGGCTCCTGGTTGAAACCGGCCATGCCGTACGCGATGCAGTCGGCGATTACCTGCGCGAAGTGCCGCGGGAATCCCGAATCCGGGTCGACCGGGAGCAGGCGTCGGATGTCATCTACTCGATCGATGCCGCGGTGGAGCCGGTGATCACGCGCCACCTGGGCGACTCCGCGGCATCCGTTGGCGGGATCGTACTGATCGCAGAGGGAATCGGCGAAACGGAAGTCACGGTGTATCCCGACACGGTCAAGCCGGAAGAAGCCGCTGTGCGCGTGCTGATGGACCCGATCGACGGTACCCGCCCGATCATGTTCGACAAACGCTCCGCATTCTTTCTGGCGGGCGCAATGCCCAATAGGGGGGAGGCGTCGGGCCTGCATGATCTTAGCGCGGCGGTGATGGTAGAGATCCCGACCACCCGGGCAAGGGTCGCGGATACCCTTACCGCGATTCGCGAGCAGGGCGTGGAAGGCTCCACCTGCGACTTGCAGGACGGCAGCTCGACTTCCTGGAAACCCAATCCGAGTCCGGCAACATCGATTCGTGGTGGATACGCGCAGATCTGTCGTCTGTTCCCGCCCGGACGTGACCTGCTGGCTGAGCTGGAAGAGGAACTGCTGGGCCGGTTGTTTCCGGATGCCCGGGAGGGAGAGATCCTGACGTTTGAAGATCAATATACTTCGTCGGGCGGGCAACTGTACGAACTGATTACGGGCAAGGATCTGTTTGTCGCCGATTTGCGCGCATCCCTGTATGCGTCGCCGGCATTCGAGAACCGGCGACGGGGCCATGTCTGCCATCCGTATGATCTCGCGGCCCACCTCGTGGGTGCGGAAGCCGGCGTTGTCATCACCGACGCCGGCGGAGATCATCTCAGTTCGCCACTCAACACCACCGGCGCGGTGGATTGGATCGGCTACGCGAACCGTGCGGTGCATGAAGAAGTATCGCCGGTGCTGAAGGAATTGCTGCGTGCGCGAAACATGATTTAGTAGCCGCCCCCCCGGCGCAAAAAAAGGTTCGACGAACAGGCTGCTCCGGCCGGAATCATTTCCGTCCCAGATGCCGTATCAGGAATTGCTCCTCCGCCTCCGCGGTACCCGCAAGGATCAGTTCGGCGCCCGACTCGAGCTGAAAAAACGGGTCCGGATTCACGTGCATGGTTCCATCCACGTTCACGGCGACGATATTGCATCCGGACTCCTGACGGATTCCGCTGCCCGCCACCGTCTTTCCCGCGAGAGATTCCGGCAACTTGACGCGGAAGAAATGCAACCCTTCCGCCAGCATGACGAAATCGCTGCGCTTGAGCACGTTGAGCATCGCGCTGGCGCCCATGGATGCGTAGGAGAGCACGAAATCGCTCCCGGCCCGGTGCAGCGCCGGTACGTTCCGCTCAAGATTCGACCGGCTGATGATCTGAATATCGGGGCGGAGCCGGCGACAGTAGATCGTCAGGTACACATTCGTGTCATCGTCGCTCGTCGTGATCAGCGCGGTCGTCGCATCCATAATGCCTGCGGCTTGGAGAACCTCGAGTTCCGCAGCATCCCCCTCCACGTACTTTTCCTTATCGCGAACACGATCCACCAGCCGTTCCACGATCCGGTAGTCCATTCCCCGCCGCGCCAGTGCATTGCCCGCCGCGCGCCCGACTCGCCCGCCCCCGATGATGACGACCGGCGCATCGGAGACATTATAAATGCAGAACAACTCGTTGTAGTCTTCGATCTGCTCCTTGGTTCCCGCCAACACCAACACCGTATTTTCTCCGATCCGTGAATCCGGCGCCGGAAACTCGAGTCTGCCTCGCTCCCAGATCCCGACCACACCGACACTCACGTTTTCCCGTAACTCCGATTCCTTCAGCGTTTTGCCGACCAGTGGCGTCTGGTGCGCGGTCGCCTCCGCAATGACCAGATCACCAAAGGACCCGATGACGTGGGCCATTGCATCGTTACCCACGACGCGGCGCGCGAGCGCCTGACCCAGCATCTCTCCGAGTTGCAAGACGTTGGTGCAGCCCGCCATTTCCATGATATCCACGGAAGCGGGGTTACGCGCGGTAGCAATGATGGGCACATCGACGTCCAGCCCGCGCACCGTAAACGCGACGTGGGTATTCAATTCGTCGGAGGCCGTGGTCACGAACATCGCGGCATCCTCAATCCGGACCTGCCGATAGGTATCGGGATTGTCGAGATCTCCAAACACCACGTTATAACCCTGGTCATTCAGCCGGAGGGCCTCGTCCAAATCGGGCACCACGACAACATACGGGTGTTGATAGTGCTTCAGTTTGCTGATAAAGGACGTCGTCACCGAGTCGATCTTTGTGAGCACGATGTGATCCCGCGTCTTTTCGGGAATAGCCCGGGGCGCGCGCGACGCGGATTGCGCCTCCATCCACGGGGCATAAAAGAACTGGATGAAGAGAAACGGAAGCAATACCAGCATGAACATCGTGCCCGTCAGCAGGACGATGATCGAGAAGACAAGCCCCGTGTCGGTAGAAAATGTGATGTCGCCGAACCCCAATGTTGACATCACGGTAAGCGTCCAGTAGAGGCCGGTGATCCAACTGTATTGGTGCCCTTCCATCTCCATAAGCTTGTGAAACAGAGCGCTATAGACGAAAATCAGCAGGACCAGCAACAGGAGAAACCGGATCAGAATCTTCAGGTTACGCTGGCTTGAGCGGTTTTGAAGATATGCGATGTATATGCCGGGAATAAATTTCATACTACCACCCATCGAAATGGATCGACCCGAATTGCGGATCCGGGTGCATCGTTCCATAAATAAGTGTACATTGGACACTTATTTAGCAAACGGAGTACGAGCACAAAGCAATTTGCAGGCATAGCATACAGGTCCGGAGTAGAACCGTCATGAGGATAATCATCCTTGGCGCGGGCACAGCCGGGCGACATCTCGGCGCAAACCTTTGCGATGCCAAGCACGACGTGGTGATGATCGATCACGACCTCGAAGGGCTGGAGGAAACGGACAGACAATTGGACGCCCTCACCATCGAGGGTGACGGACCGAGTCCGGCCGTCCTTGAAAAGGCGGGCAGATCGAAAGCGAGTGTTCTGGCGGGAGGTCACGAATCGAATCGAAACGAATATCCTCGCCTGTATCTATGCGCGTTCCCTCGGCATAAAACATACGTTTGCCCGCGTTTCAAACCCGGACCGCACGCGCAAGGACTGCGGAGTGGACCGCAAAGCGCTCGGCGAGGACCTCACCGTGAAACGACAAGAAGGAATGCGTACGAGAGATCGCAAACATCCTTCGCATGCCCGGAACAACCGAAGTCATCGATCTCTTCGATGAAGAACTGAAAATCATCAGGGTGAGAGCGCCCAGTGTTACGCCGCTGTACCGGCAGCCAATCAGTGAGTTGAGCGAATCCCGAAATCTCAAAACGCTGCGATTCATCGCCGTTCGACGGGGAGACAAGATCATTGTTCCGCGGGACGACACCCATTTCCTGATGGGGACGAAGTTTACGTATCAATTCGCCCTTCGGATATCCCCGATCTTCTGGCATGGGCGGTTCCAGAATGCTCACCGTGCAGTAAACTTGTGATTTCAGCGGGCAGCGAACTTAGTTTGCTATTGGCACAGACGCTGGAGAAGTCTGATATGCGCGTCGTCTTGCTGGAGTCGAATGCGGAGCGAGCAAGGCAGTGCGCGGAGAGTCTGAAACAAGCTCTCGTTCTGCGGGGAATGTCGTTGGACCAGAAGGCCCTGGAAGAGGCGGGAGTGAGGTCAAGGACGACGTTCGTCGCGGCCTCTGAAAGCGACGGAAACAACATGATTAGCTGCATCATGGCCACCAAACTGGGTGCAGACTATACCCTGGCCCTGGCCCAGATTCGCAACCCCGACTACATGTCGGTCATTACCAGCCTGGGCGTGCTTGATCGCGCCGTGTTGCCGCAACACTCCTTGATTAGCGCCATCCTTCAGTTCGTGCGCGGAAAACATGTGAGACCCGCGGCGGGTTTTCACGACATGCCGGGAGAGTTGATCGAACTAGAAATTGTACCTGGGGACGAATATTCGCACCAAAAACTTTCTGGCCTGAGAATACGCAGGCATTCCATTCTTGTCGGCGTCATGCGCGAAAGCCGGGTGAAAATTCCAACCGGAGAGCTCGTGTTGCTGCCGGGTGACAGAGTCGTGCTTTTCAGCATGAAATAGAGTGCAGAAACACGGCCAGGCGATGAGGGTACCCGCGAACAGGCAAAGTCAACCATGAACGCGCGTCGTGTATTTCACACCGTTTCCTTTCTGCTGATCTTTGTCGCTCTGGCAATGGAATCCTGCGCAATCGTTTCTTTCATGCAGGAAGATCCGACCGACGCATTGATCGCCATTCTTGTTTCGGCCGCGGTCACGCTCCTGTCCGGACTGGTTCTCTGGTATTTCACGCAGGGGCCCATGCATCTCTCCCGCAAGGACGGATTCGGTGTGGTGACCTTCAGTTGGCTCGCCGTGGCGCATTTCGGAGCACTCCCCTACCTCCTCACCGGAGATCTTGCGCATCCCATTACGGCGATTTTCGAAACGATGTCGGGATTCACCACCACCGGCGCGTCCGCGCTGGACGACGTTGACAGCCTGCAGAAGGGCATTCTTTTCTGGCGGTCCATGACGCAATGGCTGGGCGGAATGGGGGTGGTGATTCTGTGTGTGGCCATCCTCCCGTTTCTTGGGGTTGGCGGCATGCGGAAATACCGGGGCCGTCGAAAGACCGGCTCGCACCGCGCATCACCACAACCGCGAAGCTGCTTTGGGGCAGTCTACATTGTCTTGAGCGGGCTCGAAATCCGGCTCCTGAAAGGAATGCGGCATGAATTGGTTCGATGCCGCCTGCCACGCATTTGCGGCCATGTCGACCGGCGGATTTTCAACCCACGACGCCAGTGTCGCCGCATTTCGAGGTATGGAGGGGGTTAACGCGTTTCAGATCGAAATGGTTCTTGTGGTCTTCATGTTCCTGGCCGGGGCAAACTTTGCGCTCCATTTCCGCGCTTGTTCTGATTTTCGCGATTCTGTTTGTCCTTTCCACATTCGTCATGACCTTTTATACGCCGGATCTGGAAACCGCCAGTTCCAGCGTTCTTGCAACGTTGTGCAATATCGGCCCCGGCTTCGGTGAGGTTGGCGCAACCAGCACCTACGCCGGCATCCCCATCGGAGGTCAGATCATTCTAACCACATTGATGCTTCTTGGCCGGCTGGAACTCTACACCGTGCTGGTCGTGCTGGTCCCCAGTTTTTGGAGAAGATGAACGCGCATTGCAACGCCCTGCGCGGCGGTATCGCCAAACTGGGAACAGCAGTTTACTTCGTGTTCTTCTGTCGGGATTGACGTAAATCATCGGCGGGACGCGCGAATCGGCCGAGAACTCCCGCTACAGCGACCGTTCCCGTCGCCGCCAGCGACTCCCAGGGACGATCCCTGAAATTCCAGATCAGCATCCATCCGGAAACGAGAAGAAACAGAATGGGTGTGAAAGGGTATCCCCAGGTCCGGAACGGCCGATGCCGGTCCGGATACCGGGCGCGAAGAATAAAGACGCTCGCCACGGCCAGACTTGCGAAAATCGTTAAAATGAATCCGACATACTGTTCAATTTCATCTACTGCCCCCGTGAAGATGATCAGGGAAGCGACAACCCCCTGAAGGATCAGTGCCGCGGCGGGCACGCGCCGGCGCGGAGAAAGTTCCGTGAGCTTCCGAAAAGCGGGAAAGTCCCGGCCCATTGCATAGTACACCCGGGGACCCGCAATCGTCATCGCCGAGGCGGCGGACAGAAGCCCGACGAGCAGAACGCCCGTAACAATTGATACCCCAACCGGGCCAAACAGATGTTCGGCGGCCACAACGCCCACGTCCACTTTTCCCGCCAGTTCCTCCACGCCTGCGCCATAGAGGTACACG
>Ga0302133_10002058_pt1 | contig 12446 bp, 14 predicted proteins | sample CB9_331_MG_FD_203121 | JGI IMG/M metagenome (GOLD analysis project Ga0302133, IMG submission 203121) | Marine microbial communities from Western Arctic Ocean, Canada - CB9_33.1 | ecosystem: Environmental > Aquatic > Marine > Oceanic | place: Canada: Western Arctic Ocean | collected 2017-09-19 | reverse complement strand
CTGGAGCCAAGAATGATCGCGATCACGTTCCAGTCGATCGCCGGAATGTATACCGGGAGATCGATCTCGTGGCCTCCGACCGAGATACTCCCGAACGGAAGTAGATCAAAGGCGGCGCCGAGGAACAGGGTGACAACGGCGAAGAGGCCCACAACGACAGATTTCTTGGCGTGGAGTTTCTCCTCAAGAGCGAGGCACAAAATCATCGCTATCAGCAGTGCCATAAACAGAAGGGTCACACCGAGTGGGACTTGCGCGACGTCGTGACCCTGCTGGGTGGCACCGGTAAGTGCGAATGCGGTGGGAACCATGGAATCAGAGCAAGAGCAGCGGGATCTCCCGCAACTCGATAGCCAGAGGGTACGCAAGGCCGTGCATCGCAGACTGATCCGCGTCTTTGGTATACATCACGAGTAGATCGATGGTGTTTTTTTCGATGAGGCGGCGGAATTCGTCTAAACGACTGCCAACGGTTACGATCTTCTCGACACGGACCGACGGACGATGGGCGACGATCTCTTCCTTGCAGGAACGGATGTAATCACCGGGTTCCTTTAGCATCTGGGCCAGGATCCGTTCGCGAGATGTGTCGGTATCAATGGTGTCGATCTTCGATATTGTGTCTATGAATCGACCGAAACTCTTCTCGTCTTCCACATGTGCCAACCATAGGGTGCCGCCATCGTTGGTAAACCTTGCCGCGTTATTGACCAACGAGTTATCACCAGCCAAGTGAGTGGTTATAGCCATGACGATGTCGGTACCTTGGAGCGTGCGACCGTTCGTACGGTCGGCCTGCGGGTGCGGAAACACCAGCACGGGACAAGTCATGATCTGGGTTAGAACATCGAGGTACTCGCCCAAGCTGTAGGGCCAGCGCCAAGCCTCGCTATGCAAGTTGCGATAAGTGCAAATGAGGTCCGGATTGCACGCATTCACGCGTTCAAGGAGCGCTTCGATGCTCTTGAAGGAATCACCATCATTGAGGTCCCACTGCACGCCGTTCCCAAGACACCCCAGGAAGTCGCGGACTTGATCTTGGAAGACAGTCGCATCAGCACCCCGCAGATCGGTCACAACGAGTGCCCGCTCCACTACCGGTTGGAGGAATTCAAAGACTGCCTTATCAGCGGCCCGAAAAGCACTCTCGAATTGATCGACCTGAGTCATCGGCGACACCAGGCCCAAGACATCGTAGCCTGAAGACTCTTACGACTTGTAGCGTCTTGATACAGTCTCAACGGAGTTTTCCTATTATGCAATCGTGGTGTAATTCTGACCGCAATCGACTAAAACCGCGAATTTCTTCAAAGTCTGTAGTGCGGTGCTGACCATCACTCGTAGTGCTTCGTACTAGTCTTACGTGCGCGACCACGACAGTATGGTCTAGCAGTCGTATATGAGGCGCTTGGAGCCTGCCAGGCATATCATTCCTGACGCCGGTACCGTTTTAGTGCCGGGGATTTTTGGTGGCAAGCGGGTAGAATCGAAACAAATTCAGAGAAGACTTAAGGATGCAAGCCGTGTTGGGTACAAGCGTACATCTCCTGCTGCATGGCCTCGTACCGGGGGTGGTCGCCCGAGTGTTGTTCCAAGATCGATGGAAAATGGCCTGGTTGGTGATGGTTGCGACAATGGTGGTGGACGTCGACCATCTTTTGGCCGACCCGATTTTTGACCCCGATCGATGTGGCATAGGGTTCCACCCCTTGCACAGTGGGCCCGCCATCGTGGTCTATACTGTCGCAGTGATTGTCCCACTGCTGCGATTGCCTTCGGTAGGACTGCTCATTCACATGGCGCTCGATGGCATCGAGTGCTTGCGAGTTATTTGATCGATCACTCTCTCGATTGGTCAAAACCACTGGCATCAACCGACTGAATTCAAATGGAACACATTTCGACCGTTGCACAACTATCCTGGACCTGTCGCCACACCTGGCAACGGGCATCAGGAAATACGCTCTGGTGTCTGATGGGATGTTCGATTGGGGACTGGGGGACGATTCTGTATTTTCAATTGACCGGGACGGTTTGGCCCACGCTGTTGATTATGTTGCTGGCCATGGTGAACGGCATCCTAACGTCAATCGCGCTTGAAACGATTGTGCTTGCTCGTCAGATGGTGATCGGTAGGGCCTTGCGTACTGCCATTGGCATGTCACTGATTTCCATTCTGGCTATGGAAGCCGCGATGAATCTGGTGGACATAGTGTTAACGGGCGGTGCCGTACTCACGCTGTGGGTATTGCCGTTCATGTTGGGAGCCGGTTTTGTCGCGGCCGTGCCCTACAATTACTGGCGATTGAAAGCGATGGGTAAAGCGTGTCATTAAATGACTACTTGTAGGATGACTATGAAGAAGTTGGCACCGCATCGATGGCGCGAAGCCGCGCGTATAGTGGCATCCATCCTGGTACTGGGTCTAAGTAGTGTCGCAAACGCTCACCACCAAAGCCAGGACGAGGGGTCACGACTGCGCTATGAAGATCAATCAGTACTGGTACTGGGCAAGACTGTTTATCAACAACATTGCGCTAATTGCCATGGCCGAAATTTGGAAGGGCAGCGCAACTGGCACAAGCGCAATGAGAATGGATATCTCCCGGCGCCACCGCATGATGCCACGGGTCATACCTGGCACCATGCGGATACGTTGTTGTTCAAGATGACGAAATACGGGCCGAAATCGATCGCGGGCGAAGACTACAAGACCAGGATGCCAGCCTATGAGAACATTTTGTCAGATCATGACATTGTTGCGGTGCTTTCGTACATTAAGTCGCAATGGCCGAAAAAGTTGATTCGAATTCACAACGAGCAAATGAATCGTAGCCAGTGATTCGGCGTGGCCCAAACTTCTCGGCAAGACGCAACCCGGGGGTTGATGCAACTAGCACAATCAACGTGACGGCGCTTTACCCAGCACCGTCTGGTAGAGCGCGTGATGCCAGCATTTTCATCGCACGATTTGCACGACTTTGTCGTCTTCCCTGAGCCTTTCTAAGGGAATATAGTGTTGGTATGTAATCGTGGGAGGAGCGGTTAAGTGAGTTTTGTAGCGAACGTAAAGGCTGCCTTCAAAAAGGCGGGTCCTCAGCGCTTAAGAAGTGGCGTTATGTTATACGCCATAGACGGGATGGGAGTAGCACTGGCAAATCACCAACCCAAGCTGGACACAGGGGGTGAGATTGTCTACCTACTCTTATTTTCAATTGGGGCAGCAGCCGTGGTCAGCGTCATAACATACTCGGCTTGGAATAGACGGAAACGTCGTCTCCGGAGAGGTCAGCGGGCCTCAAGACAACGAAAAAGCTGAGAGGTTTACGCTGTTAGTGGAGTATTACTTTTCGCCCTATAGTTTTCTCAGAACCTCGTACATTGTTTGAATAACTATTGGAGATCTACTGCGGCACAGATGAAGTAGAGTGTTTGCAGTAAGCCATTCTGGTGCATGAACAAGGGCAAACCCCTGATTCATTAAAAAGATCATACAAGAATGCTCCATTAGGTCAGAAATGGCTTAGATACGCCGTTTTTTAACCTCCAGAAAATGGCTTGTTTCCGCCGTTTTTACTAATTGCCGGGTTTGGGGGCTTCAGAAAGTTAGTTTCTTCCCTGCGCATTTCTAGAGGAATATAGTGATGGTATGAAACGACAAGTTATACACGCGAATTCCCCGATGAAAAACCATGAGTAAGACACCGACATCCAATGTGCGTGACAACATACGAGCCACCGCACCGAAACTGATCCAACTGACCGAAGAGGTGATCTACGGTGATATGTGGGAAAGAGAAGAGTTGTCCAAACGTGACCGTAGTCTAATCACACTTTCCGCACTGATCGCCATGGGTCGTGAACGACAACTGATTGGCCATCTGAATCGTGCCTTAGACAATGGTGTCACCCAGGACGAGATTATCGAGACGATTACCCATCTTGCTTTCTATTCCGGTTTCCCGACTGCTATAACTGCCGCCACTATCGCTAAAGAAGTCTTTGCCGACCGTTGAGACCCAATGTTGTGTTGTCAATTGTACCGGACGATGTTGATGAAATGATTACCGACTTCCAGGTAAACGGCGTAATGTATTATGTCGGTCCGCATGATAAACATTTGAGGTATGAAGACGTTTTGACCAAGACTGGAATATGCCGTACCCATTTTGAAGAAGTGGGCCTTGGCGCGGACTTTTTAAAACGTTTCATACATTGAGTTCGACGATGATAAATATGCCCTATGATTTTTCAGGCCGACTACTCGGATCCATATCGTGGACCGTACAGACATGACACGACTTCACTACTTCCTGGGTCGTGGGCGAGCAGAGACGACGCGGTGGATGCTGGCCGTTAGCCAGATTGCATTTGAAAACGTACCGGTAGACACGCCAGAAGCGCTCGCCACACTGCGCGCTACAGGTAAGCTGCCATTCGATCAGATGCCACTTCTTGAAATCGGCGACCTGAATCTGAGTCAATCGACCGCGATGATCCGCTACTTGGCGCGGCGCGGCGACTATTATGGCGAGACCGATGCAGATGCACTCTGGTGCGACATGATCGCCGGCGCCGTCGCCGACTTTGCTGAGACGGCGATGCAGGCAGCATTCCAACCGACCAAAGAGAGCGCATTGGCAACCCTACAAGGCCGGTTTGAGAAATTCGGACCGAGGCTCGAGGCGCGACTGGCCGAGAATAATTCGGGTTTTTGTGTTGGCGCGCGCCTTACGTTCGCCGACGTCGTCCTTGCCGAGGCGCTAACCGCCTATCTGGACTGGGCGCCGGGTATCCTGGTAGACACACCCTTGTTAGCGGCTCTACACGACAGGGTACTGAACACTCCAGGGATCGCCAGGTATCTGCACTCAGAACAGCGATATCCGATGGCAGGTAATGACTATGTGATTGATGTCGCCAAAGTCTTGCAGCGAGCGCTCCCAGCGCATGTACCCGATCCAAATCGGTTTGTTCCCGTACGATGACGGGCGGCTAATCAGCTCCTGTATCCGTGAAAGTTGCCGTACCAGCCGTAGTAGCGCACCAGATGTTCGCCCCGGTCCGGGACATGTTGCAAAAGAAGTTTTAGCCCACCTGACATGATCTGGAGATTACGTTTCAAGCTGGCATGGTAATAGACAGTTCTATTACCTAAAAAATGGGGATACACATACTGAGAAAGATTTTTTTGTAGACACTTGGTCAGAGGGTGTTAAGAAATCCCTTAACTAACGTCTTACATCTTCGACAAAGCAAAGCAGTTCACTGTGTTGGTGGAATGTTTGCAATAACTAACCCAACTTCCTTGCTAAATCCTCTGCTCTAAGATGCGTATAGCGCATTAACATAGCTTTATAACTCTGGATGGCTCACAGCATTCCCGCCTTGAAACCACTAACAACTACCCAAGATAGTCACGATATAGTCATTTTCAGCACACTAGCCATTGGGAGCAGAAAGGGGCCAGTGCAAATGGCCTATATGACTGCCTAATGTCCGATCGGCTTGGTCTAAATGTGTCGATCTCTGGGCGGTCGGCGTTGTTCGTCCTTGGGGCCGTTCACCCGGGCTCACTTTCGGCTGGTGATTCCGCGCTGGAGGATAGGCTGTAGACCTCTCGTACGGCGGTTTCACTGATGAATCCAGCCGCGATGTCACTCTGGATCTTATCGTGTGAGCGTGCATGCGGATCTCCAAAACCGCCACCGCCAGAGTCCTCAACGGTAATCCGGGCGCCGGGGTGAAGAACGTAGCGGCCCTTGGGATGTGCTACCTCACCGTCGATTATGAAACGCCGCAGGGCCGCATCGCGGCCGCCAGAGAATCCCCTGGCGGGAAATTCGGTGCGTGAACCGAGTAATGCAACATACACTGGTCGACCGGTGTCGTTGCGCAAAGTCAAGGTCTGCCCAAGACCGCCGCGAAATTCACCTGCACCGCCGGAGTCACGTCGAAATCGGCGTTCGACAAGAGTAAGATTGGTCATGCTTTCCCAGATCTCTGCGGGCATTGTCTTCATGTTCGCCGGTGCCACCGTCGCCGACTGCCCATCCAGCCCATTCATAGCCCCCAGGCCACCTGATGAGAAGAACATTGTTGAGAAATCTCGCTGGTCCTTTCTCTGGCCGGTCATGTGAATGACATTCATCATGCCGGGGTCGGCCTGTACACGATTCGGGACGGCTTTCGAGAAAGCGCCAAAGAGCAGTGGGACGACGAAGTGGCCAACAAGCAGTCTCGCGCCCGTTGCGGCGGGAGGTTGCGCGTTGAGGATGCAGTGCGGAGGAACAATCAGTTCAACGGGTTGTACTGAACCTTCATTGTTGGGTATGCCCGGGATGGTTAGACATTTGACCGCATAACAACTCATCGCTCTGGTGTAGCACAGCGGCACGTTGATGCCATAGCGCAATTGCTCGCTCGATCCAGTGTAGTCTATTTGGAGTTGGTCACCAGAAATTCTGACGCTCGACTTCAGCGTGACCGGTGTATCAAAGGCCTCGACCTGAATTTCGTTGTTATACACACCGTCGGGAATCTCTCCAATCTGTGTCCGCATGGCCTGTTCGGTGTAGTTGACGATGGTCTGTGCAAGTGGGCGCAGGTCAGTCAACTGGTATTCTTGCATGAATTCAATCAACAATTTTTCACCGACTTTGGTACAGGTGACGTTTGCCATTAAGTCGCCAATGACCTGTTCACTGACCCGGACGTTCTGACGAATAAGGCCGACCAGTTCATCGTTACACCTGCCCTTGCTGAACAGCTTACAGATCGGAATCTGCAGGCCTTCCTCATAGATATCTACGTTTTCCGCCGATATACCACGGCCGCCGATGTCGGGCAGGTGGCTGATACTCAGCGTGTACCCGACAATCACCTTTTGGTAAAACACAGGGCGAAGCACATTCACGTCCCACAGGTGGCCGGTACCGATCCAGGCGTCATTGGTGAATAGCACGTCGCCCGGTTCCAGCGTTTCGGCCGGGAATCGTTCCAGCATCTTTCGCACCGTGTTGGGACCGGTGCCGATGAATACCGGCTGGCAGAATGTCCCCTGCGCTAGGATTCTCCCGTCTGCATCAAACAGCATACACGCAAGGTCATAGTTTTCCCGAACGATCGTGGAAAACGAGGTGTGGACCAGTGCTTCTACGATTTCGTTGGTGATCGAAACCAGTCGGTCCCACATGATGCTCAGGCTGACAGGGTCGAAATTATGGGTTGGCATGATTGTCCGTGTCATCGGCATTATGGAATTCGATCTGTGCTACCAGGTTGCCATGGACATCCAGCGTGACCACGTCACCTGTGCCAACCACCAGGGTCGATTCCCGTTCTTCGATAATTGCTGGGCCTGTCACTACCGCCCCAACACCCAGCACGTAGCGGTCGTACACAGGGCAGTCGATATAGCTATTCGCCTCAGGAAAAAAAGCCTGTCTTGTTCCCTTTTGTTTTACGGATCCGTTTTGATCGAACGTTGTGTGGAATTTATATGAGTCTGCCAATGGACCCCAGACCTCGACCTTCCAGTTAACGATTTCAAGCGGTTCATCCAGGTAACTTAATGAAAAAATCTCAGCATAACGGTTTGCGAACAGTTCCGGGAGCATAGGAAATACGCAGGCGAGGTCTTCGCCTGTGGGTAACGTCACCTCGATCTCATGCCCCTGGCCGAAGTAGCGAAGATCAAGACGGCGGACGATCCGAATCTCACTGGGACTGATGCCAGCTTCAATAAGAAACTGGGAGGCTTCCTCTTCCAGATGTGTGAATGTCTGGAAGAAGGTCGGCTGATCGATGTCGTCCAGTAAGGCATTCTGGCTTCGGGCGATCTGAAACGAAAGCGGGCTGATCAGCATGCCCAGCGCCGACATTACGCCAGACGCGGCTGGCAGAATAACCCGGGGAATTCGCATTTTGCGAGCTATTCGAAGAGCGTGACCTGGACCAGAACCTCCAAACGCGATCATCGTGCTCTGCCGGTAGTCGAAGCCGATCTCGCTTGCGTGGATGCGAAAAGCCTGGGCGACATCTTCGTTGATGATCTCGTGGATGCCCCAGGCGGCGCGGGCAAGATCCAGGCCCAGAGGTGCTGCGATATGGTCCCTGATCGCGATCTCTGCAGCAGGCCTGTCAAGCGGCATTTGACCGCCGAGGAAAAACGAGGCGTCATAGTAGCCGAGGACCAGGTTCGCGTCGGTCAAGGTCGGATGGGTACCGCCCAGTCCGTAACAGGCAGGTCCGGGAGAAGCGCCGGCGCTTCGTGGGCCGACTCGAATCAGATTGCGATCGTCGATCTCGGCAATGCTTCCACCGCCGGCTCCGATCTCAATCATATCGATCACAGGAACCCGTACTGGAAGCCCGCTTCCCTTTCGCGATTCGTGGACTCGAGCTATTTCGATCTCATAGACCCGCCGAGGTTCACCTCTACGCACGATTGCGCCCTTGGCCGTCGTGCCGCCCATGTCGAAGGACAGGACGTCGGGAATACCCAGCCTCCGTCCGTGGTGTGCAGATATCAGTACGCCTGCAGCGGGGCCGGACTCGAGCATCCGAACCGGAAACCTCCTTGCTGTAGCGGGCGTCACCGTACCGCCGCTGGAGGTCATGATGTACAACGATCCATCCAGCCCACGCCTTTTTAGCCCGTGTTCTATGTTATTGAGATACCGGTCGACCAGAGGCTGGGTAAAGGCATTGATGACCGTTGATGTCCAGCGCTCGTATTCGCGCGCATAGGGCAGTACGCTGGCAGACGTCGACACGAACAGTCCGGGATAATGTGTGTCGATGAGTTCGCGTATCTTGTTTTCGTGATCAGGATTGATGAAGGATTGCAGCAAGCATACGGCCAGGGCTTCTATCTGATGCCGGGACAAGAGTTCATCTACCATCCGACGAACTTCGTCCAGGTTCAGTTCTATTTCCATAGACCCGTCGTGCCGAATACGTTCATTGACCTCCCTTCGCTGATTGCGCGGCACCAAAGGTGTGGGGTATCGGATATCGAGCTGATACAGGTCATAACGTTGTTCAAGCGCAATATCCAGCACATCGATAAAGCCGTTCGTTACCAGCATGCCAACGGTGGCGCCTCTCCTTTCAATGACGGCGTTGGTGACGAGGGTTGAACCATGAATGATGCTCTGGACACTTGAAATGGTGATCTGGGCCTCGGCAAGCAACTGATCCAGACCCTCTAATACAGCAATGGCGGGGTCATCGGGTGTTGTCAGCCGTTTGTGGACATGAATATCTCCGTGGTCGTCGTCGAGCAGAACGAAGTCTGTGAACGTCCCCCCAATGTCGATTCCCACGCGGTGTGTCATGTCAATCCCAGTGGCCAGTCAAACCTGTTCATCATCTCACTCTGGCTTCGTGACGAATGTTAGCTACATTGAACCATAAATCGGGCCCAGAGTTTGAGTGCTTTCCCATAGCATTCTTTTTTTGTATGCTTTTCTCCTTCTAGTAGTAGCCTTTGCCAGTTGGCTCGTGATGAATGGTGTCCCGTTGTTTGAGGTGAGCAAACTGCTTCGTCATTCTTCTATACAAATGACTGAGCGATATGCACACCTAGGACCTGATCATCTGCATAACGCGGTCGCTAATCTCGGATTTTCAGCACACTGAAATTCGGGAGAAATCAGCAACTGGAGAAAATGGCGTAGTTACTTGACTAAATGGTCGGGGTGAGAGGATTCGAACCTCCGGCCCCTGCCTCCCGAAGGCAGTGACCTACCAAAACAAGTCCTTAAAACCCAATAAAACTCAGGCACCGACTCCACGCAAAAGGACCTGAGTGGACAGGAGAGGACAGGAAGGGACACCAGTTCAGCACATTTTCAGCACACGGCTAAATGGGGACCCACCCCCTTTTAAATAGATGTCTATATAGATGTTGTACCCACACAGCGGAGGGGAAAAATACCTACCAGCATTTTCAGGCACGCCCAGTTTTCCGTAGTGCCTTGACCATGGAAGCCGCGTAGGTATTCTCATTTGAGGGGCGTTGCTCGCTCTGCCCTTTGCCAAACTGCTCGGTGCTCCCAAACAAATTTGGTTCGAGAAAGAAGACCATCGACTGACGGGCCTTACCAGTGCTGTAGACACGGTGCGGAGTTGCGCTCACTCGACCCAATGATTGCGTCTCTAATGTTTCCCCCAGGTGAACGGAAAATCCGTCGCGAATATTTGGAATTCCGAGCCATTTCCCCTCTGGCGTCTTGATTTGCAATCCCGGCTCATCCTGCCATTGGAATGTTAGACCACCATTATCGGTATGTTCGCTGGCAACCAGAGGGACTTCACTCCCGTCAACAACCCGCATTGCTCCTGTTTCTCCTCCTATCTCAATGTGCTCCGGGCGTTCCGGGTACTTAAGAAAACGGAGGATTGAACTACTGTTTTGATAACGTTTGATAGCGGCGAGATCATTCACTTCTAGATAGCGTGCTATGGACCCAATAATTACGCAGCCGATCGATTCCATTTGCTTGAAATGTTTGATTATCTCTTCTCGCCAACCTGGATAAGGTTCCGATGATGGCCAGGCGTTTTCATTAAGCAACATATCTATTCCATCGATTTCTGGTCCGCGCAGCTGACCCTCCGGACCTAAATCGAATTGTTCGCCATAAGCAAACCCCCCTTTATCGCGGTTTAAATACCCACGCATAGTTAGTCTGCTATCGGGGCGCATCTCCCGTTTGGCTATGTCATATAAAACGGGATCGGGCAGTTCAAATATTCTGAAAAACCTTTCAAACGAAAAGTTTTGTTGCAGAAGGGGTAGCCCGGTGACCACAAATCCCCCTTTTCTCTGGCATGCTTCTCCAATTAACCGATCAACAGGAACCCACCCATCAGGATTGCTATCAAACAGAGGAGCCACATCGATGGCTGGTGTCATCATTTTTTGATCAGTCATGCACTATCTCTTTTTACACATAACAGTGTGATACGAGAAATTCTCGCTTTAAAGCGAGATTCCGATTATCTCCCGATATTAATAGAAATATCCCGCCCACACACCGGAGGGGAAAATTAGGGTTTACATCTTCACTGAAAACATTACTCAATTGATCAGTGACTTACTCCTAAACACTGCCGTTTTTGAGTTTAAGTTTCGGCGTTACTAGTAAAGGTGTACGAAGTTAACAACCAAGCCATATTCGGCTAATAAAAACTTTACCTGGTACGTATAGCCCCGTAGTTGTTTAAGTGTTGAGGAAGGGTTAGATGCGACTGTTTAAGCTAGCGTAACGTACTTCAGTATTTCGACTACCTGACCTGGTGTCTTCGCCCACGCCATGGCCGCAGCGTCGATCTCTTTGAGTGCGTGAATGATGTCCTCATCATGAAGCGTTATGTAAGGCTTGCCCTTTGCTGCACAAAACCCAGCATCAAAAGCAGCATTCCACTGTTTGAACTTTTCCCCAAAACGAATTATCGCGATATCGCAATCTTGCAGGTGTGTTTTCGTACGTATCGCGTTAACTTTTGACGATTTGTGATCGCGCCAGAACGCGTCCTGCTCAGCGCCTAGCAAGTCACCTGCTGCGTCACTGGCCTCGTGATTGGTAACTGCTGAGGTGAATGCTATCGGCAAATTGTTTGCTGAGGCGCCATCGATTAGTTGCTGCCGCCAATCCGAGTGTATCTCACCCGACAAGTAAACTTTCCAGGTCATGCCTATATCCTTTGCGACTGACTATCTATTGTTGAGCGATGATATAGCAATGCTCGCACTCTGACTTTAGAGGATTGGAAAGGATACCCAAGTCATCAACTTTATCGCTAACCCCCACCACTCTATTTCCAAGCAACGTTAAGTGTTGAGGGAGGGGTATCAGGGTTGGTTATAGAGGTCTCTCCCTCACACTCACACTCACACGCTATTCCCTGAGTCTCTGGATATGGAATATAGTGGTGGAATGTAATTCCAGCGGAGTGACTAGGTGACTTTATGTCAGAACATCTTGTTATCACACTTCTAAAGTATCTCGTCGGCATTGTAATACCCCTCGTAATACCAGTAGTAGTTCGCTTCTTCTTGGTAAAGAGGCGAGTGTCAACTCTTTGGACTGTTGTAATTGTTGTCACAAATTTCATCCTTATGTTTGCAGTCGTAAATATTGGTTCTGGCAGGCCTCCGTCTTTCTTGGAAGCGTTTTTATACTTATTAGTTCCGATGGCGATACTGAAAGGTCAATACGGAAAAAAAGATGCACATTCACAAGAGGAACAGGCTAGTAGGAAAAAAAGAGCAGAGTTGTGGGCAGGTTCATCAAACAAAACCAGTACAGATGCCAGACAAAAAGTCTCATGCGCTCACTGTAATAAATCGTTTGAGGGCGCAACCTAGTCGAGGCCAGGGCTGCCGGGTGGTCCGCAGCTGAAGCAAGGCCAGTAAGCAATTGATCTCTTTACTG
>Ga0302133_10002057_pt1 | contig 12452 bp, 8 predicted proteins | sample CB9_331_MG_FD_203121 | JGI IMG/M metagenome (GOLD analysis project Ga0302133, IMG submission 203121) | Marine microbial communities from Western Arctic Ocean, Canada - CB9_33.1 | ecosystem: Environmental > Aquatic > Marine > Oceanic | place: Canada: Western Arctic Ocean | collected 2017-09-19 | reverse complement strand
CTCACGATATGGAGACAAGACCCCGACAGACGAACAATTGTTTTTCGAAGAGATGCTGGAGGAAGAAGACAAAGCATCAGAGGAGGAAAATCAGAACGGACCCCCCGATTTTGAATTCGGTTATCGATCGGTGATTGAAACGACAACATTCATCGACGAAGAAAACGCCGACAGCGAACAAACGAATTCAGATTTCATCCGCAGTGGTTCAGATTCCATCCATAGTGAAGCCGAAGAAGAAGCATATATTGAAGCCATGGTGAATGATAGATTTCTACTCGGCCCTACCGACAGTGAACCTCAAGATGATTCCGAGGACCGTTACAGTTTCGCATTTTTCGATCAGGACAAATCGGAAGGTGACGGCGAGCCCGACATGGCGAAACCGTTCTGGCGAACACAAGAGGCAATTCGGTCTATTCTATACAGAGCGAGTCCCGACCTTTCGGCGGCGAAAAGTGGAGTCGGGTCTTTCGAAACATCTGACGAATCCACATCCGCCGAGAACCCGTCTTTCAGAAGTGCTTCGACCATCATACAATCGATTCGCAATGGGGTGACCGGGGAAAATAACCTCACCTATCCCGGTGGACTTCAAACAGGAATTGTGGGTATGGAATCCACCGCCGCGGATCCGGGCTCCGGTTCGGAATTCAACGACATCCCGGCACCGGGATCGATCACCGGAATCACCGGCAGGTCGCTGGATTTAAATCCCGGCCTTTTCAGCGTCACACTCCGGGATCGTTTTGGCGGTTCACCTCAAATTTCGACAGATCCGGTCGGGGCACCCTTTGGTTCTTCTGATTCCTTTGGTTTGCCAAGCCAATTCGAGCCGACACCGACTACCTCTCCAATGAATCGAAAGCGAGAGAGGCTAGATCCGCGGAGCATGGGAGTGTTGATGAAGTAGCGTTCCCCCGCTCGTCATCCGGATCCGCACATATAGTCGACTGCATTCCTGAAGAGTTGGAGCCCAAGCCTTTCCCGCGGCAAGCCGCCCGTTAGCCTGTCAAAACTCCACGCGGGGTGATTCTCGGGAAGAAGATATGCTTCCGGATGAGGCATAAGCCCGAATACACGCCCGCTTGGGTCACACAGTCCTGCAATGGCATGCTGGGAACCGTTCGGATTCCAGGGAAACTGGTTCGTGGGTTCGCCCGTTTCCGGATGGGTGTAGCGGCACGCCACGCACCCGGCCTTTTCAACCTGCTCAATGACCCGGCGATCCGGAGTAAATACTTTTCCTTCGCCGTGACGAATGGGCAATGACATTTCATCCAGACCGCGGGTAAAAACACAGGGCGAATTCGATTCGAACTTCAACTCAACCCAATCGTTCCGGAAGTGGCCTGAATCGTTTTGCATGAGCGCAAGGCGCTGTGAAAAATAATCGCCATCCAGACCGGGCAGCAGTCCGATCTTAATCATCACTTGAAACCCGTTACAAACGCCGAGTATCAGGCCTCCGGATTCGATAAACCTGGAAAGCTCGGCGCGCAGCGCGTTGCGAATTCGCAGCCCCATAACCAGCCCCGAACCCATGTGATCGCCATACGAAAACCCCCCGATGAACATGAGCGCCTGATGGTCCTGGAGGATCGCGGCCGACGCGAGCAAATCGTTAAGATGAATCAATCGAACCACGGCGCCGGAGCGCTCCCACGCGGCCTGGGACTCCGCTTCACAGTTCAATCCATTGCCGGTAATGATCAGCACCGAAGGCTTAGATCCCATGGAGCGTCTCCTTGAAGGCTTTGCGCATCGTTGCCGGCGGCGCGTCAATAAGTAACCGCCCCCGGATACCGCGGACTCGCAAGCGCGGTTCCTCGATGACCGTTCCGATACGCGCCGTGGCACACGCCTCGAAAACTTTCTGCAGCTCCGGTTCCCGATTCGGAGCGCAGGTTACGAGGAAGCGGCTGTGTGATTCGGAGAATAACCGTGAATCATCGGACAGCGCCGCATCTACCGGTAGTCCCTTCAGCTCGATATCCGCGCCGCGATCACCGGCCATTGAGCAGAACGCCAGGGCCGCCGCCAGTCCGCCGAGCGTCGGCGTGTGGGATGACCGCAGCAGCCCGGTGGCAGTCGCTTGATTCATTGCGCGATAGGTGGCGAGCGCTGTCGAAGGCTCCACCGCCGGCACGGTTCCTCCGGTGGCGCCCGGCGTACGCTGACGATCCGCAAGCAGCCTGAAAAATTCAGACGCACCCAATTCGTTTTTCGTTACCCCGATCATGTAAACCGGATCCCCGGGCTGCTTGAACGAAAGCGTTACCGCGCTCGCGATGTCATCGATGATGCCCACCGCGGAGAAGAGAACGGTGGGCGGAATCGAAATTTTTCTGCCCCCGCGCACGGAATCATTTTTCATGCTGTCCTTGCCGGAGATACAGGGCACGCAGTACGCGGTGGTTACGTCGTATAATGCTTCGAGAGCGCGCACGAGTTGAGCCATCTTGTACGCCCCGTCCGGATTGCTTTCCGATGGGACCGGATCGGGCCAGCAAAAATTGTCGAGGCCGGCGATTCGATCGCATCGGCCGCCTACGCTGATAATACGACGGACTGCTTCGTCGATGACGCCGGCCATCATGTGATACGTATCGAGGTCGGAGTAAAAAGGATTGATTCCTTCAGAGATGACAACCCCTTGGCGCGAATCGAGTTCTGCAAGCAGGATGGACGCGTCTCCCGGAATGTCTCGGTGCACTCCCGTGAAGGGCTTGAGAATACTCAGTCCCTTCACTTCGCCATCGTACATCCTCGATTTATATTCCTTGGAGCAAACGTTAAGCGAACCGAGGATCTCCTTGAGCTGTTGGTTCCGGGAACCTGCACGAAGGGGCCGGGGCGCGGGAAACTCCGGCTCCGTCCAGCGCGCCGATAATTCCATGGTGGGACACCCCTCGTGCAGAAAATCCATGTCCAAACGGCCTACAATTTTTTCCCCATACCGAAGCACAAGTTCAGGTTCGGATCGAAAGGCGCCAATGACCGTCGCATCAACCTCACGCCTGTCAGCCAGCGCAAGCAGTTGGTTGACGCACTCCTGCGGGACCGCCAGCGACATGCGCTCCTGCGCTTCTGATAAAAAGATTTCCCACGGTTGCAGCCCTTCATATTTCAGCGGCGCGAGCGCGAGGTCCAACTCTGCGCCGCCTGAAAGCTTCGCCATTTCACCGACCGAACTGCTGAGTCCTCCCGCCCCGTTGTCCGTCAACGTGCGGTACAGCCCCGCGTCGCGGGCTTCCAGCAGAAACTCGTACATCTTTCGCTGCGTGATCGGGTCGCCGATTTGTACGGCCTGGGCCGGAGACTCGGCGCGAAGCTCCTCGGACGAGAATGTTGCGCCGTGAATTCCGTCCTTGCCTATTCTGCCTCCGACCATGACCACGGCGTCTCCCGGCAGGATTTCTTTTTCTTCGGTGGGCTTCCCGCAAATCGAAACCGGAATTCTCCCCACCGTCCCACAGAAGACCAGGGGCTTTCCAATGAAGCGTTCATCAAAGCGCTCGAATCCCCGGGCCCAGGGGACCCCGCTTTGATTTCCCCCGTCAATCACGCCGAGATGCACCCCGTCGCGTATTCTGCGCGGATGGAAAAGTCCTTCCGGCAGATCCCCATCGTAAAACGGAGATCCAAGGCAATACCCCCAGGTGTTGTACAGCAGTTCTGATCCGATTCCCGTGCCCATAGGATCCCGGTTGCACCCTACGATCCCCGTGATCGCCCCGCCGTACGGATCCAGGGCGGAGGGGCTGTTGTGCGTTTCCACCTTAAAGACCAGATTGTACCGGTCCGAAAAACGAATCACGCCTGCGTTGTCTGTAAACACGGAAACAAGCCAGTCGATTTCTTCCCCTATTTTTGTCGTGGCGCCGCGAATATAGGTATTGAAGAGCGAATCGATGGTTCTTTGATTGCCGTCCGCATCCGAATAATGAACAACCCCGGCAAAAATTTTGTGTTTGCAGTGCTCCGACCATGTTTGGGCGATGCATTCCATCTCCACGTCCGTTGGTTCGCAGGGCAGACTTCCTTCCGCGCGGCGACGGGAGATTTCGGGATCCGCAAAGTGATCACGAATCGCATGCATTTCCAGCAGGCTTAATGAAAGAATGCCGTCCCGGCTGATCTTCATCAGCTCGTCATCCGGTCCGCTCAAATCGTAGGTCTTTACTTCGACGGGAAAGATCTCGGTGAGTCGCGGAACAGATTCATCTATAGGATGCGCTGCCCACGACGCCGGGTCGAATACTTCAATAGAATGAATCAATGAATTTGCGAGTTGATCGCGTGCCAGCGTCATTACTTGCTCGCGTGTCAGGGTCTCGCCTCGCCAGAAGTATTGGAGCGATGTGAATACCTCCTCGTCGTCGTCCAGTGTACGCCGGAGGATATCCTCTACGACAATACGAGCGGTCCGGCCCACGTTGTCGGTGACCCCGTGCTTGAATCCGACTTCCACCAACCAGTCAAATTTTGCCGGCGGACGGTGACGGCCTTCGGACGAAACCGCGATGACCGGATCGGTAAACGCTTTTCGGATCGCGGTCTTCTGTTTTTGATTGAGACGAACATCCAGCTTGTAAATGTCGCGCGTTTCGCAGGAACGAACAGGCAGCCGGAGAAAACTTTTGGCGGTGGACACGGCGCTTTGTCCCCGCGCATCCCGGATTCCCCGCTTCAGTGCAATTTCGATCCGGTGAGCCATCGCGGTCAATGGCGGAAGTGCCGCATTCCCGTAAACAGAAGGGCTATCTCATGTTCGTCCGCCGCCGCGATGACTTCGTCATCACGCAACGATCCGCCCGGCTCCACGACATAACGAATCCCGGCCTCGGCCGCGTTATGGATGTTGTCGGGGAACGGAAAAAACGCGTCAGAAACAAGTACTGACTCCGCGAATACTTCCCCTTCAGGCAGTCCCAGCGCTTCGATGTTTTCACGTGCTTTGGTCAGCGCAAGCTTGCGCACAGAATCCACGCGGTTCGGTTGACCGGCCCCCATACCGATCACGTGGTACGTTCCCGGTGCGTGCTCCCGTACCAGCACGATGGCGTTGGATTTCACGTGTTTGCAGGCCTTCATCCCGAATTCCGCCAGCTCTGTTTTTGCTTCCGGAAATGGGATCTTCGTGGGACTTTCCCGCTCTGCCGCCAGTTCTACATCACGGTCCTGCACCAGCAAGCCGCCGTTTACTTGACGCACAGCCGTTCCCGAACTCGCGGTCGCGCAGGGTACGTGGGTCTTGAGCAAACGGATTTGTTTACTCTTCTTTATCAGGAAATCGAGGGCATCCGCCTCGAATTCCGGTGCGATGAGGACCTCGATAAAACGGTTCTTCAACTTCTTCGCCATATCCAGATCAACCGGCTGCGTTACCGCGATCACGCTGCCGTAGGAAGATACCGGATCGCCGGCCCAGGCAGCATCAAACGCATCCGCCAGGATCTCTCCAGTTGCGTATCCGCAGGGATTGGTGTGTTTTATAATGGCAACCCCGGCTTCGCCGCTCAACTCTTTTACTGCTTCCAACGCCGCGTCCCCATCCATGTAATTGTTATATGACATGGCCTTCCCGTGTAGGACTTCGCAATGCGCGATGCACGGCTCCGAGGAGCTGGGATCACGATACAAGGTCCCGCCCTGGTGCGGGTTTTCGCCGTATCGCAGCGCTTCACCGTTCGGGTAGGCCATTACGAACGGGCTGGGCCCTCCTTTTTCTAAATCGGCCAGGTAGGAAGCAATGGACGCATTATAGCCGGCCATTCGGGCGAACGCTTTCAGCGCGAGGGTGCGACGCGTTGATTCAGTCGTATTGCCGTCGTTGGCATCCATTTCTTCGAGGATTGCATCATAATTAGAAGGATCCGTGACCACGGTCACGAATTTCATGTTCTTCGCCGCGGCACGCAGCATGGTCGGCCCGCCGATATCGATGTTTTCGATCGCTTCTTCAAAGGTGACTTCGTCCCTGGCGACGGTCTGCTCGAATGGATAGAGATTGACGCAGACCAAATCGATAGGCTCAAGCGAGTGTTCCCGCATCGTTGCAACGTGCTTCGGATCGTCCCGGAGATGTAACAGGCCGGCGTGTACTTTCGGGTGCAGGGTCTTGACCCGGCCGTCGAGCATTTCGGGAAATCCAGTGAACGTGGAAATGTCGGTCACCGGGATGTCTGCTTCGCGCAAAGCCCGGGCCGTTCCTCCAGTCGAGAGGATGGTCACCCCACGATCCGCCAGACCCTGTGCGAAAGAAACTAATCCTGATTTGTCGGATACGCTGAGAAGCGCACGCTGAATTCCAAGCATACCTGCATCCACTACGGATGCGCCCTCCGGTTTGGGTAAAGTGATTCTTTTAATTCGGGCCGGCGGGTCGCGTCAATGCTCTCCCGACCGTCGAAGGGAAATCTCTTGGAGGTGCTGAGGATCATTATCCTCCTGAGGCGAACCGAACGCCGGGTCCATCTTCTACAACAGAGCCGATGACGGCCGGCCGCTCGCCCGATTTTTTCAGGATGCGCACCGCCTCCAGGAGGTTGCCCTGGCTCACGATCAGCACCATTCCAATCCCCATGTTGAAAACGCGGTACATCTCGTCCGATTCTACGGCGCCCGCCTCGCCGATGAAGCGAAACACCCTTGGAGGACTCCAGGAAGAAAGGTCGATTTCCGCTCCAAGATGGTCTGGAAGGGCCCTCGGCAGGTTACCAACAAGGCCGCCACCGGTTATGTGGGCGATGCCATGCACCCTGACAGCCTCCATCAGGGTCATTACCGGATGTAGGTAACTCTTGTGGATATCGAGCAGAATTCGCCCTACGGTCCGTTTGGTACCTGGAAACGGATCTTCGAGGCACAGCCCCGCTTGTTCGAACAGTACCTTCCGCGCGAGACTGTACCCATTGGTGTGCAGTCCTCTGGACCGGAGGCCGATCAGCCGATCTCCCGCCTTGACGGCTTTCGCGGTGATTAAATCGGTCTGCCGCACTTCTCCCACCACGGTTCCGACGAGGTCATATTCGCCATCAGGGTAGAGTCCGGGCATTTCGGCGGTTTCCCCCCCGATGAGAGCGCACCCGTTTTCGAGACAGGCCTTGCTGAGGCCCGATACGACATAGCGAAACACGCGAGGATCCAGTTTTGCGGCGCCTATATAATCCAGGAAAAAGAGTGGCCGGGCGCCTTGGGTGAGAACGTCGTTCACGCAGTGATTTACAAGATCCTGGCCTACGGTGGTATGCACGCCGGCCATTGCGGCGATTTTCAGCTTGGTTCCAACACCGTCGATGCTCGTGACCAGCACGTGGTGCCTTCCAGGGGAGCGGTGCAATCCCCCAAAAGAGCCGACGGCACTGAGGACCTCGGGAGTGGCTGTTTTCTGGATGGTTTTCTTCGCCGCCGCCAGCGCCTGGTCCATCTCGTCGATGTCAACACCGGCATCCGAATAGGTAGTACCCCTCTTGGGCATCCTGCCTTTCCTCACAATCCGACCTTTTTGAAGGCGCGGTCAACATGACGAAAGTGAGCTTGCAGGTCGAAAACACTCTCCAGTTCTTCTCGGGAAGTAACCCGGGAGACATTTGCGTCACTGGCGAGAAGCTCGATCAGCGGCTCTCCTGTTTTCCAGCAGGTCATGGCGTTCTCCTGCACCAGCCGGTACGCCTCTTCGCGAATCATACCTTGGTCGATCAGGAAAAGCAGAACCTGCTGCGAGTGGATCAGCCCATGCGTCAGATCAATGTTCGCCTGCATTCGCTTCGGATACACCTTCAGGTTTTTCACCAGGCCAGAGAGCTTATCGAGCATGTAGTCCAAGGTTACCGTGCCATCGGGAATAATGACTCGTTCCGCGGAAGAGTGAGAAATATCGCGTTCGTGCCACAGAGCAACGTTTTCCAGTGCAGTCAACGCATAGCCGCGAAGCAGCCGGGCCATACCCGACAATCGCTCGCCGATGATCGGGTTCTTCTTGTGCGGCATGGCGGACGATCCTTTTTGGGCCGACCCGAAAAACTCCTCCACCTCAAGGACTTCCGTACGCTGGAGGTGCCGGAATTCGACCGCCCATCTTTCGACGGACGCGGCGATAACCGCGAGTGTCGCCATATACTCGGCATGACGGTCCCGCTGCAGAATCTGGGTGGAGAGGGACGCGGGTCTCAGTTTGAGTTTTCGGCACACGTAGGATTCTACTCGCGGGTCGAGGTGCGCATGGGTACCAACCGCCCCGGAGAGCTGTCCGACCCGGATGTTCTCGCGTGCGGCCTCCAGCCGGGCCAGTGCACGCCCGAATTCGTCGAACATTAAGGCCATTTTGAGGCCGAAAGTCAGCGGTTCGGCGTGAATTCCGTGGGATCTTCCGATCATGGGGGTGTATTTATACTTCCGCGCCTTTGCCGCCACGGATCGCCGAACAGACTTGAGATCCCGGATCAGAATGTCGGCGGCCCGCACCATCTGAACCGCGAGGGCGGTATCGATTACGTCGGAGCTGGTCAACCCCTTGTGGATGTAGCGCGATGAGGGTCCTATGTGTTCCGCGACCGCCGTGAGAAACGCGATGACATCGTGATGAACCTCTTCCTCGATCTCCAGGATGCGCTCCACCGTGAACCGGGCGCGTTTTCGGATCCGGTTCAAGTCAGCGTCCGGCACTTCGCCATAGCGATTCATCGCTTCACAGGCGAGGATCTCGATTTGCAGCCAGATGGAAAACTTGCTCTCATCGGTCCAAATTGCGCCCATTTCAGCTCTGGTGTATCGAGGAATCATAATTTTTTGCTTTCGGCGCCGCATCGGCGGCGCACCGTCTCATAAACAACTTCACACTGGGGTTATTTACGAGACAGGACACTAGCACAACCCGTAGACAGCTCAAGCGGAACCACGTGTTTCCGCAACGATATGACGCCTTCCCCAATAATAGAGCATTGCAATTCGGTGCCCGGCAGTGGTATTGCCGGGTCGGCCGCATGAATCGTATTGCACCCATACTACCAACGGTCTGTTTACTCCTGGTCGCGGGAAGTAGCCCCGCCGCTCACGAGGAGAAACTACCCGATGCCGAAAGCCTGGTCTCCCGAGTCGCCGCGAAATACCGGGCTGCCTCCGCATATGAGTCCACGGGTACCGCAACGATTCACGTGCTGCGACCCGCCGACGGCACGGAAACAACCTCGGAGGTTCAGTTCGGAATTCTGATGGCACGCCCCCAGTATTATCGGATCGCATGGACACAGCAAACGGCCTCGGGATCGGCCGTCGTCGGCGCAATATGGAACAGTGGGGATGGCCCGAAACTCTACGATTCGTCCCGGGGGGGATATTCCCGTCTAGCCTCGGATGAGCTGGCTTTCTCGGTGCCCACGGGAACCTCTCTCGGCGTATCCCAGATGCTGCCGGATCTTTTTTTCGGAACCACGGGGGGGAAATTGCGGCAGTTGCGGGACCTGGCGGTGGAAGGCGAAGACGTCCAACAGAAAATTCCATGTTACGCAGTGGCCGGGCGCCTGAAAAGCGGCGTCGATTATCATCTTTGGATCGCGACCAACAACCTGAACATCGTGCGAATGGAGTCCTCGCTGGGTGGAGAAAGGGCGAACCAGGCGGTGCCGGATGCAACCCCCGAACGAAAACGAGAATTGCTGCGCGCAATGGGCAAGGAAGAAACGGAAGAAAACCTCGCGTACATAGACGACGCGCTTGAGAAGGCTCGCGGTTTGATCCGGAACATTCGCGGAACATCGCGCCAGTTTTACAGGGGGGTTCGGACCGCGTTTATCACGGTGCCACAAGATTTCGAATATGCGATGCCCGACGGGAGCATCGAGCTAACCGGCGAGCTTTCAACCAACGCCGGCGGGAACGACACAACACCTTGATTTCACTCGCTCAATTCACCGGAAAGGAACATCGGCTCGATGAACTCGCTCGTGCACTGCGAACGCATGTGGATCATCTTCGCGCGAACTCACACGGCGCACTGCAGGTAACCTGCTCCGATGAGTCCGAGCGTGAATGCTGCGATGCTTTTCAGCAGGGCATCGTGGATGATCTGCTTCCGTCCTTGAAATTCGCGCGAAAGTCGGCTGCGCGAACCGCCTCCCTTGGCGGCAGGTACGAATGGGGCTCCGCGCGTCTGGCGGAGGAGCACTATGCGGTCGAAGAATCGCGTAGCGGATTCAAAGTCATCCTGGTAAAAATAAATTCGCATGTGTCCGCTGAAGACAAAGGCGGTCGTCAGGTGTTCGGACGCATGTCGAGATACCGCAGAGAGTCGACATACTGTTCCGCGCTGGATCAGTTGCTGCAAGGCCGTCGAGGACCCGCTTATCTCGAACAACTACACGAAACGTTTCTTTCGGAACGGCTTGACCGAATCGCCTTGCTCAATGATCCGGACCGCGTGGATCCGCAGTACAGAAACCTGTTCGTCGCGGTCGCGAATGCCCGGCTTCAGGCCAGAAAAGCAATCCTGGACGTCCAGGACTACCATCCCCTCACACCGACCTACTTCGTGGTCGGAGCCTTTGTGACGATCAACCGCGAACGGCACGACACCGAGGTGCTTTGCGGTTTGTACAATGCGGATTGCAGGAAAACGCCGCGAGAATTCTTTTACCAGGGGCTGGGAGACGACCCTTCCCTGTATCGGGTTGATTCCTTGAATGGCAGACTGCAGTTGACCGACCCGAACGCCGAAAAACCCAGGCGAGCCCGCGATCATAGAAAATTGGTTTCCGAAGCATTGAAGAGTCATGGCCCGGAACTCGTTTCAACTCGACCGGAATTCAAAGATTGGCTTCATAAGGCAGGTCTAAGAACGTCTTCACATCTTCCCGCCAAGCAACTTCTGCAGGGACTGCTCCTGGTTCTCGGCGAGCTCGCGCCGGTCCCGGTCGCCATGTTTCTATTCGCTTCCGGCGTTTCCGGCATCTACAACACGTTCGGAGCCCACAAGCTCATCGAAGGAGACGGAAACCGTGACACCGCGAATCGCATGATTGTCGATGTGCGGAAATCGCTGAAATCCATGTCCTCGAAAGAGGCGGAAATCGCACTAACCCGGCTCATGGATTTCGTGCATGCGTCGCCGGCTTCCCAAGAGAACGATTAATCATTCTGGATTGGCGAATCGCTCGCACGAACCATCATGGTATCCACGGAAGCGATGAAGCTGTTCATTTCCCTGGATGCGTTCATGAAGAGCGCATCGTTCGGCAGGAGGTACGTTTCCGTAATCAGGCCGATGACCATTCCGTACAGAACACCGCGCAGCAACCAGGACTCGACGGACGTCATGGAATACACAAGCGCGTAGGGTGGAAAGAAAAGACAGACTGCGCCTGGACCAATGTGTTCCTTAAACGCAGCCAGCACGACGAAAAGATAGGCTGCGGCAATCACGACATTGCGGGCAACCGCATATTCGCTCAAGTAGCCTTCAAACATGTCCGCTTTATACTGGAACCCGATCAGAGCTCCCGCGACAATAAGCATTACAATACCGGCTAACCATCTGGGCGCGTGGGCCACTTTGTCCACGTGATGCGTCGAGACGATGGGCGCAGGATGAACCACCGGCCCTGTTCCGGTTTGATCGTCGTCACCCGGATGCCAATCCGACAGCATCTGCGACGACGATTTTGAACGGAGGGACAGAGCCGAGCCTTTCTCATGGCTCGGTTTCCTCATTTTCGCTCCGCAGGTTCGGCAGGAGAGGCCATCTACCGTGGCGTATTCTGACATCCTGTATTCGCGAGCGCACTCCGAACAGCTAATCGTAATGTCGGGCATAGTTCGTATCCTGCTGACGCGTTCGTGATGCTGGCTACAAGACGGTTGGCGCGGTTACTGCCTCTTCGTCCTGATCCATGAGTACCTTGAGATCTGTGATTCGGAGTTTCGAGCGGCCTCCCGAATCGAACCGCTGAACATTGATATCTTTAATGAGCCAGATCCCATTCACTTTCTTGAAGCTGTCCACGCGAAGCCGGCGGGTGCGATTTCCATCCTGGTCGTACCCTTCCGCCTGGATCAGCATTGGAATCCTTGGATCAATCCAAATCCTGAGGGCCGCCACTTCGCTGGTGCCGTCATCCGGAACTGGCATTTCGATGATGTAGCAGAACCGGTTTCGTATTTTCTCGGAACCAACGGTTTCTCCGTCTGGCCACCAAAGAAAAGACAGGCTGAGATCCACCCAGGTAATGTCCGTTGATTTGATATGGCTGAGCAGGTCCGGTACTTCAGCATCCTCAAGTGGATCCCCCGCGCGGAACCTGTAACGAGGAGGCTGATCCGGTTCCCTATTTATGAGTAGCTGCTCCATCGTGCCGCCAAAAGCATCGACGACGGTATAGACTGCGGAATAGAGCTCCGCCCCGGAGTGAAGAAGCACCTCAACATAGACTTTGCTGCCTTCCCGCTCCTTGGTC
>Ga0302133_10002055_pt1 | contig 12456 bp, 10 predicted proteins | sample CB9_331_MG_FD_203121 | JGI IMG/M metagenome (GOLD analysis project Ga0302133, IMG submission 203121) | Marine microbial communities from Western Arctic Ocean, Canada - CB9_33.1 | ecosystem: Environmental > Aquatic > Marine > Oceanic | place: Canada: Western Arctic Ocean | collected 2017-09-19 | reverse complement strand
CGGTGCCGTCGCGGCATCGATGGACATTCAGCGCGGGCTCGCCGCCGGCGAGCCGATCGCCAAGGACGACGACCTCTTCGGTACCGCCGTGATCCTCGCTGCCCGCATCTGCGACCGTGCCGAGCCGGGTCAGGTGCTCGTCTCGGAAGTCGTGCGTCAGCTCGTCGCGGGCAAGGGCTTCAAGTTCGAGGACGCGGGCGATATGACGCTTAAGGGCTTCGACGCGACGGTCACGCTGCACACCGTCCGTCCGTAACGCGCTTCATCGACTGTGCCGCTGGACGCATCAGGGGCGGCCCTGTTGCCGGGCTTACAACGTACGGCTATCTTACGTCGTAAGCGTCACTACACTTTAGATAGCAGGTGGACAGTCCATGACCCAGCAGATGAGCGTGACCACGACCCAGTCCGAGGATGGCGAGTCACCCAGCGGGCGGACCCCGCTCTCACGCGACCGCATCCTCGCCGCCGCACTCGCCTACACCGACCAGCACGGCCTGCAGGCACTCAGCATGCGTAAGCTCGCCGCCGAACTCGGTGTCGAGGCAATGTCGCTCTACAACCACATCGACAACAAGGACGACATCCTCGTTGGTATCGCCGACCTCGTGTTTGCTGAGGTCGTGATTCCGACGCCGGCGAGCGCGAGCTGGGACGAACGCACTCGCGCCGTTGCCGAGTCCGCGCGTCAGGCACTCGCTGCGCACGAGCAGATCGTGCCGATCATCCTCGCTGGCTCGAACCGCGGCCCGGCGTACCTCCAGATGATGGAGTCAGGCGTCGGTGCGTTGCGCGAAGCGGGGTTCAGCGCCGACATGGCACATCACGGCTGGCACACGCTCGTCGCTCATGTGCTCGGCTACGTGCTTCAGCAGACGGCCACGCCGATGCTGGTCTCGAGCGCGGTGGCCGGGCAACAGCTCGCGTCCGATCGGTCGAACCGCTCGATGTCGCTCGCCGACCTGCCGGCGGCCGACTTCCCGCATATCGTCGAGATCGCCCCGTATCTGGCTCAGTGCGCGACCGACGATGAGTTCGAGTTCGGTCTCGATGTGATCCTCGCGGGGCTCGAGCGAAAGCTGAGCGCGAGCGCCAACAACTAGCCTGCGGCGGCCCGCCACGTCGGTACGTCGCGGGCGAGTTGACGAGTCTCGACTCGCACCCCAATACTATTCTCGTGATGAACAGCACGATATACAGCAGCTCCGCATCACTGGCTGCCGCGACCCTCCGCGGCCAGCTACTCGTACTCGTACTTAGCTAGGCGGCGCTCCCAGACGGAGCTCCCGCCTCCGCCCGCGTGTCGGGCGTCCCACAACGGCAGCGCCGAGGTCGTCACACGTCGCACCCGCCGCCACGAAAGCACAGCACACCGCAGCAAGACAGAAGTTGGACATCACCATGAGACTCAGCGGCGCAGATATCGTTCTCGAATGCCTCAAGCGCATCGGTACGGAGACGGTCTTTGGATATCCCGGCGGGGTGGTCCTACCGCTCTATGACCGCATCCCCGCGCACCCGGAGATCCACCACATCCTCGTGCGGCACGAGCAGGCTGGCGGGCATGCAGCCGATGGCTACGCGCGCGCCAGCGGCAAGCTTGGCGTCGCGCTGGCGACCTCCGGACCGGGCGCGACGAACCTCGTCACCTCGATCCAAAACGCGATGATGGACTCCGTCCCCACGCTCTTCATCACCGGCAACGTCGCGCGCAACCTGCTCGGCAAGGACGGATTCCAGGAGGCGGACGCGACCGGCATCATCATGCCGACGGTGAAGCACAACTACCTCGTGATGCGCGCGGAGGACCTCGCCTACACGTTCGCCGAGGCCGCGCACATCGCGACGACTGGCCGCCCCGGCCCGGTGCATATCGACATCCCGAAGGACGTCTTCATCGAGAAGGCGGAGTTCGAGTGGCCGGAGGAGATCTCGATCCGCGGCTACCACCCGCCGGGCGCAGCGGACGACGAGCTAGTCAGCCAGGCGGCGGCGATCATCAATAGCGCCGCGCGGCCGATTATGATCGCCGGACACGGCGTGATCCTGGGCAAGGCGTGGGAGGAATTGCAGGCGTTCGCCGAGAAGGGCGGCATCCCGGTGCTCAACACCCTGCTCGGCTTCGGCGCGATCTCGGGTGAGCACGTGCTCTCGTACGGGATGCTCGGCATGCACGGCTCGTACGAGGCCAACATCGCCGCGTCGACCGCTGATGTCGTGATCGCCGTCGGCAACCGCATGGACGACCGCGCGATGGGACGGTTCGAGGACTTCAACCCCGGCGCACGCATCATCCACATCGACATCGATGCGGCGGAGCACAACAAGAACATCCACGCGACGGTGCCGCTGACCGGCAACACCAAGCAGGTACTGCCTCAGCTCACCGCAGCGATCGAGCAATCGTCACACGTCGACTGGATTCGCGAGATCGACACGCTGCGCGCCGAACACTCGCACTCGTTGGAAATTCCGACCGGCGGCGAGCTGTCCGTGCAGCACGTCGTCAGTCGCATCTCAAAGCTAAATCCGGACGCGACGATCGCGACCGATGTTGGGCAGCACCAGATGTGGGCCGCACAGCACATGACGTTCACGCGCCCCTACCAGCTGATCACGTCCGGCGGGCTGGGCACGATGGGCTTCGCGCTGCCGGCCGCGATGGGCGCGCAGGCCGCGCGTCCGGGCGAGTCCGTCTGGGCAATCGCCGGCGACGGCGGATTCCAGATGACGATGCAGGAACTCGCCACGCTGCTCGATGAGCAACTGCCAGTGAAGATCGCGATCATGAACAACGGCTACCTCGGCATGGTGCGCCAGTGGCAGGAGCTGTTCTACGACGACAACTACGTGGCAGTGGCGATCACGCAGCCCGACTTCGTGAAGCTGGCCGAGGCCTACGGCATGAAGGCGATGCGCGTCACCGAACACGACGCCGTCGATGCCGCGATCGAGGAAGCGAATGAGTTCCCCGGTCCGGTGCTGATCGACTTCCGCGTCGAGGCCGAGGGCAACGTCTGGCCGATGGTGCCCGCTGGCGCATCACTCTCCGAGACCGTCGAACAGCCGCGTGGGGTGACAGCATGAAGCACACCGTCGTCGCGCTGGTGGAGGACCGGCCGGGCGTGCTTACGCGCGTCGCCTCACTCTTCCGCCGTCGCGGATTCAATATCGATTCGCTCGCCGTCGGTACGACGGAGGAGCAGGGCGTCTCGCGCATGACAATCGTGCTCGAGGGCGAGGATGGCATCGTCCAGCAGGTCGAGCACCAGCTGAACAAGCTAATCGACGTGATCAAGGTCAGTGACCTCTCACAGGTCGAGAGCGTCTCGCGGGAACTCGCGCTCTTGAAGGTGCGATGTGGCACGCTGAACCGGCGCGAGGTGATCGACATCGTCGAAATCTTCCGCGCACAGGTCGTCGATGTCTCACCCACCACGCTGGTGATTCAGATCGTCGCGAGGGGTGACCGGCTGGAAGCACTGATCGAGAATCTGAAGCCGTACGGCGTGCTCGAGATGGTGCGCACGGGTCGCGTGGCGATGGCCCGCGGCGAACAGGTGACCGCGGTGCACGAGCAAGAATCGGAAGAGGTTCAGAGATTCCACACGGAGTCCGGCAGGCGGCCCGAGGGCGAGCTGCCGTACGTCAGCAAGTAAGTAAGACGGTACTTCACGGCAATTCGGAGAAGCATCGGCTAAGAGGGGGATACGCCACGTGGCAAAGGTCTACTACGACGCAGACGCAGATCTGGGTCTGCTCGAAGGCAAGAAGGTCGGCATCATCGGCTACGGCTCACAGGGGCACGCGCACGCGCTGAACCTGAAGGACTCCGGCGTCGATGTCGTCGTCGGGCTCTACCCCGGCTCGCCGTCGAAGGAGCGCGCCGAGTTCGCCGGCCTCAGGGTCGGCACCGTCGACGATGTGGCGCGCGACTGCGATGTGCTGATGATGCTGGTCCCCGATCAGGCGCAGCGGCAGGTGTACGAGGAGCACATCCTCCCCTACCTGGAGACCGGCATGACGCTGATGTTCGCGCACGGCTTCAACGTCCACTACAACCAGATCGAAGCGCCTGAGGGCGTCGATGTATCGATGATCGCGCCCAAGGCGCCGGGTCACCTCGTGCGTCGAATCTTCGAGGAGGGCGCGGGAGTTCCCTCGCTGGTCGCCGTGCACCAGGACGCCAGCGAGACGGCGCTCCAGTTGGCGCTCGCGTACGGCAAGGGCATCGGCAGCACGCGCGCCGGCATCCTTGAGACAACGTTCCTCGAGGAGACCGAGACCGACCTCTTCGGCGAGCAGGTGATCCTCTGTGGCGGCGTCTCGTCGCTGATCCAGGCCTCGTTCGAGACGCTCGTCGAGGCTGGCTACCAGGAGGAGTCGGCGTATTTCGAGACGCTGCACGAGCTGAAGTTGATCGTCGACCTGCTCTACGAGGGCGGCATCAGCAACATGTACTACTCCGTGAGCGATACCGCCGAGTACGGCGGCTACACACGCGGGCCGCGCGTCGTGCCCCCGGAGACGAAGGCGGAGATGAAGCGCATCCTCGGCGAGATCCAGGACGGCACGTTCGCGAGCGAGTGGATCTCCGAGAACAACGCCGGCCAGCCGCACTTCCGCGCGCTGCGACGTCAGAACCAGACACACCCGGTCGAGGTCGTCGGCGCTGAGATGCGTGGCATGATGTCGTGGCTGGCGAAGGAAGCCGAATAGCGATGACCGCCCCCGTGACGCAGCCTCTCTTACTGGCGCCTTCGTCGCGTCGCACTAGCCTCATGCTTGGGCGGCCCTCCTCCTCGTAACGGGGATGGGAGGTAGCCCTCGCGGGCAACGAGCAGCGAGAGACGAATCACAGGGGACAGACGACATGGCAGACAGCGACAAGGTCTACATCTTCGACACTACGCTGCGCGACGGCGAGCAGTCAGCGGGCATCTCATTTAGCGCCGCCGACAAGCTGGAGATCGCGCGCCAACTGGCACGCGTCGGCGTCGACTTCATCGAGGCGGGCTTCCCCGCCACATCGCCCGGCGACCTGGCGGCGGTGACCGAGATCGCACGTGAAGTGAAGGGTCCGGTGATCGCCGGACTCGCGCGCGCAGTCTTCGACGACGTCGATGCCTGCTACGAGGCGGTGAAGGGCGCGGAGTCGCCACGCATCCACGTCTTCATCTCGACCAGCGACGTGCACATGGCGCACCAGCTTCGCAAGAACAAAGAGGACGTGATCGAGATGGCGCGTGCCGCCGTTGCCCGTGCGAAGGGCTACGTCTCCGACGTCGAATTCTCGCCGATGGACGCCTCGCGCTCCGACCCAGAGTTCGTCTACCAAATGCTGGAAGCGGCGATCGATGAGGGCGCGACCACGGTCAACATCCCGGACACCGTGGGCTACGCGATCCCGGCCGAGTTCGAAGCGTTTGTACGCTCGATCTTCGAGAAAGTGCCGAACATCGACCGCGCACGAGTCTCCGTGCACTGCCACAACGACCTCGGCATGGCGACCGCGAATTCGCTGGCCGGCGTGCTCGGCGGAGCGCGGCAGGTCGAGGGTGCGATTAACGGCATCGGCGAGCGCGCCGGAAATACCTCCATTGAGGAGGTAATCATGGCGATCAAGACCCGCCCGGACTTCCTCAATGTGCACACCGACACGAACACGCGGGAGCTCTACAACGCCAGCCGGCTCGTGGAACGCGCGTCCGGGATTGCCGTGCAACTGAACAAGGCGATCGTCGGACGCAACGCGTTCCGGCACTCCTCCGGCATCCACCAGGACGGCGTCCTGAAGATGCGCGAGACGTACGAGATCATGAGCCCCGAGGAGGTCGGGCAGCCGACCGGACAGGGCATCGTGCTGACCAAGGTCTCGGGGCGTCACGGGCTGCGCTCGCGGCTCGACGACCTCGGCATGACGCTCGACGACGACGAGTTCGAGCGCGTGCATGAGGCCTTCAAGGAAGTCGCCGACCGCAAGGATGAGGTCGATGACCGTGACCTCGAAGCGATCGTCTCGGAGCAGACCTCGCTGGAGGTCGACGAGCAGTGGACGATCGAACTCGTACAGGTCTCGACCAGCGACAAGGGCGCGCCGACCGCCAGCGTGCGGATGACCGGCCCCGACGGCGAATCGCACCAGGACGCGTCGATCGGGACGGGCCCCGTCGATGCGATCTGTCAGGCGATCGATCGCGTGATGGGCGTCCAGAATGAATTAACTGAGTTCTCCGTGAAGTCAGTCACGGAGGGCATCGACGCCCAGGGTGAGGTTACGATTCGCATCGATGCGGACGGCAGCGCCTTCAGTGGTCGCGCCTCAGACACCGACATCCTTGTCGCCAGCGCGCGCGCCTATGTGCACGCGCTGAACCGCTACCTTGGCGCTCTCGCGGCGCAGCAGACATAGACAAAGAATGAACGCACGAGCCGACGAGAGGCCGGAACAATGAGCGAACCACGCACACTCTCCGAGAAGATCTGGGACACCCACGCCGTGAGCAGTCCGCTGCAGGAAGAGGCGCGCCGCGCCGCGCTGGAGGGCACCGAGCAGACTGATGCCGAGGCGATGCTCGCCAATCGGCCGGACCTGCTCTACATCGACCTCCACCTCGTCCACGAGGTGACCTCGCCGCAGGCCTTCGAGGGGCTCCGGGTCGCCGGCCGCAAGGTACGGCGCACCGACCTCACGCTCGCGACCGTCGACCACAACGTGCCGACGATCGATCGCGACAAGCAGAACCCCGACCCGCTCTCCGCGCAGCAAATCAGCGTGATGCAGGCGAACGCGAAGGAGTTCGACGTCCCGCTGTTCGACATCTTCGACATTCGCCAGGGCATCGTGCACATCATCGGGCCGGAGCAGGGCTACACCCAGCCGGGCATGACGATCGTCTGCGGCGACAGTCACACATCGACGCACGGCGCCATCGGATCGCTCGCCTTCGGCATCGGCACGTCGGAGGTCGAGCACGTGCTCGCCACGCAGACGCTGCCGCAGGTGAAGCCGAAGACGATGTCCGTTGAGGTCACGGGTGAACTCGGCCTGGGCGTCACGGCGAAGGACGTGATCCTCGCGATCATCGCAGAGATCGGAGTCGATGGCGGCGCCGGCCATGTGATCGAGTATCGCGGCGAGGCGATCCGCAACCTCTCGATGGAGGGGCGGCTGACCGTCTGCAACATGTCGATCGAAGCGGGCGCACGCGCCGGCCTGATCGCTCCGGACGAGACCACTTTCGAGTACCTCAAGGGCCGCCCTCAGGTGCCGCAGGACGATGACTGGGACCGCGCGGTCGAAGGCTGGCGCGAGCTGGGAACAGACGACGGCGCCGTCTTCGACAAGTCGGTCGTGCTCGATGGCAGCGCGATCGTCCCCTTCGTCACGTGGGGCACGAACCCCGGCCAGGGCGCGCCGGTGAACGCCCGCGTGCCCGACCCCGGCAGCTTCGCGAACGCGACGCAGCAGGAGTCGGCGACCCGCGCGCTCGAGTACATGGACCTCACCGCCGGCATGGCGATCACGGAGATCGAGATCGACCGCGTCTTCATCGGCTCCTGCACCAACGGCCGCATCGAGGACCTGCGCGCGGCAGCGGCGGTGCTCGACGGCAAGCAGATCGCGGACTCGGTGCGCGCCATGGTGGTGCCCGGGTCCGGTCTCGTGAAGATCCAGGCAGAGCAAGAGGGTCTCGACAAGGTCTTCACCGCTGCCGGCGTCGAGTGGCGGGACGCGGGCTGTTCGATGTGCCTCGGCATGAACCCGGACATCCTGCTGCCCGGCGAGCGCTCGGCTTCAACGTCCAACCGCAACTTCGAGGGGCGGCAGGGCCCCGACGGTCGCACGCACCTCGTCAGCCCGGAGATGGCGGCAGCCGCCGCGATTGCGGGCCACTTCGTCGATGTGCGCGATGTTCTGTAGGGGTCTTCTTGTAGAGCGCGTCCGTACCGACACCCCAAGCGGATTTCTGAGCGAGCGGAGAGAACGATGAAGGCAGTCAGCACCGTCACCGGCAAGGCTATTCCCCTGAACCGGGTGAACGTGGACACGGACCAGATCATCCCGGCCCGCTACCTCAAGCGAATCGAGCGCACCGGTTACGGCGAGTTCGCGTTCGAGGCCTGGCGGCAGGACCCGGACTTCGTGCTCAACGACCCGGCCTACGAGGGCTCCAAGCTCCTGATCTCGCAGCACAACTTCGGCTCCGGATCCAGCCGCGAGCACGCCGTCTGGGCCGTCGAGGACCTCGGCGTCGAGGCACTGATCGCGCCCTCCTTCGCCGACATCTTCAAGAACAACTGCATGAAGGTCGGCCTGCTCACCGTCGAGCTGCCGCAGGAGGACGTCGACTACCTGATGGCGCGCTCCGAGGAGCTGCCGGATGCGCAGATCGAGGTCGACCTCGCCGCGCAGACCGTACGTGCCGGCGAGGGCTGGGAGCGCCATTTCGAGGTCAGCCCATTCGCCCGCTGGCGGCTGATGAATGGCCTCGACGACATCGGCATGACGCTCGAGTACGAGGCCGACATCGACGCCTTCGAGACCGAGCGGCCCGACCTACTGCCGACAACCTCCGACTAACTCGTCATGACCCCACGCGAGCTGCCCGCATCAGTCTGCGCCGCCGTCACTGCCGCCCTACCCGATGCCGACCTCAATGCCGCGACGCCACTCGGCGAGGGCTGGGCGCAGGCCGCCTATCGCGTCCCCGTGCCAGACGGCGACCGCGTGCTGCGTTACCCGCGGCTGGCGAACTACGAGGGTGCCGAGCGCCCTGAGCTGCTCGACATGGCGATCGCCGACGCCGAACGCGAGGTCGATCTGCTCCCAGCGCTCGCGGCGTGCGGCCTACCGGTGCCGACTGACCTCGTCGCGCTGCGCGATAGCGACGGGCAGTTCGTCGGCGCGCTGCATCGCCTGATCGAGGGTGCGCCGCTCAAGCGTTCGATGCTCGTCGGCGGCCGGCGTCGACGTCTCGCGCGCCAGCTCGGCGAGTTCTTCACGCGACTACACGCCTTCCCGCCAGAGCGCGCCGTGGCGCTAGACCTGAAGGACATCGACCTCTGGGAGCAGGAATACCGTCCGCTCTTCGACTTCTGCACGCCGCTCGTCGGCCCTGCCACCGGGCGCTGGCTCGCGAGCACCGCCGAGCGCTTCCACGCCGAGGGCGGAATGACCGGCGCGCCGCGCGTGCTAGTGCACGGCGACGTCGGCGGCGAGCACCTGCGACTGACCGGGGACGGCGACCTGCGCGGCGTGATCGACTTCGGCGACGCGATGGTCGCGGACCCTGCGCTCGATATCGCGGGCATCCAACTGCTCTGCGGCACGCCCTTCATGGACGAGATGCTTGAGCACTACGAGGGTGAAATCGACCCGCACTTGCGTCGGCGGGCACAGTTCTACGTCGATGCCGTCGCGCTCTACCAGGTGCGATACGGCGACCTCGTACGTGACGGACAAGAGCGTATCGACGGCCGGCGCAAGCTGGCGGCAAAGGCCGCCGCAGCGACTAGGCGCGGCGGGCGCTAACCTTCCGACGAGCGATCGAGCGAGAGAAGGCGGGATTCCCATGGCTAGCTTCGACATTCTGGTACTGCCCGGCGACGGCATCGGACCGGAGGTGATGGCTGAAGGCGTGCGAGCGCTTCAGGCGGTCGGCGAGCGATTCGAGCACGTCTTCAACTTCAGCGAGGATCTCGTCGGCGGCGCGGCGATCGATGCCCACGGCATCGCGATCCGCGACGAGACGATCGAGGCTGCAAAGAACTCGGACGCCGTGCTCTTCGGCGCCGTCGGCGGGCCGAAGTGGAGCGACCCGAACGCGCCTGTGCGCCCCGAGCAGGGGCTGCTGCGGCTGCGCCTCGACCTCGGCCTCTGGGCCAACCTGCGCCCCGTGAAGCCCGACCCCGAGCTCTCCGCCGCCTCCGCGCTGAAGCCGGAGATCCTCGCGGGCGTCGACATGCTCTTCATCCGCGAGCTGACGAGCGGTGCCTACTTCGGCCAGCCGCAGGAGCGCCGCAACACCGACGGCAAGCGCGAGGCCGTCGACACGATCTACTACAACGAGGACGAGGTCGCGCGGGTCGCTCACCTCGGCTTCCGACTCGCGCGCCAGCGCAAGAACAAGGTCACCTCCGTCGACAAGGCGAACGTGCTGGAGAGTTCGCGCCTCTGGCGTGAGGTCGTGGCCGAGGTGCGCCCCGAGTACCCGGATGTCGAGTTCGAGAACCTGATCGTCGACGCCGCCGCAATGCACCTGCTGCGCCGCCCCGCCGACTTCGATGTCGTGATCACGACCAACATGTTCGGCGACATCCTCACCGACGAAGCTTCGATGCTCACCGGCTCGCTCGGCATGCTGCCATCGGCGTCGGTCGGTGTTCTCGGCGAGGACGGCACTGGGCTCGGCATGTACGAGCCGATCCACGGCTCGGCGCCGGACATCGCCGGCCAGAGCATCGCGAACCCGCTCGGCATGATCCTCTGCATCGCGGAACTGCTGCGCTTCTCGTGCGGTCTGGAGGACGAGGCGCAGGCGATCGAAGCCGCCGTCGCCTCCGCGATCAGCGACGGCCTGCGCACCGTCGACCTCGCAGCACCCGGCGCGCCTGCGCTGAAGACGCGCGAGATGGCCGACGCGGTGATCGAGCGGATCGGCGGCTAGCTACTCCCCGACCTCGATCGGCGCAGCCGGCACGTCGCCGGCGATCAGCGGGGCGACCAGCTCGGCGAAGCTGCGAGGGACGAAGAACTCGTCCGAGGCGGTGAGCTCTTCGATGGTCCACCAGCGAAAGCCGGTGAAGGTGAGAATCTCGATCTCCTCCATGCGCTCGGGCGTCAGGTCGGTCTGCCCGACCCGCGAAAAGAAGTAGCGCTCGCGGGAGTCGTACCAGTCCTTGCCCCAGCGCCAGACGTTCTGGCGCGTCCAGACGCAGGGGCCGAGTTCAAAGTCCGTGATGCCGGTCTCTTCCCACATCTCGCGTCGGGCGGCCTCCTCGAAGCTCTCGCCCTCCTCGACGGCACCGCCGGGCGTAATCCAGAGCACAGGCGGGTCAGTGTCGTCGGTTTCGGTACGGATCATCAGGATGCGGTCGTCCGGGTCGAGCAGGATTACCCGCGCGCCGGGGCGCAGCGTGGGATTCGACTGATTGCTCACGCGCCTAACCCTTCCGTTGCGACGATTGCGTTACGTCGCCTAGACTCGATCTACTGTGATTACGATGCAGAACGCACTGAAGGCGGTGATCGTCGTCGGCATTCCGCCGACGGCCGCGATTATCGCGCGCCCGTAATCACCCCTCGACCGAACGGCACATGATGACAAGCCCGACCGCGGTCGCGGCTCTCGACGTGTGCTCACAGGTGTGGATTCACCGTACAGGACTTCCCAGATGACCTCGCAAACATCGTCCCCCGATTCGACTGAACGACCAACCGACGACCCCATCGTGCTCTACGACACGACGCTCCGCGACGGGCTCGGCATGGAGGGCCTCACGCTCTCGCTCGAAGACAAGCTTGCCATCGTCGAGAAGCTCGACGATCTCGGAGTCCACTACATCGAGGGCGGCTACCCCGGCTCGAACCAGAAGGACGCTGAGTTCTTCGAGCGCGTCCGTGAGCTGACGCTGACGAATGCGAAACTCGTCGCGTTCGGCTCGACGCGTCGCGTTGGTGGCGACACCGCGACGGACCCCGCGCTGCAGGCGGTACTGCAGGCGGAGACGCCCGCGATCACGCTCGTTGGCAAGTCCTCAGCCTCGCAGGTGCGCGAGGTGCTAGAGACCACCGAGGAAGAGAACCTGGCGATGATCGAGGACTCGGTGCAGTTCCTCGTCGCCGCCGGTCGTGAAGTGATCTTCGACGCCGAACACTTCTTCGATGGCTACGCGGAAGACGCCGAGTACGCGCTCTCGACACTGCGTGCTGCGGAGCGCGGCGGGGCGACTTCGCTCGCGCTGTGCGACACCAACGGCGGATCGCTGCCGGAGCAGATCGTTGCCGGCGTCGTGGCCGCGCGCGAAGCCGTCGGCGGTACGATTGGCATCCACACGCACAACGACGCCGATCTGGCGGTCGCGAACACGCTGCTCGCCGTGCAGGCTGGCGCGACGCAGGTGCAGGCGTGCCTCAACGGCTGGGGCGAGCGCTGCGGGAACGCGAACATCATCTCGGTGATCGCCAATCTAAAGCTGAAATTCGACATCGACGTCGTCAGCGACGATCAGCTCGCGCAGCTGACGGAGGTCGCGCGCTTCGCCTCGGAGGTCGCGAACCTGCTGCCGAATCCGCAGCAGCCATACGTCGGCAGCGCCGCCTTCGCGCACAAGGCCGGGCTGCATGCCGCCGCCGTCGAGAAGTCGGCCGGCTCCTACACGCACGTCGAACCGACGGCCGTCGGCAACAACGAACGCGTGCTGATCTCGGAGCTCTCGGGCCGCCGCAGCATC
>Ga0302133_10002054_pt1 | contig 12460 bp, 11 predicted proteins | sample CB9_331_MG_FD_203121 | JGI IMG/M metagenome (GOLD analysis project Ga0302133, IMG submission 203121) | Marine microbial communities from Western Arctic Ocean, Canada - CB9_33.1 | ecosystem: Environmental > Aquatic > Marine > Oceanic | place: Canada: Western Arctic Ocean | collected 2017-09-19 | reverse complement strand
GTATATGCACTATATGTTTGTTTTGAAAAATGTATTTGTTTTAAAATATCTTTATTATTTAGGTAATTTTTTCGTTTTGCTGCCATGTATCTCCGTGAGTATTTACTACTATTATTATACAGTATTATGTACTTAAAGTCAAGGATTTATTGGCGATAAATATTAGTATGAGAATTCTTGAATTATTCGAAGCAACAGCTAAAACTCCTATTGTATTTTATGGGGGTAGGTTTCAGCCTATGCATAAAGGACATTATAGTGCATATAAACATTTAGTTGAAAAGTTTAGTGCCAACAATGTATTTATCGCCACTATGTTTGGGAAAAAACAACAACAAGCACATGCGGCAGGTGATTATATAACAGACCCATTTACTTTCCAAGAGAAGGCTGATATTATATCTACAATGTATAAAATCCCCAAGGATCATGTTGTTGAAACAATGCCATATAGACCCGATATAAGCAAAATAGGTAGAGACCCCGGAACAAATTATGTTGTGTTGGCTTTAGGTAATAAAGACATTGATAGATTAAAAGTCGGAAATGTTATACAAGAGTATAGCGAAAATATATTACCTGATCCTGCGGTAGATCCAGAAACAGGACAAGAACGTGCATACAAATATATGGTACCCTCACAGGAAGGTGGAATAAATGCTTCATCTTTTAGGGCAAATATAATACAAGAAACGGACGAAAATATAATGAAAGAAAGTTTTGATGAATATTTTGGTATGATACAACAAGATCCCCATGCTAGAGGTAGAATATTTAAAATGGTTGTACGAGGTATTAGACGATGAAAGATACTAGGGCAAAACTTACAATTCCAGACGGTAGTGATGTATTAAAAGTAGATAAAAAATATAATCCTATTTTATTACCTCTTAAAAAATTTAAAGGAATTATTTGGCCATATACACCAACTATTAATGTTTCACATCAGGCCGAATATGGTGCATATGATATATCACATACAAATTATCCTATTCATTATTATAGTAAAAGTACACCGCCTGCTATAATGTGTTCGGGACAATTAACAGCACAAACAGCAGCAGAAGGACATTATATGATAGCAGTTTTACATTTTTTGCGTATTGTTACAAAAATGCATTTTGGGATGAATGATAAAAAAAGAGGTACTCCTCCACCTGTATTAAAATTTAGTGCATATGGAGATTTAATGTTTAGTATGGTTCCTGTATTAGTTCGATCTTTTACATATGATTTACCAGGTGATATTGATTATGTTGATGTAGAAACTAAGGCTGAAAATGAGGGGTTTGATAATGATTTTAAAACAAAAGTCCCAGCTATGCTAAATTTAAGTGTAGATATGGTAATACAACAAACCGCGAGCAAATTACGAACAGAATTTACAATGAATGATTTTAAATCCGGAGAACTAGTTAAAGGAGGATATGTATAATGGCATATGGAACCAATAGCACATATGCACTAACTCCGATGAATTCTAGTTTTTTGGGTATTTGGGAACCACCAGATATTGTATTAACAGGCAATGAAACTACTATTACAATAGGACGGCATATAAAATTTAGACCAGATTTATTGAGTTATGAATTGTATGGTACTCCAAAATTGTGGTGGATTTTTAAAATGATAAATCCTGATAAATTAAATGATCCGATTTGGGATTTTGTTGAAGGGCTAGAAATATTAACACCTAGCCAAGCAGATGTAAATACATATCTATAAGGAAATTAATATATGAGTTCCGGACAGGCATCTTATGCAGCAAAAGATTCTATAAAGTATTCTGCCAAAGGTTTTCTAGGAAATCCATTAAGTAGTATGCCGTCGTATACCTATTATATTAGATTAAGCATATGTCATCCTACTATTGTACATGAGTTATCAATGCAAGATGAAAAAAAAATAATTATAGCGGAAACAGGAACAACAAGTATTTTTACTATATCTGATTTAGAGGTATTTCATGCAGTAAATTATAATGACGAAACTAGGGGTGCATTAGGAATAGGTGTTAACATAACAATAATCGAAACTCATGGGTCTGCCCTTTTAGATTATATTAATAAAGCATGTATAGATTTGGGAATTAAAACACCAAAAGAAGCAACATATCTGTTAGAAATAATGTTTTCAAATAGTAATGCAGAAAATGTAATCGCCGGACAATCAGAATATTATTTTGTTTATCCTTTAAAATTTACTGCAATGAATATACAAGTTACAGAAAGCGGCGGCCAATATAGAATACGAGCAACTGAGCCAGGAATAGATGCAATATATGGTAATGTTGGTCCAGTAATACACAACATATGTACTATTCCAGCAAAAAATTTAGGAGAATTTGTTGAACAATTTGTTAAATTTTTAAATGAATGTGCCCAAGACGAAGTAAATTCAAAAAATCATGATGTTAAGGACAAATATGGGATAAGAATACCCGACAGCTGGAAATCATATAAATTTGGAAATCTGGAAGGACAAGAAAACGCAAATAATCAGAATGCTAGATATTTTAAAGATCCTTCAACACTTCTTATTCAGATTCCTAAAGGTTCATATATACCTGATATTTTGACTTCCGTTTTAGGTTCTGTTGTTGAGTTTCAAAAAATAAAAAACTCCGGTGGCCAAGGATTTATGAAAAAGGCGCCAGACGCTGAACATACAAAACCAGATGAAATAGCATCCTATTTTAGATTAGTTGCTGATATGTGGTTTGGAGATTACGACGAAAAACGGAAACGATATTCTAGGACTTATTTGTGGGGGTTTGATGAATATAAAGAACCTGCAATTTATGATGCAAGTTTAATGAAATCATTTAATGATTCCAGTATTATGAGAAAACGTGTTACAAACTTAATGAAGCAGCAATTACTTGCAAAACGATATGACTATAATTATACAGGATTGAATACAGAAGTTATAGGATTTAATATGAATTTTGATTTAAGTTATTTTAGACCTTTACCAATTAGAGCAGGGCATCAAGGAGAAAATAATTATCTGCAACATGCTGCAAAAGCAAAAAAAATTGTCCATGCTGATGCCGCACGACGCGACAAAATAACTGCCAAGAGAAAGTCGGAGGCAGGACCATTAAATGCAAGACCTACCGATGCAATTGAGATAAAAGAGGCACAAGCCGCATTGGCTGCACAACTAAGAACAAATATTAGAAAAGGTAGTGGTTATTATTTAGAATCTTATGCATTACCAGATGTTACGTCTGAAATTTCGTTTCATCAGGTATCGTCGGCTACAATTGATACACCTACTGATACTCAAGGTATTGTTTCCCCTGATAACAGTACAGGTGCGATAAAATTTGGTGAGTCATACATGGAATTATCTGGTGGAGGCGAACTTTCAAAAATAGATATAGATATTAAAGGAGACCCATATTGGTTAGGTATGTCTAATTTAACAAAACAATCTAGAGATGCTCAAACAGGTATAGCGGAATTTGCAATGTATGAAACAGGATCTTCAATGTTTTGGTTAAATGTTAAAAGTCCAACTGAACCAGATGAAAACACAGGGAAAATGGAATTTGTAGACAACACTACTATAAGTGGAATATTTAAAGTAACAAAAGTTATATCCAGATTTCAAGCAGGACAATTTGTACAATCCTTGGAAGCAAATCGTGATATTGGAACTAATTATGAAAAAGCTCGACCAACATTAATAAAATTTACTAATGAACTAGAAATATACGAAGCGGAAGTCCGCAAGGAAATTAAAGCGGCGCAAGCGGCGGTGAAGGCGGAGGAAGCGCAAGAACAAGCGAGACGGGATGCGGGAGAATCGAGAGGATTTAGATGACACAACCAAAACACGGTATATTAAATGGCAACATATAAAACACAATTTGGAGAAAAACCACCAGTAGGTAGTTATGCTGGTTTCGGAGAAAGGCCTGACAAAAATGGTAATTGGTCTTTTCCTAGTACAGATGATATGACTAGTAATATTGAAATATCAAAATTACATCCTAAATTACGAAAAGCGGTATCAAACATAATTGCAAGAGCAAAAGACCATCCAACTGTATATGTTATTAAAATAATAACAGGAGTCAGGCCACTATCAAAACATAAATTATTACGTAAAAAAAATGTGTTAACACATAATTATAAAGACAGTCATCATTTAACAGGAACATCTTTTAGAATAGAATTTGTTAGTATAGGCGGTGTTGCTGTAACAAAATATTTGCATGGTACTAATGGATTTATAACAACTGCAAATGAAACACATTGGACAGAAATAGGAAAAATTGCCGAAGATGAAGGATTTCATTGGGGCGGTAATAACAGAGATAATTTATTTCAACAATATACACATGTTGATTATGGCAAAGGTTGGAATAAAAATTATTTTGAATTTAGAGACTGTGGCCGGCGTAAAGGTGCAAACAAATATTGGACAAGATCAAAAGATGCTGATCAATGGTTTGAATTAGGATGTCCTCCAGGATAGGAATATAATGGCAAAAGAAGGATTTCAACAAACTGGAAAATCATTAGAAATTAAATCTATGCCGTATTTGTATAGGGCATTTATTAAGCGGGCTTATGACAAATCTTCTATGGGAAGGTTACAAGTTTACATACCAGAACTTGCACATCCCGAGCATGAAAATACATGGATTAGTGTTCGATATTTGTCTCCTTTTGCAGGAGCCTCTAATCCGTATCTTAGCAAGGAAGACACAGAAAAATTTGATGCTACACAAACTGCATTTGGTTTTTGGATGGTTCCTTCTGCAATAGAAACCGAAGGGTTGGTTGGATTCATAAATGGGAAAATAAATGACGGTGTCTGGTTAGGTAGCTTTTTTCAAGAAAATGTCAATTTTACTGTACCTGGCATCCCGTCTGCAAAGACATATCAAGGACCTTTGCCGGGAGCAGAAAAAAATAAAAGAGACAAGAAACCCAACTTGCGGCCAGAACATAAACCCATGGCAACTGTTCTTAAAAGACAAGGACTCTTGGTAGCAAACAACGGAAATCCTCATGCTGCTGAAAAATATGATGCTATTAGAGGAACAACTACTAGTGGTGCTCAACGAGAAAGTCCAAGTAGAGTATTTGGTATATTAACTCCGGGACAACATCAATTTGTAATGGATGACGGAATGATGATGGAGGCTAAATCTGATGAAACTACTCCACCAGGGATAGATCAAGGTATACGATTACGTACTTCTGGTGGTGCTCAAGTATTACTCAATGATGACAAAGGATTAATTTATATTATTAATTCGTCAGGTACTGCATGGATTGAACTTACCAATGACGGTAAGATGGACGTATTTTGCACAGATGATATATCTTACCATTCACTTAAAGATTTTAATTTACATGTAGACGGTGATATTAATATACAATCTAAAGGTAGTATAAAAATACGAGCAGAAGGATCTGAAGGTATTAACATAAATGCTACAACAGGTGATTTTCAAATGAAAACTGCTAAGAATTATATTATACAAGCAGATTTGGACGGAAATCTTATAACAGCAGGCGGAACAATAGTAAAAGCCGCAAGATTAGATTTACAGGGCGGTAGTGCCAAAGAAGCGGTTCCACCAGAACTTCTCTCCCAGGCCGATAATGTTAGCGTATTAGACAGTATTTGCACTCGAGTCCCCGAACACGAACCTTGGTTAGGACATGAAGATAAAAGAGTATTACCTTTGGGTGAAGGATTAAAAGCATCATCGGCATGGACATAATAAATGGCAAAACGATATAAAAATATACCAGTAACTATAAATTATGATGATCAAACATTAGCATCTACCCATTCATCTACCCAGATACCATCTGGTAATATTGCCATAAGTGATAATGGTTTAAACTTTATGCTTGCATTTGATAGGTATAGAGGACATCAATATTGGAATGGTGAAAAATATGTAATGGGATATAATTATTCCGGCAAGGCTTTTCCGAATGGTATAACAGAAACAAATGCATATAGATTATGGTTAGCAGATATTACTAAAGCACAAAATTCTCTTCGTAAACAATTAAATAACAATCCTTCGTTTTTCCTACAACACCAATGGGATGCTTTAGTTAGTTTTTACTATAATACAGGTTCTATTAATTATACTGAAATAGAAGGATACGAATTTGATTTTCTTTATTTTTTGCAAAATGGTACTAAAGATGACATTGCTTCTTTGTTGCAAACTGATAACAGAGCGCCGACACGTAGAACAGCAGAAGCATCTTTATTTAGATTGGGTAATTATGGAAATATTAAACCTAGAGTTTGGTTACGGAATGAAGGTATACAATATATAAGACAAAATTATTTTAAACTAGAAGATAAAGATGGTAATATTAATAAAAAAGCCCAGCAACAGGCACAATATTCTTATTATTTAGAAACTGGTAAATTTATAAAAGAAATATCTGAAATTGATAGACGCAGAATTATTGCCTTAATAGAACAAGATGCAGATACTTCAATTGATACTAGTACACCCATTGAACAATATATTGTTAAAACAACAACAGATGCAGAATATTCTGCAATCTCAACAACTGATACGGCTACCACTACCCCAGCATTAACGGTTATAGATTATTCAGCTAGTGCAGTAGGGGCAACCGCAACAACCGCAACAACCACAACTGCAACAACTACTACAACAGCAGGTTTCGTTTCTCATACACACGATATCCTAGATTGGTTACCAACGGGAGGGTTGGCTGGACAATTTTTATCAATCACCGGTGAATGGGCAGATATACCAACATCTAGTACAAATACAAATACAACATATAGTCTTTCATCGGAAACTATTAGTAATTCTTCTGTTAACTTGCGTTTACGTGATAGTAATTTTGTTGATAATAATATTACAATAGCTGGTGGTGGAACTACAACTATAACAGAAACAGGTAGTACAATTACTATCACTTCAAGCGGTGGCAGTGGATCTGCACTTGAAATTGAAGACGAAGAAAGTAGTTTGAGTAATGCAGTAACTAAAATAAATTTTGCTGGAACTGGAGTAACTGCTACAGAATCGTCAGCAGATCAAATTTTAGTAACAATACCAGGAGGTATTACTCTTACAGATTTAAGTGTTATAGCCAAAGCAGCAGCAGCAGGTAATGGTGGCATAGCGTATAATAATTCTAATGGAGAATTTCAATATACACCTCCAGATGTAGATCACAACAGTTTAACTAATTTTGTTGCAAATGAACATATAGATTGGACATCCGATCAAAGTGCCACAGATATACATTCAGGTAATTATACCAATACAACATACGATCTTTTTACTACATCTGCCGCTGGCCTTGCACCAACTTTACCAACTTCACCTGGAGGTAAATTCTTAACAGGTGCTGGAACCTGGGCTGTTCCTGTAGATACCAATACAACATACGATCTTTTTACTACATCTGCCGCTGGCCTTGCACCAACTTTACCAACTTCACCTGGAGGTGAGTTTTTAAAAGGAGATGGAGCCTGGGAGGTACCACCAGATACCAATACAACATACGATCTTTTTACTACATCTGCCGCTGGCCTTGCACCAACTTTACCAACTTCACCTGGAGGTAAATTCTTAACAGGTGCTGGAACCTGGGCTGTTCCTGTAGACACAGATACAACATACGATCTTTTTACTACATCTGCCGCTGGCCTTGCACCAACTTTACCAACTTCACCTGGAGGTAAATTCTTAACAGGTGCTGGAACCTGGGCTGTTCCTGTAGACACAGATACTACATATTCGAATTTTACTGGTGATGCAGGTTCTGGCGGTATTGCTGGTTTGGTACCAGCACCGGCTGCTGGTGATACTTCGGCAAATAAATTTTTAAAAGCAAATGCTACTTGGGAAACCTTGGATAGTTTCTCTGCTGTTACTGATGGAGCATTGAGTGATGGTGAAATAGTGGTGCAACAACTTGATGGGACGGTTAAAGCAATTGGTGTATTAGGTACAGATTATTCTACTGATATGTTTGAGCGTGGAATAGGCAGTAGTGCGGCATATGTTTTTGATAACAGTACCGGAAATGTGTCTGCATCCTATGCAGAAGAAATCTCTAGATTTCTTGCATTTGATCCAAATCAGCCCAATAAATTTGTTGTTGTTTATACGGATGCTGATAATTCAAATTATGGAACAGCAAAGGTAGGCACAGTATCAGGAACTACAATAACATATAGTGCAGCGGTTGTATTTGCTTCAGCAGATACATTAGTGCAAGCAATAGTATTTGATCCACATATTGCTACTAAATTTCTTGTTGTTTATACAGATAAGTCGTATGCTGGTAACACTAATGCCGGAACAATAAAAGTAGGCACATTAGTAGGCACATCAATAACATTTGGTTCAGCAGTAACATTCAATCATGATAGTGTCGGCTGGCCGCAGAACTCAAGACACATATCAATAGCATTTGATCCAAGCAACCACGCGGAGCCAGACAGTAGATTTATTGTTGCTTATGGTGACGGAGCGGCTGGCAGTAACGTGACCGACAGCGGTGTGTGCCAGTTAGGATACACAAACTATTCGAGCGGACCGCCGGACGTCTCCTTGGGATGGCAATATATATTTAGTCATGACGGCTATCAGACCTACCCTAATGTAGAATTCACATCAATAGCATTTGATCCACATATTGACTATAGATTTATTATTGCTTATATGGAGGATCAGTCCGGCGCCGGCGGCGGTGATAACGCATCAGTAGTAGTTGGCAAAATTAACGACTGGCAATACACAAGTACTGTGCTAGATTTTGGCGAACCGAACTTTGAAGTTGCCAGGGGACCTAATAATAATTACTGTGTGCATATAGGAAATGTAGCATTTGATCCGTTTATTGCCAATAAATATTTACTTATTTACGTTAGACAAGGAGGTGGGCAAGCGGATGAATATCAAGCAGGAGCAACAATAGGTACAATAGATGACGATACGTCAACCGTTGGTTCTGAGTATCTTTTTTTTACATCGACATCCAATCTGTATATACCCGAGCGGTGTACTGGAGCATTTGATCCGTTTAATGCCAATAAATTTGTTGTTGCCTCAAACATTGGCCTTGCACCTCCATATGTACCTGCCGGCCCTCTCGAAAGACAGGGGGTAGTGGTTGGTACTATATCAGGAACTACAATAACATATAGTACACAAAGTGAGGCAGACGACATTACGACTCCTAACGTGAGTCATATGACAGTAACCTTTGATCCAAATACTAGAGGTAATTTTGTTTATGCTTATAGGAATGACACGGACAAAGGAACTGTAATCGTTGGATCATTGGGTGAATCTAATTTAAATAATGAGAACTTTATAGGTATTTCTAATGGGGCCTATGCGGATGGTGCAACTGCAACCATTCAAATATCTGGTTCTGTTGATGATGCACAAACAGGATTAACACCTGGATCTAGATATTATGTGCAAGCGGATGGAGCAATATCTACAACTCCAGATACTGGTACGTCAGTGCATGTTGGTATTGCATTATCTGCTACTGATTTATTACAACTCAATTTACCTAACAAATTTGATGGCATACTGGAACTCGATGGACAAATCAAGATTACCGGGGGGAGTCCGGGTGCTAACAAGGTTCTAACTTCGGACGCAATCGGATTAGCATCGTGGGAATTACCTGTTGCTAGAAGTTTTACTGGTGGGACAACCACAGGTATTGCTGTAGGCAGTTCAGAAAAAATACGAGTTCTTGCAAATGGTTATACAGGTTTCGGAGGAGAAACTACTCCAACTCATCCTATTCATCATTCTAGTGGAGCTCATTTAACAACTGCCGGAGCATGGTCTGACGCTTCTGATATAATGAGAAAGTCAAGTTTTGAACCATTAAACTATGGCTTGCCAGAAGTTTTACAATTAATACCTAAACGATATAAATTAATAGATGGTTCTTTTGACATAGGATTTATTGCTCAAGAAATAGAAAATATTATACCTGAAGTAGTTAGTGGGATTGATGCATATACAAATAACGAAGGTGCATTGGTAGGTGGAAAAGGTATAGCCTATGGACACATTGCCGCTGTATTAGTAAAAGCAGTTCAACAATTATCAGATAAGAATAGCGAACTAGAAGAAAAAATTAAAAGGTTAGAAGAATGGCAAATGCAAAGGAAAGATTAAAAACAGAATTAGATACTGATTAGTCAGCTAACCAATTAATAATTGCTCTAACACCCATTGGCCTTTTATCACTGGCTTCTAAATACATTTCGTGCCATTTATCTCGTTGCCATGTTAACCTAACAACTTTGGAATTATCAACTTTTAATTGGGCTATTTCTTTCGTTAATTCTTCGATAGTTTTGTCGTCTTTTATCCCATCAATAGATAATTCGTTAACTGTTATTGTTAATTCTTTAATTGTAATTGATAATGCTTTTTTTATTTCTTTGTTTGTATGAAATGTTTCTTTTAATTGTTTATTTTCTGCAATAATGTTGTTATTTTCTGCAATAATGTTGTTATTTTCTGATGATAAGGTAGTAATACGATTTCGTAAAAATGTTAATTGTTCGAGTTGTTGTTGTACTCCATTGAGTTCTTCTTTTGTTTGAATTATTATTTGGGATTGCTGGTCATTAAGAGATTTGAGTCTGGCAATTTTTTGTAAGTCATTTTCTTTTTGCCATGTTTTTACTCGAGCAACTTCAGTTTTTGGAACACTAGCAAATACATATACTTTATAAAATTTACCTCTGGCGCCACTATAAACTTCTAAATATTTTTTAACAATTCTAAATTGGCCTACTAGGGCCTCAGAGTTTATTTCTAATTGTGTTTCTATTTTGGTTGTTGTTGACAATACATTTGCAGTACTTCCGTGTACTTGTGAAATATATTTTTCATGTAATTTAGTATGTAGACCACAATAATCTAAAAATTTAGCTAAAGCATCATACTTGGCATCTTTAAGTGCCTTGCGTTCTTCTACATATTTTGTTGAAATACCTGTAAAAAATAGGTGAGAGGAATCTTCTAATTCATGTTCATCTACCCAAATAGGTCTTAAATTTTCGGATATTAAAACAGATTCGTTTGGGTTAGACGCTACCCCAGCGCAACCTACTAGGGAGGCCCCTAGTAGGATTGTAAATAACCGATTCATTGTACAAAACCATCCTCAGCGAATTCTTTCCAAAAATCGCGAGCATTTTTCCATTGTTCTTTTGCATCATCGGTATTAGCAAGTTGCATTGCTTTTTCTGCTTCTTCGGCATTTGCAGTTGCATTTGCTTGTAATATTGTATTGAGATCGGTTTTACTAATGCTTGTAAGTACAAAGTATTTGTAACCCGGCTCTCCGGTCCTGTCAGCCTCACGCTCAAAATACATCTCTTCAACTCGCAAATAATTTGCAGTAGATGCACTCATAATTTTCTCAAAATTGCGTTCACTAGCAGTAGGTTTGTTTACAACTCCGTTCATACCATATGTAATACTAGCCCGCTCAAATTTGTTCTTATTAAGAACATGGACGTATTCCGACATTTCCCGTATTGAATCTCGCTTTGCATCTCTACGAGCATTTTTTTCTGTAACATACAAAGCACTTGTGCCTACAAAATAAAGTTGATCCCCTTCTGGAGCAGGCGGTACCATAACCCATTTGGGTCGATCGCCAACACTATTAAGGGCTTCTTTAACCATTTCTTGTTTGCTGGAACATCCAACGGTAATAAGTGCTACTAGCACCAAATAAAAATATCTCATTTTTCTCCTATTTGATTAAGGATGAAAATACATTTTTTGCGTTTTCCTACTTTAAATTCAGAAAACCCAAACGGGATGGGTTTATCCCATCCATTTTTTCTAGCCTGAGAAACACTAGAAAATGCGCCTGCCCAACACATAATATGTGCCAAGCAATGTGTATCATTAAACTTAGATTTTTGAGGGTTCATATCAAATAACCTAATATCTATTTGGTCCACCTTTTCATGTACAAAATTCCATTCATTCATAGCAATTTTTTCAGCCATAGTCATTTAGTATTCATGCTTGATACTATATACATTATACTATCTTTAATATATTTGTCAACCAAAAAGTGTAATTAATGCAATAAAATTCATTATTGTAAACCATCCTGTGAGAACGGTTGCAAAGGAAGCCTTGCGTATAACGGTGCTTACGACACCTAAAGCACTACCTAAGAAATACATTGGAATAAGTATTTTTGTTGCAGGATCTAAAACTGTGAAAGTTAATATAGCACTTGCACCACCAACCAATACTGCTTCACAAAGTTCACTATAAAATGCGAGCTTGCTTAGCCTATAACTTTCTTTAAAATGATTTTTAACGCTTAAAAAAACCGAGCCTATTGTAGTCTTTGTCTTCAACATAAGTATATCCTTCTGGAGGTATTGATAATTCGCCTTCCCACAC
>Ga0302133_10002041_pt1 | contig 12500 bp, 10 predicted proteins | sample CB9_331_MG_FD_203121 | JGI IMG/M metagenome (GOLD analysis project Ga0302133, IMG submission 203121) | Marine microbial communities from Western Arctic Ocean, Canada - CB9_33.1 | ecosystem: Environmental > Aquatic > Marine > Oceanic | place: Canada: Western Arctic Ocean | collected 2017-09-19 | reverse complement strand
GCAACCCGGCCGCGCTTCTCGTACGTTACGGTCTCGAACGCGCCTTCGGTCATTGCGATCCGTCTTCTTGCCGAAAGTCCGGTTTCCGGCGTACGTTAAAGGCGTCTATCCCTTCCGCACGCTCGGGGTCTGTGTGGAGAAGTATCGCTAGATCGGCCTCGAGACGAAGCGACTGTTCAAGCGGCATGTCGGCCCCTTTGAGCACCGCTTCTTTGGTGAAGCGCCCGGCCGATTTACCGTGTGATGCGATCTTTCTGGCAAGTTGTTGTGCCCGAGTTGTTGATTCTCCCGCCGGACATATCTCGGTCACAAGTCCAGCCCGTAACGCCTCCTCCGCAGTGATCCTTCGTCCGGAAAGAAGCATGTCGGTCGCCAGCCCGGGGCCGACGATCCGTGGGAGCCGCTGTGTCCCGCCGTCCGAGGGCAGTTGGCCGTTTCCGGCTTTAGAGGCGGGGCTCATGGCGAAAGTCGTATTGGTATCGCAGACACGTACATCGACGGCAAGCACCAGTTCAAGCGCGCGGTCGTCGATTCGGCCCGACATACCTGAGACCACGGGAATCCGTAGCGCGGCGATGGATGCAGGCATCCCCGGTTCAACAGACACCTCGCCAGACAGGACGACCACGACCAACCGGACCGCTTCATCTGTCGACGCCCGGGCGCACGCGTCTTCAAACGCAGCTCTGTCGCTGACCGGGATGGTCAGGACGCGGCCGTCCGAATTATCTGGATATTCTGGCGACTGATTAACCGGGTTGCTCATGATGATCGTTATGTGTGCTGAGTTGGCGGGTCAGGGTTGTAATTTTACAGGCGTCGGGGCGCCGTCAGGAATTTGGCGTCCTCTGGATCAGTCGGTCCTCGACTTCTGAACGGGTTGGAACGCCGGACAGCCCTTCACGCTCTACGGAGAGACTTGCAGCCGCGTTGGCGAACCGCGCCGCCTCCACGGGTTCAGCGCCCTCGGCCAAACGCACCAGGCAAGACGCGCCCCAAATATCGCCCGCGCCCGTCGGGTCCAGCTCATTGGCTGCATATGCCGGGACATGTGACGGAGCCCCGCCGGTGTAAATCCGGGCACCGTTTGCACCTTCCGTGACGCCGAGAACGTGTGTCGAAGCCATCCAGCCCGCCATCTCACCGGGATCACTCTCATGGAACTCGGTGGTCGAACCCGCCAGCAACCGGTATCCGTTTGCCAGTTGAGGGTGCGGTCCGCTCTCCTCGGTCACACGGCCGTAGTCATCCCATCGCCTCAACCAACCCTGTACCGTTGCGCCAACTGTTGCGTTGGGGAACCAGTTCACGGCGTCCGCGGGCACCTCGCGAACCAGCGGACCGAGGAACACGATGGGCGCGTCCAGCCACTCAGCGGGTATATCTGAACAAGTAATAGAGGACGAACGAGCGCCAAGCACCTGGGTTCGTTTGCCGTCACGGCCGTAGACGTTCTGGAAGAAGGTCGTGAACCCGGACTCGACAATGGATACTTCGATCCCGGGCAGGACGGACTCGACCGGATAATCGGCGTCGGCGCTTGCGACAACCGCCACTTTGAGTCCGAGCGCCTGCGCACACAGTGCGCTGTAAGTGGCTGCGCCTCCCGGTCGCACCCGGCCGTGGGAATTTCCCGGTCCGGGCGTCACGTCGTACGTCAGAACACCGATGGCGAGGAAGTCCGGCGTCGTGAATTCAGGCATCGCCAGCGCACCTGTCCAGGATTAGATCGGTTCCAGTCCCCGGGCCGCTCGCATTTTCGGCGAACGGAACCCGGGAATAAAGATCAGAGCGCCTTAATGTCGCCCCCTGCGCCCACCACGGCCTCGCGGTCGACGCCCACCCTCTGAACTTGATCCATCACCGCCACCCCCCGGGTAGATGACGACGAATCGTTCCGATCCTTCTCCGCTGCTCTCGGTCCGCACGTCGGTGTTGTTGGCGAGGGCCATGTGGACCCAGCGCCGCTCGTACGCGGGCATAGGCTCAAGCTCTGCGGACTCACCTGAGTCTACGACACGCTCTGCGGTGCGTTCCGCCACGCCGGCCAGGGTGTCCCGGCGACGCTCTTTGTAGCCCTCGATGTCTATCTGGACGTACGCCGAACGACCGAGCTGGTGGGTGACGATCAGGTTGACCAGGTACTGGAGAGACTGGAGCGTCTCGCCGCGTCGCCCGATGAGCAGACCGGAGTCCTCGCCCTCGATATCGAACACGGGGACGCCGTCGTCCGTCTCTTCCCGGATATAGGTGTCAGCGACGACGCTCATGCTGGCGAGGAAGTAGTCGATTACTTCCGATGCGAACTCGATAACCTCGGGGTCCGGCTCCCTCGGCTCGGAATGGTCTCTCCGCTCCGGACGAGGTGAACGTTCCCTGCTATCCGAGAACTCTGACTGACCACGCCGTCCGCCGCCACGCCTCTGGGCGCTGACGGGTTCCGGAGTACGTTGCTGGTCCGCCGGTGTTTCTTCTCTGACTTCCCTGTACGCATGAGCTACGGGCGCTGAGATATCTTCTTCCGAAGACTCGTCCTCGAATCCCGCGTCGTCATCGTCCGGTTCAGAGGGCTCCTCATCGTCTTCGTAGTCGTCGTCTGAATCCTGCGCGTAGTCGTCATCGCCGGATTCAGGCTCGTCTTCATATGTTCGGCCGGTGGCGCCTGCCTCAAGCAGGACTACGGTAATTTCGGCCGGCTCTCCGCCGAACCCCAGGATCCCAGATCGTCCAGGGTTAACGACGACGATTTCTACGTCTTCGAGGTTTGCGTCGAGCGCTTCGAACGCGTTGTCTGTCGCTTCTTCGACTGTCTTCCCCGAGAACCGTCGCGGTTCCATCAATGACTTCCCCCTTATTTTCATCTTCGGCCTCCTCGACGTTGGCTTCTACAGCCGCCGCCGCGGTGGCCGCTGATGTTCCGAACCGTGTGCCTAGAAGGGCACCCGGTCCGGAAATCACGGCAGTAATTGCGACTCCAATCAAGTTGGAGAACAGGATGTATACGGCCAGTCCCGCCGGGAACTGGAATGTGAAGAACCCGAACATGATCGGCATCAACCACAGCATCATCTGGTTGGTCTGGGCTGATCGTTCGTCCATCGAAGGCATGGCGCTGATCTTCTGCTGCGCCCACATCGATGCGCCAACCAGGATTGGCAGCGCGAAGTTGAACGGCGCAGGAGCGTTCTGCACAAGGTCCACGAGGTCCATGCCTATGAACATGCTGTCCAGCGGCACATCGCTCGCCGCCGGGTTCCATCCGTACAGGACGGTAGACAGATTGGCTGTGCCCTCCGGCGTCGCCGGGACGGCCCTGAAGATGGCCCGGTACAGTCCAAACCAGATCGGCATCTGCAAGACCATCGGTCCCAGACAGCCGATCGGGCTCACACCCGCGGTCTTGTACATCTTCATCGTCTCTGCGGACTGGATGCGACGACCGTCCGGGTGATCCTTGTAGCGCGCCTGCATGGCCTTCATCCGCGGCTGAAGCGCGGACATTTTGCGCATGTTGCGCGTCTGCATGACAGTCAGCGGGATCATCAATAGCCTCACCGTTACGGTGAAGAAGATGATCGCCAGACCGAAGTTGCTGAACAGGATCTTGTCCAGCAGTACCAGAGAGTTCACCATCGGCCCGATGACGAACAGGTTGAACCTGAAGATGGCGAGCGCAATAACTGCGACGCCGAGGATGATCATCGTCCTTCTGGAGAGGAACGCATTCATCAGCACGTCGCTCCCGTATCTGCTTCTATGCACGACAACCGGTTGCGGTCAGCGGTGTTGAACTTGATCACCAGATCATCAGTGGTGTGGGCGTACAGGAAGCCATTGTCGACAAGCAGGCTGGCCTTGACGCCACCTTCTGTGGCAAAGCCGTTCAGCTCATTTCCGTTGGTCAGATTGAAGACGCCGATGTTGTCTTTGCCGGAAGGAACTGCAAGTGCGTCTCCGCCGTTCCGTTCAGTGATAACGGCGGCGCGTCCGACGATCTGGCCAATAACTTCTCCGGGCTCCACCCAGATTTCCGCCCCGGTGTCCGCGTTAAGCGCGTAGAACTTGCCGTTCAAAGTGCCGACGTACAGTGTGTTCTCGTAGACAAGAGGGGTGGCCCAAAACCAGCCGTCTGAGTTAAACGACCACTCGCCTGCGCCCAGCGGGTTTGATCCGGGTCCACCGGCTTCCCGGGCGGCTATGTCCAGCGCGTAGAAGTTGTCGCTGAAATCTCCGAAGTAGATCTTCCCGTTCAGGATGAGTGGTTCTGCGACGATCGCACCCTCAGCCTCGAAGCTCCACAACTCGTCGCCTGCGTTTCCGCTATCGCCGCCCATCGAGACGGCGTGGAAGACGCCATCGAGGTCGCCGAAGTAAACAACTTCACCGGACACGACCGGCGTTCCCCAGACGGAATCCGTGGTGGCGAATCGCCAGCTCACGGTCGGCGTTGCGGGATTGCTGATGTCCAGGGCGTACAGATATCCATCTGCGTCGGCAAAACCCGGACCCGGGTCGTTGTCGAACTCGTCGTCGATCTGCGCCGTGCCAAACAGCACGATGTCGCCTGCTACGGCGACTGCGCCAACGACCTGGGTCTTACGCTCAAATCGCCAGAGTTCCTGGCCGGTTTCGGTTGAAATACCGAAAATCGTTGCAGAACAGTCGAGATTATCGCAGTCGTACGCGGCGCCGATCACCCTGTCTCCGTCTACACGTGGCGTGCCGTAGATCGGTCCAAGCGTGTCCACGCCGGACACCGGGTATCCCCATGCGCCGTCGAATCGACCGTTGTCGTTTAGATCAAGCCGTGTGATCCGGCCGTCTTTCGCGCCCAGGTAGACATGGTCCCCACTTACTACGGGCGCGGCCCAGCCACCGTCCGGGTCCAGGTCTCCGATGCAAGCGGCGAGTATGAAAATTGATGCCGAGAACAACAGGGCGAGGGCGAGGGGCCTTGGCCTGCGTGATCTGGACCGCGGTATGGACGGCCCAGATGTTCTCTCCGGGTGTTTATTCAAGGGCGGGTAGTTACTCCGGGTCTGGTCAATTGCTCACTCCGGCCGGACCGCTGTTGGATCCGTATCGGGGAGCGGGATGTGCTCGATATTCGCAGGTGGCTCAGGCGTTGTGCCCTGCACCGGCGTCGGAATCTACGGCGCCTGCCGTCGGGACTGGGTCGTATCCACCTTCATGTCCAGGATGGCACCGGCCGAGACGGTTAAACGTCATGGGGATGCCTTTGAGGACGCCATGCTCGCGCACTGCGTCCTGTGCGTATATGGAGCACGTGGGCTCATACAGGCACTGTGAAGGCAGATACGGAGAGATTGTCTTTTTGTATCCCTTCAAAAGCAGGACCACAACTCGGCGCATTTCAGATCATTCCTTTTCGAGTGCGCTCTGGGTGACCGTGCCTTCTTGAGAATTGTTGACCGGCGCCGTTTGGGGGGGTTGCAAAACCCCGGCACGTCCGGCCAACCGTCTCAATGACGATAGCAACATATGGTAGTTCGCTTGCGCCGCCGCGGGTCTTGCGGAGACGACGATGTCATAACCGGGAAGGATCTCAAGTGATGAGAAACACTCCCGCAAACGACGTTTAACTTTATTTCTGGTTACGGAGCCGCCAACCCGTTTACTTACCGCTAACCCGTACCGGCTGATCTCGCCGTCTGATCTCGCGGACCCAAACGACATGAGGCCGTCGCTCACGCGGCGTCCGCGTTTGCGGACATCACGGAATTCAGCGCTTTTGCGAAGTCTAGTATCGGTTCGCATCAGTAAACCTGTGCGGCCTGAGATCTTGAAAGACCGTGGGCAGACCCTAGACCGTCAGGCGTGAACGGCCGCGAGCCCGGCGCCTGGCCAGAACTCTTCGACCACCGACGGACCGCATGCGCAGCCTGAATCCGTGAACACGGAGGCGGCGTCTCTTTTTGGGTTGATATGTACGTTTTGGCATTTGCTCAGAAAATTCTCGGGACTTTTAAAAAATAACCTGACGATTATAGGCGCTAGGGCCGTCCGGTCACAGGCGCGATATTTTGGATTTTGTACCTGCTTTCTTGACGGCTCGTCTAGGCGTTCCTAGAATCAAATGTCTGGGGTCCCGACATAGACAGTCGGGCGACCGTCCTCAATGTGTCAGGTCTTAGAAGTGACAGGAGCGCGTCGGGTTATATGGTTGCCAAATCAAAGGATACCGGAATCGACCCAGAAGCGGACGATGTTTCCACCGTCACAGAAGCGCTTCGTTACTACACACTAACCATCTCCGAAGATGACCGGCCTTCCGCAAGTGCGGAGCTGGGACGGTTCGTAAGGTGGTTGGGAAATGACCGCCCACTTGGCTCACTGGCCCCGCCAGAGATCGGCGACTACAGCGACCACATCGGAGCGCACGGAACGGCTCCCGACGCAGTTGACCGGCTCGCCATCGTTAAGCTCTTCCTCGCCCATCTTAAGAAGAAGGGATACATCGAGGTAAATCTCGCACAGCACCTCCGTCTTCGGAGAGGACGCGGAGCTGCAACCGCAGCCAAAATGGCGTCGGCTGCCGGTGCGAGCACGGGAGCACGGCTCACCAAGTCCGGACATCAGCAGATGCAAAATCAGCTGGCCGAGCTAATTATTCAGCGGACCCAGTTCTCGGAAGACATCCGAAAGGCCGCAGCGGACAAGGACGTCCGTGAGAACGCTCCGTTAGAAGCGGCGCGTGAAGCCCACGGCATGGTTAGCCTGAAGATCGGCGAGATCGAGGAGACCCTCAGGGGCGCCGAGATCATCACCGAACGAAACGGCACACGAAAAAAAGGTGTCGTGAGGCTTGGCGGCCGAGTGACGATCAAGGACCTCAGTTCCGGACGAGCCACGGCCGTCCAACTGGTCCACCCTGATGAGGCCAATCCCCTCTCAGGAAAGATGTCCAGCGGTTCACCCGTAGGCGGAGCGATCATTGGCCGCACGGTTGGCGACAAGGTGACCGTTGATACGCCGGCCGGCAAAAAACAGTTCGAGATCGTCAAGGCCAACTAATAGGCCACTTTTCAATGAGCTGTCGGTACGCTGCAGGCCAGGACAGACTCGACGAGAGCCTTCCTGGCCGCTGCGAAAGCGTCACACACGGGCGGGCGGCGGTAGTCATCGCTCGATTAGCGCGCTCCATGATTTCTTGATATTCCCTTTTCAGGGTCAAATCCCGACCCCAGCATCCTTTCAAATTACGTACCGTAATGGGTTATCCAGACCCGGACAGCGCCAGACGATATGGCCCATTGCAGGCCGATGTTTCAGTGCTATCCGGGTGCGAGGTTATAAGTCACAACCTCTACCGGCCTCGCGGCCGCTAGACGGACACGATCATGTCTGACACCACTTTGATGTTCGGCGGTTTTACCGTCTTTGTTCTAGTGATGTTGGCCCTCGACCTGCTCGTATTTCACCGGAACGCCCACTCGGTTCGCATCCGGGAGGCACTGGTCTGGTACGGCGTATGGGTGGGGCTGGCGGTCATCTTCAACATCGGCATCTTCGTGTGGATGGGTGTTGACGAGGGCAACGAGTTCCTCACTGCGTATGTCATCGAACTCTCGCTCAGTGTCGACAACATATTCGTCTTCCTCATCGTCTTCTCGGCTTTCGCGGTGCCCGCCCATTTAAGGCACCGAGTGCTGTTCCTGGGAATAATCGGTGCGGTCGTCATGCGGGGGATATTCATCGCCACAGGGGTGGCCTTGCTTGACACCTTCTCATGGCTGATTTTTCTTTTCGGTGGGTTCCTCATTTTCACAGGTATCAAGCTTGCGATCCGAAAGGACGAGGAGGCACACCCGGAGCGGAACCCGATCATGCGTCTGGCCCGGCGTTTCCTTCCAGTGACGGACGAGTACGAGGGGCAGAAATTTTTTGTCCGCCGGCACGGCCGTCTACTGGTCACGCCCTTGTTCATGGTATTGATCGGGCTGGAAACGACCGACCTCATCTTCGCCATGGACTCCGTACCCGCTGTGCTAGCCGTCAGCGACGATACCTTCATCATCTGGACGTCCAACATCTTCGCCATCCTCGGCCTCAGAGCTCTGTTCTTCCTCGTGGACGGCATCTTGCCGTACTTCCGGTATCTGAGCTTTGGCCTGTCGGCGATACTCGTGTTCATCGGCGCAAAGATGATCACAAGTGATATTTACCACATGCCAACTATTTTCTCTCTTGGCGCTGTCGGGGGCATACTGACGGTCACAATCCTCGCTTCAGTCGTAGCGAAACGCCGGGAAGACGCGCGGAACGCCAGCGCGGCGCTGGCCGGATAAAACATCGCTGACCCCGGGGTTCCCGGAAGTGTCGATAACTGACCTTCGGACAACGCATAAACTCGTAGCCGAATCCGTTGATGAGGGAGGGACCGAACAAGATGACCACCAGTGTCCGCATCGATCTTGCCGCCGAGCTACGGAGCGCGGTCCAGGGTGAAGTCCGCTTCGACAGCTACTCTCGTGCCCTTTACAGCCAGGACGCCAGCATCTACTCGATGGAGCCGGCCGGGGTGGTGCTGCCGAAGTCCGTCGAGGACGTTCAGGCGATCATGGAGATCTGCAACCGGAACGGCGTGAAGGTGCTGAGCCGCGGCGGCGGCACCGGGCTTTCTGGACAAACGGTGCAAGAAGGTGCGGTCGTCATCGACTACACCAAGTACATGCATGATCTGATCGAGATCAACGCCGAGGAGCAGTGGGTCCGCACCCAGCCCGGCGTCACGCTCACGGAGCTGAACCGGCAACTGCGCCCCCACGGCCTGATGTTCACGCCTGACCCGAGCACGGCAAGCCGGGCGACGGTGGGCGGAGCGATGGGCAACAACTCCTGCGGCGCGCACTCGATCATCTACGGAAAGACCGTGGACCATGTGCTGGGTCAGGATGTTGTCCTTTCAGACGGCAGCATCGCCAATTTTGAAAACGTTTCCGGCGCTGCGCTGGAGGCCAAACTACGGACCGGTGGTCTTGAGGGCGATATCTATCGCGCCGTCCGTGACGTTGCGGCACGCGCAGCGCCGCTCGTTGAGGCTAATTTCCCGAAGGTGCTCAGAAGAGTAGGCGGCTACAACCTTGATCTTGTAAACGACCCTGATGGCCTTAACCTAGCGCAGCTGATGGTTGGTTCTGAGGGCACGCTGGCGGCGGTCACAGCCGCCCGGCTGAATCTCGTCAAAATTCCCGAGTTTTCCGGGCTAGCCATCCTGCACTTCAAGGGTCTGGACGAGGCGATGGAGGCCACCGTCGCCACGCTTGAGCACGATCCGTCTGCGGTCGAGCACATCGGCGCGATCATCATCACGCAGGCCCGCCGCCACATCAGCTTCTCCCGAAATCTCGGCTTCCTTCAGGGTGAACCGACCGACATCCTCGTGGTCGAGTTCAACGGGGGTTCCCAGGAGGAGATCGCCGATAAGTTCGACAAGCTCGAACAGGACATGAACCGGAAAGAACTCAGCTTCGCCATGACACGGCTGCACACGGCTGCCGAACAGGCTCAGGTGTGGTCCATGCGCGAGAACGGGCTCGGGCTGATGAACAACGTGGAGGGCAGCGCCAAGCCGCTCCCGTTCGTGGAAGACACCGCCGTCGCACCCGAAAAGTTGCCCGAATACGTGCGGAGATTTCAGCAGATCATCAAGAATTCCGGCACCGAAGCCGGGTATTACGGCCATGCCTCGGTTGGCTGTATGCACATCCGACCGTTGATAGACATCAAGACCCGTGAGGGCATGGAGCGGCTCTACAAGATCAGCGACGAGGTGTCCGATCTCCTGAAGGAGTTCGGCGGCTCGATGACCGGCGAGCACGGCGATGGGATCGTCCGCGGTTTCTGGACCGAGAAGATGTTTGGTTCGGAACTGGTCGAGAACTTCCGCGAGGTGAAGCGGGCGTTCGACCCGAACACGATCATGAACCCGGGGAAGATTTTCGATACGCCCCACATTCTGGACAACCTGCGGTTTGGCGATGAGTACCAATCGCTCGAAATCGAGACGCGCCTGGACTTCACCAAGGAGGGCGGGTTTGCCGGTGCCATCGAGATGTGCAACGGCGTCGGCGCCTGTCGCAAGCTCAACATGGGCGCTATGTGTCCCTCGTACATGGCGACCCGCGAGGAGGAGCACACGACGCGCGGCCGGGCCAACATCCTTCGGGCGGCGATCTCCGGCAAGTTCCCGGTCGATCAGCTCACCTCCCAGCGTACGTTCGAGGTGCTGGACCTGTGCCTGGAGTGCAAGTCATGTAAGGCGGAATGTCCCTCGAACGTGGACATGGCCAAGATCAAGTACGAGTTTCTGCACCAGTACTACAAGACGCACAAGGTGCCGCTGCGCTCGAAGATGGTCGCCGATATCCACAAGACAAACGCACGGATGGCGCCGATCGCCCCGATAGCGAACGCCATAACGCAGAGCGCGCCGATGCGCTGGGCGCTGGACAAGCTGGTGGGCTTTTCGTCAGACCGGCCCGCGCCGCCGGTGGTGCGAAACACCTTCCAGAAGTGGTTCGACAAGCGGAAAGCGCCGACCGGCACGTTCCCTCGCGGCCAGATCGTGCTGTTCCACGACACCTTCATGAACTTCAACTACCCGTCGATCGGCGTCGCCGCCACGGACCTGCTGGAGGCGCTCGGCTTCGAGGTCATCATTCTCAAGGACCGCAAGTGCTGCGGTCGCCCGATGATCTCAAAGGGACTGCTGGACAAGGCGGGCGAAAACGCACGCTACAACGTCGATCTCCTGTACGAGTACGTTCAGCGTGGGATCAAGATCGCCGGTTGTGAGTCGTCGTGCGTGATGACGATCAAAGACGAGTACCCGGATCTTCTTGGCGGGGATGAAAAGGCGCGAGCAGTCGCGTATAGCACTGTGATGCTTGAGGAAATCATCGCCGAATGTCTGGGCGACGATGGGCCGCAGCTTGAGTTCACGGACCTTTCAAAGAAGGTTCAGTTCCTGGGGCACTGCCACCAGCGGGCGCTCACCGGCCTCACTTCCAGCATCAAGGCGCTCAACCTGCCGCCGAACTTCGAGGTGATCGATATCCCGGCCGGTTGCTGCGGCATGGCGGGGTCTTTCGGATACGAGAAGGAGCACGTCGAGGTGTCGATGGCGGCGGGCGAAGAGCGTTTCTTCCCGCATGTCCGGAACAACCCGGACGCCGAGGTTTGTGTCACCGGCATCTCCTGCCGCGAACAGACGACCTTCGGAACGGGTCGCACCGCACGTCACCTCGTGGAAGTGCTGGCGGACGCGCTGAAGAAGTAGGGCAGGAGGGTCGAGATACGCGCTTGGCCCCAGGTATGGATTGCGATCCGCACTTGCACCTCTCACCCTGCGCCCTCTCCCGACCGGGAGAGGGCGATTTGGTTGTGATGGCTCACCCGGGCTGCGCCTCGTCAACCCGTAGGGGCGTGTTGCCGGGATACTGGCCTCAACCTTGTGTCGGGTCTACGATTCGGCGACTTTGAGAGATGATCTGATACATACCGATTGGGGGGTCCGCGTAGTTGGAGATCATACGGTTGCTTGATGGGCAGTGATTCCTGAATACGGCAGTCGAACCGTCGCGTCTCTGGGTATCCCAGGTCGTTACCCGGTGAGCGAGGTCGCCGAGACCCCGATGGATGCGCCCGAGCAGTCAGAATCAGGCGACCGGTCCGTTAAACCGTTCGAGCTGTTCTTTGACCTGGTATTTGTATTCGCGTTCACCCAGGTCACCCAGCTTCTTGCAAGCGATCCAACCTGGGAGGGCCTTGGACGGGGCGTCCTGCTCATCGCCTCCCTGTGGATAGCCTGGCAGTCATACGCATGGCTTGGCACGGCGATCGATCTCGACGAGGGCGCTGTACGGTTGGCGATGCTAGCCGTGATGGGAGCGATGTTGGCGGGCGCGCTGGCGGTTCCGGGGGCGTTCGGTGACACCGCTATCTTATTTGCGGTGGCATACGCATTTGTGCGAATTCTTCAGTTGGTGCTGTTTGGCATCGCCGCCCGGGAAATGTACGGCATGTTTCCTGCCATGCTGGTTCTGGCGCGTTCAACCGTCCTCACCTCCACAATTGTGATCGTAGGGGCGGTGTCTGGATGGGGCCCACTCGAAGCCTGGTGGGCGGGGGCGCTCCTGATTGAGTACGGTTGGATTCTCGTGATGAATCTGTCCGGATGGGCTGTCTCCCCGGGCCATTTCTCAGAGCGCCACGGACTGATATTCATAATCGCCCTTGGCGAAGCCGTGATCTCGATCGGTATCGGAGTATCCGGTCTGGCGATCGACGCGAAAGTGGTGATTCCGGCCATGCTCGGGCTCGGCGTCATCGTTGCGATGTGGTGGACCTACTTTGATGTCACCTCACTTTGTACTGAGCGTCACTTGAAGGCCATAACAGGAAGGCGCTAACAGGGCGTGGCAGGTGCTTGAAGGCGTGGACCAGGCCTTACACGGACGTGATGAACAAGTCTGCAC
>Ga0302133_10002036_pt1 | contig 12513 bp, 9 predicted proteins | sample CB9_331_MG_FD_203121 | JGI IMG/M metagenome (GOLD analysis project Ga0302133, IMG submission 203121) | Marine microbial communities from Western Arctic Ocean, Canada - CB9_33.1 | ecosystem: Environmental > Aquatic > Marine > Oceanic | place: Canada: Western Arctic Ocean | collected 2017-09-19 | reverse complement strand
CAGTACTGTCGGAAGCGGCAGGATCGGAAAAACCTGACGATCGATCACGTCGTGCCGCGGCACCGAAAGGGAAAGACCGTGTGGACGAACGTAGTTTGCTGCTGCGTCGATTGCAACCGGGTCAAGGGAAACCGTACCCCGGAAGAAGCCGGGATGCGATTGATGACAGAGCCGCGAAAACCGCGTTGGCAACCGTTCCTCGAGACCCAGTTCACCAAGTCCTACGATGACCGGTGGCATCACTTCCTCGACGTCTCGTCGTGGAAAGTGGAGATGGGCGCGTAAATCAGACGTTACACCTACCCGCGGGCAGAGGTATACGCGGTCGGTCGGCCTTTCTTGACCAACTGGATCCGCTCGTCAGGGTCCACCGGAAATTGGATTTGGCATCCCCCGGCGATCGGGGGGATCATGGTGCGCATGCCCGAGTTGCCGGATATCACTGAATCCCTCCGTGGGTTGGAATCCAGGATCCTTCATCGTCCGCTGGAGAGAGTGCAGATCGTCAGCCCTTTTTTTCTAGGTACCGCAAACCCACCCATCGAGTCGGTGGTGGGAATGGAAGTGACGGGGCTTCGTCGATTGGGCAAACGAGTCGTGCTCGAATTGAGCGGCGAAGCATTCCTCGTGTTTCACCTCATGATTGCCGGCCGATTCCGGTGGAGCGTGAAGAGAGGCGCGAAGCCCCGGAAATGTTCCAGAAAGTCGGCCATGGACCAGTCGAAGAGAAGGCTCCGGGCTTCCGGATCACCGTGGAGCCGCCGCTCGATTTCCTCTCGTGTGGGCTCCGGATTCAGCCAGAGATCATCCTGATTGGGGGGACGAAGGGCATCCCGGGTTCTACCGATGACGCGAGACATGGCCCGCCATCCGGCCACGTCGCCGGAGGCGAATCTCTGGATTTCAGTTTCGCACCGGGAGGAATCCTCCCAGAGTTGTATCGCATCCCCATCCTCAAAGGGGACAAACAGGCCGGCCTCGGCGGCCGTCCATTCGAATCCGCGCTCGATGAGTCCAAGTTCCGAAACCACAACCGGATGGAGAAGCCCGCACAAGTAGGCGCAGGGCGAGACGTGGACGCCAGGCCAGGGTTCTTCGAGCGTACAGGCGCCTCCGATCCGTTCGCTCGACTCCAGCACGATAACGTCAGGGCCCGCGCGCGCCAGGTTAGGCCGCGCACGCCAGCCCGTTGTGGCCGGCGCCGACGATCACGGCGTCCCAGTCCCGGGCCGCGAGCTTCCGTAGGGGCTCCGGCAGCCCAATCCGGCCCAGCAAGTCAGCGGCTCGCAGAGGGTTTGCGTCGTCTCTCAAAACTTCATGTCCAATTCACTTCATTTTCCCGGGCGGAATTGTATAATATGGGTGGAAGGTCAGGCGAATCGTAACCCTCACAATTGCCCGGCACAGATGGAAAGAGGATTCTCCATGCGGATTTTACAACTCGTTTACGTGACTACGGCGCTTTCGCTGTGCGCTTCCTGCGCGAGCATGAAGGTGACGACACATCACAATCCGGGGGTCGACTTCAAGAACCTCACGAGATATGCGTGGCAGAAAGGTCATCAGACCCACAAAGCGGATCTGCGGATCGAAAGCGCCGTGCTGGAAGACAGGGTGATGACTGCCGTGGACGATGCACTGGCGAAAAAGGGGTTCAGGAAGGTCGAAAAGGAGTCCGCAGACTTCCTGGTGCTATACAACGCAGACTTGGAAACCCGGGTGGACGTGAAGGTGATCGGCGTAGACAATACCGATCTGGCAGAGGACGGGTATTTCGAGGGTGGCTGGTCGATCGATCCGGAAGAGGTGGAACGGGTCTACGATGAAGGCACGCTGGTCGTTGATTTTATCCACCCCGACACCCACGTGCCCCTATGGACCGGCACCGTGCGCGCGGAAATTAATGTTCGCGCCAGTAGGGAGAAGAAGGACAAAAAGATTACCCGGGCAATTCAACGCGTGATGTCTCGATTTCCTCCCACACCGATCTGAGCGCGAATGGAAACGGTTACTCCTCCAGACGTCCGTGCAGAATTGCTGACCGACAACGGCCGGATTCCAAATCACCCCGAGTTTCCGGTTTTGATTTACCGCAAGTCGATTCGAGGAATGTCCCGCGGCGCCGCGAAGCTGGTCGAGCGGACTTTCAGCACGAACTGGTGGTTTTATGCGTGGCGGAGCGGGGTGTACGACGGCGAGGCGTCGATTCAGCTTGGCGGTGAGCCGGGAATCAAAGTCGACGTTTCGCCGGGCGACGTTCTGATCATTCCCGCCGGCGTGGGTCACAGAAATCTCGGCAGCACCGATGACTTCGCCGTGGTCGGCGCTTATCCGCGCGGTCAGCGATGGGATTTGTGCTACGGCGAAGAGGCCGAGCGTATCGGAATCGTTGATCGTATTGCCTGCGTTACTTCCCCTGAAACCGATCCGGTTTATGGCGAAGAAGGTCCGCTGAAGACGTATTGGAAGATGGATTGCTGAAGGACTGAATTTGCCCAGGGAGCATATTGTTGTCGAGGGAGCCCGTCAGAACAATCTGAAGGAGCTCAATCTGAAGTTGCCTCTCCACGAGCTGATCGTGGTGACGGGTGTCAGCGGCTCAGGAAAATCTTCCCTCGCATTCGACACCATTTACGCCGAGGGCCAGCGGCGGTATGTCGAGACCTTTTCGCCCTACGCACGGCAGTTCCTCGACCGGATGGATAAGCCCCAGGCCGACCGAATCGACGGAATCCCTCCTGCGATCGCAATCGATCAAACCAACCCGGTGCGAACGTCCCGCTCTACCGTCGGTACCATGACGGAGCTGAACGATCACTTGAAGCTGTTGTTTGCACGGTGTGCGCAACTCTATTGCAAAGGCTGCGGCGCCCTGGTCCGTCGCGATACGCCCGATACAATTTCCCGCGCGATTGCCCGCCCGCCGAGTGAGAGAAAGAAGCGCGGGACCTCCCTGGGGCTGATTACGTTTCCGGTTCGGGTTCCGGAAAACTTTTCGGAGAAGGAGGTTCGGGCACTTCTGAACAAGCAGGGATACACACGCATACACCGGAAGCAGGGCCGATTGCTCGAGGTGATCCAGGACCGCACCGAGCTCGAACCGGGCCGGCGCGCCCGACTCGTCGAGAGCCTGGAGGCCGCGTTAAGGCACGGCCAGGGCCACGTCACCGTGTACGAACTCAACACGGAGCGAGAGGCGCATTCGCCGCGCAAATTCTCTTCCTCGCTGCATTGCCCAGCCTGCGATATTCACTACGCCGATCCGATTCCCAGTCACTTTTCGTTCAATTCGCCGGTCGGCGCCTGCGACGCATGCCGGGGTTTCGGACGAACCATGGGCATCGACTACGGGCTGGTGGTTCCGGATGTTACGCTGAGCATTGCAGACGGGGCGATCAGGCCGTGGCAAACCGGCACCTACCGGGAGTGCCTGGGCGACCTGAAGCGACACGCGAAGTTGAATGGGGTTCCGATCGATGTTCCCTGGAAACGACTGGCCGCCAAGCAGCGTAAATGGGTACTCGAAGGGGAAGGCCCCGAATCGGAAGGGCGCTGGTACGGCGTGAAGCGATTTTTCGAGTACCTCGAAACGAAGAGCTACAAGATGCATGTGCGGGTTCTGCTGTCAAAGTACCGATCCTATGACGTATGCACCGCATGTGCCGGCGCCCGCTTGAAACAGGAATCACTCTTGTGGAGGGCCGGCGCCCGCAAAAACGCAGACAAGGTGTTGCCATCCGCCTCCCGGTTTCATCCCGAGGGCGTGTCGATGAGTACCGAGACGCTGCGCGCGTTGCCGGGCCTGACGATTCACGACGTCGTGTCGCTTCCAATTTCATCCTGCCGGACCTTCATGGAGGACTTGCAGTTGCCCGGCGCGCTGGACGAGGCCTCGGAGCTTCTCCTCACGGAGATCCGGTCTCGCCTGCGATACCTGGTGGACGTCGGGGTAGGGTACTTGACCCTCGACCGCCAGTCCCGGACGCTTAGCGGCGGTGAAGTTCAGCGCATCAATCTAACCACCGCCCTGGGCACATCACTCGTCAACTCCCTCTTCGTCCTGGATGAACCGAGCATCGGGCTGCACTCGCGGGACATGGGCCGGGTTGTCGACGTGCTGCACAAGCTCCGTGACGCCGGGAACTCTCTTCTGGTTGTGGAGCACGACCCGCAGGTCATGATGTCGGCGGACCGGATCCTCGATTTGGGTCCCGGTCCCGGTGAACGGGGGGGGCGCCGCGTATTTTTCGGCACCCCGCGGGAATTGCTGAAGTCAAAGCGGTCGCTGACTGCCTCCTACCTTCGCGGCGACCGCCAGGTCACGAACACATCGAAGTCGACACGTGAAACGACGAAGGAAACGTGGATCGAGATTCTGGGCGCCGAGCAACATAACCTCAAGGGGATCGACGTCAAAATTCCCCTGAACCGGCTGGTGTGCGTGACCGGGGTCAGCGGTTCCGGAAAGTCCACGCTTATTCAGAACATCTGCTACCGTGGATTGCGAAAACTGAAGCAAAACCCAACGGACCCGCCGGGGCGGCACCGCGCGATTCGCGGCCACGAGCGCGTTGAGGATGTCGTGATGGTGGACCAATCGCCAATAGGGAAGTCGGCCCGCTCGAATCCCGCCAGCTACGTAGGTGCACTGACATCGATCCGAAAAATATTCGCGACACAACCGCTGGCGAAACAACGCGGCTATCGCGACAGCACGTTCAGCTTCAATTCCGGCATGCGGTGCCCGGCGTGCGGCGGAAACGGGTTCGAACATGTCGAAATGCAGTTTCTAAGTGACGTCTACATTCGATGCGCGGACTGCGACGGTTCAAGGTTTCGCCCCGAGGTACTCGATGTGCGGGTTTACCCTGCGGAAAACCGGGAGACTTCGGCGGGCGCGGGAGGGCGATCGATTGCGGATGTGCTCGACATGACCGTCGCTGAGGCGGCACCTTTTTTCGCACGTGACCGGGCAGTGCAGACCGCACTGCAGCCACTCCAGGCGGTGGGGCTGGGTTATCTGAAGCTGGGTCAGCCGGTACCCACGCTGAGCGGGGGCGAAGCGCAGCGACTGAAGCTGGCGGGCCACCTTGCGAAGGCGGCCAAAAAGCGCAGTGAATTGACTTGCGTACTTTTTCTCTTTGATGAACCGACCACCGGCCTTCATTTCGACGACGTAGCGGTGTTGTTGGCTGCGTTTCGCGAGCTGTTGTCGAAAGGGCATTCGATCGTTGTGATTGAACATCACCTGGATGTCATTCGGGCGGCGGACTGGGTGATAGATCTGGGACCTGAAGGAGGTGAGGAAGGGGGGTACGTCGTCTGCGAGGGCCCGCCGGAAAAGATCCGGAAGCACCGGACAAGCCATACCGCGCGCGCCTTGCGGCTGGAAAAGGCCGACAACAGAGTCCCGGCCGCGGCACGTCCTCGGAGAAAGCAGGGCGGAGGAGCCAACGGTTCAGGAACCGGCGCGATTTGCATTCACAAAGCGCGCGAGCACAACCTCCAGAACATAGACCTGAAAATACCTCGAAACGAATTCACTGTAATTACCGGGATCAGCGGCAGCGGAAAAAGTACCCTCGCCTTCGACATTCTTTTCGCGGAGGGCCAGCGGCGTTACCTCGATTCGCTGAATGCGTATGCACGGCAGTTCGTGCAGCCGGCGGCCCGGCCGGATGTCGATGCGATCTACGGCATCCCCCCGACCGTTGCCATAGAGCAGCGGACAAGCCGGGGAGGGCGAAAGAGCACGGTGGGAACGCTGACGGAGGGCTACCACTTCCTTCGCCTGCTTTTCGTAAAGCTTGGCGTTCAACATTGCCCGGATTGCGACCTGGTAATCCAGCCGCAGACGCCGGAATCGATTCGGGCCCGGATTCAAAAGCGATACCGGGATCGGCGGGTGGCGGTTCTCTCTCCTCTCGTGGTCGCACGAAAAGGATACTATACCGACCTAGCGAAATGGGCCGCGGGGAAAGGGTACAAACATTTGCGGGTAGACGGTGAGCTGATCGCCACGGACCCGTGGCCGCGGCTTGACCGATTCAAAGAGCACGACATCGAATTGCCGGTCGGCGAATTGGTCGTTCGACCGTCGCAGGAAGACCGGCTCGCCACCCTGATCGGCGTCGGCCTGGACCTGGGCAACGGCGTGGTGCAAGTCGTGCCTGTAAAAGGCCCGGCGCGCACCCGGCGTGGAGAGGTGTTCTCCACCTTACGCGCATGCCCGGGGTGCGGCAGGAGTTTTGACGATCCGGACCCCCGCATGTTTTCCTACAATTCCCGGCACGGATGGTGTTCCGCCTGCTATGGGACGGGCCTGAAGATGTCGGGGTTCGATGAGGAACAGACGGGGGAAGAGGCGTATTGGAACGAGTCGTGGGAAGAAGACGCGTCTGTCTGCCGCGCTTGCCGCGGCACGCGTTTGCGGCCGGAAGCACGCGCCGTGCGATTCAGGAACCGCACGATCTCCGACCTGAACGCATTGTCCGTCGAGGCGGCATTGAAGTTTTTTTCCGGATTGAAAATAACCGGACGAGACGCAGAGATCGCGCGGGACATTTTGCCCGAACTTAAATCGCGGCTGAAGTTTCTCGTCAGCGTGGGGCTGACCTACCTGACGTTGGATCGATCTGCGCCTACCCTGAGCGGCGGCGAGGCGCAACGAATCCGGCTGGCGTCTCAGTTGGGGTCCAACCTTCGTGGCGTTTGTTACATCCTGGACGAGCCGACAATCGGACTCCATGCCCGCGACAACCTGATGCTGCTCGATACGCTGCAGGCCCTTGAAAAAAAGGGCAACACGGTGGTGGTGGTTGAGCATGATGAAGAGACGATTCGCCGTGCCGGCCATGTGATTGACCTGGGGCCCGGCGCGGGGATCAACGGTGGCAACGTCGTGGCAGAGGGCACCGCGGATCAGTTAATGCGAAACAATCGGTCGATTACCGGGCGGTACCTGAAAGATCCGTTACTTCATCCTTTGCTTGAGAACGTACGCGAGTTGCCGGGCAAGAAAGACGGCGGTTGGATTGTTGTCGAGGGGGCTACGCTCCACAATTTGCGAAATGTGGACGCCCGATTTCCACTCGAGCGGCTGATCTGTGTGAGCGGTGTGAGCGGCAGCGGCAAGAGCACCCTGGTTCGGGATGTCCTGCACGCGAATCTTGTGCGGCAAGCGGGCCGGCGCCGGCGGGCCGGCGCAAACCCCGGCACGTGGTCCGGATGCAGGGAGTTGCGGGGAGCGGAAGAAGTCCAGCGTGTGCTCGAGGTAGACCAATCCCCGATTGGGAAAACGCCGCGGTCCTGTCCCGCCACCTATGTGGGCGTATGGGACCGTATTCGCAGGGTCTATGCGGAGTCCACGGAATCGAAAATCCGCGGGTTCGGGCCCGGCCGGTTCTCCTTTAATGTCCGTGGGGGCCGATGCGCGGAATGCGAGGGGCAGGGGATGAAGAAAATCGAAATGAATTTTCTTCCTGATGTGAAAATCCCTTGTGACGTTTGCGGCGGCGCCCGGTTCAACCCGGAGACGCTGGATGTCCTTTACCGGGGTAAGAGCATCGGAGATCTGCTGGCAATGAGTATCGACGAGGCCGTCGAATTCTTTTCGGCCCACGTATCGATACATCACACGCTCCAGCTATTGCAGGACGTGGGGCTGGGATATCTAACGCTTGGACAGCAGAGTCCAACCCTGAGCGGCGGCGAGGCGCAGCGGGTCAAACTGGTTACGGAGCTTGCAAAGGCAGGCTCGGGCAAACTCCGGGCCCGGGGAGCGACCAAGACGCTCTATTTACTGGACGAGCCGACGGTCGGATTGCACATGGCCGACGTAGAAAGATTGATCCAGGTGATTCACCGTTTGGTCGACGCGGGGAATACGGTCGTGGTCATCGAGCACCATATGGATATCATCGCGGAAGCGGACTGGATCATCGATCTCGGACCGGAAGGCGGAACCGGCGGGGGGCGCGTCGTGGCGCAGGGACCCCCCGCGCGGGTGGCGTCTGCCTCCGGGAAGCGGTCGCACACCGGACCGATTCTTTCGGCGTTTCTTGCGGAGCGCAGCAGAGAGGATTGACGAAGCTCTATCCTTCAGAGAAAATGAGGTCACCATGAAGTTCTCACACGATTCGGAAAGTGTCGCGGGAAAAATGCTGGCTGCTGATCCGGGATTGATGGATCCGAATTTTATGCAGACCCTCGTTTTCGTCGCCGAACACAATGAACAGGGCGCATTCGGATTGGTGATGAATCGCCCCACGGGAAAGAAAGTCGGCGAAATCACGAAAATTCCCGAAATGACCGATGAGCTTTTGGAAATCGGAGTCATGATCGGCGGGCCGGTGCGGCCGGACAATCTTCTTGTAGCCCTGTTTTTCAAGGGAAGCTCGTCGCACGAAATCGAGTGCAAGGTGGACGCGCCGCTGGATGAGGCGGTGGCAGTCCTGCGATCGGGCGACGGCTGGGTGCGAGCGTTTTCCGGATATACCGGGTGGGGGGAAGGGCAATTGGACGGTGAGTTGAAGCAGAAGGCCTGGAAGATCTGCCCCGTTGATCCAGTCGTGTTTGAAGAAAAGTATGCGGGCGGAATCTGGTCGGTCTTCGTAAATGATGACGAACGCTGGCGAACGCTCATCAACTATCTACCGAAAGACCCCAGTTCGAACTGATCCCGCTACGCGGTGCTTTGAAAATCTTCCCCGTCCCGGTACTGTTCGAGTTCGAGTTCCAATTCCCGTGAGCGGCAGGTTGCTTTCACGACTTCGAGACCCAGATCATACACCTGCTGCTCTAACTCGGATATTTTCGCCGCGATCTGAGCGACGTCTTTCAGCGCGTCGCGCGCCTGCCTTAGCTCATCGTGCAGGCGGACCGTTCCTTCACTGTCCGGATCGACGTGTACTCTTGTTTTCGGCGTCGTTGACACCCGCATTACGTCGAGATGGTGAGCCTGTTCGCCCATCTTTCCCAGTAGATCCGTGCGCTCCGCCTGCAGTCCTTCAACAACCGCGCGCAAGGATGTGTTTTCCGTCGTCACGATTTCCATGTCCGTGGTCATCTCCGCCATTTTGTTCTGTTGGTGGGCGAGGGCTTCAAGCTTTTCTTGTAGTGAGGCGATATCTTCGGCGGTGTGTCCGGCGGAGTCCGGCTGATTTTCCGGCGTGGGGGACACCGTGGTCAGGCACTTCGGACATTGAAAACCGTCCGTACTTGTACCCCGCTGGACGGTGAGTCGTCGTTGGCAGGTCGGGCACACCACGTGGGAACGGCGCTCGTTATTTTCGTTGCCTGACGAACCGTGATTCATACAGGGGATGGGGCGGGCGGTGTTCGCGCCTCGTCGCTGAGGGGAGTCATCAAGAACGCTACCTCCTCCTCCGTGAGATTCGGCGCGGAGGCCGTCCGTGAGTCTCCAACGATCTGCTGCAGGGTGTGGTTGATTTCAGGTACCCGAATCGTCGCATTGCAATGAGGACAATCCAGCACAATGCCCGAGACCCTCACGTCCACCTGGATCTTGCGACTGCATTCGGCGCAAAGGAATCGCAGGTCTTCGGATAGGACTCCCTCAGGGTAAATCATGTCTGGTTTATTCCTTTTATTCACAGTTTCTTCCTGCCGTTCCCTCCGGCCCGATCCGGGCCGTTCAAGGAGACGTTCCAGAATCCGGCCGCCGTTGATATCCACGCCCAGCAAACCCCGAATTCCTCGAAAATCCGTTGCTGCCAAGTCTTGACTAGAAGGATAATTCACACTAGATGTTGGTGTCAACATATCCAGACCACAATATATTGAGGTGATTGTGGGTATTTCGGAGTTTTCGAATGCAGGGATAAGAGAGGCTTTGAGGGTATCTTGAGGAATCACGACGTAGCACAGAGTCGATTGGGTGAGAGCAGCTCACTCATGGAGGTTTCACGGATTACCGGGATTGAGCCGAGCCGGATTCGATTCATGGAGCGGGAGTTCCCGGATCTTTTTGGTGAAAAGGAGCGATCGCCCCTCCGCTCCGATCATTTCGACCATCGCCAGGTCGAATTGCTGACGCGGATGAATGGGCTTCTATTTAACGAGCAGTGTTCCGTTTTGGAAGTGCGTCGAATGATCACCAGCCAACTCGGAGGCCGAAACGCGCGGTTCATTGCGGTGACCAGCGGTAAGGGAGGCGTCGGCAAAACCACGGTTTCGTTTCACGTGGCGGAGGCGATGGCACGGGAAGGGTTTCGTGTCCTGCTGGTCGATGCAGACCTTGGGCTCGGAAACGTGCATGTGCTGGCAAATCTGCGCCCGAAGCGAACGCTGCTGGACGTTGTCGAGCAGCGGGTGGAGCTGGAACGGGCGATCGTGCACGGTCCTTCCGGGTTGCATGTGTTGTGCGGCGTTTCCGGCTGGTCTCCCCTCGCGGACCTGGTGCGGGAAAAGATCGAACTGCTGATTCGCGAGATCGTGCGCATTTCGGTGCTTTACGATCTGGTGATTCTGGACACCTCGGCGGGAATCGCGACCAACGTGATGACGTTTCTCAATGTCTCCGACGAAACGATACTTGTTGTCACGCCGACGGTCGCCTCGACCCTGGATGCGTATGGCGTGATGAAATCAATGCATGACTCGAAGATGGGGGGACACCATCACATCGTGGTGAATCGAGCGGTTGATGCGGACTCCGCCGTGGAGGTTGCATCGAGACTTCAGGCCTGTGCCGGACGGTTTTTACAGAAACAGCCCACGATGCTTGGAATGATTCGTGAGGATCCGGTCTTTGGTTGCAATCATAATCGACGCACCGCAGGGCTTGAGCCCGGCAGGGAGGCGCAAGGAATGCAGGATCTGCATCGTGTCGTAGAGCACCTGCGCACTAGTATTGTACCCGGTCGCGACACGAAGCCGTTGGACCGGGTGTCCATGGAGGCACTACAAGAAGCATGATGAAGGAGAATTCAATGGACGGCGACCCACTCGAAGAACTGATCCCGGACGGTGGTGATAACGCCTACGAAGGCGTCGAAGACCACGAACCCGGGCACCCCAATCCACTCATGGAGTTGATTGACGCCCCGATGGATCCATTCCCGCTGGAGAAGGAAGCTCCCGCTGCGACTCCATCCGAGTCGTTTCTTGAGTTTTACCAGCTTCGCGAGAACCCCTTCACCGATTCCGTGAATCCGGCGTATTTCTATCAGACGGACAATCACCATGACTCCTTTCAGCGCATGCTGATGGCGGTGGAGCACGATGTCTCACTGGCAATGACGACGGGGCTCAGTGGTACGGGAAAAACCCTGATCACCCAGCTATTGTTGCAACACCTTGACCGGGATCGATATTGCCCGTTGGTGGTACTGGTCAGTCCTGCCATGAGCCGGACCGGCTTGCTTCGGGAAATCATCGCGGAGTTGAACATCGCACTGCCGGCCGGCGTGACCCACACCCACGGGCTGTTGAAGATTCTTAGAAACGCCGTCATTGATCTGTACGAGGAGGGCAGGAAACTGGTCCTGATTTTCGATGAGTGTCATTTCCTCACCGCGGAGAACCTTCACATCATCAGGACGATCAGCAATATCGAGATCCCGGAGAGGAAGCTGACTACGTCGTTACTGTTCGCTGAATCCCGGTTTGCGCAGCGGTTGCGGCACAGCAGCGATGACTCGCTCCGCAACCGGATGTACATGAAGGCGGAGCTGGTTCCCATGTCCGAGAGTGACTGCGCGCAGTATGTCAAGTTCCGCTGCATGGTTGCCGGCCGCACGTCGGGTCTCTTTGAAGACAACGCGCTGGGTGCGGTGCATCGTTACAGCGGCGGCGTTTGCCGGAATGTGAACAAGCTATGCATGCTGGCGTTGATGGAAGGTTTTATGCGACGCTCCGTGGTGATCGACGTGCCCTTGATCGAACGCTGCGCGGCACTCCTGTAATCAAACGGCCCGCATTCTCCCGGGGAGATCCGGGACCCGGCTGATCCGCGATGGCTGCGTGATGTTTTCCGGAAGCGCACGGCGATTTGACGTAATGCGAACAATCATTATCGGAGACGTCCACGGCTGTATCGACGAGCTGAACGATCTCCTGGCCCTGGCGGAGATCGACAAGAAGAAGGACCGGATCATCTTCATCGGAGATCTCGTTGCAAAAGGTCCCGCATCCGGCGCGGTGTACGCGCGGTACCGTAAACTCGGCGGAAGTTCGGTCCTTGGAAATCACGAATTCAGACTTCTCCAAGCGCTGGACCACGGAAACGGTTCTTCGAAATTCGTAACCCAGTTCAAGAAGTCGTTCGGGAAGAAGTTTGATGCGTTTGTGGAAGACGTACGGGAGTGGCCCTCCTGGATCGAAACCGATGAAGTTATCGCGGTTCATGCGGGACTCGTGCCGGGAAAGTCCGCCAAGTCTACAGCCGTGGAGGATCTCGTAACTATCCGCACCTGGGACGGTGCCGGCGACGACTTGCAGAACCCTGATAACCCGCCCTGGTTCGAATTTTATGAAGGCGAGAAGCTGGTC